>UEXM01001201.1_pt2 | contig 19869 bp, 6 predicted proteins | sample 1796661 | NCBI WGS metagenome assembly UEXM01 (sample SAMEA4772469, study PRJEB27181) | metagenome | reverse complement strand
TTATGAGTTAGAATATTGATTTTCATAAAAGTCTCAACCGGTCGATACCAAAGATCCAAAGAATCATCATACTTATCAGCTAGGACTCGCTCTTTAAATCTACCAGTAGAACGATCAAAAGTGTCTGCTTTTCGCAACATAGACGAATACTTCTTAACTGTGTTGTTGGCTGACTTAGCATCAGACATTAATTTGTTTAAGTATTTTTCAAAAGGATCTTGGATTTCTACTGATAGTGCCACCGTTTGAATTTCTTTTTCATTAATTTGACAACGAAAAGTTCTGATGTTTGAATCTGTGTTGAAAACTACTTCTTCCAAGATAGAATAAGTTTGTTCTCCTTCACGAATAGAGGAGTGTTTCTTTGGTTTTGTCGTTAAAGAATCTCTATAATAATAGACAGAAGAGACTGTTCCTGCTTGGTCACTGCTACTTGCAATTTCTTTTTGCGATTGATTTTTGTTTTTAAAATAAACAGAAATGTTCTTTATGCCGACTTGCTGTGCTACTGAATTAAATATTGCTTCGTTGTAACTTTTTAATATTGAAGAAAATTTGCTTTTCTTAATAAGCATTTCCCTAGTGTTGATAGAGAACATCAGATTTAATGACCCATTTTCTGCTTGAGAATACTTAATATCTGAGAAATAATTGTTTTCGCTTTGGTTTCTACTTGATGGGCTTTTAGGCGTAGTTGATGGTGATTTTAGTTTTCTGTGGTCTTTGGTCTTGTAGTTTGGGTTGTTGACTTTGACTAAAGTCGGGTGACCAACTTCAGTATGAAATGAGCCTCCCATAAACTTCCCTTCGTGCTCGTGCACTGGGCCTGTCCATATTTGACTCTTGCCTTTAATTTTAAATACGAAAGAATCTTGACTCACAACTTTGGCTTCCATCACAGTTTCAGAGGTGGTTGGTCCAAGTTCCTGACCTCTTTTCATGTTAGCCATGACATAACAATTTTCCTTCTTAGAATCCACTTTGAATTGTTTCTTTATATATATCGGCGTGACTTCGTGTGTAGATAGTTTTCTTACATCCAAAGGAGGTAGGGCAATTTCTTCAGTTTTTAGATTTCCAAAACCAGCTTGAGTTCTTATGATCTTTTTCTTTTCTTGCTCAGTCTTGCTGCTCAATAATGCCTCGAATACTTGCTTGTTATATATGTAAACTAATTCTACCGTTGCTGGGTTTCTACCAGAGGAATAATTGAAGATGGGTTGTTTATGATCATTTAAGCCATTATTGAACATTAACTCCATTTTTATAACAGTGTCTGAAATGTTTGCCTGTTCAGATGAATCATGAACTGAGATATTTGAAATGTAAATATTTGGAACACCTTCTGTTCCTATGACTTCTTTATTAATTAGCATGGTTCGTCCTCGCATGGTTCACCCGATGGTAGGCCGGTATCTGGAATTCCATCGAATAGTACGTCTGGACATTCTACATTAAAGTCGTTAACGTATATTCCTCGACTCTTCAATTCATTTACGGCCTTACAAAGGTCTTCTTTTGGAATCTCTTCATCAACTCTTAAATCAAAGTAATACTCTACAGTATTAACATCAGGTTCTAAAGAGGTTTGGGTTGGGTCTTCGATAAAGATATCTTTCTCTACTCTATAATCCTTTGCGATAAGTTTATTGATAAATTTCAAAGGTCGGAAGTTTGTAGTACTTCCATCTTCATATTTGAAAACCTCAATCTCAAACGAATCGTCATGAATGAAACCGTGCTTCTCAAGTATGTCGGTTAAAATTTGCTCTTCTTCAATGTCTAGGTAAGTCCCGTCATCAAATATTTGTATGTCTAAATTTGAAGAATCCTCTGGTGGATCATCTGCTGTGTTCTTGACCTGAACATTGTATGTAATGTCACATTCTATTTGTGGAATAAACAACACAGACGCAGATGGTGAAGAGATGCCTGTAGAATTGGCTATAGAGGATGTGTGGTTGACCGCTGAGGTGATATCTCCAGCTAACATGGTTATGTCCCACTTAGGAGCCTTAAACACCCCCTGTTTGGACGTACCGAGCGTATTCTGTAGGAATTTTGTATTGGTGTCATTTGCTGGACGGAAGTTGTTGAAATACTCATTGGAATACTCTGATATCTCTACTTCTGCTGAGCCGAGATTGAACGTTTCAGTCTCATTTATGCTTGCTTCTAGGGAATTAAAAGTATACATTGGTTTGAGAGACGGGGTTTCATCGATTATTCTTGCCTTTATCTGAGAGTTTGTCTCTGTATTGTTTACGTGTCGGGAATCATAAATCACGTCGTCATCTAAAAATGCGTAGTATTTTGGCATAAGTTTGCCCTTAGACATCAAATGTCTACCATAGGGTGTGAGCTTAATATCTAAAACATCTTCTTTCTTGTCAAAAAACGGCATTATTCTTCATCTTTTATTAGCACTGGTTCTAAAAACGTCTGGTCTAATTGAATTGATTTCTCTTTATCAATTTTTCCAAACTCAACCGATGCGTCTAACTTAATTAGTTCCACCATAGAAAAGAAATCGTATGGCCAGTTATAACCAATCTTTTGTTTCTTACCAGTTGTTGATGCTGCGATGTTACTAGATTCTGTGGCTGTACCAGAGTCGTTTCTTTCAAACATTTTTTCAAAATAGTTGTTGCTTGCTCTCTTTTTAACTTTAAACACCATCCATCGGATGTCAGATGGCAAATTAGATAAATTTGTAAATTTCTCTAGCTTACCGTTTTGATTTACAGTCGCTCCGGAACCTAAAAACTCTTGTGAGAATAATTCATGAGAAACCTCAGAAATTGCTTGTTCGTGAGTTGTGCCAATATCTGGTGGTAGATTTTGCCAAATATTTGCCAAGTCCTTCTTTGTTAGGGTGTGTGAAAACTCAAAAACATACATCGCTAGGGGCTTTACGTCTGGAAAATTAACAAAATCAAATGATGGAGGAAAAACATAGTTTTGAACTTGTTCGACTAATTTATTAATTGTTTTCCCAACAACTCCCTTATTGCCGTTGATGCTATTTTTTACATCTTCTTCTTTAAGATTGAAAAAAGTGTTTTTAGAGTCTTTTCTAATGAAAGGAACTGCGACAACTGCTTCTTGAATTATTTTTGTTTGTTTTATGTCTCCGATGCGAACAGGATCAGCTGAAAAGCCACATAAGTTTAATAAGGAGCCGGTTTTATTATAATCACTTCTCATTGCCCCTTCTACCCAAGTTCGAGGAATGTCTTCAATCTGGACAAAAATACCTTCATTTGATGACTGCGGGATTCTGCCATATTGGTGCCACATTCCAATTGGGACTGAGCTGGTTGCAACATTTGGCATCGTAATGGTGTCATGAGAATGGTGGTTAAAATTCAATGTTGGCGTTTCAAATTTAGATTGTATAATCCAACGATACTTATTGGAAATTTCAGTCTCCACTAAGGTTTGATTATCCAAATCTTGCCTTAAGATTCCTTTTGAAAAGATGTTCATCGATGAAGCTATCTGCATTGCTTGATCGTTATTAACAACGGTACCAGAAGAATACATTTGGCTTTGTGGGTGTGAACCAGATTCAAAGAATCTGAAAAATTCTACTGATGAATTGTTTATAACTTCAGAGAGAGAGTATTTTTTCGTTCCAGAAGGAGGAACAAAAATTATATCTGCCCAAGCTTCTCCGTGATAATACGGGGGAGTAAATGGAAAGTTATATCCATCCTCTGCTTTCGAAGCTGTGACGTGAGTATATGTGGATGCTGTTGCGTAGGCGAAATCTGTAGATCCTTCTCTTTTGAATGAATTCCAATTTTCTGTTTGGAAAGAAGAAGCAGAAAACATTGTTGGTGGACCAAAAGCAGACGGGCGAGAGTACATGGTAAAAGCTTCTCCCATCGAGCCCGAATCCTGTGGTATGGAAAATTTTATACCATCATGGCTAGCTTCTCCAGATTTGCTACCGCTAATAGACCTGTACATTTTTAGCCTCATGCTATAGACTTTACCGGACTCAGCATTTCCAAAGTTTGGATCTCCTTCTGGGAGGGAGGACAATGTTGTATAATTTTCGTTTACTAAGAAAAAGTTACCAACTTCTGATAAAAAGTTGTTCATTTTTAATTTATAAAGCTCATCACCTTGACCATTCCAAACTATTTCTGTCTTTGCATTTCCTCTAGGATCTGGTTCATTCGAAAACAAGGGGACGTTTGCTAGGTACTTTTCTGGTTCTATCAGGGCCTCGAATGGAATTCTTGTGTCAAAAGGCTGATCAATGTAATAGTTCGTATCGTCAGGAGTTTTTGCGACCAAAGATGAATTAACAATAGGGTAATCACAAGCTATTCCGGACTTGATAGTGTTGAATAAGACACCCGGTCCAAACAGAGGATTTAACAAATATTGTGAAGGATAGTTTTGTCCCTCTACCACAACCCCTTGGCTACTAGTTGCTGTGATGTTATCAGTATAAGAAGAATAAAATTGTTGTGCGATGTCTGTTGTTTTTTCACAAGGGTAAAAACCTTTGTATGGCAAGAACTTCTTAATTGCTTTGCACTGTAGTGTGATCTTATATGGATCAAAGAATTTTTTATGGTCTTGCTTGACAACATCGAACAAATTTAAGAATTCAGTATTTGAATAAACCTTATAAAAATTCCCTTCACTGCTATCGTCTAAATTTGACATTGCGCCATTGACCTCAAACATTTTCAAGTTTTCTTCTAATGGGCCGTTTGACAAATACTTATTGACATGGTTACTCATTATAAATTCTGGAACGATGGAGTATTCTTTTCCCAAGCCTCTAAACTCCTCTGCGAATTTTCCATAAGAATCATAAAATGGCTCTTTGGGCTCACTAACGAACTCTCCGTTAGTGTCATAATATCCAGCTTGCGTTGGTGCGTCCCAAAAAGCAGAACCCAAGTAAAGGTGCTCTTCTACAAGCGGATAGATAGTCGATGAAGATAGGGTTGTAAAAAACGGATTCTTTACACTGGTTGCTTGAGTTAAACTATGCCTTCTGGCATAAAAAGCCGAGGCGGAAAGTCGAGTGTCTATCGACACAGCAGTGCTTAAATCTAAAACCCTTGTAAACTGTGAATAAGAATTTTGCAAGATTCCGGGCCCAGAAAATGAATTTCTCCCTGTTGAGCCTCCAATTGGTGTAGATACATCGTCGGGGGAAGTGAAAATCTTGCTTTCTCCGGCTTTTTGCGCTTCTAGTGGCGGGAGAGCCATTGAGGAACCACTAGCGTGTACTGTGCCTATCAAGTAAGTATTATAGTTAGTACCCGGGACTGCTGTGAAATCGCCATAAGAACCACTATCTAATCTCATAAGTTCAGTAATTGGCTGTACATATCCATCTATATCATCAGGACCAACAGCGTAATAATTATAGTAGCTGACATTTGGGGTTGCGGATGCTGTTGATAAGCCAAAAGTTGTGAATGAGGTATCAAATTCGGCTCCTGTGTCTGTTTTTTCAAAGTCATACCAAACAAATGGTCCACTAAGCTCAGTCAAACTTCCTAGAGTCTTTGCGTATCCATAGTGTTGAAATCTGACTCCTGTGTTGTTATTTGTCTTTGTCTCTGTTGCTGTGACTCCTCCACATAAGAACTTAACTTTATCATTCATCGCGGAAGGTGCAAGGCTGTTGTGGGCGAAGGTTCCACTAAATATTGCAATATCAGAGAAATACATTTCATTACAGTAGCTATCATCAGGCTTATTCCCTGCTTGGAAGAAAAATGCATCCGTTGTAGTAGAACCAGTATCAGCAGAAGTCCACGTTGAAGCAGTATATTCTAGATGATTTGGAGGTACGTGGCCATTCCCATTGAAAAAGCCCCATTGATCATTTACAAAACTAGCGGACATGAACTCACCGTTTATCGCAAGTTGAACATTTCCACTATGAAAGATTGTCATGTTTGATTGGCTAAGGGAAACATAAAAATGAGATTGTCGACTCAAGTGAGGTTTTAAGTGGTAGCCACCATCGTTAACACTAAAACCATTATTTACTCCCCATATGTTATCAAAAATATATTCCACAGCGCCGTTCTCTGGTGTGTTTCCGTAATAAACGGTTCCATCATTCTTAAACCATTTAGTTCCAAGACGAACAACAAGTCTCGGTGAACCATAAGATGTAAAACCATTATCAGGCAATTTAACAGATGAAGTTGAGTAGTAAATTTGTCTGTTTAATGCACCAACATCTAAAGACCCTACTTCTGTTAGCAGATCGTTAGAAGCAGAAACGTCGTAAAAAAGGGTGTCATAAGAATCAATGGGATTATTAGACAAAGCATTCCAAAATGTTATTCCACAGTCTACTGAACAAGATGCCCAATGCTGTCGGTATGTCTCGTTTTTTGTAGCATCTGTGGGCTTAGCGGTATTATCTCTTATATTTTTAAGCTCGATATATCTACTATAAGATCCACGACTATCGATATTTCCTAGATCTGAAAGATAGATGCCCTTTCTAGAGTGGAGGTTTTCGACGACATTTACGGAACTGTATCCTCCATAAATTGGATCTAACAATGTGTCTGCTATGGTTGACCAAAACACTTGCGAAGCTTTTACCAAATGGTCACCATAGCTAGCACCACCGGTGCGTAAAATTATAAAATTCGAAGAAAGTTGAGATTCAACCCAGTCAAAATCTGATGTGGTGTATCCAACATCAGCAGTTTCTATCGCACTGGCTCTATCATAAAAGAGAATACCTTTATAGAAAGTTGTTGCTTTGGGGTGTGATAGAAACGAACTAGGTAAGGCTGGGGTGGTTGAAGCAGTCAAGGTTGCTGGTCCGTAAATTCTAAACACTCCCGGGTCCCCAAGAAGGCTCAGAGACTGGAAGTCTTGTTCCGCATCGAGTGGCCACATTGACTGTGACGGAATTATGTGACCGAACAAATTGTCAACATCTTTCTTGGTCCTTAAAGACCTTTCTGTTCTCCAAAAATCAGATGAATAGCTAGGGCGTAATCTAGTATAACTCTTGTTTGAATAAAGATTGGTTGGAAAGATCGTTTGTTCGAATTTGATACTTTCAAGCTCTCTAACTATTGGCGAATCAGAGTTTGTTACTTTGTATATCTTTTTAAATTCTTCATAACTGTCACTGGTGTCTGCTTTGGCATTCATGATTGCATTTAATTCTTCATTTTTAAAATAGCTAGTCTCGTTTGTAAACGGAGCAGAAATAACCAGTTTTTCTTCGATGGTCTCATCTTCTAAATCCATCTTAATATTGACAATTGATGAAATTGGTTTTTTATTTGAAACAACAACAGATTCGTCAAAGCTTTTCAATTGTCCGTACCTGTCTCTATGAATCGAAATGATTTCGCCATCTTTTATAACTGTTCTCTCAAGACCAGCGGAGTCTACTGTAGTTAAAATATTGTTTCTATTGTGATACTTTGTTATTGGGTTTTCTGAGACTCTTAATTGTTTAAAGGTTGAATGACCATACGGTCCATTTCTATGTGTGTTTAATGCAACAAGATAATTATTATATGGAACTGTTGCAATTCGCCTGTTTCTAGTTTCTTTTGCCAAGCCCTCGGACATAAATATAGATGAATTAACAACTACTAGTTGATTACCTATTGTTGAGCTAATAGATAATTGTGATGTGATTTCATCGCCGGTGGAAAACCCCTCCAGTTCGGGTTCATCACCTAATGTCCAATATGCAAATACATCAGAAGAAAAAGAAGTATTTCTTAAGTCGTTAACAAAGCCATTAGAGTAAATCTCACCAACCTCAGCTGTTGAGAGCTGTTTGCCTATAAATGCAAAATGAGATATTAAGCCATTAAAAGTGTTGCTACTCCCTATCAAACTTCCTATCGTAAAAATTGACACTCCCTCTCTTTTGTTTCCGGAACTTGGTGTCGGATCAGAATAGGGCACTATGGAGACTACCTCTTCACCATTTAGGTAAAACAGTGCACTTTGACCACTAAATTCTCCATCCCAAGATATAGTATAATGGTTCCAATTCAACAATATTTGTGAGTTTACAGTGAAATAGAACCACTGGTGTTTTTTTTGAGTGCCGGAGTCATCCCACACTTGAAAGTGTAGCGTCTCTGCGTTGAAATATATTCTAATTGATTCACCAGTACCACTACCGTTTCTTGCACTAAATACATACAAATTATCCGATTCTTCGTAAGATGGATCGACTTTCGCCCAAAAGGATATTGAAAGAGGGCCATTTGAGGGATAAGAAGTAAAATTCTCCCCTTTAAGTCCAACAAAATCTGTTTGATCGGGAAAACTCAAAGCTTTGGTTTTTATCTCACCAATGGTATTCGTAGTTGTATCTATCTCTTCTCTTACTAATGTGTTGAGTCCAACAAAGTCGAGGTTTATGGGCATTCTATTCTCCGTATATTTCTGATGCTGTGGGGAAGGTAATAGCAGAGTCTAAAACGCCATTTACCTTATTTAGACCATCTTTTGGCCAATACCCAAATACTTTTTGGGTTCCACTTCTTACAGAGTAATTATCTCCAAGTGAAGAAGTTGCCCAAGAATAATTATAATCAGAAGCTGGTATGGTGGATTGGTAGTTATAGTTGTTGCTTCTTTCAACAATCTCAGCAGATGTTGAGCCGGATCTTGGAGTAATTAATGTATTCCTAGGAATTTTATGGAAAGAAGCGCTATACGCATAATCTGTTTGATTAACAGAACCATAAACACCATCTGTTCCGGCGTGACCCATAGGGCGCTGGTAAAGTGCTCTCAGTCCATCTTCAGTATTGATGTGACTGTTTGCTCTTATCGATTTAAAACCAGAGACAGACCTTACATAATAACCTGTTGCAATGGAAGATTTGTCGATGTTAGAACCTTGCGGGCTTAAATCAATTGCTTTTCCATGTGTTCCATCCGTGTGTATAGGTGAAAATGAAGGTGTAGCTAGATATTTTGTTAACGAATCTCCAATTTTGTAACCATTGGGTCTTAATTCTTCACCAAACCTATAAACGGAAACCATCTCAGCATATTTTGGATGATTCTCGTAATCAGCTTGTGCAGAACCGCTGTTATACAAAAGATTAATATCGTTTTGTGTCCAAGTTAGTGGAGCACCAGAGTCTTCATTGTGAAAGAGCACAACATCTTGAACAGCCCAATTATATCCGGTATTAATTTCAAAACTTCTAAGATAATTGTCACTCCAGCTTTCTTCGTCCCAAGTGCTCATACCATATGCTACTGGGGAATTGTTGTGTAAACCATCAACCACTGTGCTGCTGTGGAGAGAAGAAGAGTGGGCATTAATATAAAGAAAAGGATGCAGGGTTGAATCACTTCCTCCATATGGATTAAAGGCAATAAAATAATGGTTCCAGCCACCATTAACAACAGTGCCAGCACCACTCCATACATAAGAAGCATCTATACCGGTGAAATCCAAATCCTCCGCTAATAAAACTATATAAGAATTTTCCTGATCGTGTTTTAAAGTAATAGTTAGCCTCATTTCTACTGAGGTTCCGTCGGTAAATTTAAATACTGGTAAGTCCCCGAACGTATCTGTGTTGTTCGCCCAAAATGAAATTGCAAATCTGTTTGTATCCGGTGTTACAAAAAGTTTACCTGCACCTGCTATAGTAAAGTTGAAACTACTTTCGTTCGAAGAGTTATTAGTTATCGCAAGTGAGTGGTCTACAGTATAAGTATTCTCTCCACTTCCTGAGCCTCTGACGGTTAAGTTACGATAGTTCAGGGAGTTATGTACTGAATATTCTCTTGCATAAGCATCAAGATACCCATAGGACTGAACTTCAATACCACCGGGTGCTGAAAACCGGGAAGTAATAACTGTTCGATTACGAGTGGAACCTGTAAGAAAATCTGATTCTCTTTCAATAACCACGTCTTTTGCTATAGCGGAGGCGGACGACGGTAACAGGTTTGTGTAACTTGTGCCGCTAGTTGTTAGACCCAGCAAGGTCGATGGAGCAAAGAGTTCTTTAGTTCTCATGAGAAATTGAGCATAGCTTGTTTGGTCTGTATATGATACATCAAATAATGGAAAGTCTCTAGCTAATGACGAACTTAGAGAGTTCCAAAACTCATCATTCGTCAGTTCTCCTTTGCCGACAAAGAAGCTAAAGTCTTCGTCATAAGCTGTGGCGATTTCCAAAGAATTGTTTCCTGTTCCGTAGCTTGAACTAATGTATCTGATGATGGAACCACCAATATCATCTAAACTATCACCAGCCTTATATCCTATTTCATTCCAATAAGGTTCTTCTCCAAACTTGTAATAATCATTGATAGAAGAGGCACTAGCATGTGTTGTCGGGTCTTTCCATGCACCACCATTGTACAATTGAGATACAGCCTCAGAACCTGTTAAAAGAGTGTTCCAAATTGTTATGTCTTGAAATCCACTATGGTCATCAACGCCTATTACCAATTGGTCTATTGTTGGTGTCGTTCCACCGGGTGCAGTATAAGAAGTCCCGCCAGAGGAAGTTACTTGACTTCCGTTTACCCAAAGTAAGGGAGCCTTGGAATTGTCGGTCAAGTCATCTACTTCAAAAACAGCAACAACATGCATCCATTGACTTCCAGAAACCGTTCTAGAATTTGTATCAAACGCTAAATGATCGAAACTTCCAGCATCATTTTCAAAGTAAACTTGCAGATCATCATAAAATCTTACATAATGTTTTGGATCTCCGCCATCTCTAAAGATTATATAAGAATCATTTGAGTCGTTATTATCCGCGTTTCTAAACCACAAGGAAAGAGAAAAACCGGTACTGGTAAGGCCGCTATAACCAGTATCTGTAGCCTGACCAGAAGCGTACCCAGTTGCCTTAAGGCACTTACGATATGTTGGCAAAACGATGTCTGTATCTGATAGATATCCTGATCCAGCTGTGTCTATTTCAATTTGCTTGTCGACAGTTCCACCAGTTACTTGTAATATGTGACCATCTGTGACTGAAGATCTCTGAGCTACTCTGAAGCCCAATTCTGCTGTTATTATATTTAAACTTTCATTTTGTCCATCTGGTTGTCTTGCGTTTAAGTGAGTTCCAAATACATTTCCATTTGATGTAACCTCTTGTGCTATTAGTGTAATGGGATGGGTTGTCGCCGGCAAAACAGAGGAGATAGATGTTGGAAGAAATGTTCCACTTATCTCATAGTCACCTGCTGTTGGTGCCTTCTTAAGCCTTGTATTATTTTCTAAGCGACCAACTGAGTTGAAATATTCATATCTTTCTCTATAATTTCCTAAGCGATAATCTGAACCACTGATGTTTCCAACACTATAAGGTCGCTTTGAGCGAAGACCTCTGTATAGTACGGCAAATTTTCTAGATGGATCTGGGTATGGTCCACCATAGTCTGGTCCGACGATACCAAAGGCACCATCTTGGGCCAATTCATCCGGATGGTCTCCAAAGATCAAACGCCATGCTTCGGGTCTTGAATAATTGTCGTCTAGGTTGTTGAGCGTCGCCCCACCGCCTTCCGTTACCTTTGATGTATCAAATCTGTTAATCTCAACATGTCGAGACTGATGACCGCCAACCCAAGTTTCTGTAAATGTTCCCTGCATTGGCACATCGTTTTCAAAATAGGTGGTGTCTGAGTGTATGTTGGTTATGATGGCATCTGATTTATAATTGGTATTGACAACACTATTTGCGCCGACATCCACGGTTCCAGATACGATGTTAAATGGAGAGCCATAGTGCCCCTTTACTCTAAATACATAATCTAGAGACGCAGTAGCTGGTTGATTTCCATCGGCTGAGGAATCTTTACCCGCTATCATTGTAAAACCAAATTTGTGTAGTTTATTGGGCACCTCTTCATCATAACAAAGTCGGGTATCCATTATGCCTTGTGTAGGACCGACACCTACTGCAAATACGTTAACTGGTATTCCCAAATTGGTTTTGGCACCATGGGGCCTTGTAACGTTAAAAACGAAATCTCTGTTCTTTTGTTGATTATAATTGATTCCGCCATGAATAGCGCTATTGAGGTCGTAATTTAATTTGTATGGCTTAGAAAACCTCTTTGTTACATACGTCGGTCTGAGATAAACATTTTTTTCATTATCTCCAAGATATACGTTATAAGACTGCGCTTGAGTGTTTATCGTGTCGATAATTGCTTGTCTTTGAGTTGAGTTGGCACCTGTTCGCTCTTTCCTTTCTCTTTGCCAAAGACAATGATTGTTTTCTTTTGAGTCTCCACCGGTAAATGCTGCGGGAACAGTAGAATTGGAAAAATTACTAGTTATAGTGGTATTGCCGGCAGCTCCGGCTTGGTCCATAGTAAGCAACACTGTTGTAGAGGTAGGGTTGGTTGCTGTTATGCCTAGAGTTGCTTCACCATTAATCTCAGATGCTAACTCAGTTGCAATTGCCGCAGCAGTGCTGGTTCCACCCATGTTCAAGGCTATATTAGACCCGGCAACACCGTCACCGTCATCATCAACTTCAAAAGTTAATGAAGTGCCATCAGCATCTATTAACGTGAGAGTTCTGGTTTCATGTGGCTTACTTGTAAAAGAAATAGTTGCTGTGGCTGCTGTTTGCAATGGAGCATGTCCAAATTTCCAGTTATAGGTAAGTTCTCCAATCGACTTTACAACACCTTGTGTCGCTTGAATAGTTTTAACAGTTGGAAACTTTCTACTATACTTCGGTCTTTCAAAGATGTGACTCTCAACAACATCTGAAATACCTTTTGTAAAGGTTACTGATGCTGGTTTTAACTGCTCTATAAAGAAGGATAAGGAAGAATCTATCCACTTATAATAATCAACGTACCTGTCTAAGTCTGGGTTGGCTTCAACACGGTTAAAGAATAACTCACGAGCTTTCCTCAGTCTTTTGTATTCTGCGCGGTAAAGATCAACAGGTTTTGAAAACAAATTAGAATATTCCTTCATTGTTGCAAAAGTTCTTAACATCTCTTCAGACATTACTTGATACATGCTCTTTTCTAAAGCAAAGATGTTATCAGTCGTATCTTCATCTTCAATAAAGAATTCTTCCGTATCTCCTATGATCTTAATTTTATTATCAGTAAAAGAAATTTCCGGAAGTTCTTTTCTTCTTGCAAAAATAAACTCACTCCTCACAGGGTTTGAGTCGCCATTTGGAAACTTCACTCCGCGACCCTTATGTTCTCGCTCTATTATATTGCTTGCCCATCCATAAAGATTTGAAGTAGAGCCACTAGAGAAGTCTTCAACGAAGAAGCTACCTGTGGCGTCTGCGGATGTGTTCTGATCGAAGTTCCAATGCAATATTAACGAATCTGCTCCGGGAATATGAACAGAACTTGAAAGCGTTACATTGAACAGAGTGGTTGCATTGTATATTTTGTCATGACCATAATTCATCGGGTCTAAGTTGTGTTGCTTGATAGAATCGTTTTCTAACTTATCCATCCAAACTCGACAAGAGTCAAATAGTACGTCCGAAGGCGTGACTGCTGAGCCTGTGAAGTCTGTAAGGTGAGAGCCAATGTAAACCCTTTTGGGTTGCGTCATTATCTGTATGCCCTTAGCGTATGTTGCAGTATTTGCTATTGTGAATTCGTTTCTAACGTCTCCCAAATTATGAGTGACACCATAAAGCTCAACATTATATGTTGGATTCGCAAGATGTGTTGCGCTTCCATTAAAAGGATATCCAGTTGGGCTAATAGAAAGTTGGAAATTCCACCTTTCGGCATTATAAACATCTTCATAATAAGCAGATTCAGCATAGATACTAGCATCAGTATTTGTCACTACAAACTTGACTCGTGGCGAATCCAAGGCTGCCTTAACAGCGTATACTTGCAAGTTTGCATCATCTGGGGTATTCCATGTGTAATGTTGGACTGAACCACTGTCTGCTTGGTGGAAACCAAAGAGTGATGATGATAGAGATGTGTCTAAGAAGTAGCCGGTTTCTCCGAAACTTGGCTTCTTGGGAAAGGTTATTCCAGCCTCGAAGGAAAAAGCAGAGAACTTTTCGTTAAGCTCTGCTCCCGAACCTGAGATAAACGTTAGTGCGTTTAAACTAGACGAGGTTTGAGTAACAGAACTGTTGACTCTAGAAGGATTGTTCAGATCAAGAACTTTTGTTTTTATAGAAGAATTCTTGTAGCGGTCCGTCAAGTAATGTTTTCCATTATCTGTGTATACGTTTAACTTTACCAGTTCGTCATCGACACCGTAGCATCTCAAGAGGTTTCTAAAGGATTTTTCAGTTCCTTTGGATTTCAAGATGAAGTCTATGTTGTTATAAATGTTATTGTAAATTAGTCTCTTTGTTTTCTCTATCGTTTGTTCGTAATGAACCCCGTGCTTGTTTCTATCCCAGAAGTATTCCATCACGTCGCCATCAACAAAACTATTAGGTGTCAATAAACCACGATCATTCAATAGTCTTTCTGTGAAGGGATATGGCTCAGCAGATGCGGAGAAGTAATTTTTATCTTTTAACTTTGGAACTTCGGCTATCTGTACGTATAGAGTGTCGAGGTAAGAGCCTAGGATTTGATAAAGAAACTTTATGTTATCATTTGCCTCATCTTCTTCACGTATCCAAGCGGGAAGGGAATCGTAAATGTATGAACTATTTGTCCTGTCATAATCCGAACCACTAGTTTGCATCTCAGTAAGAAGGCTTTGTACAGAAGAATGGGTAGACCTTATTATCGGATCTCCGGGTTCCTCAGTTAGGACACTAGCGGATGCGAAAGCAGAACCAGTGTTTCTAGAGATAGCTCCAGAGTATCCTCCATCTTTTATCCACAAGCCGTTTGCAATGCGTCCGGAATAATCCAGCACCATACTGTCTAGAGAAGATGTGCCGGTTATACCTTCGTTGAATTTATAATAAACTCCTAGGTTTGTTCTATAATCATCCGTATTGGAGCCACCACCGATTGGGTAGTACCAAGTGTTATATACATACTCATTGTCCAGACTCTTTTTCCAAAAGCGGAAGTCATCCATAGAGGCAGAAAGTTTACCAGCCCCTACCATGATATCGTCGTCATACAAATCTCCATATGAAGATGTTTGTAATGCACCGATATAGGCATTTATGTTATTAGGGACATCGGCTAGAGTCGTTGTTGTATCAAAAAGCGAACCTGAGTTTAGCAAACCATTGTTGTAGTATCTAACATCTAGATCTGTATTTGCTGCTTTTATAGTTATCGTGTGATGTTGCCACGCACCATTGGCAATAGATGCAGCATTATATGTTGATGCACAGATAGCCTTGTTGGTAACCCCAAAAGAACCAGAGCGAAGTGTTAGATAAAATACTGAACCTGTAGTTGGTAAACTAGCACCACCGGAGATCTCCAAGGTTAGTCGACCGTAATCATGAGAACCAGAATCGGTGATTCCGTTCCATAAATCCAAAACAACTTCTTTGTCCGTTGTTGTTGTAAAAGCGTCCTTTTTAAGCCAGAACTGAATTGAAACACCGTCGTCCATTTTCATTCGGTAATTGATAGTTCGGTTCTTGGCTGAATCGTACTTAACACCAAGATCAAAGACATCTTTGAGCGCGTGGTTCCCGATTGGATCATCTTGATTTTCGTGCTGAGTTAGTGATGCTGAATGCATACCACCAGCCGAATAGATATATTCTTTGTTTGCTGGGACAGCATATTGTCCGACAGTGCTAGTGGCAGAGCCCCAGCCATCAGCAGAAAACAAGGCATATCCGGTAGATTTTGGGTACTTGTTATCTAGTAGCCACTGGTCTAGATAGGTTGATTTACTATCAAACACCATCTTTTCAGCTTCGGAGCCGTCATAAGGATAAGACTCATAAATCCTTTTAATACTTCCTTCGTAATATTCTTTCGCAGAACCAAAATGTACAAAGTTCGAAGGATCAGAAAAATTTACATTTGGAAAAAAGGTTTGGTTTTTCTTGATAATTTCTTTTATAAGGTCCGGAGACTCCACAGAAGAAGTGGTTTCTTCTAAAGAGCTCTGCGTAACAATCTTTTTATTAAATAAATCACTAATACTCATCATTTCTCACTTTAAAGTTAAATTCATATGGTTGGGTGTTCCAAGAACCGACAGCATCATCGTAAAAAGAAAACCTTACGCCGTATGTATACCCTTTTTCTAAGTTTGACATGTTCAAATCGAAATAGTTTCCACTTACATTGTAAGATAAACCTGTGTGATAGTCAGAACCAGTCCCAAAAGGAATCACTTTTAAGCCATCAGTCGCTCTGAAAATTTCATATGAGGCACTTGTTATGATGGTTGTTTCTGGTACATTGGAGGCTTTTGTGTAGATTGTAGGGTTCCAGTCTCTTGGTCTTGCGTACAGCTTAAACCTAGCTGTCTCGTTTGGTCCATAATTCTCTCTAAGGTTTGAAAGAGAAAGGATGTATCTCATTGATGGATTGTAAATTTCTGCACTTAAAGTGTTGACGTTTATTGTTCCTGTATGAAATTGTGTCACCCCTATTCCGGCTGAGCTTGTTACGTTTTCACTACCGCTGAACCAAACATCATATACTTTTGTGAGCTCAGAAGAGCCCGTAAATGCGAATGTAGCCGCGTAAACTCCAGTTGAGACGTAAGACCCAGTAACTACCTTAGGACGCGCAGAAACTACATGTGTGGCGTCCGCAACCATGTCTAGTGGACTTCCATCTGGTTCAGTATTATCTGCGGAACCTGAGTAAATGCTTACATAAATGCTATCTGTTCCAATTGAGGGGATATTTCGTAACCTACCTCTCACAACATTATACAGATAAACTGTGTTTAGATTGTCTTCTGCTGGTGCTAACGATGAAGATAAGAAAAAAGAATTTCTATCATCTTGTACTGTGTTATCCCAACGTGCTTCTAAGCAAGGTCTCTTAAAATAAAACTCGGAACCTCTTGCAAAGAACTTCTTTGTATAATAAGATTTTGTTTCTTGTTCGAAAGAACTGGAGAGGGAGATGCCAAAACCATCGTTATCTTTCGTACCGGCTAGCCACTGCTCCACTAATGTAGTGACATCTAATTCGATGTTTTCTAAACCTGTGGTCATTGTAACATCGTATGTTGGCACAGCGTGGTATTTACCACCAGCCACTGCCCAAGTACCCTCTGTTCCTCGATGTGACCAAGTACTACCAGTTAAGCCATAAGTCTTATCCGTGTAATTTACCATGTCCAAACCAAAACCTTCTTCCCAAGATTGCGAAACTGCTTGAACTGCCATGGTGTAATTTTCCGGGATTGTCTCAGAATGAGCTGCATTGTACAGTTTTAGGTAAAATGATACATTTGAAGAAGCAGGAATTACTCCGGAACTTCTGTCTGTTGCTATTTCAGTTGTATCAAACTGAACTAAAATTCTAGACAATTCAGAGGAAAGTCCGGATGAAGAGGAGACTTGTCCATAGATTTGAAATGCTTCTAATATATCAGCAGCTCCCATATTGGAGCCTGTTGCTGAGTTAGAAGATAATAAAGATTGGTCAAAAGCGTTAGATATTGTAGTATCTGCTGATGCAAAGTATTTTTTAATGGCCATTATACTGCTAGTCCTTGTATGTCGTTATCTGGGTATTTGAGCTCGAAGACAACATTCTTCGGTGCTTTATAATAAGTTGCGTCTTGAGAAATAAAGTCTTCCATGTAAATTTGCGTACTTGAGTACACAGACCCAAACTTATTTACTATTTCAACTTTCTTAACATCTACAACGCCCTGCGTCTTATTTAGTATTGAAAAAATATCATTTATGTAAATTGGCTCTCCAATGTAAAACTTTTCTGTGTATTTGTCTTTTATTCTCTGTGTTGCGTCGAATAAAACCGACGTTGTATCGTATCTTTTATCTGTTTCGAGTTCAAAATTGATGCCGAAGTTTATTATTTTAGCATCAAAAATCTCAATAACGTCATTAATTGAGCTGTACTGATTCAACCAAGTGACTAGATTTCTTTTTGTTGCTGTGTTTGTCGCGACCAAATTGTCGTTTGCATCGCTCGAAACAACATACATGGCCAACTTCTTATTTGTTGCAAAAGGATTGTTGATAATGTTAACTCGTTTCAACTGTCCAAATTTCTTTGGCATATTATAAGAAATAGCCTCATAGTCCATTTTGGTCACCGCACGGTTTTGTGTTGCAAAGTAGTTTTTAGAACGAACCTTCAATTCATCGATTGTAAAATCCAGCGAAGAACCTACAATAGGTTCCTCATTATTGACCTCTAGGGAGTTTCTAATCTCAGAAACTTCCGAAGAGTTTAAACTTGGCTCGTCTAAGAAAGTCATTTTCGAAAAAGAAACTTCCTTTATCGAATTGGCAGGAGCGTTTGTTGAAACACTATCGTTCTTCTTATATGTTATAGATAGGGTTGTTCCTTGTGGAGAGATGCCCAGTTTGTCTGTTCCTAATAATTTTGTAGGGTCAATGGCCCTATTTGTTATATGATTCCTAGCATGCATCTTGACCGCTACTTGTGAAGGGTCTGTTAATCCAGAGTCATCATCGTTATCTGATCCAAAACCAAACTGCAAGTATGTCCCAGTATCATCTTGAAACACAGTAAACCTTCTAGCTGTTACGAACGGCTTCATTATAGACCTCACTCCATCAGTTAAAGCAGATGGGTTTGTCGTCTCAATAAATACAACTTCTTGACTTAGAAAATCAACCTCATAGAATCTGTTTCCTTCGGAGTCGACAACATCAATGATTTCTGTTATTGATGAATCTCCAACTCTTACTTTACGAAACTTCTCAAATGCAGCCGATGTGAGATCAGCAGAGGCAAGAAAAGACTTGCCAGAAGAAGCTTGTCCATAAGCCCTAATCGCAAAATGAGTTGATTGGCTCGTGGTTTGGTTAAACTTTACAGCGATTGTATCATTCTCTGGTGCACTAAAATCCACATCTTCCAATAATGTGTATGTTGCACCGCCAGAAGTGCGAAACTCCGCGCCTTTTTTAAGTCTTGGTATCAGAGTAGTATTTGGTCCGTTCCCATCTGAATTAGCTGGAATGAGGACGAATAAAGCTAATCCTCCTTGGGAAACAGGGGCTCCAGAAAATTTGTAACCATAGTTTCTTGCATGCTTCCTTACGTTGTTGAATTCAACAGCAGTATCTAGGAAAGATTCGTTTACAGAATAATCTAGATAGTAGGATAAGACGTCTCCAACATAAGCTACAGTATCAAACACCATAGAGCCGAAAGAAGCTTCGGAAAAGTCATTATAGTTGTCCGGATAATACCTCTTTGCATGTTCAATTAAATCTTGCTTGATGGAATTGAAATCTCTACTGGTGTATTTTATTGGAACGTTCTTGTTTTTTGGCATATTGTAACCCTCATAGAATAAATAGGTGAAGTGTGGAAATGTTATATACTAGAAAGCTCAACTGATAGGTTAAAATGACCTGCTACATTTGCCTCATTTATTTTATACTTTATATCAACATAGAAGACTTGTCGCTCGAGGTTTGAATGGGTCTGCACATTAAACTGAGACAACCAAGGCATATACTTGGATATTTGTCTTACAATACTCGGCTGTAGTGAATTCATTTTGACCGAACCGAAGTTCTCAAACAGATAAGATTTTACGCCAACCCCGAAGTTTTTATCAAAGCGCTCTCCTTTATTGGTAAGAAGTACTGATTTTAAGTCATAGTTGACGGCTTCTTTTAGGTCATCCTCTGTTATTGTTGTGTATCCATTGCCATCGTCGGTTATCTCCAATGGAACTTTCACTGTTATGTCTTTTATTAATCTTTGTGAAAAGAAATCTTGTTCAAAACTCATTTATTATCTCCT
>UEXM01001465.1_pt1 | contig 19876 bp, 17 predicted proteins | sample 1796661 | NCBI WGS metagenome assembly UEXM01 (sample SAMEA4772469, study PRJEB27181) | metagenome | reverse complement strand
ACCTATAAGTAAATTAGAGCCAATCAATGAAGTCCAAAGTAAAAGCTAAATTATTTTCACTAGAAGCATTTTTAAATAAAGATGGGAATGTTGAGATACTCTACGATGCAGTTGAGCCTGAAGAGTTTGAGAAGACTATGAACTTAGGTCTTCCTATGTACGAGGGTACAAACAAGGTGGGAGATTTTATAAGATACTTGAGATCAGTAGCACAAGAGGTTATGGATAAATCAGGTAGGTTTCTCTGATGGAGTGGTGGGAAGCATGGCTAACTATTGCCATAACTATCAACACCACTATCAATACAATTGTTTTTTTTAAAGGTCGTAAGATATCTAGGCAAAGAGATAAGCCTACTTCTTCCTCATAATATCAAAGTCGTCACCTGATATTTTACCGTCTTTGTTCTTGTCTAACTTAGCTTGTTTACCAACTAATCCACCACTGTTCATGCCCATACTGAACCTCTTCTTCTCAGTCATGCTACCCATCGGGTTCATCATTCCTGATTGACCTGCAGATGACTTTCTATTTTCTTCAGCAAGTCCACCCATCATCATAGGTTTGCGTGGCATTGCCATACCACCACCATACATCTTGGTTGGGCGTTGACCATTATTATACATTTTCATTATTGTATCCTTTTTACTTTGTTTCTTTGGTTAAGTGATTCCTCAATTGTCATCATGGTAGGCATCATTGCTCTTGCTTTTTCATCATCAGACAGTTGATTCTGTTGAGCCTGCACTTGTACTGCAGTAGTCATTAGTAAAGCGTCAATAGCTCTTATCCTTGTTTCGGATAAATCGCTTGGTGTACTCATAAGCTCTGCCATAGCTTCTGCAACTTTAGGATTAGTAATCATCTCTTGCAACAATCTGTGTTTATTTTTACGAAATACTTGTACTATAGCTTCTGTTCCTACGTATCTTGCAGATACAACACCTCTGTTTATTGAGTAGAATCTACTTATATAACTTTCAACAGACATACCTGTTGGTCTACCTCTAAAGGATACATCTGCTCGATCTTTAGATTTTTGTTTAACTAACAGTCTGTTTATTGTTTTTAAATGCGTAAGTTGTTTATCATCAATTACGTTTGCGGCCTTGAGGTTTGCGACTGTTATATCATTATTCAATAGATCGTTCAGAGCATCTGTATCTGTGTCTACCCTATCTATTTTTTGTGTGGTTATACTTCCGTCAGCATTTTTGTAAGTCTTCATAATAAAATCACCTTGAGGTTTTATAATTAAAGACTGTGTGTATACTCCTACAATTTCTTTCATCGCATCATCAAACTCTTCTCCTGACATGGCAGCTTTTTTACCTGCCCTTGTAGGAGTTGTCATAGCTCTTTTTAATCCAGCTATAGACTGTTGACCGTTAGCCGAAGCAAACAGAGTATTAAATGTAGACTCGTTTGTTTTTAATCCTCCAACTAAATTATTTATAGTTGCTATATTACCTTGTCGTTTCTTAAGGTAAATAGTTATTGCTGATTGTTGTTTACTTGCTTTATTATCAATTTCCTTAAATATTCTAGCTGTTTTTTCAGCAACATCTTTGTTTTCTAAAGCTCTAGAATCAAGAGACAAAGAACTGTAGGCATCTGCACGATTAAATGCAGAAGCAGATTTAGGATCATTTCTGTTGTATTTAAATGCGTTAGTCAAATTTGTTTCTAGTGTTTCTCTTTGTTTGTTAAAATCCTCTAAGGATAAATTTTTTCTTGCTAATTGTTCTATTCCTCTGTGGTATTTAACTAAAGCTATTTTTTCTAAAGAAGCTGCATAAGGTCCGTTAGCATCTATTATTCTAGTGCTAGAACCTTCTACAATTTTACCATTAGCATCAAACTTTGCAGTGTATTTTCCTATTGCTCCTACTAGAGCTTCGTTAAAGTTATCTATCTTGTTTACACCACTACTAGATTCTGTAAATAAACTATCTACTGTTAACCACGTGTTAGGTTTATTGCCTGTACTCCATACTTTTCCTCCGGGAGTATCTTTTGTATCATCGTCAGCGTTCTTAGGGTTTGCCCATTTGCCAAGCGTAGTCTCTTTATTTCTGAACACTAGGTATTGACCTAAATAATTTTGTTTCATAGTTCTTAGTGATGTCAGTACTTGAGAGCCATCTTGTAAAATTTGACCGTTAGGATCAATAACGTTATCAAATAAAGTTTCTACCTGATCTCTGAATCTTGCATAATCTATAGAACCTCTTTCCCCTTGATACTTTGCCGCACCTTTAGCCATGCCATCTAACAGGTCTACTGTCTGATTCATACTAAGACCTATAGCAATTTGATCTTTAAATTCACCATCACTTCGTAGCCACATTAGTATGTCTATAGCTTCTATATTATCTGCGTTGAATCCCTCTTCTATCATTTCATCTTTAAAAGAAGTTATAGTCTCATCATCAAACTCCATTTTTCTCAACCAGTTTTTAGCAGAATCATTGAAAGTTGTGTAGATTATATTTTTGTCTCCACCAGCCATAGTCTCCTTAACTAACTTTCTAGTGCCACCCAACTCTCCCGATCTTAATTTTTCTATAAAGTCAAAAGCTAAATCAGTTGCGTCTGTTTGATAACCTACGTATTGCTTATCAAATTCAATAAATGGGGCCCTTGCTTGAGCCTTCTTTGTATCTCTGCTAACAAGTATTATCTTAGCAAAAGCAGAGTCTTCTGCTCCATACTTGTTTAAGTTTGCCAAGACAGTGTTTGGACTTCCTGTTAATATTGCAGTAGAAGTTGGTGTGCTTCCTGCTCGTATTCCCGGAATGTTAGCTAATGTTGCTGTTGTCTGTTTTTCTAAAGTAGTTAAATTATTGTTAACTACATCTAGTGCTATCGATTCTACTTTATTAAGTTGATCTCTGTATTTCTTTGCTGCATTTATATCTTTAGCTAAACGCAAATCTTGAGTTAAATCATTCGTAATACTTCTGTAAAAAGAATTAACGCTACCATACCCAGCGTTAATAGCTTTCATATCATCAGGATCAACCACTCCTGTTACGATGTCTTGTAATAAACTTATCTTTTTTTGTTTAACTTGTTTAGATAATGACTCAACGAGATCAAAGTTCTTTTGATTTTGAGCAATAACACTTTGCAAACCTGACACCATTTTTATAAGTGCAGGATTATTCTTGTCTACACCTTCTATGTTTAGTAATTTCTGTAGTGCTACGGATGTGTTTTGTTGCAGTGCCACACGTTGATCTTGTATAGATTTAAATATCTTTAATGTATCAGCGTTAAATACATCACTGTAGTCTATGTTGGCTAGAAATGAATCTTCGAGTGTGTTAAAAAATGAAACATTACTAATGCTACCTAGTCCGTCTGTAATTAAGTTAGGATCAATCCCCAATGCTTCTAAATCTTTTTTGTATTTGTAGTACTCGCTTGCATTTGCTGCAACATCATCAGCAAAATTATCATCTACTCTAAGCATTTTAGATGTCAGTTCTATAGCCAAGCTTTGTAAGTTTTTAGGTATGTTTTCTAAAGCTGGGTTTTTAAGTGCTTCTTTTATCTCTTTTGCATCTTTAAAACCACCTGCGTTTATCTCTAATCTATTTAAGTATAAAATAAAATCGTTACGTTTCTTAGGGTCAATTATGTTTATAAAATTATCTTTGGTGAAGAATGTATTTTTAACACCATGAGATACTTGGTATGTCATAACTGAACCCATACCGAGTAGATAGCCTATATTAGGGTCTTGACCGTGATATTGCATAGTTTGACCAGCCACTCCTGCTGCGGCTGTAAACAAAGCAGCATCTTTATATGTTTGACTTAACCATGCAGGAGTACCTGAAGTTGTTTCAATTAATGATTTCTCAACCTTTGCTCTAAGAACTCTTGCTGATAGTTCTTTGTACTTTTGATCCCCACCTGTTGCTATTCTGTAAGCTGCAGTGGCATCTTTTTGAACATAGTCATTTAAATTTTTAGTTGCTTTTTCTAATCTAGTGTTTGCTTGTACGACAGGAACACGTTGCGATAAAGGTTTTGTAGCATCTATGATATCTACACCTTTCTTTAATCTTTCACTTATTATGTGTTCTCTTAATTTTCTAGGACCAATAGAACCCTGCCTAAATATGTTAAAAGCACTTTTGTTAAGTTCAGACTCTATAAAAGCTTTTGTAAATTCTTCTGGGTTATTGGCTAATCCGGGATTATCGTCTTTAAATTTTCCCATTTTTTCTTGCAGGATGTTTGCTTTTCTTTTTGTTCCTGCTAAAAATAACTTAACATCAGCAAGTATAGCAGGAGCAATCGTAGCTATTCTTTCTATTGAATCAAAGTTATAATCAAATATTTTACCTGTCAGTTCTTTACTTACAAGAATACCGTTTTGAGCCAAGTCTTTTTGGTACTTTCTTATAGCATCATCACCTAAGAATGTTCTTGCTGCATCTCTAGTTTGAGGAGTATATATAGAGTCGGGTCTGTTTTTATCAATGGGGTCAACAGGAAAACCTATTCCATCTGCTACAAACTTAAAAGCTTTGTAACCATATTCTCCAGCTATTCCAAAACCAGTTACTGTAAATAAATCAGCAATACTTCTTGGAACATCTTCAAGAAGAGTCATGGCTTTACCACCTACGTTTCTTATCGTAGCAAACTCTCTACCGTACCCTGCAAGATCATAAACCTTTTGCATTGATCCGACTACACTTGTGTCAGCTTTACCTCTGCCAAGTATCTCTCTGTTAAGTAAGCCTACAATATCTTTGTTACTTAACTTGTTACCTTGAGCATCAGTTAATGATCTAAAGTATTTTTCTGCAACTTTTGCTTTAGTAGCACGGCTAGGACCACCTTCACCCCCACGTATCTTATCAAGTAAATCTCCAAATGGTACGCCTGATCCCGTTAAATCGCCTATAGAATATTCAGCTTTATCGACTTGAACTACATCATCGGGAGTAAGTAGTCCTAAAGCTTCTGTCACTCCCGTTTGAGTTTGTTCTGCTTTCATCTCTTTTATACGTAGCTGATCTATTCTACTTGAGTTCCAAACACCCAACATTTCATCTACAGGTATAGCACTCTTACCTTTGTCTTTAAAATAAAGAGCTTGAGGATTTATTTGATTTAATATTTTTATCTTGTCTTGGTAGCTACCTTCGAGAGGATTTACTATAGCTTCTCCAGCTTCATTAACTTCACCTGTCCAAGCACCTTCAATTTTATCTAACTCTTCTTCTGATATAACATCAGCATAACTAAATGCAGGTGTAGTTTTTAAAGGGTCAACTTTTAAATTACCTACGCCAGTTTCAGTAACTGCCGCATCAAAAGTTTCAGGAAAAGTTTTTTCTAAGCCTAGACTATCTGTAACAAACTCTAAAGCGTCTGATGGATTAATACCTCTAGGTATAATAGTGCCTTCAGGTTTAAAAGTTCTTATGTCACTAAATGGAAAATCAGACTTTTCTTCAAATACATTTGGTTTACTTAAATCGGTTATGATAGATTGATCAGTAGCCATGTAGTTTTGTATCCTTTAATTAAATATTATTTTACCGTCTGGTGATACTTTGAAAGTTTTATTACCTGTCGTGCCACCTGCAGGAGGAGTAAATTTACCACCTACTTTATTAGTAGTAAGATCGGCTACTCTTGCATAAGTGTATTGCTCTAAACTTCCATACTGTGCTATACTTCTTTCTAATAATTTTGCAGCGTATGCACCTTTAGGACCACTTGCATAATAATCTTTTATTGCCGCAGTTTCTAACATTAATTGATTTATATTTTCTAAAGATGCTATGATATGTTTAGTATCATCACCTGCAGTAAATCTCATAGCTCTTAACATATTTTCAACGTCTTGGTCAGATATTGTTCTACCACCTGTTCCACCTTGTAAAGCAGAAGCCATTTGATAAGCAAGTTGAAATTTCATATATTGTAATTGTCCTGCTCTTCGTGCTTTAGCGTCAGTGTTATTTAAATTCTCTGCCATTTTAGTTCTAAAATCTTTTATGTACGCTGTTGAACTAGCATTTCTAAGTTTACCATCAGAATCATAACTTCTAGCTGTGGTTTTTAACCAATTACCTGCTACTGCTACTACAGATTGTAAAGCACCTGTCGGACTAAAAACTTGTCTAAACATCCTATCTACTGCAAAACCTGCAGGCTGACCCAAAGCTCCTACTTCTTTTAGATTGTTAACCATAGTCATCGCTGTTCCTGCCGCAGCACTTGCACCTTGACTAGCTTGTTTTTCTTTTATTACGTCTATATTATGTTTTGATTTCATATAACTATTTGTATAGTTTGTTAATTCTTTATCATCGCTGTATATAACATTTTCGTTTTTAAATGATACTAAATCAGGAGTTATAGCACCTAGCATATTCATCCACCCTCTATTGCCTATGCCTAACTGTCTTGCTTTATCTCTGTACTTTTCTAATTGTGCTACATTTGTAAACTGATCTATGTTATCTATAACACCAAATTCTGCTTTCATCTCATCCATAATATCATAAACTTTTACATGTCTGTCACTAGTCAAATCAGCTTCATTATTAAGTTTAAACATTCTTAAAGTTTCTTTGTAATCTTTATGACCGAGTAGGTTTTGGTATTGTTTAACTCTTGCAAAGTTTGCTCCACCATCCATTAATTTAGTAGGAGCAAAATCATAATTAACTGTCTTGTCATCTGCTGTTTTATTTATAACTTCCCATATAGTATTTTTAGGATAATAATGTTTCCATCTATTTACTGCTCTTCCATAAGAAGGAGCTATTGTTTTTGTAGCATAATTAGGTCCATAATCTAATATGTCCTTATGATAAGAGACTACATTTTTCCACCCAGCAGATATTGGAACTGATCCTCTTGCAACTTTTTCTTGATTGTTTGCGTTCCAAAATGTATGGGATTGTAATAAGAATTGATTTAATTTACTCTTTTCTTCGTTTGTACCAGTTTTCATAGCTTTTAAATACTGATCTTTTGTCATGTTTGATGTTATATTTGTTATAGCTCCAGCGGCTCGTTGTTTGTCAGTAGACCCCAATGATGATATCGTGTTAAAAGTAAGACTACTATCTCCAACTTTAAAAGTAACTTGATCTTCTTTGGCTTTTATATCAGCGGCATTTTGCAACTTAGCATTTGCTATCTTCATCGCAGAATCACCTTTTATCTTTTCTAAAGCTGCGGCTTGTAAAAACTTACCTGCTCCACCTGCTATATTAAGCAACGACATTAGGCATCTCCTGTACTGGTTGTTGATCTAACTCAGGTGCTAAAAAAGAATTGTTTGCTACATCTTGTTGTTGCATAGCTACCATCTCTTCTTCTTCTATACCTTTTTGTAAGGCTTCTACTCGTTCAGGGTTTCTACCTTTCATTATATTAATAGCTTGTTCATCTGTTACGTTTTCTGATTCTCTTGGCATACCCGTAGCAGAATTAAATAACTTAGGAGGTATGTCATTTTCAACTGCAAGACCTGCAAGGTACATACCTATAGGAGCTTTTATAAGTTCTGCTACGTCAGGAGTATAATGTCCTGTAGAAAAACCACCTATAGCTATTGTTTCAACCATTTCTTCTATTGATATACCTGCTACCATAAGTTTTAACATATCTTTTTCAACTGCAGGTTCTTCTAACTTATCGATTACAAAATCTATTGCTTCTTCAGGGTCTGTAAATCTTGGTGGTTGATCCCACGCCCATTTACCTTTAGGCTGTGTAAGACTGTGTCCGGGTGGCATCCTATCTAGAGGATCAATAGCTTCAATGCTACCTGCTTGTGGTGTCATCTCCTGCTCTGTTCCACCCATCATTACCTGATCTTCAGCAAACATAGGGTCTTGATTTGTCATTCTCATGTCAGTCGTATCCTTAAGCTTTTAGTGTCTGTGGGTTTACCCTAGACTTTACATTTATAGCTTTGTTCGGGTCTAAACTTATAGTCTTACCTAGTCTAGGTGATGTGGCTAAAGACGCAGTAAGTATTTGTTGAAACACAGGACTTGTCATAGCAGAGTCCATCTTACCCAAGACTCTAGAATTAGTAGTTCCCGGAAGTTTTAAATCTGATGATGTCACTTTAAATGACGCACCAGAACCCACCTTAGGTGCAGTTATTCTACGTAGATCATTTGCAGTAACACTCGATGATGTCATGTTTTGTAGATTAGCTTGAAATCCTTCTTTAGCATAATTTGCTATTCCTTTTACTCCTTTGTATAAAGTACTATCTTTCTCAACCCCAAATGTTTCAGCTAAAAATCCTGAAGATTTAGCAGAACTACTGGCTGAACCGTAAGGTCCTTTAGGAGTAGAACTAGCTCCACTCAATGCCGAAGCTGCGGCTAATGACCCTATAAATGGTAGTGCAACTTTTAAAAAACTCATATTAACCTCTTACAATGTAGCAAAAATACCTGCCATAATACCACCACCTAAAGCGGCATACATGTCATCTTCGTTCTTCTGTCCGTACAAATCAGATTGTGCAGATACCTCCATAGCTGTAACTGCTATTTGGTGATCTCTTTGTTTAGCACTTTCTGTTGCAGTAAATGCCCAAGAAGCTTCGTCTCTGTATCTTTGCCACAGAGCATTTAATCCTGCCTGACTTACGTTAAGAACATTCAAGGCATTTTGCCTGTTTACTTCATTCTGTCCTGCAGTGTTAGACGTATTTATTTGTCTACGCCAAACTGCATTAGCTTGATTTATTTGCATACTCATGTTTTTGTTAAACTGTTCTCTTTGATCGTTTAACCCTGCTACGTATCTAGACATAGCATTTGCTTGATCTACGTTAAATTGTCTACTGGCTGCTTCACGGTTAGAATTTGATTGTGAAATTTGTGAATCTAACTCTGCGTAAAACTCGTCAAGTTGATTTTTAGATTTAGCATTAAATTGATCTGCAGCATTTTGAGCAGAACCATCTGTTAACAGAGCCTGTAACTTACCCTGATAATTAATTGTATTCATTTTTTGATTATTGTCAAGATTTTGTACGTCTATAGATAAGAAAGACTTTGCATTGTTAACAGCGGCATTTAGCCTAGCATCTAGATTGGCTTTGTCCATAGAAGCAAAAGTCATTGCATTTTGTAATACTGCTTGTTGTTTATTATTTAAATTCTGTAGTTGTATAGCACCATATCTGTCGGCATCTGCTTTAGCTATAGGAATACCAGATTCATATATGGCTTGAGTTACTGCCGCCGAAGCCATGCTCGATGCACCCAATCCTCTTTGAGCCATTATGCCGTTTACTGCTCTTACTGCAGGTGCCGCCCAAGCAGGTAAAGGCTTACCTTCTTCAAGTGAAGCATACAACTCCCCTAATTGATATTGAACTGTGGCTTTAGGATCGAGGGTTTCTGTAGCGGCAGTTGCTTTAGACGCTTCAGATACTGCACCTTGAACATCTCCTATAAGAGATTCTGCACTTAGTTTACCTTGTGCTGCGATTCCTTCGGGGGTATCTGATGCAACTTGTGTGGCGGCATATGTGTTAGCGGCTTGTTGTGTTGAGCTTGGAACGTTTAAACCTGTTGTGTCTACAGCAGAAACAGTAGGACTTACTTGAGATAAGTCTGAGGGTGCTGTTAGTATCTCATCAGGTTTTTCTTGCAAAGAAGTAAATGGAACTTTACCTGCTTCGGGAACTGTACCTGCAGTGCCTGTAGCCTGTTCGCCTAATCGTTCAATTAATTTTGCTCCTGTAGTTGGAGCTTCTATGGGGGTTGTTTCTGCCATTGTTTCTCTTTCTTCTGGTATAGGAGACTGTGGAGATACTGTTTCTTGAGGTGGAGGAGGTGTGAATGTACTATAATCACCACCACCTAGACCGGGTTCAATACCAATACCTTGTGTCGGTAAATCAGCTATAGGAAACTGTTCCATATCTGAAGGTCTATCCACCATTACCTATTTCCAATCAATATCTTATCCAACTTATCTTCTAATCTTTTGAGTGCATCCATAAGATTGTGCATATCATCTTTCACATCATCCTTACGTGCATAGTCCTCACGTGTCTTGTTCAGGAGTATCTGTATGCGTTTGACCTCTTGGAACATCTTGTTAAATGCCCAACCAAAAGGTACAACAATCATGGTTAAAATAATGTTCCAGAATAACATTGGGTCTATACTTTCCATCTACACCTCGTCAGGAAAATCATAGATAGGTGCATTGCCAGTAGGCTTCCCATCACTATCAGTTGGCACAACAAACAATGCTTTGAAAGCATCTAAGTCTGCACAACCATTGATCTTATCTTCTATAGTTTTACTGGCAGTTCTAACATCAGTTCTATAGGTGCTTATATCAGATGGTATGGCAGTTGATGCTTCTGCTTTTCTAGTAACATACCAATCAGAACTAGATAACAGACTATTAGCAGTTGTTTTAGTTCTTGTTACCCATATAGATTTAAGACCTAACTGAACCATTTGTTTACCAGTCATAATGTCTATTACTGCTTTGCCATCATCATCAACTACGTCTACATCTGCTAGTTTACGTTCAATATCTTTTGCCCAGTAAAACCTATCATCAAAACTTGTATCAACATCATCTTCCCAAGTTAAACCAACAGCTTTTTTTTGTGCATCTGTCCAAATGCTCCAGTTAGTAGGATGCCTAATGTTGTTGTCATCAACCCAACTTTTACCAACTTTAACATGAGTGCCATCACTTTTTTTCCAAACCATCTTATTGTCTCCTATCTTGCGTTTGCATACTTAAATGGTGCTTCGGCAAATGCCATGTAAATGTATGTGTTTCCATTATCATTGGTATATCCAGAGGTGCTTGTAAGTTTAAATCCATTTGATAAAAAATCAGGGGATTGGTAACCCTCATGTTCTGCATCTGGAATATTTGGTGATAATCGTTCATTAGATGGATTGTGTGGTGAACGAACACTGTCAAACAATTCCCATCGTTGACCCGCTTGATTTATTACTTTTATTAAAATCCAAGCAGGTCTAAATCCAGTAAAGACAAACGTACCATTTGCATTGCCATTTCCAGTATAACTGCCAAACTTTGAGTAGCCTTCTACTGAATGAAAACAATAGGCAACATACGTATCACTTGCATCATTAACATTATTCCAATCGGTCAATCCCAAAGTAGTTGCATTTTGAGCAACAACGTAAGATGCTGAAGGACTTCCACCTGCGTTAGTTAAATTTAAATATGCTTGGTCATCACTACCATCAACCATATCATAAGTAACAATCCAATTATCTGCGAAATTTCTTGGTTTTATGATTGACATATTAGGTGCTTTGCCTAATCCATGTGCTATAGTTCCTGCCGATCCAGTTCCAGTATAAGTAACAATGCTAAATCCTGCTGTAGTGTTTGCTTGATACACACTATCTATTGAACCTACTCCAGTTGAACTTGCATCATTTGTAGTAGTTGTGCCACCATTTGCTTTCCAGTTCCAAGCTACAAATGCTTCTGTATTATAATTAAAACTTGTTTCTGTACCTATACTAAAACCATCAGCATTAAATGCTGTCAGTCCACTTTCTGTTCCCTCAGCATCGGTAGTATTTGAATACAAAGATTTCTGCACACCACGAGATGAATCAACTAATCTATGCGACTGACTTATACCTCTAGCTTTTGACCAAACCCAATCAGGTTGAAATCCAACACCAGTTATACTTCTAGCAGTAGCATTACCAGTATAAAGAACTGTTTGAAAATAATCATCAGCTTGTGTAGCAGAATTAGGACCTATGGTTGGTTCAGGTAGGTTAGATGTGCATAATGCTAGATATCCTGATGGAACTGAATAATAGAAATCGCCTATACCATTTCCATCTGATGCACCAGCTGAACCACTTGTTTTATTTCCGGCAAATGAACTATCTTGTCCAAAGTTATTAACAAAAATATAATTTGTATTATTTTGAGCATCTCCATTTATTGCAAAATATGGGCCATTTGCTTGAGTTAAAACACTACCTACTGCTCCTTGAGCAGAACCATTTTTATAAAAATTTACACTTTCATTATCAGCATCAAACGCAATTCCTATTATATCGCCTTCTGCCCAACTTGCACCATAAGAAGTAAAACCTGAATTTACAGCACGAGGACTTCTAGTACCACCCATATCATAAAATATACCTATACTTGGTTTACTTGCATCTGTAGCAATATTATTTCTACTATCCTGATTGCCAAGTCCTATGTTACCATAACTGCCACCCATAGTTTTTGCATAGACTTCCCAATACCATTTGCCTGATGCCATACCAAATGTACCATGTCCATGTACACCTGAACCAGTATCTGTACTCGCTGTTTGTAAATTACCCTCACTATGAACTATAGTACCACTATTTCTATATATTTTTGTAAGTGAATTTATCGTAGTAAAATTATTCTCAGGACTATCAGGCATTGCACAATCAGATGCGGCTATATTAGTAGATGTAAGATGATTTGTATTCCCACTCGTATCAGCACCTATAGTTGATGCTGACGCAGTACCAACTCCACTTTGTTTAAATTCTAATCTAAATCCATTAGTACCATGTGAGCCAGTATATTTCTTTGGTATCCATACACCATTTTTTGTTTCACCAAAGTAACTTGAATCTAATGCTATACCGTCAACAAAATTAACTTCTGCCAAGTAACCATCAAATTTGTAACCTGCTCCAGTTCCATAACTGTCTGGTGTGCTACCGATAACAAATGCTGCATCTGCACTATTGACTTTAAGGTCAGCATTTTGTGTTGGATATGTAGTGCTAGCAAGAGACGTTTGTAACTCACCATTAACATACATTTTTGCTCTGTTTGTATTTGTTCCTTGTGTGGTATCTAACACAGCCATTATATGATACCAAGCAGTAGGATCACGAAATTTAGCATTTGTTTTTATATCTACTTGATTTGCACCTTCATAGTTTTGCATATTTAGTTGGTCAGCACTAGAAAAGTACAACCAAGAAACATCACTATTGGATGTAAATTGTGAATACAACATGCTACTTGTTCCAAGTATACCACGCTTAACCCAACCACTCCAAGTCCAAGTTTTTTGATTACCTGCACTTCCATGAGTAAGTGACAGTTTATCACCATTATCACCATCATCAAGTCTCAACGACTGTGTAGCAACACCATTGTAAAAACCACTTGAAGGATTTGCAAACCAAAATGAATTTGAACCTGTCATCTTACCTCTTATGCTTCTGCAAATGCTAGTTGAGCAGCGCCTAAGTGTATCTTACCGTCTGCTTGTACAAAGTAAGGCACAATGTCTATTGAATTGGCTGCTGTTGTTAAAGTAATCGACGTTCCACCTGCAACAAAATATTGGTCTGCTGCATGAGATAATGTTCTACTTCCTGTGCCATCTTGAATAAATACAAATATACCTGATTGTCCTGCCACCTCGTCTCCGGGATCAGTCAATACTAGATTACTTGTAAGTGTCCAAACAAAGTTTGTGTACTGTGAAAAGTCAGGTGCAGTGTTACCACCTTGAGAACCTGCTGTCTGTGTGTTTGGTACATTACCTGCACCAAATGTTATTGCTGTTCCTGTTCCTGCATCAGAAGCTATACTGTCTAATGCTATGCTACCTACGTTGGTTATGTTGGCATCATTAAAACTTGTTGCTCCAAGTGTGTTGGATGCTGCAGTAGAAGTTATTCCATTAGCCGCAGTAATACCACCACCGTCTGCTATAGTTATGGCATTGTCACCGTCTGTAAAACCTATATTTGCAGTCTGTAATTCGCCACTTATATTAAAATTTCTTATTCCTGTATAATCTTTATTAGAATCTAATATAACAGCTTTTGATGCAATCGCTGTACCTACTGCTGTTGAACCTAAGTCAAGAGCATTAAGTTCTCCTACGACTGCTGTAATACCGTCTAACGCATTAAGTTCTGCCGCAGTCGAGGTAACACCATCAAGAATATTTAGTTCGGCAGCAGTAGCCGTAACACCATCAAGAATATTTAATTCGGCAGCAGTAGCCGTAACTCCATCTAAAATGTTTAGTTCTGCTGCTGTTGATGTAACGGTTGTACTAGCTATAGATAAAGCATCTGTTTCTAATGTTCCGTCAATATCAACATCACCTGATATATCTAAATTTGTAAATACAGATGTACCTACTGCTGTAATCTTATCATTAAATGTGACTGCACCTGCAAGAGCCATGTCAATGTCAAGAGCAGTTATAGCAGTAGAACCATCTGTACCTTTTATTTGAAAGTTTTTATCGGCAGTGCTTACACGGAGACTTACATCACCCGAACTATTACCTATATCAAGTATTTCTGTGCCATCATCTTTAAATAAAACATTTGCACCACCTGCATCAAGAACGATATCTGATACTGCATTTAATGTTATAGATGAGCCATTGGTAATCTCTGCAATTACTGGAGTTGTGAGTGTTTTATTTGTTAGTGTAGCCGTTGAAGCTGTTGATACTAATGTAGCATCACCACCAGTACTAGGGAGAGTTAAAACATTATTAGCACTTTCTGAATGTGGTGCAGCTTTTATTTGTTGTCCGTGAGAATTGTTTTCACAGTTAAACTGAATAGTACCTTGATTAGTATTACCTCTAACAGTTACATGACCTGTTCCATTTGGTGCAAGTTCAAGGTCAGCATTTGATGTAGTAACAATATCATTACCATTTAAATCTAAATTACCACCTAATTGTGGAGTGCTATCTTCTGATAAGTTTGATATAGCACTAGATGTAGCAAGTCCTGATACAACTGCACTCCTAGTAATCTTTTTAAGACCACCACCTGAAGTGTCTACTGCTAGAAATACATCATCATTAGCTACTGTAGATATTTCTGATAAGTCACCTACTGCTGTAGGATTAAAGTTTGTACCGTCTGCAACAAGTATGTGACCTGATGTATTTGTACCCATAACTAAATCATCGCCTGATATAGTTAGGTCACCACTAATTGTAAGGTTTCTTATGCCCGTGTAATCTTTATTAGCATCTAGTATAACTGCCTTAGAAGCAACAGCAGTACCTATAGCAGTACTACCTATATCTAATGCGTTAAGTTCACCTACGACTGCTGTAATACCATCCAAAGCATTTAGTTCTGCTGCAGTAGATGTTACACCATCAAGAATGTTTAACTCAGCGGCAGTAGATGTAATTGTTGTACCATTTAAATCTATTGAATCTAAATAAGCAACACCATCAATATATATATCTTTCCATTGTTTGCTAGACGAACCTAAATCGTGAGTATCATCATCATCAGGTATAATATCAGAATCTATCTCACCACCAAACACAATGTTATCTGTGTTAGCATCACCAAGAGTAAGTGTGCCACCATTGAACGTGGTTGTACCTGTTACAGTAAGGTTGCCACCAACTCCCAAGTTACCTGATATATCCACTGCACCATTCATGTCAATGGTAGTGGCCGCAATTTGTATTTCTGTATCAGCTACGAGGTCGAGTTGTCCGTCTGCACTCGAATTGATGTATATTGCTGTGTCTCTAAATTGTAGCTTTTCTGTAGAAGCAATAAGTATGTCATCACTAAATTCAAAATAATCCTCGTCTTCCATCCATTTCATTACACCATCGTTGGTTTCACCATCGTATGTAATTGTTATATCTGTGCCTGCTGTGCCTGCTCCAAACGTAAGTGTGTTACCCAATAACTTAGTTATAGCACCACCTTCTGCAGTCGTACCATCGTGGGTATGTCCTGTGCTTGACGCAAAGGCCGCTAATAATTGATCAAACTCATCATTGGTATGTGCTGCAGTGATTGTATCACCGTCAGTATACGTAGACTGTCTAGTGTATGTTGCTCCCATTTAACGTCTTGCTCCTAATTGGTATTCTAACTGAAATCCTTTTATTGAATAAGGTGCAGTAGTACCTCCATCGTTAACTCTTAATGCTACAGCAAACCCTGAACCCTCAACTGCTTGTCTAACAAGAGGTTGCGAAGGACCTCCATACACACCTGTTCCGTATACAGATGTTCCGTATACAATAGCAACTTCTGACGAATCGAGAGGATATGCTGCAGGTCTAGAAGATGTAGCACTCTCGTAGTCGTACCTAACAAACAAATCTGCATCAATAGTTGATTCAGGTGCATAGTTGATTACAACTTTCTGCATGTGCTTACGTATTCCCGGATCGTTCATCGTAAGGTCTGGACTACGATACTTTCCATTTATTGCTACCCCGTCAAAGTCACTACCTTGTTCTTGTCTTTGAATAAAACCCGATGTTGATCCGTGAAGAGCAATAACATCTCCATCATCTACAAACGTATCTGTACAAGTTGGCTTGATTCCTTTTACTTTAGAAAACTCAAACGTTTGACCTTTCATAACACAGATAACACCTGTAGTACCGTTTTCGGCTACGTTGTCTTGTGTAAAAAATATTCTGTATTGTGTCTTGTCAGGTATAACCAAAGATTCAAACTTTGTAGAGTTAGCTATCTGCCTATCAAACAAAGTTTGCACGTTAGAACTTATTGTTCCTAATTCAACGTCACCAATTCTTGCTGTACCTGCAATGGTACGTAGTCCATCAGGACCTAAGAATATAAGGTCACCTGCAAATTCTTGAATTGTGTTACCATTTATACACCCAATATTTCTTGTAACTGGAACAACAGCAAAGTCACTAGACGAACTACCACCAAGTTTAAATATTCTGTTTTCACAAAAGATAAATAAATTATCACGGAAAACTTTAAGTCCTACAATTGTGTCGTCAACTTTGATGCTACCTGCACCTGACCCAGAACTAAAAGCATCTTCATCAAAAGGTTGACTGAACACTACTTCTTGTTTAGTAGTTGACTTACCTGCGTAGAACATGTGGTTCTTAAATGCCGCTACAAATTTAGAACCTGATACAGAACTTTCACTTACATCGGTTGCACTAAATGATGTATTAAACACAGTGGGTGCATTAGCACCATCTACAACTATTAACTTGTCGTTTCCATCAAAGTTAAATCGTTCAAAACTATATTTAGTTGCACTTGTTCTACCACTATCTATGCTTGTCCAAGATGATCCTGCAGGAGTAGCCTGATATATACTTGTACCTCTAGCTGCCACAACCTTGTCGGCAAATGATGCAACCATAAGAACTTCTTCACCACTGCTTGATGTAAAAGGAACAACTGCAGACACATATTTATTAAAACCATTTATTCTCTTGTAGCCACCGTCAATATCAGGTTCAAAGTTTTCTAATTCTAAAGCTTGTCCGGGTTTCATTATAAATGTAGATTGGTTAAGAACTAACCCACCTTCACATACAAATGGAAATGCAGCGGTTTCACTTAAGTCAGCCAACTATACTGCCCTCATATAATTCTTTCTGTTTATTAATTCTACCCTCATCCGTTTGATACCGTCTTCGTATTCTTTGAGGGCATATTGTGCTGTTTGTACATCAGACCTAAACATGTAGGTATAGTACTTTGCACGTGCATTGACTATTGATTCAAATCTTGTTGGTATGATACCTGTATCATCGTGTGCAGACAAAGCAGTGTTAGTTACATAGTAGTCAAACTTTAACGTTCTGTTGCTCGTGTCTGGTATTGGTGTAAGACCTAACTCGTCATTGTATGTTGTATACACAAATTCAGGATCAGCAAATTTATTCGTGTCTGGTCTAGTATCTCTTTCTCTATATCTTTCATTGTATTCCTCGTAGGATAAATATTTGAGTGGTATTGCTGTTATGTTCTCCATAAGTTGAACTAACTTAACAAATGCCGCAGACCCTGCTGATTCAGTAAATGTAACATAATGAGTTGTCGCTGTAGCTGTAAAAGTAACTTCAGATAGTAATACTTCGTTGCCACTTGCAATAGTAAGAGTTGATGACTTAGTTTGTGTGCCACCTGAACTAGTACCAATATCTAAAGTAAGTGTTGATCCACTAGTCTGTATGAGTACAACGTAGGATTTACCTACGATTAGATCGTCTACTTGTTGTGTTGCTTTTGCACTTGTAAGTAACAGCGTGTTACCAAACTTAGAACTTGCTGCAGGAGTACCTGAAACTGTAGTCCAGTTAGTTATACTAGCTGAACCTGCTATCTCAAAGTCACCATTCCGTATGTAATCTTTTGGTTGGAGAAACACATTGTCGTAATCAATGTACTTAAGTGTAGATGCTATAGATGCAAAACTATATAGTTGTTTACCTGCAATTGCATCGACTGAACCTTCTGCTCTTGTAAAGGGCCAGTTAAGTTCAGAGTTAAGTATATCAGATATAGCTCTGTTGATGTAATCTTTTACAGTAGTCTGTACACCTCTAGAACTTGTAAAGTTAGAACTAGTCAACTCTACTTCGTTCATATCTCTTAGTACATTATTGACTAGGGTAAGATATGTGCTTGCCATGTATTACTTACTTTCGGAGGTATCAATCTCTTTAGGATTGTTTTCAGCTACTATCTTATTTAATAACTGTAACTTTTGATTGGCTATTACCATTTCCCCAAGTGCTTTATCTATCTCATTAAGTGGTTTATGGTTTATGTTTATTAGTGATGTTGCGTTATCAATTTGTAGTTTGTATTGGAAAGCTAATGCTTGTGCTGCTAAGTTTTTCATAAGAACTCCCTGTTGCCTAAATTATACACATAAACTGTATAAAAAGCAAGAGTTTATTTTGCTATGCTACGTAGACTTTCCATTACTTTATCTATACTAGGTTCTTTTGAGTTAGGATTGTGTAAACATTTGTATTGTTTTGGGCATCCCACACGTACATCTGTAAACTCTAGCTCGTATGTTTTGTTAGCACCTTCGTATATACAAGCCATCTTTTCTTTAAATACTTTTTGTTTCTTTAATCTACATGTAACATAAACATTCTTTTTGATCATGCCTTGATGTATTTTTTGTTGTCTTGTGTAGTCTTTAGATTTGTATTCGTAAGCAAATGCTTTGAACGTAACTACTAACCCTATAATAAAAACTGCTATAACACAGAATATAATCCCCATAGTTTGCAATGTATCAATTAGTTCTTTTTGATTTTGTCTTGCTTCTACTCTCTGTAATCTTTGTGCTTCTTTTGCTTCGTTTATTCTACTTGCTCTTTCAGCAATGATCTGATCCCATGTAGTAGGACCAAATCTAAGATTAATCATATTCTTTAATTCTGCACGTTGCTCTTCAAGTAACTTACGATCTATAAAATCCGAAGCTGTGGATTCTATACCAAACTGTTCTTTAATCCCTAGACCTTTACCTGCACCTTTGTTCATTTGAGACTCGCCAGTAAAAAATCCATCTATCTGTTTGGCTATATCTTTAATGTCGTTGCATGTACCAATATTACTTTTAATGAACTCAACGCTTTTCTGCACTAATGCGATACCCGTTAGAATTTCAGCGACTACCATTATCTTTTCCTCATTGGTTTACAATACGCAGTTATCTGTAAGTTAGGTCCTTCCTTTTGTGGTATTGAAGGTTGCTTGTGTAATCTTTCTGCAAAGTACAAGCACTCATCTATGTTATCGAAAGTTTGTGTTTGGTCTACTACTCTTAACCCCATCATAAACACTAACACAAATTCAATCATAACTCCCCAGTTTTCATAGCTTCAGATAATCGTACTGCACGGTTACCTACCTGATTTGCCCATTTGGAATCCAGCATCTCAAGACAAGCTAGAGGGTAGTTTACTTTTTCTATCGCCATCCACATATTTTTAAATTGCATGAGACGAGGAACACCCATATTAAATGCCATGTCAACAAGGATCATCTGTCTAACATCAGTC
>UEXM01001106.1_pt1 | contig 19898 bp, 29 predicted proteins | sample 1796661 | NCBI WGS metagenome assembly UEXM01 (sample SAMEA4772469, study PRJEB27181) | metagenome | reverse complement strand
CAAAATCTACTTTAGCCGCAGGTTTAACCTCATCGTAACCTAAAGCTATATATTTATCTAAATCAGCTTGGGTAAGAACTTTTACTTCAGCACCACCTTTATAAAGTGTACGTTGTGCAAAATCTACTTTAGCCGCAGGTTTAACCTCATCGTAACCTAAAGCTATATATTTATCTAAATCAGATTGGGTATAAACTTTTACTTCAGCACCACCTTTATAAAGTGTGCGTGTATCAAAGTCATCTCCATCATCAGCTCCTTTAGGCTCACTCAGAGACAGAATACCTGGAGCGGCTCCATATACTGAATTAAAAGAATTTGAGTTCATTGATGTGTAATATTTTCCATCTGTTTCTTCGACAAAAGAATTTGGGAAAAGTTCTTTAAACTTAACAATATTATTTATTTCATATCTTCTTGGCACAGATTGTGTTGATGAAGGCTTTAAAGATTTAGCTAAAGAAATAGCCAATGGGCCTAAGGCCGCTTGATCTTTTCGGTTAGCCTCGACTTGCCGTATATACTCATCGGCAGTAGGCTTAACGGCACTTGCCGCTGAACTTAACACTGTGGCTCCTGGTTGTGACGCATTAGCCGCCATATTAGAGAAGAACTGTAGGGCAAGCTCTGCGCCTGATATTTCTCTTGGTTGAGGTGTAAGTGCTTGTGCGGCTTCCATTGCTTGACGCGCTGTGTCATCATCTCCAGTGAGTTTTCTTATAACCCCATAAACACTACTATCTAACCCACTTCCATTTGCTCCTAAAACTGCCATTACTTATCCTATCCTATTTCTTATAAAGTGCGTAGGCTGATGCCAGTGACCCTAATGCACCAACGCCCTGACCGAATACACTCGGAGATTGGGCATACTGTTGCGCCATGTTATATCCATAATTCTGAGTATTGTAGGGAGTTCCCTGAAGTGTTCCTGACGCAAAGTTGATTTGCTCGTAAGGGTACTGCCTCTGATCTTGGTAATCAGCGTAAGCCATATCCAAGGCCATTTGATCTAAACGCCTCTTGGCTTCACCTGTTGTAATAAGACCTGCCGCTGTCTGCTCTCGCAAACCTTGAACCATTGGAGCCATATTTGCAAAAGTCTGTTGCTGTCTTAGCCGTGAACTTTCATCAGTCTCGTAGCCTACTCTCCTAGCATCCTCTGCGCTAAATCGAGCCGCCCTATCCGTGTCAAACCTGTTTGCCGCAAATCCTAAACCTTCAGCGGCCGCCCTTGATCTTAAATCACCTACAGCTTCTGCTCCACCAGTGCCAAGCATAGCCTCTGTAATTCCTAACCTCGAACCACCGAATGCACCACCCCTAGCCGCGTTAGCCCTAGCCATGTTTTGTTGGGCTATAGTTTGCTCTTCAATTCCTTTTACTGCGGAATCTTGCGCCCTTTGATAAATGTCTAAGAAGGGTTGAGCCGATTCTAATGTAAAGTCACCTCCAATAAGGTCTGCACTTGTAGATGCTCCGTAACCTTGACCTAATTTTCCTGCTAGGTCTGTAGCCTTATCGATGTAGGGTTGGTATTCGCCTGCGGAACCTGCAAGCAAGTCAGCCGCCTGTTGCTCTTCAGGAGTTAGCTTAGAGCCATCGTAGCTTGCTATACGTTGGCCTTTGTAAAGAGGGTAAGGAGATTTTGCTAATTCTGCGGATTGTTCGAATAAACTTCTACCTGCGGCAGAAACCCAAGCTGGGAGCGTTGTACCACTTACTGTCTGACCTGAACTGGGTAGGTTGATCGTTGAACTTGCACACATTGCACCCATTTTATTTGACCTCCGTATATAGCGATCCTGCTTTTACAAGACCCAACCTTTTAAAAAAACTGTCTTTCCGTTCCATATCTCCAGAATAGACATGACCAAGTTTGACTATGACATTAGCTTCATTTCCAATTTTAATAAAGCCCTTTACTAATTTTATTGCAATTTTGGAATTTCTGCTTTTAGGCTCTACATAAAACCAGAAGTCTCCCAAGTATTCTTCGCTCGACCACCAATCGGAATTTAACATCCCACCGATAGATCCAACGATCTTCCCTTTGATCTCAGCAAGAAGGACTACACCGTCATGTATAGCTGAATTTATTGTGTCTAAGAGTTTCTTTGTGTTGATTGGTGAAACTCTTATTTCTGTCTCAGAATGCATCTGTTTCAACAGATTAAAGACTTTAGACACATCAAATGGTGTTGCCCTTCTTAATTCCATCTACATGCCGCCTAACGCGCCCATTGGAGGCTCTTGCATCATTGGCTCTTGCATCATTGGCTCTTGCATTTCACCTTGCACCTTGTCGATTATTTCACCAAGCTCAGGGAGAACCTTCATTAAGACTTGGGCGACATCGGGTGTGATTGCCCTGTCGAGTAAGGCTAAATCTTCTGGAGACATATTTGCTATACGAGACATAAGGACAATTTCTATTTCCTCGTCAGGCTCCATTAATGCGCCTCTTGCTTCAGGAGGCATTCCCTCTAGCAAATCTTGATTAGCACCCTCCATAGGAGGCATATTAGCCCCTTCCATGCTCGGCAGAGGTGGACGTTCACCCATCATGGCCTCTTCCATCATCATTTCTTCTTCCGTAGCCATTTTATATCTCCTTTGTTTTGTAAAGTATTGACCAGTCTGATTTCTTGCAGAGCAATCCGACAGACCAACAAATCGGCTCTAAGATTTTCCTATATACTTTACCTAAGTAGTCAGGCTTGTCTCTCTCACCATAAATATACGCAATCTCGTTAGCCCTGTGTCCTGCGACATGCTTCCAGAACTTAACGAACTTACCTTTACGCATTTGCTTAACCATCCACACTGCCCAGACATGGTAGCCCCTGACATGTGTTGGCGTTAGGTAATCTCTAGTAAATCTGTAATCAAGTAGTACATGCTTTCTGTCCAGTATCCCCTGACGCATAAGCTCATTGCAGATAACTCGACCACCTAATGCACCACCCAATATTGCTCCAATAGATCCTCCTAAGAAACCTCCTGATCCTTTAAAAATTGTTTGAGCTACTGCCGTTCCTAAATATTTACCTACACCTGTTCCTACAGCTAACTTTGCCGCTTGCTTTGGCTTTGCACCTGCAATCAATGCACCCACAAATGTCGTACCGCCTACAGCCAAACTGCTTCCGATATTACCTTTGTCAGTCCATATACTGCCTCTGCGAGAAGAAATGTTATCTGGAGTAAGAAGTTCAGATTTAATGCCTGCATCTTCTAGTATAGCAAGATTACTTGTTGCGCCTTCGACACCACCTTTAAGAATGTTATTCGAAGTATTCTTTTTAATAGCTTCTAAAGCATTCATTTGAGTTCTAGTAAAGTTACTCGTGTCATATTTATCTAAATTAGGAATAAATATATCGCCTGCTCTAGCATCATCTCCAAAGGAAAGAGCATTATCAAAAGCCGTTTTAGTCTGATCTTCGGTTGAAAATTTTCCTCCAGATAAAGGACTTTTAACTGTAGCACTAAGAGCCTCACCAAAATTACCACCTGTATTAGCGTAGGCTTGACCAAATGTATTCGCTACAAGTGGCCCTCCAATTCCTACAACTGCGCCACCAATAGCTTGAGCCGCAGTCGGTAAATTCGCATTAGGATTATTTGCGTTAGCTTGTCGCGCCATCTGATCGTATTGATCGATTAATGCCTGTTGATTTGGGTCTGTACTGTCAAACGTGACTTCACCTGTCTGCACCATCTTAACAAACTCAAAAGGATCAGATCCTGCCATTCCGTAATTCATAAGATTACCTGTATAGTCTTGCGACTGTAACTGACCAACTGGAACTGTTGTTGTTATGTTTTCAAGTGCCATCGTAATCTCCTAGCTTATCTCTAATATACTTGCCACAACGTGTAGCCTATTTGCGGTTGCCGCAGTTACCTTTAATATTTCACCCTCTGTTACAACTAGAGGTGCAGTTAATAATTCGACTGTCGCATTAGCACCAACAGCCTTAACTTTAAATAAACTAAACACTGCGGCACTTGCATTTGTTATTGTCACAGTGATCGTATCTGCGTTGCCTGAGTCTTCACTTACCAAAATACTCTTCACAATACTAGTGGTAGCATCAGGAGCAGTATACAAAGTTGTAACACTCGTTGCCGTAAGGTCTAATTTTGCATTTTTATAATTATTTGCCATTACGCTATAAACCACCCTGCCGCTTCAGCTTTTTCAGCCGCGTCTTCAATACCAACACTCTGAGCAAAGTAAGCCGCCTGACGCTCTAGCTCTATAGTGTTTACCAATCTTCCCATGTATCCCTGATTGTATTCATTGGGAGCTTGAGGCAATCTCATAAGTTGTGGAGGTGCGCTCATCTTAAACCATCCACTTTTGCGTTAAATCTAAATGTACCCATCGACCAATCATCATCAGTTCCTGTGCTGTATACTTTCATTGCTATCTGACGACCTTTAGCTCTTGTTGATACTTTTTGTGTTGAGTTTGTTATTGTAAATGGCCCCTTCGTAACCTCAGTGGCATTAGGATATTTACGAGTATTAAGATCTACATACAGATTTGTACTTGAAGTCATTGTGACATCGGGAATAATTTTATCAACCATGTATAAATTTTCGCCATCTTGAGTTATTTCGCGCGGAGAAGATTCAACATACGCACTCATCGCAGAGCCATTCGCAGAAGTTCCAGTTTCGTGATTGTAGAGATACCCATCAGGATCAAAAGCAAATGGAACTTTCCTAAATCCAAAGCTATCTAGCCAAGCTGTCCTATCCATTGTTCCGATAGACCAAGCATTCTCAAGGTAATTAAACGTCACATAAGAATCTGGCTCTGGGTTTAAAGTGCCTGCGGAATTATCATTACTTACATAAAACCAAGTAACTTCCTTAAACTTTTTATTGTGAGCAACAATTGTCTTATCAATAAAATCTCTCTGTATTCGATCAAATACAAAATACTGAACTGAGCATGGTATTTCTTTTACGACACCATCATAGGTAAAGAAGTTAGTCCTACCCATCCAGAACACATTACCATCAATATTAATCATTGTGTTAATGCCTGCCGCACCTGCATTAGTCGCCAGTAGTCTGAAGCTAAATATAAATGGAGGGCCAACAAACGTCATACCATAAATAGCTTCGTCTGTGGATATAATAGTTTCTTCACGAGAGGAAACCATAGTAATAATTTTTGTACCAACTTGAAGCCTTTGGTCGCCAGCCGTATTTGTTGCAGTCGGCCCCCACTTAGTAAAATCTTCTTGAGTAGACCACCTAATAAGCATCGGATCAAAATTTCCTGAACTATAATCAGAACAACCACCTGCAATATAGTGTCTGTCAGGAAAGCTAATTGTACTCACTCTGACTTTAGCAGGAACACTGGCCGCACCACTTTCGGCTGAAACCAATGATGCCCTTGTACTTGTTCCACCAGAAGTATCCCAGTAATATAAAGCACCACCTCGAACTGTAGCTATAAGGTCTTCACCCCACAGATCTAAATCCCAAGATGAATTATCTAGAGATATGTCTGCCTCAGATAAAGCTCTAGGAGTACCCCAAGTAGATTCACCCCAACCTCCTGCACCCCAACCGAGGGCAGGCGTTGCAGATTGTGCGCCTAATCCTGCATCAGAACCTATTAAATAAGTAAGAACAACAGCAACTCCACCCCCTGTAGCCGTACTACTTGCGGCTGTAGGTATAGTAATGTTGTATGTATTTGTCGTTACAGTGGATATTTGATAACCAGCCATTCTATTTAAATCGTCAGTAGAAACACCGCCAACTGTTGTCGCGCCACTTATGACGACAAAGTCTCCATCTTTCGCCCCATGAGAATTATCTGTAATAGTAACTGTCGTTGTTCCATTAGTTGCTATCGGATTAGGGATTACTCTAACAATAGCTGTTGCATCGCTGTGAGTTGCGGCTGAAGTAGAATTTGTTCCTCGTGTACATCCTGTTAAATCAGCACCGCTAATACCTGTGTAAGTTATTATTTCATTATCAACTTTAAAAGCACCTGCGGATGGAAATCCTGCCACCGAAGCAATTGTTATTGTTGTTTCACTATTATCAAGTGCCTCAGCTAAAGCACCTGCCTGAGCAGAGGTGTCTCTCACAGGTGTAATATCATAAAGAGAGTCATCTTGAATTATGTAAAGGTGATTGTGAGTGCCAACAGCAATTCTATCTTCACCATCAGTAATAGACCTCCAATAAACCATCTTGCGAGCAATACCTTGAATAGTTGCCTCTATATTAGTAACTGCTCCTGCTGTTGTTAAGGCTGTTAAGGTTTCTTTAACCCATCCACCTATTTTGCTTGGGTATCCGTTCTGAAAACGAATTAAATTACTGTCCACCCAGAACGGCCCATTCTTGCCTGCGGAATATTCAGTAATGTCTTTTACAACACCTGGTTTAAATTGTAGTAATTGTAGTGTCATATTTAATCCATCATTTCTAGTGCGGCTTCTAGTGTCTCTTTGTTTCTTCGTGACCAACCTCGGCCAAACGTATCGAACGTACTTAACCCTTCGTAAAATTCCTGTCTTGCGTAGTACATCTTCTCAATCAAGTCTTCCGCAGAATTATTGCTGACTAATGCAAGTGTGGCAGGGCCAATAGCACCATCTGCATCAGCACCGACAATTGTCTGTAAAGCCTTTGCTGACCTACCTGATCCCGAATTTACCGCCCAATCAAAAACAGCAAAGTCTAATCCAGAATCAAGTGAGTTACATTTGCACCTATCCCAGTAATTGTTTTTGTAGATTGGAGCTACATCTTCTTTAGTTAGGTCACGCATTTCTTGCTCAGACACTTCACGCTCAACCCACTCTTCATAAACACGTTTTGTCACTCCTAAGTTTGTGATACCTCCTGGATCATCAGGATGGTTAACAAAACCTCCTTCGTGTTCTAATAGCATCTCTAGGCAGTGGTCATAATTCTTGTTCATTTTACTTTTCTCGCTTTATCTATTGCCCTTGAGCCAAACCAGAAAGACAATATAGCCGCAAAGATACCTTTGGTTTCATCATCCCACAAGACGTTTATGGCTTCAGAGAAATTAGTGCCAGCCTTTAGTGCTTCCATTAATAGAGTTATTTCTATTGTAGCAAATAAAAGAAAGAACGCATACGTTATAACTGGCCTGACTGATTTCTGTAGACCTGATATAAAGCCAACACCTTGATTAATACTTATATCGTGCTGAATAAGACGATCATGCTCGTTATCAGCACCCATCGTTTCATACATTCTTACGTCATGGTCATAGCCTGCGGCTCTTAATTCAGCCATTGTTCGCATTTTTTCTAATTCAAATTTATTATCTTGTTTCTTAGCGAACGCATCTGTGATGGCTGGAACAGCAGAACTTGCAAAACCTAGAACCGAACCTAATAGTGCAAACATCTTACTCTCCTATTTCATTTTTGTTTTAGATAGTGCCGAACCTGTTATATATGCCGCAACAATCCCAGTATTAGCAATTAAGAATGTAGACAGTACAGGCGATACAGATTCCATTCTGTCTAAAGAAATTATGGGAAGTAATAACAACGCCACTGCTACAATTGAAACAGCCATAGAAATTATTGCCATTAATCGTTGAGTGTCAGCTTGATTGTCTTCATTTTCTAGGCGAACAAAAAAAGCATGTTTTGACATTTCATCGTCTGTAATTACTCCATCCCCATCAGAATCCGCTACTGCGTACTTGCTATCTGACTGAAATTTCTTTGTCATTTACATTCTCCAGAGCATCGTAGCGAAAAGAACAATCATAGTACCTGCACTGCCGATAAGTATAGCCTCAATTCTCTTTATTCTCAAAATTGTTTCTTTCCATCTTTCTTCAAGTTGGACTTCTACAACTGTAACTCTCTTATCTAACTCTGCCGTTTTCATTACTCATCTTCCCAAGTTAAATTATGTGATGCTTTAGCTTCATCATCCCATCTATCCCAACACCAAGGATGCTTCGTGCCATCCTCATCTTGCCATTGCCTACCAATTTTTATAATTCTTCCATCTTTGTATCTCCAAGGCATATTATGTATTCCTATCTTGCATTTGAAAATGTTCCTGGTTGCTCGGCAAAAGCCATGTAAAAATAAAGTGTTCCAGAAGTATTAGAGTTTGCATTATCTGTTCTAATTTTAAAGCCATTACTTAATATGTCTATTGCTCTTGACGATTCAGTTCCTTCAGCAATATCTTCTGCTGGGTATAAAACAGTTTGTGAAACATTTTGTGTATTTCTTTTAGTATCCCAAAGAAGTGTATCTGCACCAGAAAGTTTGCGAATTAATATCCAAGCAGGGCGAAAACCTACATAAACGTGAGTTCCATCAGAACTTCCATTCCCCTTATAACTTCCAAAATCAGAAAATCCTGGGGTACTTACCATAGCCCACATAAGATATGTTGCGTTATTCTGATTAACATTGCTCCAATTAGTTCCTAAGTTAACAGTGTCTGAGTCATTTTGTAAAAACCTATTATTACTTGCCCCATCTGCCGCATTATTTGAATTTAAATAAAAGTATGCTTTATCTGTGAAAGAATTAAATTTATTACCTTCACTTGCAGATTGGTCGCCTTGAATTGTTCCCCAAGACACAACCCAGTTGTCATTTATACTTCTAGGTTTAATCAAAACAATTTCAGGTTTTTGCCCAAGGCCATGCCCTATTGTGGCATTATCTTCTCCATTTCCTGTAAAAGTTGAGAGAGACAAACCATTATGTGCGGCTACTGTTGTAGCAGTAGTATTTATTGTTCCATTTGTATTGGATCCTCCACTGCCATTAAGCCTCCAGTTCCAAGAAACATAAGTACTTCCGTTATTATTAACACCATTGTGAGAGCCAACTCTAAAAGAATTGGTTAAAAAATTTCTAAACTTAGTATTGTCTGTTTCCTCTGCACTAGCACCATTGCTTGAAAAGTTTTTATCATCGCCAGAAAGTTTATTAGCTACAACATAACTTTGGGTGGCGGCACGTCTTTTTATCCAGACCCAATCTGGGGTAAAATCTAAATCAATGTCTAAAGAAGATTGCCCATTCCCTGTATACAATTTCGTTTGAAAATAATCTTGAGGAGAAGCTCCTTCATTGGGATCTACTTTTTCGTTTACAGATAAGTTTTGCGAAGCTAAAGCTAGATAACCAGATGGTACAGCAAACAGAAAATCTCCGTGTCCATTTGCATCAGAGTTATTTGCGCGAGTTTCTTGACCTAAAAAATTAGAATTTTGACCAAAGTTAAAAACGCCTGAGTTGTCACTAGAGCTACCACCTGTGCCTAAAAAAGCATAATATCTAGCATTTGCATTAATTGCTAATGTACCATAAAAAGCATTACTATTTTGGTTGTCTATTCTAAATTTAATTGTGTTATTTACTCTGTCTATAGCAACACCAACAACATCTCCACCGCTTGCCCAAGCAGAAGCATAACTAGCACCACCACTACCATAATTAGACCCATTATAAGAGTTGCCATTATGTGAGCTTATTCCAATGGCTGTTGCCGCACCGCCTCTGCTGGCATCATTATCAAAATCAGGAACATTAAGTCCTATAACGTGTTGGTCGTTTTCGTTAATAGTTCTGTATTCGTAATACCACTTTCCGTTATTTGGTATTTCTCTGTTAGAAATAATACCACGATTATTTGTACTGCAAGCGTATTTAAGATTTCCTTGAGATAGAACTGGGCCACCAGCATTACTATACAAAGAATCAAGTGTCATAAGATTGCTTGTAGGGGTGTCTCTCATAGGGCAATCATTTGCGTCTAAAGCTGTCACTGCAAAATGATGGCCGTTACCACTTGTGTCTGCACCAATCCCACTAGAATTAGCACTTGTTCCAGATTGTTTAAATTCTAGCCTTACACCATTTGTTCCAAATGTTAACCCAGCAGTATCTTTAGGAACCCAAATATCGTTTTTAAATTCTCCAAACGAGGATGGGGCTAATTGTTGCCCATCAATCATGTTAAAGTCTGCAACGTAATAATCGCCAAAACTTCCATCACCATTTCTATATGCACCAAAAGTGTGTTGGGAAGTATTGTTCCACCCCCAAGAGGTATTTTGGGCTGGGTATGTTCCTGTCCAACTACTTTGGACTCCATTAAAATAAAGTTTTACACGATTTGTATCCGTAGCTTGTGTAAGGTCTACTGCGAATACAATATTTATCCACGAACTGTTATCTCTAAGGTTGGCAACAGAAACTAAATTACCTCTGTTTCCACCACTATCATAAATTCTAACATTACCTCTGTTTCCACCTTGGTCATCAATAGAACAATGAGCTTCATTACTCCCATCACCACCATTTCTAGGTGCGTATAAAAAGTAAGTTCTTGTATTTGAACCAGCGGCAATAAGTGTTCTTTTTATCCAATAACTCATAGTAAATTTCTGACTAGAAGTAGGGCTAGAGCTAGGAGTCATAGTTAAAAAACCTTCGGAAAGATAATTAAGTTTTAAAGAACTTTCAATAGGAAAATCATAAAACCCAGAAGCACCTGAGCTATACATCCACTGTGATGATCCAAAAGGGCCACTCATTATGATGCATCCGCAAAGGCTAGTTGTGGTGCGCCAAGGCATATTTTTCCTGCCGCAATTACAACGTAGGGAACAATGTCTATAGAGTTAGCGGCAGTGCTGAGGACTATAACTGTTCCACCTGCACAAAAATACTGGCTACCTACAGATAAAACTCGTGAGCCTGTACCATCTTGTATAAAGGATATAAACCCTGACTGGCCGACTTGCTCTGTGGTAGGATTAGCAAGAGTTACGTTACCTGTCATTGTGAGTACAAAGTTCTGGTTTGCCGCAAAGTCTAATGTAACACTTCCTGAATTAGATGTATCTGTGTCAGTTGTAGCAACGGCTGTTCCTGTAACTGTTACGCCAGTTGCGCTAGTGGCAAGTTTGGAGCTATTATCATGATATAAAGCAATCGCACCATCTTTTGTATATGTTAAACCTGTCTCTCCACTAGGACTACCCACAGCAACAAATGTATCACCCTGAACATATAGTCCACCTGTTCCCTGATCAATGATATAACTATTGCTTCCATCATGGGTTAGTCTTAAATCAGAGCCAGCCCCAAACTGAAGTTGAGCGCTATCAGGAAAAACAACATCATCTGTGCCAGTAGGAATACTAAACACTGTAGTGTCTGCATCGTTTTTAAATGTGATGTCTGAAGTACTACCTTGACCTGTAAGTATTAAACCTTCAGCCGCTGTATAACCTATAGCGGCATCATCACCTGACGCTGTATCTCCACCTACTCCTAATTTTCCAGCTACAGTTACATTTGTTGTACCTGTTGGAATAGAGACAACTGTAGCATCCGCATCATTAACAAGTGTTATATCATTAGTAGATCCTTGACCTGTTAATATTGCGCCAAGTGCCGCTGTATAGCCAAAAGCGGCCGCATCTCCAGCCGCTGTGTCGCCAGTAGGTAAAACAGTTCCTGTTAAATTAACATCTCCATTAAAAGAAGTATTTACCAAAAGATCATACACCACTGCTCCAGAGCCACCTCCGTCAGTTGCAATTATTTTGGTTTGCCCTGCTGGGATCGCTACATTAGCACCACTTCCCTGTGTAAAAGTTAAAGTAGCCGCTGTTGCATTATACATAACCCAAACTTTGGAAACTGTATTTGGTAAAAGAGTTACTGTACATGCTTGACCACCACCAGTAAGTTTTATGGCTAAACTTCGGTCTGCATCACCTTCATTACCATCACCTATTGTCATATTGTCTGTTGAGGCATTAGCAATCGCTCTTGTACCCCAACCAAACGCTTCTCCTATAAGCGTTAAATTTATGTTTGTGTTTGTACCCCATGACCCAGACGCATCGCCAGTGGCCATCTCATTGAGTCTGAGGTTGTTTACATAGGTACTAGCCATATCAATCGATCCTTATTATTGCGTTTGCCCCTGCCGCTGGGAAAACAATTTGAAATGTACCGCCTGCGACAGTGAAGTCACCACCGAAAGCTAATACGGCAATTGCCTTATTACTATTAGATGAATTGTAAATTAAAGCACCATTCGCTGTAAATGTTGCGGAAGTCCAACTTGGATCAGCCGCGTCAAAGTAAGCTGTAGTGCCACTTGTTGCAACAGCCCTTGATGTCAGTTCGACACCTCCAGTTGCGTATCCATTACCATTAGCAACCTCATTGCTAGTTGAGTATGCTGTAGTTGCCGCTCCTAAACTAGCTGAACTAGTGAAGAGAGCAATTTTTATTGTATCTGCAACAAGATCATGCTGTTCATCTAAAATTTCAGCCTTGAAACTTGTACACATTGCTTGAGCTATAGACATTATATTCCTCCATTGTATTCAGCCGTGTAATCTCTTAGCATCTCTTGCTGGAATAACTGAACTGATTCATCAAATTGTTGTTTGTATAAGGTTAACGTATTTGCGTCTTTTAGGAAAGCAGAAGTTTCATAAAGGCAAGCCGCCAATAAAAGGTTCTCTGCATGATCACCTAACCACGTTGTCGTGTTGCTAGATGTTAAGCCTGCCGCTGGAGCAATAAACTCAGCACTGTAAGCAAGAATTGCATCAGGCGTTGGAGCAAGAGTTATAACAGTTCCTGATGTACCTGCTGAACTCGTACTATACATTATTGGCGTTCCTTGAGTTGTCGAGTTAGGCCAATAATCTCTTAGATAGGAATCTATTCTGTGATCTAAAAAGCTAACAACATTGCTAGACGTAATAGAAAGGTTCCTAATCATTCTTGCACTTGCGATAGTATATTGGGAAGTTCCTACGACAAGATTTGCCGCTGAAGACGTAAACCTAAAACATGGCAAGTTTGGCAACCTCTGGAAGATCATCTCTTCAGCTTGGCTAATAATTTGATCTATAGATGCCGTTAACTCAGCGGAATTGTCCTCTGTAAAATTTTCTATATTTGATACTAAAGTTGCATAATTCATTTAATCACCCCACGGCCCTTGACCCCAAGTTGAGTTACCCCAACCTTGTATGTTAACTGCCTCTGTTCCTATTGCACCTGTGCCTGCTACTCCAGATTCAGTTATAGACAATTGCATGTCAGCTCCGTCAGTTTCGCCAAAGCCTCCGATTGCACCTGTACCTGCTACTCCTGTAACTGAAAAAGCTATATTAAGAATTTCAGCACCAACTGCACCTGTACCTGCTACACCCGTTTCTAGAACACCTAATGCAATTGAGCCTATAGCACCTGTTCCTGCTACACCTGTCTCAGTAAGTGTTAATTCTTCTACATACGTTCCAATCTCACCTGTGCCTGCTACGCCTGATGGTGTTGCTGTAACATTTACTTGTATTTCTGCATTTATACCATTGCCAACAGCACCTATCCCATGCATTCCAATTCCAGGAAGATCTCTAGGGTCTATTGTCCAGTCCTGAGTGTAGCCAACAAAAAATGTGTAATTGTCAGGATCATTATCTGGGCGAGGTTTAAATAACGCTGTTGCGTCTATTATATTTTTTGCAGGTGTTAACTGTGGCTGTTTAGGGTCAAACTCTTCAGGCTCAACACGCAAGTTATCCCAAGTCGTTTTAAGGTTTCTATATTTAACCTTAAAGCCACTTATGTCGCTCATCGCATTTGATTTTTTACCTGATGCGTACCTTGCCATTATCCAAAATTCAATCCTGTAGGGTAAATTCTTAAACTAACACCATCATTATCAGCCGAAGCCGCTAAATCAAATGATTTCTGATAAACATCTTCTAAAAGTTGAAATTTATCAGGTGCATATTTTAAAGCCAATTTACTTGATAGACCTGCACATATACAATCAGACCACCGATATGGAACATCAGCGTCTTGATATGAGGCTGTTACATCTTCCAATTGGTTTACTGCCCAGTAACTTAAACTGTATGTCGTAACGTCAGGTATTTGCCAAACGTAAATTTGAGGTGTGTATTGCTTGTTTATCATGTATTGACTTGGTTTTCCCGAACTTGTTTTATTCGGAATCTGATTATAATCTGAAATTGATATTCTATCTATTACCTGATCTGCCGTGTCAGTGCCTGCGCTATCTTTCACAACAACATCGATAAGGTCTACAGTTCCAACGGGTAAAGTATATGGAGTTGTTTGATCTTTAACTAAAGTTATACTTGCGTTTGTAACTGTCCAGTAATTTATACCACGATTAGACCATTCAGAAAATAACAGGTTCAAGCTCCTCCTAGCCGAAGAAGCCTGATCGCCTGTTCTCGTTTGAGGGTCTATACCACAACGCTCATAGGCTTCTGCTATAATCTCTTCGACATCGGGTCTATATGCGAATGTTCCTGAAGTTGCCATTAATAATCTTTAGATGCCCTAATAACAATCTGATACGCATCGCCTGCCGCGCCTGCACCAGTTGTTGTGAATTTAATATCGCCTGTTCCACTAGCTCCGTAAGTGCTAGTACTTGGCAGACCTCCGAATATATTAAAGTCTTGGTATCCACTTTGACCTTCGTCAAGGTGAAGAACTATAATATCTGTATTTGCGTCAGCTAAAACTTCAACAGTCATAGCGTTTATAACCCACCAACACTCTAAAATACGAAGACCTGTACACGCATCGCCATTAGCATTAGCACCTAAAGCAGAAACATCTATTTTGGAAACAGCACTCTCATTGCCACCATCCACATATTGATATTGAAAAGCAAAAGTAACTTCTCTGGTGCTTTCACTGATCTTTGTTACAGTTGTAATATCAGCCATTACTTACTCCTTTATAAAAGCGGTAGGGGTCTCCCCCTACCTAATTAATATTAGGCCGCAAAAACAAATGTACCAGTAGTACCTGCTCCAAGATGTTGGAAATTATACGCGACATTCCACAGACCTGCTGTTGTGCAAGTAAAATAGATGTAAGAACCAATGCTGAACAAGTTTGTTGCCGCGTTAGCAGGAGTGTACTTTAACAAAGTCTCTCCAGCAGTAGACGCATCAAACGTGACCGCACTGCTAGTACGGCTTTCTATAACACTGCCTGTTTCATAAGCGTCACTGCCTGCACAATCAAAACTCAAGAAAGCAGTTCCACCAGTAGTGTCTACAGACTGAGCATGTACAACAACAGTACCTACTGTAGCGGCAGGAAGAGTAGTAATTTGTTGCGCTCCCCCAGTAAATGGATTTATGTTAATTCCAGCAACGTAAGTAACAGTGCCAGATGTGGCTTTAGCAGTTACAGTAAGTCCACCTAAAGTGGGCATTCCGCCTGAAAACACAGACCCTGCTACTGTAAGGTTTCCTGTTACTGTAGCATTACCACCGACAGAGGCATTTTCAGAATATGTTGAATTAGTTGTTATGTTTCCGACTGAATCTTTAGTGATGTCAGAGAAACCAGAAGTGGAACGCACTGTTCCATTAAATGTTGTATTAGCCATGTAAATCTCCTTATCTTGGCAAATGTCAACCACATCATGTGATTGTTAAGGTATGAAGGAGGGCGAACCCTCCTCCAAATTATTATATTTAGGTCGCTCCCTCAGAACCGAAAACGCCACGCCAGTCGGTGAAGCCAAAGCTGTAACGCTCACGCACCTTGTAACGTACATTTCCAGTTTCGAAGTCACCTTCCATGCCTTTTTTCATAGGCGATCTTTGGAACATCTTCAGTCCATCTGGGACATCAGTTGTCACGAACCACGCATCAGAGTCTGTCAATCTACGCATAACGTGTGATCCACCAGGTAGGTAGCCGTTATTTTTAATTGCGTTGATTGCATTATTAGCTGTGTCGTTCTGAAGATCTGATTGCAAGATACGATTTGCAGTGAAGGTGTAAGCAGTTGGAATTACCAACGTCTGACCTTGTGCCGCAATTCGAAGACCACGATCATCTTTCATATCAGCTATGTTAATAAGCACAGCTTCTAGTGAAGTCTCAGATAAATCAGCCGCTGTTCCCAAAACATTAGACTGAGTACCAGATCGGGTTGGGTGTGATGCACTTAAAAGTGTAACTCCGTCACCGCCTGTGTAGCCTGCTGTTTGTGAGAAATTAAGGACGTTAGCCGCTTTTAGCTCCTTAGTGGAAGCCATAGAACGGGCTAGTGCCTTAGTGTAGCGTGAAGCAATCGAACCATACTGGCCATCTTCTTCAGCTTCTTCGCTGATTGCGAAAGCCAAAGCGATTGTTTCGTGCTGATAACGGGCAGTCCATTGCTGGCCTGCATCGTCATATGAGATTGCGCTACCCTCATTTTTAGTAGGTGCATTTCCAAAACCTTGTAGCAAAACATCTTCTTCGAATGCTTTATTACTTGTGTTAGAAGAGAACACCGCTGAGTATTCTGGTGGATAGGAATCGTATTCCAGGCCGAATAGCGTGTTGAGGCCTGGCTCCAGGAGCTTTGCAAAACTTGCTCTATTTAATGCCATTTTCTATACCCTTCCTATATGCCTGCGCCATCTTTTAGAATATGCTCGTTTATTAGCACTTCCATGACGGCATTCGCACCAAAAGCATTTTCTGGTGCATCGTAAAGAGCCATGATCTTACAGGTAGCTGTACCTGCGGCCATAGTTCCACTAATTTCAAACCCAGATTGACCTGTTGTGGTCGAACCTGCTCCAGCAACAACATCGGCACAATTACCAATGTTAGTCTGTGCAGTAGTACCTGCGGATTGAACTTTGAATACAGTGTACGGGTCATCATAGATATAAATAATTATATCTGTGGCGACTGTGCCTGAAGGCCAGTATTCACTGTAAACGTATGAGCCATCACTTGCTGTGTAACTTACACCATCAAAGACGCCAATATTGTTGACCTCTGTTGCGGTATGAGGGGTTATAAGTCCTGTAGCAATAATTATACAAAGATCACCTTTGAAGATGTTCTCTGCTAATCCACTTGCACAAGTGTACTTATTAGTCCTTGGTGCGTTACCGCTCATGTGGCGAGTTGGGATAAACCCAAAGGCTGAATCTGCATTAGCCATATTTTCGCTCCTTTAGCGTTAAAGTTTTAATCATCCATAGCAGACATTGGTCTGCCACGGCTCGCTGAAGACTTCCTCTCTTGAAAGATCGGTTGTCCGTTGTTTCGTCCTATCGCATCAAGTTCGCCTACAACTGATTCATTTTGCTCAAAATTCCTGTTTTCATAGTAAGCCTTTTGGGCTTCACGTTTTTCAACAGGCATTTCGCAGAGCAACATGCCTTCAATTCCAATTGAACCTGCCCACTGGCCGTGATTGATAGTCGGAAACAACTTATCATCTTTAACGGTGTCAGCAGGGCGTGGTTGCCATCCTTCTCGCATACGTTTGTATACGTTGTCTGGCGTTTCCTTACCCTGAATCGAGGTAGCTATCCATCGTTGAACATAACCTGGACGAGCTTCTGGAGCGTCCAACAATGCTGGTGGTTGCCATGCGGTATCGGGGCGAGGAGCCTCCTCACGCACAGAGTTACGGGTTTCACTAGCGCGAACATTTCTTGTTTCAGCCATTTAACTATTCCTTTCTAGTTTTCTAATTTCTGAGGCATAGCGTTTTAAACCAGTCTCATCTGTTATTCCAACTTCTCTAGCCGCTGATAGTTGTTGCTTAGTTAAGCGAACCCTATTGCCCTTGTAGTTTGGAGAACCGCCTGTAGAGGGCGCGACTGGACTTCTACTTTTTATTCTCGGCTTACTCGGACTTGATCCTGAAACTAACTCAGGAAATACATTTTGTAAACGATTATTTAGTTGATTATAATATTCGTCACTGTCCTTGTCGAATCCTTCAATATCTAGCTGGACATCAATGGCTCTTGCGGCCGCAGTTTCACGCTCGTAACCTGAGCCATTAAACCACTTATTTTTATCCCACCACTGCATTGCTTTCTGGGGTGCAGGATCTTGTGCCGCTTGAACAGCACGGCCGACAGTTGGGGATGCAGTTTCCTGTTGCATCCTTTGATTTTTCTGCATTTCAGATACACGCATTGCCGCTCGGTAGTCAGCTATTTGCTCTGAGAAATCTAACTGAGCGTCAGTGTCTCCCTCCTCAATAGCTTTCTTTAGAGCTTCCTTAGTCTGTGCGTATCTCTGGTTAAAGGCATTTTCAGAACTTTGCTGAGATCCTTTCTCAAGTCGTTCAAGTCGGGCGGCAAGTTGTGCATTCTGCTCTTGAATTTGCCTTGACTGAACTTCTGCCTCTCTGCGTTGCGCGACTAACTTCTGTATGCGCTTTTGAACTTTCTCTCCATACTCAGGATCAGAATTTTCTTTTTTACTTTCTTCCTCGACAATATCATTAACTTCCTCTTGAGGGTCGTCAGTGATTTCGATTTGAAATTCTTCAGGTTCTGCCTGTGCTTTTTTTATTTCTTCGTTGATCTCTTCGATCACTCCGTCTGCTTCATTACTCATGGTTGCGTCCTCCAAGTTTTACGCTAGATATGCGGAAATTTCAGCACCTTCGGGAATGATCGATGTTAATTCATCGTCATTCAATAAAAGTAACTTAACTCCATTGATTGTAATTTTCTGACCTGCGTACTTTCCATATGTCACACGATCATTAACCTTTGGACTTACAGTCTTCCAAGCCTCTCCAGTGTCACGATCTTTATATGCCAAGTCACCCATAGCGGCAATTCTGCCGTGGGCTGTCAGATATTCTTCATTGTCTTTTGAGATAGGGGCGAGATATAGACCGCCCTTTGTTTTCATGTTCACCTGATTTGGTTGAACTAGAACTTTCCAATTAAGTGGCTTTGGCAATTCTGCCTGAGTTACACTTCCTTCGCTTTCTTCGTCTTTCCAGACTGCATGTTGATGAGGCATGTTTATTCATCTCCTTGATTAAATTTTTTAAATGTTTCATCGATCAAGTCGGAAGACCTCTGTAAGCCTTCCGCAATCCCAACGTCTTTTTGATATGATCCAAAGTCAGCTTCTCGACCTAGAACCATTTTTTCAGCTATCTCTAGCCTCTCCTTCTTCAGATTGTCTTTTATCTTCTGAAGTAGATCTGTTATCGTCATCTTTTACCTTTCCAGACATAGAAATGCCTTTGACGAATACTTTTACATCTTTACTCATTTCAGTAACCCTTCTTACCGCCTTTTTTCTTTCCACCTTTTTTCTTCATTTTTTTCTCCTTTTTTTTATTTTTGGTTTTACCGCCTTTCATAAGCGAACCAAACGATGTTCTATTCATACACCTAACTCCTATTAATTACAATTGTCGCGTCATTTTAAAACGTATGATTTACTATAGTTGTAAATCATACGTTTCATACACCTTTTGACCCCCGTATGAAATATGTATGAAAAGTGTATGAAAAGCGTATGAAAACGTATGAAATATATTACATTTAGTGCTTGACTGTGCTTGTGATTGATAGTAATTATTGTGGATAAAGAGAAAAAACGAATCAGTAGGGAGAAACAAAATGGAACATTATCAAAGAGAATTTTTAATGAATTACATACCATCTTATATTCTTTTAGATGAACTAAGCAAAAAAATTGATCGCCTTTGTGCGAATGATAAGGTGACTAGGGATATGATATCGCCACTTGAAGCAAAAGAAAAAGATTTGGGTAGGGTTGTGAATCAACACCGAAAAGATGCAGAAGAAAACGTAATAAAATTTACTGAGATGTTTGATGAAAATGCTGTCGATATTGTTCGTATAAACGCTTACCATACATTTCTGGAACATGTAGGGCCATGCGAAGATTTTGACGATGACATGGTAGAAGCATTTATAAGTGCAGTAATAAGCAAAAGCGAAGATCATTGTAGAGATCTTTATAATCACGTTTGAAAGAGGAGAAACAAAATGGAAA
>UEXM01001461.1_pt1 | contig 19914 bp, 27 predicted proteins | sample 1796661 | NCBI WGS metagenome assembly UEXM01 (sample SAMEA4772469, study PRJEB27181) | metagenome | reverse complement strand
TAAGAAACATGCTACGCCAGACATCTAGGCTTTCGCACATACGGCTAATCGCGGCGACTTTCATGCCAAGATCACTCAGCATCTTAGAGTCTCTGCGCCGATTGCAATCTTCGTCAGCCGCGTAGTTACCCCTTGTAAAGCCCACGATACCCGTTTGTAAGCTACTACCTCGGCCTTGAAGGCATGTCTCTATGCCGGTGCTCATATAAGTTGGCGCTATGGCAGATCCAACCGGCATGTCGCTGCTACTTCCTGCGCCGTTATAAGTATTGCTAACCGATCTATCGTCAGTGCTGTTGTTACTGCTTACTGTACTTCCTACGGTATTAGTGTTTAGAGAGCCTTCTTGGGTGTTATTACTGTCTACATCTTCCATCACAGCTTGATCGGCTGCGAAAGATAACAGGGGCAGTAGTAGTAGTAAGGCTAGGCGCAACATTCATCTAAAACTACCAAGGAACGCCGGTTGCTTGAGTTGGGTTCTTCTGAGCTTCAATGTTAGCCGCAAGTGATGCCTCAATAGCGTCCTTATCCACTCCGCCTGCCCATGTCCAATTTAATGCGTTTTGTTCAGTCACATCAGCATACGGAATGTAGTCTGCACTAGAAGGATCAGGCGTAAAACCACAAGTGCCGTAGTTGCTTGCAGAGTAGGTTACAGCGTCATCGCCAGTGCCTACTGTTTCTGATGCAGTAGCTCGCCAGTGGGCAACGATAACGCCACCGTCTGATAACTCACGTTCTAAAGTTGAGATTGTCCAAGTTGTCATGGTGCGTCTCCTGATTCTGCGTCACGTTCAGTGCGCGTTTTATAATCTTCTCTTGCAGTCACTAAGGCTACAAAGTCTGCTTGATTGGACGGAATTGAATCTGTAAAACTATCGTCATTCATTAGCTTTGTAGTCCACTCTTGTTGCATACGTTTCCAACAGTTAGCTTTCTTGCCGTCCATTGCGCCTTGTAGCCAATCGTCAATGTTTAACAAGTCATTTAGCAAGATAGCTTGCTCTGTGTCGGTTACGTCTACTGTTAATGTTATTGTTGCCATTGTTATTACCTCTTTTAAAGTGAGTTATTTCGCTCGTTGTTTTATGCTACTAGGTATCCTGAAAAGCGTTGATAACTAGGGGCATTAGTAATATCTGTTTGAGCAGTTCCACCGGATTGATTGACTGTTATGTAAGCTGTATCGCTGGCATCCATATCAGCTAAAACTGCAAGGGAAGTTGCCCAATAAGCAGGGTCGCCGCTCAATGGACCCGGATCATAAATAAACCTGTACTGGCTGTTAGAGGTAAAGAAAGAAACAATGTAGTAGTTAGCGGCAGTATCAACTGAATCAAGCCTTAAAATTAGGTTTAGTTGATACTTACCAGTTACTGGGGCTGTAAAGGTATTGCTAGCAAAGTTAGAGCCAACGTCAAAAGTTTCTGCGCCAAAAACGATAGTTACGTCCGAGTCTGTAGCTATATTATTTTGCGCGGCGTTTACGGTAGCACTGAACGCAGGCTGATAAGGCTTGGTGACTTCACCATCGGCTGAGATGCGCACACGCTCACCTCCAGACGTAGCAAAACGTATATCTTCTGCTCTAAACCCTAATGGCTTGAGGGCGCTTTGGGCGCTGTTGGCAACTTGAAGGCAAAAAGTACCGCTCCCTACTTCGCCTACGTCGTCTTGAAAAGTACCAACAGCATCGGCTGACAATGTGAAACGAGCATCGCCGCCCGACATAATGCGAAAGCGTTCCCCTGACGCAGTAAAAACTCTTAAAGAATCGTCAGAGTGAACATACTGAAACAAGCCTCTGTAATCGGAAGTTCCACCGTCTCCAGCGTGATCGCTAAACGCTATGCTAGAAGTCGCTTGGTTACCCGCGACAATTGTCATCCCGTACGAGCCAGTGGTGCTTGAACTATTTCCTAGAACGAAAGTGTTTGACCCCGACCCTGTGTAGTTAGCGGGGCTACTGTTAGAGACACCCAGCCGTCCACCACTATCAAGGCGCATGGCTTCGGCACCAGCAGTGTTGAAAGCCATATGGTCAGTGGCATGAACATAATTAATTTGTCCTCGGTAGGCCGCTGCACTCGCACCATCCCCAAACAAAACATAACCTGTACCGTCTGTTGCTGATTGAATTTGTACTCCGCTTTCAGCGTCAGAAGTAGTGCCAATATTTAACTGAGTTCCTGCGTAGGCGACAGTCGATGTTCCGATAAGAACGGAGCCGCTTTTGACATGGAAAACAGCGGTGCTTGAACCTGCTTGACCTATTGCAAATTCAGAACCAGTGCCGGAATTTAATGGAAGCAGTTCTAACGCGCCAGCACCTACACCCGTCAGAGTGGACGAGTTCCCCATGCTGAAATCCCACTCACCTATGCCCACGCTAAGCAATCTCACAATCGTACCGTCGCCATTTTTGGCTACATTGAGCGGTGCGGCGGGGGTTGCAGTTCCAATCCCGACGAGGCCTGCTGAACTGATGCGCATGCGTTCTGTGCCGTTATCAGTACCAAACTGAATTGTTTGAGCATCAATCTTTAAATCGCCATAGTCAGATGTGGCTCTATCATATGCTTGAATATAACTAAGAGAACCGGGCGCTAATTCAATGCCGTGTTGATTTGTACCTTCTGCTACAACGAAGCGTTGGGCAGGATTTGTGGTGTTAATACCCACTTTGCCCGCGTTATCCACGGTGACATGAGTTGTACTGCCTTCTTTTATAAAGAGGCTTCTACTATCTGGATAGACAAGATTTAAATCATTACCTGCGGCTGTTGTAAATGTGCCTCCTGCGGCTGTTGCAAAGCTGGTAGCGCCGGTTGCTGTTCCGCTAATATCAAGGTTGCCAGTAAGATCCGTAGTACCGGTAACATGTAAGCCGTTACCTGCCCCAGACTGAGTAATCTCAAGCCCATCTATTGGGCTATTAGCGGTAATGTTAAGTGGGCCGTTCATCTGGTTGAGGGCGGTACCACTAGCATTAAGGTTGTATACGATTTCGGTTGTAAAACCACCACTCGATGATGCGTTTGCGGCTGTTTGGCTAAAGGTAAATACGGTAGTGCTAGATACTGCGGTTACAGTAAAGTAGCCGTTAAAAGAAGTATCAGTAACCCCATTAAGGTTTACTAAATCGTTTACTGAAAGACCGTGAACCGCAGAAGTTGTTACCGTGACGGTATTTGATGATCTAGCAACACCAGAAATCGCAACCGATGCAATAGCATTTTTTGTGAATGTGGTAGACCCGCTGATATTAGTTGTGCCTGATACATCAAGGTTACCGTTGATGTCTACCAAAGCCGTAGCAATCTGCACTTCACCATCAGCTACAATGTCTAACTGACCGTCTGCGCTGGAGTTGATGTAGATCGCGGCATCGCGGAACTGTACCTTCTTATCAGTACCAAGAGTAGAATCAGCATTAGAAGCAAAGCCACCGTTAAAAACTGTAGCAGCAGTAGTGGTTAAAACACCTGTGACAAGGGCAGTACCTGACACATCAAGGTTGCCATTCAGGTCAACCGTAGTAGCAGCTATCTGAATTTCTGTATCCGCGACGAGATCTAGCTGACCGTCTGCGCTTGAATTGATGTAGATTGCTGAGTCGCGGAACTGTACCTTTTGAGCAGTCGTTACTTCAATATCGGTTGAGCCAGTAGTGTTACCAGCGGCAAGAACCTCACTAAGTTCGTTAGTCGCTGCAATTTGACCGTCTACATAAGTCTTTACTGCTAACTGCGTAGGTAAATTGGAGTTGCTACTGCCCCCCGCGCCAAGGTCTGTCGCAGTAGCTATGGCGTTAACCGTACTTGTGCTCGTCCCTAAGCTAAGACTATTTGCGTGAGTAACGCCTTCAACGACGTTAGTGCCGTCACAGTAGACCAGCATGGTTTTGCCGACAGGTACGGCAACGCCTGTACCACCAGAAGTTTTAACAGTAATGATCTGTGCGGTGTTGTTATCTACAATGTAAAGTTTCGTATTAGTTGGACAAGTTACTGTACCCGCGCCTGACAATGCAGTACCCGTGTCAGTCAATTCTAAAATAGCGCAACGCGATTCGGCGGTGGTACCATCCGCTGTAGTTAAGGTATGTGCGTTACCAGTCCATGAGTTAACCGTGGCTTTACCCGCAACGGCTTGTTCAACCATCTGCGTAATATTGTTGTTTACAATATCGCCCCAAGTACCGCTCAACTCCCCCTGTACCGGAAGAGCGAGTTTAAGGATCGTAGTATATTGCGTTGTCATGTTCTTACCCTCATGCGGCTATGTCTTGCCAGTTTGGATTCTGAGCTGTATTTATATTAACCCAATTTGGGTTTTGTGCATCACTAATATCTTGCCAGTTTGGGTTTTGCCCCGGAACTATGGTACTCCATACATGGACGGTACCTACTTCGCCTGTGGCTGCTACGCCTGTAACAAATACGTTTGCCCCAAGTCCTACAGTTACATCACCAATAGCGCCTGTGGCTTGTACTCCTGTAACCGGTACTCGGATAATCAAGTCTACCGTTACTGTACCTAGAGCCGTAGTGCCTTGAACTCCAGTAAGGGCTACATTTGCATCGCCCCCTACTGTTACAGAACCTATTTCTGCGGTTCCCGACACCCCTGTTACAGCAACTATCGCGTCTGCGGCTACAACTACGGTTCCTACAGCGCCTGTAGCGGCTACGCCTGATGGGGCTACGATTGCATCGCCAGTAGCGGTTACAGACCCTAAAGCTGTGGTTCCTGCGACTCCTGTAACTGCAACAATTGCGTCAGCAGCTACGGTTACACTACCTACAGCACCTGTGCCTGCTAACCCTGATGGGTAAACATTAGCTTCACCGCTTGCCGATACCGCACCAATATTGCCTGTGCCAGCTACTCCAGTGACGGCTACAACTGCATCGGCAGTAACACTTACATTACCTACTGCTCCGGTTGCTTGGACACCATCCACATTGACAATAATAAGGGGGGTTCCCCAAGAACCTTGACCCCAACTGGCGCGTCCCCAGCCTTCGTATGTCGTCGAAGAGGGCATCCTTTAGTACCTAAGCAATCCTGATAATCGCGTTAGTCGCATCAGCAGTGGGGAATGTAATCTGGAAATCACCCGCTGTAGATGTTTTATTGCCGCCAAAATCAAGTACAGCAACTGCTGGAGTAGAACCACCGGCTTGGTAGATCAAAGCTCCACGCGCTGTAATTGTCGCTGTACTCCACGTAGTTGTGCCGAAACTAAGAAACGCCGTAGTACCTGAAGTGGTAGGTGCCGTGGAAATCGTCAAGGTGTTACCACCCGCAGTATACCCTGCACCAGATACTTCCTCAGTTGTTGTATACGCAGTGGTAGCAGCACTTAATACCGCATCTACTGTATATAACGCAATCTTATAAGACTGCGATGTATTACTACTAAAATCCATTTCCCCGTCAAGTAATGCTTTCTTGAACGAAGTACACATTGCCTGTGTAATTGCCATGTTAAACTCCTTAAGTTACTGGAACCCGTAATTGTCCTGAACGGAATGCGTCTTCGCGCAGTTTGCCATCCCCAAGATTCTTGAGTAGGCCAAGAGTCTGCACAAATAAACGCTCGTACAGAGCCACAAGATCAGGTTCACCTTTCATAAACCGTATCGCTTCAACCAACGCACCATTCAATAATGCACTGTCAAACTCGTTACCTAACCACGTAGTACCTGCGGTCACGATAGACTCAGGATAATACCCATAGTGTAGCTCCACTGAGTACCCACTATCCGGTGTCGGCCCAACAATAAACGCATCATCATTAAAGTATGCGTAATGTACAGGTATGCCTGTAGATGTAGCGTTTGGGTATGCCTCACGTATGAAGTTAACGTCTTTGTTAATCAAGTATGAGTAATTACCACTACCATCAACTACTGCCAGAGAGTACGACCATAGAAAATCAGACGGCGTGTCTAGATATTTATTGTCTGTGGTCAACGAACCAGTAACGTTTTTACGTAACGCAGGGATCTGTACAGTGTTGTATATCTTCTGTTCTGACTGTTCAGTAAACAAAGCGAGCTGGTCATCTGTAAAACTTGTTTCACAAATGTCCTGAATGTTTGCTTTAAGCTGCGTGTAATTCATGGTTTAAGCCATCGGCCCTCGACACATAAAACCTTTAGTCGCAGCGCCAGCACCACGCATCTTGATACCGGAAGTCTTGACACCCTTCATACTTGGTTTAGGGCCATAAGACTTAACACCTTTGTCTTTATGGACTGTAACTTCTTTCATCCCGAAAACATTTTTAGGGTTATACATCGTACTACTCCTATGTAGTCGTTACTGTAACTGTTCCTACTGACCCAGTACCTATTAAATTGTTAGGGGTTAGCCCAAACGGATCATTACCGCCACCTACCGGACTCCAACCCCACTGAATATCTCTGCTGCTGTTAACTCCTGATACACCCAAACTTCTATCAGGTCTAGGGTTCCGTATTGCCTGTGGATCACTGACCGGAAACTCACCTAGTTTAAGCTGTGGTTGCCCCGGATTCCAACACTCTGGGCACGCTTTTATCTGCGTCTCTCTGTCCTTAACAACCAAGCTCTTCAACTCTTTCAGTTTGAACTGAAACCCGCACACATCGCACATAGCGATGGCTTTCTTATCAGAAGCAAACCTCGTACCCATTGTTAGATCCTACCTGCGCGAGGCACAAACCTAATCGGGGCTTTTTCCCTATCTTCTCCTGCAGCAAGTTCAAATTGTTCTTCGTACGCTGCCTTAAGCATAGGTACTCTGTCCATAAACTCAGGGACTTTCATAGCAATATGGTAGGCCAATCCCGCTACTAAACACGGGAAGAACCTAAAATTCATGTCGGCTGTCTCAATACCATTACCCGCGTCTTGTACACGCCGCATACGCCAGTAAATGATCTGGTAACTTTCAACATTGTCCGGGACGGGCCATACAGTTACCGAGGGGACTTGTTCCCAGTACGCTGGTATAGCGGTACCACCCACAGTATGCGACGCTGCTGTGGTGCCCTGTTGGCCTCTGAAGCAGTTCTGTAACACGTTACCGGTAATGTAACTGTAGTTAATAATTTCGTTTTCTAGCTTGATGAACCCTGCAGGGGGTAGACCAGCCACCCCACTGAGGGTAATAGTCGTATCTGTGCTGGATGCGGTAGCGGCTAAAGTAAGACCTGTCGGGTAAGTTTGCCCACTGTCCCTGTGCACGACGACTTGAATAGGTCGAGATTGTGTTATTTTGTTTGGTATTGACGAGTACGTACTGATACTAATCCGACTCAATGTTAGGTCAGATTGGGTAGTCTGGTTGTTCGCACCTGTCCGAATAGAGTGTTCTAGTAGGTCAATCGTGTCGTCCGGTAACGCATAAGTAGACTGTCCTTGCACAAGATCTAACGACCCCTGCTCAATAGTCCACATGTTAATGCCACGGTTCTGCCACTCAATCGTCATCAGATTCATAGAGCGACGTGCAGTCTGGAGATCATACCCAGACCGTAACTCACGCCCAGCGCGTTCCCACGCTTCTTCAGCAATGTCTGTGAACGGCATATTAAATGCTGTGCTTCCTGATGTAGTCATCTTCCCCACCCGCTCTTAGCTTTCTGTTTAGCTTTTGCGGAAAGCTGCCCGTAGTGATACAAGTTCTTAGAGGCGCTTGACATCTTTTTACCCGTCATAAGTTTGCCATCAGGGTGCTTGTGCATGCCCCCTTTGTGCTCACGACCGTCTTGGTAATAATGTTTTACACCTTTAGCCATTACTTCTTTTTCCTACGTAACGGTGTTACGCGCTTCGGTTTACCCGCTGGTTGACCCAGTTTTTTCTTCTGGGCTATCCGTTTAGTCTTCTCCGCTTTGGTCATTTCAGAAGACGTTTTAGGTGTCTTGGCAGATACTCGCTTTGTAGGTCTACAATACGGTGTACCGCGCTTATCACCCTTCTTTCTGCCACAGGCTTTACCTGTCTTAACGTCTTTCCAGTCTTCCTTAAACCAACGTTTCAGGGCTGCACCCTTTGCGGTCTTCCTAACTGCCACTCTTATTACCCCAGTTCTTAGCGCCTTTCTTACGACACTTCGCAATAGCACCTGAAGCATAGGCGGACGGAAAGACCTTATAGCGAGACTTAACCTTGCTATAACACGCGTCTTTAACCGAACCGCCTTTTTTATAGTAGCAACGCATTAGCTACCCTTCATCGTTACCATCTTAGCGGCACGTACACCCTTGGTAGCACAACCTGCTCCACGGACCTTTCCGCCTTTCTTCATGCGGGGCATAGCCTTGTCCATAGACTTGTTACCGGCAAACTTACGTCTACCCATAGCCTTTTCCATACCTTCGCTCTCGTCACGACGAGCTTTCATACCTTGCATTTTTTTACCGTTTCTAGCGCCCATAGACTCATCTAAACGGTCATTATAGCCTTGCTTCTTCATGCCCATTGGCATACCACCAGCTTGGTACTTCTTCATTCCTTTCATCTTATCTGCCTCTACGTAATCTTTGCCTACTGACTGAGGTACCCCAGCTTTTTTGGCAAATTTAGGGTTATTAGCCACTGCGGCCATAAAATTGTGTTGCTTATTGCTTTTGCTAGGCATCAGCAGTTCCACTTCCGTAAACTTTTGTTGATCCTGCTATTCGGATCATTCGCTGTCTTAGAGCTTGTGTTGCGTTTCTTCATACCTTTCATGCGAGCACAGAAGGACTTACGGCGTTTAGCGGCTTTAGAACCTTTTTTCAGCTTGCTTGGCTTCGTAGTAACAGCAGTTTTTAACTTGCTGCCGGGGTTAGCCTTACGATAACTAGCAACGCCTTTTTTGTTCAAGCCGCCAGACTCGCTCTTACCTTCTTTGCGCGTCCACGCAGGGGATTTAGATACTCCCCCACCTGCTTTGTAATAAGCACGCATCTGCGTTACCTATAGAAAACAGTCGCTGCTGTACAAGCAGTAAAGGCAGAGATATAGACATCTGAGTTACAGCGTATACCGTCGTTAGGTATATTGACCGAGTGCGTAGAACTTGCATTAAAGTCTAGATCCAGTACGGTATCCCCGCCATTACCATTAGTAACAGTAACGCGAGGAGAACCAGTACTGGTCAGGACTTGAATCTGCGTAATACGTGCAGGGCCAACACCTAATGATCCGGTTCCTGTAATCCGTTTTGATTGGATATCAGAACTAGACATTCCCTACTCCCTATGGCTGTACCGCAGTGTTGTAAGCCTGTGCGTACAGAATCGTAATAACGGCTACGCCAGCGTTAGTCGCTGCACTTCCTGTTACGGTCAATTTAAGATCAGCCGTACCAGTATCTGCCCACTCACCCGTGCCACCACCTTGAGTAGTAACAGTCTTCAAACCAGCAGTTGTGCCAGTTGCAAGTGCGTTGAGGATAGTCGTAGCTCCACCAACAGTATCACCAACGCTAATGTTGGTAGTAGCGTTAGCTGCGGTAGATAAATCTACAATTACGTCGATAATCTTAGATTTTGCAGGGATAACCATGCTAGTTGCACCTGCAGCGATTGCACCACCGGAAAGATCCATAGTGTGCGTCTGCATCATGACAACGTAACCAACATTGGCTACATCACTACCTAACGTAGTTCCTACAGTGTTGCGGATGTTACCAGCCCGGATTGGGCCAGAGAAAGTTGTGGTACCCATTGTAGTCTCCTGTCTTGGGTTAAGTCTGCTTTCGCAGTCAGGACTTACTTTATACTACAGAAAAAAGAAAGGGGCAACATGTGCCCCCTCTTCTATACCCGCGTTTATGCGCCGGGAGAACCATAAATCCCAAGTGGGTCAGAAACCCCAAAGGAATATCGCTCTCTAGCCTTGTAGCGCGAGTTGCCAGTATCGAAATCAGCATCCATAGACGTTGACATCGGGGTACGGACAAAGTGCTTCAAGCCGTTGGGCACGTCAGTCATTAAGAACCACGCATCTGGATCAGTCAGATAGTGGTTAACTGAGTAGCCTTCAGGGACAGAACCGTTGTTACGGAGTGCGTTGATATCGTTATCCGCAGTTCCAACACGTCCTTCGGTCTCTAACAAACGAGTTGCTACAAACTGGAGGTTGGGTGGGATAATCAGCTTGCGAGGTTTCGCAGCGATCAACAGGCTTCGCTCATCAGTCCAACCAGCAATCTGGATAACAGCCGCTTCCAAAGAAGTTTCGTTAAGATCAGCTGCTACAGCAGGACGGTTTGAGTTAGTGCCGCCAGAGACAAGTGGGTGAGCCGTTGAGAGCAACGTCTGCCCGTCACCATAAGTGGTGCCAGCAGCAAAACCGTTGTTCAAGATGGTAGCACCTTTAACTTGCTTGGTGTAAGCCATAGCGCGAGCGAGAGCCTTGGTGTAACGAGCAGACAATGAGTCATACAAGTTATCTTCGATAGCTTCTTCAGTAATACTGAAGCCCATCGCCACGGTTTCGTGCGTATAGCGTGCACTCCATGCTTCCTGTGCATTGTCATATTCGATGGCAGAGCCTTCGTTTTTAACAGGTGCGGCAGAGAAGCCGGACAGTTTAGTTTCTTCTTCGAAAGATCGATCAGAAGATTCTGTTTCGAAAATCTCCTTCGTCTCTTCACCGTACTTTGCATACTCTAAACCAAATAGAGCGTTCAGACCGGGAAGGAGTTCTTTCAGTAATTGGGCTCTTGAAATAGCCATGATCTACTCTCCTTATACGCCAGTTGCGTTTTGATACTGGTGCATCCCGAAATTCCACTTCACGATAACCTCTACGAAAGCATCAGCGCCAGTAGCCGTTTCGGGCACTACGTCAATGATTCGGATAGGTTGTGTGTTCGTAGTAGCGGTAGTAGAGCTGATAGAGATTTTAGAATCCCCAGTAGCAGTACTTCCAGCAGTCTGGATGAGCACAGAGTTATTACCTACAGCAGTACGAGCCACTGAAGCGATGTTTGCAGTGCCAGCAGCGGTAACTGCGACCTTGAACAACGCATCTGGGTCGTCTATAACGTAGGCAACGATGTCACTAGCAACGGTGCCAGTGGGGTAGTATTGACTGAACAACGTGTAACCCAAAGCAGGGCTAGTGTAAGAACAGCCAACGAAAACGCCAACTGGGGTGGCAGTAGCAGTACCGGTGTCTTTCTGGATAGTACCGTCATTGATTAGCTTTACAACATCACCATTGAAGATGTTTGCTGCATAGCCAGAAGCAATGGGGAACTGTCGAGTAGCACCAGCAAATACCCTTCCACCGACCAAGTTGACCGGCTTCAGCCCGTAAGGGGCTGATACAGTTGGATAAGCCATTAGAGACTCCTCAAATTAAAGTTAAGTTCCTTTACCAAAAGTGACCTTTGTCTTCCGCTCATTGAATAGCGGCATACGCGGATCGTTCTCTCTCATGAGGCTATTATCTACAGAATGAATCTGAGCTTCGTTTTGCTGCTCGTAATAATCATTCCGTTCTTCAGACAATTCTGAAGGGGCTTTACATAGCATTAAACCACCAATCACAACGTTATCTTTAAATCGCTCGTTTTCAACGGTGACCATTGTAATTTCCGGGTGATCCTCTGCTCTGACAGGCTCCCAGCCTTCACGGAGTTTAGAAGAAACGTTTGTGGCGTCTACCTGTCCTTGTGTGCTTACGCGTATCCATTTAAAGGCGTACCCAGCTTCAGCAGTGGGGGAAGGCAAAACCTCTGGCCTCTGCCACGCTCTTTTGCGAGTCGTCTTTTCACGGGTCGTTTGTTCACGATCAATTCTATTTTGAGCCATTACTGTTTCCTCATGTCTATAGCAACCTGTTTGGCGTATTGTTCTGGTGTAAGACCTAGCCGTTTGGCGACTGCGACCTGTGTTTGCGTTAACCTAATCTTCTTAGGCGCTGTGCTCCGCGTTGCGGGGGCAACCACATTTGCTTTTCGCTTCGGTTGTGCGGCCTCTATTTCACCAACATCCTCGAAATTATCGGGGAATATTTGTCGCATACGAGAATCAATTTTCTCGTAGTATTCCTCAGTTTGGGGGTTTACCCCCTCTTTGACAAGTTTATTGTGCAACCCCAACGCGAAACTTGTCATTTCATCGTCTTGCCCAAACCATGTATTGGACGCTGCCCAATCGTTAGCTCGGTCATCTACAATAGGTGCTGGGGTGGATTGTTCTTGTATTTGCTCTGTTTGTACAGGAGTTTCCTCCTGTTGTAAAGTTTCCGGCATTAGGTTCTCTAGCCGGTCAGCCTTAATCTTAGCGTTAGTAAGTTTCTCTTGTGCCTCTAACAGCTTATCAGAATCCCCTGCTTCGTATGCCATTTTATAGGCGCGTTTAGCGAGTATTGCTTCGCCAGCAGCGGTACGTTTAGCCTGTTCTAAGAGGGCTTCTTGGTTTTTACTAACCGTTCCTTTAAGGTTTTTATTTTCTTCCACAAGCTGTTGAGCCAGCCTTTCAAGCTCTTGACGCTCTCGGAGAGCCGTTTCTTTAGCGCGACGTTCATCATGGTACCCCTTACTGAAGTGTTTGATTCTATTACGAACTTTGTCAGAATACTCTTCAAGCTCCTCATCAGTAACTTCCGCTGGTGGTTCCGAAGGCTTACGGTTTCGGTCAGCCTTTGGTGTGTCGTCAACCACCTCAACTTCGTAATCATCTTTGTCGTCCTCAACTTCTGCTGTGGGTTCCGGTTCTGGTTCAGGTGCGGTTTGTGGCTTACCTGAAAGATCGATCTCTATAGCACTAGAGTCTTCAACTTCAATATCTGTGCTGGTTTCTTCTTCGTCGGGAAACGAATACTCTACTTTTTGAAAAGGCATAATGTTCTCCTTATGCTCGCGTTACACCACGGGGGTCCGCTACAGTAGCTTCAATTGAGTCATCGTTCATCAAACGGTACTCAACCCCACCCACTTTAAACCGAGTGCCCGTATTCATACGGAACATCACATAATCTCCGGGTTTGCACCACGGACCTGTCGGGAATCGCTCTTCGTCAGAATAGGCTTGCTCACCCATATCCAACACCAGACCAATGATCGACATAATGTGTTCTTGGTTTATTGTCGTTGATGACTTAACCAGCCCGGTATCCCCGAACGTCTCTTCGACTTGTGGTAACGCGACAAGCACCCTGTAGCCCACGGGCTTAGGTAACTGCTCCTCGATTTCTTCTTGCGTTAACATCTCTTCAGGCGCTAACGTTTCTATTGCTTCACTCATCGTATTCTTCCATATTGCGCGAGAGGTCTTCTACATAATTAATACAGGCTTCGAGACCCCGAACCATACCTGTAACTTCCTTGTACTGAGCAAAGTCTTTAACTCCACCCTTACCAAGAAACTGTAGTGCAGAGGCTTTATCTTCCTCGAACTTATCTTTGAGCACGTCTAAGACGGTTTTAGCCATTACTGACCCTTATTCTGTTGTTCTATAAGCCTGAGTAGGTCTAGGCTAAGTTTGTCTTGCGATTCAGTGGTTGATTTAGCAAGTTTCAACCCTTCTTTTTGAGCTTCCAGTTCTAGTTCTTTCTCATCTAACCCTAACTTCTTAGTGTCAATAGCGGAATCAAGTGCGTCTTTTTGCGATATCCGATCTTGTTCAGCCATGCGAAGTTGGATTTCCGCTTGATCTTTCTGCATCTTACGCTGCACTTCTTGCTCTTTGATCGCCACTTCCTTCTGCTGTAGCTGGAATATGGGGTCTTGAGCTTGTTGCTGCGCCTGTGCTTGCGCCTGTTTCTGCTGGTTAGCTTGACTGAGCTGTGCCCCTGCCTTCGCCATAAGCTGTGCTAGGGTTACTTCAATCTCTTCAGGCAGCTCTTCGTTGGGCGGTGGTAAGTCTGCACCTAACTGCTCTTCTATCTGCGACCGATACTGGAACCCTAAGTGTTGCGCTAAATGCGCTTGCAGAGCCGCCATAATCGCTTGCCCCTGCGGATTCTGCCCGATCATCTGGGCCACCATTGGGTCTTGCATAAACGCTTGGTGCGTAGCGATGTGCGCCTGATGATCCTGCTGTATAAACGCTTTGAGTGGTTTCCCAACCAACGCATCCATGTTCTCGCTGACCGGATCGGTAGGCTTGAGGTCGTCCTGAGTGGGTACTAACTTGTCCGCATTCTTGACGCCTAACACCTCGATCATCTGCCTGTGTAGCTGTGGCAGGTCGTAGATCTGTGGGGCGCTCTGCGCCATCTGCAATACCGCTTGATACTGCACGACCCGCTGGGCCATCGTTGACGAGTTAGGATCACTGACAGGGATCACGTCCACCATCATGTAGTCCGCTACCCTCGCACTGACCTCACCCCGCATGGGGATATAGTCGTACTCAGTGGGCGCATACTCTGCCATCAACGCCTTGAGCATCTTAAACTCTTGCTTCATCGCGTAGTGGACACGAGCCTGTACCGCAGCCATAGGCTTAAGCGTACGCTCTAACAACGCCAGCGTCGTTCCTACTGGAGCATTAGCCGACATGTCAGAGATGTTCATATCACTGATCGCCCCTAACCGACGACCTTCAGTGGTAATCTGGTTCAACAGGGCTAGTAGGGTCTGGCTTGGCTCCTTATATGGGAGCGGCATGATATTGTCACGGATGCTTCCAGACGGTACATCCACGTCCTTCCACTCCCCCGGCTCAATCGGTGTATCGTCCCCTTTGATCCGCAGACCGCGAGACTTTAACCCTCCGGGTAAGTTAGACAACGTACCGGCATCAACCAACTGACGAATGAGTGAGGTACCTGCGCGAGCGTACCCGCCGATAATGTGGATCAACCCTAGACCGTAAAACCCAAACCCCGGCACGTAGACATAATGCACGAAGTGCTGGCGCTTCAGCATCAACGGATCTTCTTCGCTCCAGTTACGCCGGATCGCTAAGACGTTACCTGTACCGCGTTCAATCGTGACAACGTAAGGCTTGGCGATTTCTTCTTCGTCTTCGTCAACGCCGTCAATAATAAGATCAGCGTGGACCTCGTATATCGCATATCGATCATCGTCAGTAATAGAGTAGCCACCTTCTTCGGCCTTTCTCTTTTCAATGTCGGTATGGAACGGTTGCGGATCACCTAGATCAATCTCTCGGTAGAACCCCATCGCTTGGAGCTTCTTCAACTCGTTCTTAGTCTTCCGCATGACGTGTGTAACACGTTCAGCAGTCTCAATATGGGACGCACCGTAGGGTACAATAACGTCTTCTGCAGGGATGTATATGGCTACCTGACGACCCATACTAGGGTCAAAATACACCTTTTTAAACGCAGATCCCGCTAGTCCTAGGCTGTATAAGAGTCGTTCGTGCTCGGGGCGATACTCGACCATGCGCTCTGTCAGCTCATAGTTCATATCTGCTTTTACACGTTCTGCTGCTTCAGCTTTATCTGCAGTCTCTTCACCCAGAACTTTAACGCGCACGGGACCAGCGGCTGGGAAAGTCTCGCTCATCGTCTCTGCTTGGAAACGTATCGCGGCTTCGGCCAGTACAGTAGAGTAGACTCCGCAGGCACCGTCCCACGGATCTGTACGCTCTTCGTACTTGAACCCTAATACGTCTAGTCCTTTGACAAACGTATCAGCCCAATCTTTACGGCTCTCGACATCAGCGTCGATCAACCCAATCAAATCTTGTGAGAGTCCTTGCAACTCACTGTCGTCCAACGCTTCTGCAAGGTTAGCGTCAAACCCCATGAGGTCCGCTTCATCAGCATCAGGGATCAGCGTGATCTCCATACTACCGTCGGAAAGCGTTACACGTTCTGGATCAACAATCTCAATCTCTAATGCTTCTCCGCCAGCAAGCTCGTCATCCATCATCTCGCCTTCAAGCAGATCGTCCATACCTTCTGGAGCTGCATACAACCCTTTTTCAATAGCCATAATTTATACTCTATAGTAGTCTTGTACGCCCACCTGCATTGAACCCTTCAGGTAGCGTAGGGAGGGCGGGGGTATTTAAAGCCTTTTGTGCCGCTTCAACTTCTCTAGCTTGGTTTGCTGGCACTACTTCTGCTGCTCTAATTGATTCTCGTTGGGCATGCTCTTCAGGAAAATACTCATAAACTAACTCGTCTTCCAGATCAACTAAAGCCTCTTGGAGTTCCTCGGGTGTACTGTAATAACCTTCTCTGGCCTTTAGAACATAACGCCTTACTACAGGGTTCATACCAGCAAAAAGGGCTTTTTCTCCTCTATCCCTAAGAACCTTTGTAGCTAATGCAGTAAAAGGTTTTGGGCTTTTGAAGTTAGTGTCCTCGGTGTTGTTGTCTGCCATAATTTATACTCTTAGTAGTACCCGCCACGTCGTTGTTTGAAGTAACGAATCTCATCTGGTTCGTCAGTTGGTAAGCGTATGAACCCACCTTGTCTAAAACGCATGAGTGCCATTACGGTGGAATCCACCAAGTCATCATGGCTCATAAACGGGAATCCAGCAATCTCTTCGACCACTTCTTCCGCCCAACGCGTTTCGGGTATCCATACAATCCCAGATGCTACAATATCAGCAACAGAATTTAAACGGGCTAGTTTATCACCCGACCCTCTGTGTGGCGTAAACTCCTGCACTGGTAGTCCCATACGTCGCATCTCTTGGTACAACGCCGTACCTGAACTTTTCTTCTCCACAATAAACGCATCAGGTTCCCAGTCGGCATACTCTTCCATTGCCAACTCTTTCAACTCAGGGAACTCCAACCGCTTCTTAATACTATTGAGCAAGATGATGTTGTACGCGTCAGCCTCGTCATGAAAGAACACACCCCATGTCGTTAAGGCCGTATAGTCCGCACGGTTATGTTTCTCCGCCGCAGAGTCGAGCGCCATGATGATATATTCGCAATCGGGTGGATCTTCCTTGTCCCAATGCGACCACCACTCACGTTTGATGAGTGCAGCTTCTTCCGCTGTCGGTTCCTGCTGATACTGGGCGTTCCACTGGAACACCGGCATCGACGCCTTAGTTCTAAGTAGTGCTTCTAGATCAAAGAATTCGGGCCACAGCGGTTTCTGCACCGACTCTCCCGTATCCTTATCCGTAGTATCTAAAATAGCAGGAAATTCAATGACTTCGAACTCATCAGCCCGTTCGTTCTGCCCCATGTCCCGTACCACACGCCCTGTCAGGTCATCCATGTGCCACCGAGTCTGGATGATCGCTACCCGTCCTCCCGGCATCAAACGTGTTCTTGCACCGAACGTATACCACTCGTAGGCTTTCTCAAACACAGAGAAGTTTCCGTTAATCACGTCCTGCTCAGAGTGTGGGTCATCCACCAACAGCAGGTCAGCACCCCGTCCAGCAAGGGCTGAACCAACACCACAGGCGTAGTACTCTCCCCCTACGTTGGTATTCCAACGTCCCGCAGACTTAGAATCTGCAGCCAATGCGACGGTAGGGAAGATAGCCTTATACGCGTCTACCGCAATCAAATTACGAACTTTTCGACCAAAATCGACGGCCAGATCGGTGGTATGAGACACCATCATGACCTTTTTATTGGGGTTCCGCCCCAAGAACCACGCCGGGAAGAATATGGACACTAGTTGTGATTTTCCGTGGCGGGGCGGAATATTGACGCAGATACGATCCTTGTTACCTTGCTCAATGGCCATGAGCATATCTGCTAATATGCGGTGATGCTTGCCTACAATGTAATCAGACTGCATCGCCTTACAAAATTCTATTAGATCGTCGTACGCTAACTTGTTTTGCTTGCGGTTATCCAGCTCACTCACTAATTTATCGATTTCAACGACTTCATCTGGCGTATATTCGTCCAGATTGTCCAACATGACTTGGAGTTCCGCTTCAGTAAAGTCTAACGCGACCTCACTCATCGTCATACTCCGGTTCTTCTGCGCCTACCCACCCTGCGTGCAGTGGCTTTTTGTCTGTTTCCTCAGACTTTTCGGGTTTCAACCCCAACGCCGCGCCCACATCGATGACTTCCCCGTCTAAGACTATGGGGGCGTCCAATGCTTCGGGTGGATTGACTAACTTCTCCAACTTCTGCCGCAGTTTTGCCCGTAGATCGTCGGTAGACTGGTGGGTGATCGTCACTTCTGACTTTTCTGCAAACAAACTAACGTCGGATATCTTACCTAGCAGCTCCAATGCACGGATTCTTACCCGTGGGTCTGGGTTCTCTGACTCAAGCAGGAGTTTGTTGGTAACTAGGTGTCGTATCTGGGTGGCGCTCTCGGCCACAGACTGCCCAAACTCTTGCAGTATGTTGTTTGTGAGTATCAATGAGGCAGGGGTCATCTTAGCGACACGGGTGTTGCTAACCTTCTTGGAAGTTTTTACGGGGTCTTCGGCGTATTCAACTGCTAAACCGGCAGCTACATCTCTATCTTCATTGTTTGGAGCTATGTCTAACCCGTTATCCGCAAGTAGTAACGCCGTGTTGCACGCAGCCTCCGCACGTTCACGCAGATCTGTGTAAGACATGTCTACAGATAAGGGTACACCGACTTCTGAATCGAGCACTATGGTCATAAATGTACGCAGGTTGTTAACCGTTACCGCAAATGTACACCAAAAATAATTTTTTGCAACTATAAGTTGGGACTCCTACCGGGGGGTGTTCCCTATATGAGGGGGGTAGGGGTCTAGCAGGAACAAGTTAGGGGGTACCCAACTCAAAAAATAGCTGATTATTTGAGTAAATTAGTAATACTAAGAGATGTGTGGAGTCCCATAGCAGTAAAGGGGGGTCGGGGGTAGGTAGGGTAGCGGCCAGATCCATTGTTAGGGAAGTCCCTAACATTCCACAATTGACCATTATCGGCTAGTTGTTGACATCATCGGCCAGATATGGATAATAGGTTACCAGCAGGCAAGCATTCCGCGAGCCGCTAAAACTGGAGATATAAAAAGTGAACACAAAACTACTCAAATCAGTACAGGCATTCTCAACAGCAACAACCGAGAGCGAAACAAAGCGCGGCGCTCACATCGATGCACTCTTCGCGGCTGGTATGCGTCACACGGATTGCATATCACCCAAGGGTAACGATAGCGCCGCGAGTACCGCGACCGAGGACGGTTTCGCTAAAACCAAGGCTGCGATCCTAGCAGGATTCTCGCAGGCAGATACCGCGCTATTTTTGGTCGATGTCAAAGCCCTCCCCGAGGAGGACAAAGCCCGCAAACGGGTCGTGACTCAACAGGTCAGCTCGCGGCTCAAGGATCTTAAAAACCAGCTCAAGGCTCGCGCCCTAGATGCCGGTGAGATCGAACCCGAGCAAAAAGAATCGAAGTCTGATTCTGAGAAAATCATCGCGACTCTCAAGGCCGCCGCCAATATTGCGCGGAAGGATGAGACTCCCGAGTATGATCCAGCTCAGCTCATCAAATCGATTGCCCACACGATGTCTCTCATCGGATCGGATGATGACCTCAGATCCATCATCGAAGGCTAAACCCACGGCCCCTTCGGGGGCCACACCTCTTCCCCGCTTCGGCGGGTTTGATACCAGTTCCTAGAGTAGCGTTGCGTCAAACGTGTTACTGCGTTGATACCAGTTCCCAGCGTAGCGGTGCGGGACGGTGTGGGAAGGGGCACAAGGACGTGTTAGGGAGTTCCCTAACATTGTTCGGCAGATAGGATTTGTATTGTTCCATTTGTTCGGCATTTGTTCTTATAATGTTCGGTAGTGAAACGAACATTTGAATAACGGACCACGATAGAATGTAATGGATTATGGTGTATGTATAGTGGTATGTGTTGTCTCTATATATATATATATTTTGTAATGTTCTATAATGTATAGAATTACTACCTCCCAGAGAAAACAAACAGCTTTGTTCTGTTTCTCCCTGCCTTCCCTTCCCCTTGGCAGAATAGTTAGTAATTTCCCCAAAAAACGAACATTC
>UEXM01000999.1_pt1 | contig 20001 bp, 16 predicted proteins | sample 1796661 | NCBI WGS metagenome assembly UEXM01 (sample SAMEA4772469, study PRJEB27181) | metagenome | reverse complement strand
CGCATCTTTTGTAAATCAATAGCCATTATTATTTTTCTCCTAAAGTTGTATTATTGTTATATCAGATAAGCTTAGTTTTGTTAAGCAAAATTTCATTGTTCGGTTGAGGTAACTTCTCCGATAACTGACGTCCAGTTAAACACTCGGAACGCATCCTTTTTCATATCCCACACAAGCTCCAAACCTTCTGGTAGCTTCTTAGTGTGAGAGTTTTCTAGTGTCTTGGCGAGTTCCTCGTTAACCTCTGTCCAGTGTTCCTTGCGGACAAAAGTCATTGTTCGAGTCGTTCCGTCCTTCTTTGTAAATGTTCCGTTATATACAATCATTTGAATCTCCTTCTTACTATAAGTGATAGACTACAACAAAAGCTCTTCTTTGTCAAGAACTATTTTAAACTTTTTGTATTTCGGATGTTCCTACTATACAATAGGCGAAATCATCCTCATATTGGGTAGAGTGGACACGATATGAAGAGCTACAATTCTCTTGCGTATTGTCCTTGATCTGATCTTTGATCTTGTTTAGAAGCTTACCATCGTTCTCAAGGGAATCTTCTGAGATCGCAAAATAGAAAATCTTCTCTTCTGGGCGGTCTAGGTTATAAAGCATCTTCTCTTCGTTTGTTTCAAGGTTTAAGACGCTGAGAGTCCTTATCCTTGCTAGCTTTCCAAACCCCGAGGTTGTATCAAGAACAGGCTTAGTGTTGTTAAAGATGTTTAACATGTGAAAGCTGCTCAAGATCAAGTCATTTATCTTATCATAGTAATTGTTTATTGACAACTCTCCAATGAAGTTTTCAGCTTCGGGATTAGAGAGTATATATACTGCCTCAAAAACACCAGAGCGAGCATACTCTTGTAAGACGCCACAAGTTAAACGCTCTTGAAGTGTAGCAGCACCAGAGAGAAGAGTCAAGTCGGGTCTTATGTATAAAACGCTTATATTGCACTTCTTGTCATGCAACTGCTTAAGCACTCGTAATGTACAGCCAGACACCTTTCCCGCACCAGATGTTATAAACAAAACATCTTTTGTTATGTGCTTGAAGAAGTGTGCCATCTTTGGAGTGCTTTCTTCATACCCCTGATGACTGTCGTGCTTCTTTAAATTATAGATGCCATCCTTCTGATAGCCCTTTAACCCCTGATCAATCTTGAAGGTTTTATATTGAGGGTATTGAGCAAACTTATCTGCGAGCGCACAACCGGCGGCTCCAAGTCCTACAATAGAATCCATCAGTATACCTTCTCCAAGACGATCTTCTTATTAAAAGCTCCACGTTCTTCGGCCTTCTTTTGGCGAACCTTCTCAACCTCATCTAGGGAGAAGCCTTCGGCCTGGAGGATTGCGTAAAACACCTCAAGCACATCCGCTAACTCTTCTCTGCAAGGCTCGTCTTGAAATTCCTCCGCCTCTTCAAGAAGCTTTTTTCGGAGCATATCTTTATACTCCAAGTCACTAGCAATACGAATAGCATAGTTCTTTCCTTTGCTGTTGATGATCTCGGGGATCTTATCACGAATAAGTTTATCGTATAGTATCATTTTATCTCCTTCATATTTCCAAAGTCTCTGCCGGCTGATACGTTCGCCTTGAACTTGCCAAGCTTTGTGTTTGAAAACTCCTCTATAATCTGAGGGAGCAAACTCTTATCTGAGTCTGCTAAATCTATTACCAAGCTATCATGAATAAAAAACGCAACGCTTGATGGGCGATCGGATAGCATAGAATAGATTCTAACTAGCCGGTCTAAAAATAAATCACTTGTTGTGCTCTGAACAATATAGTTCAAAGCTCGGCGCTTGTCAACCTCTATTTTTCTGTCGAACACAGTCTTTACATGAGCGCCATTAAAATACTTTTCAACTACCGAATCTCGATCATAAATCTCATTCAATAGCTTGTCCTCAGATACGGGATTGTATAGCCAAGAAAACACCCTCTTCTTAGCCTCCTCACGGCTCTCTGTGCCCTCGAAAAGATTCTTAATGTTCCATTCGTGTATGTCGTTTGCGGGCTGCTCAGAGCCGCACAGGGCTAGTAGCGTGCGTAGTTCGGCGGCATTGAAGTCTAGTTCGATAAACCAGTCGTTGTTTGGCTTAAGAACGCCTCTGTATTTCTTGTCGAGGTTGAGAATTGGGAAACTTCCTCTCTTAGTTGTAAGCCTTCCTGTCTTTGCGCCAAACAAGTTATACCTTACATATGGGTACTTATCAATCTTCTTCCAAGTGTCTCTTCCTCGGGTAGTGACAAGCTCTGACCGGATGGCTTCTTTGTCTATGTTTAGTTTCTGGAATGAGACATCGGAGAGCACCTCGGCGACAGAGACTAGAAAATCGTGGTTGTCTGGTCTAAGGTGTGTTCTGAATACACTCTCTGTAATCTCGTTCTTGAGGTCGAAGTATTCCATTAAGAATCTCTGTGGAACTAAATCATAGAAGCAGTGTTCGTTGAGACAAATCTGTGAGTGGTCAAAAGAGCGAAGGAACGCACGCATACGAGTGCAGATGTTGTTCCAGTCTTCCTTGATAGCTTCTGGGCATGCGTCTTTTAGTGCGGTGCCACCGGAATAGAATTTGGCATACTCGATATCTCTGCCTTTAAGAAAGGATGAGAAGTCCCAAGTCTTTGAGATTTCTTTGGGTAGGTCATCATCAAACCGAAGTCTTCCTTCGGCATATATCCCTACGCAATCGCTTTTGCGATCCATTGGCTGAAATAACATTAATGTGCTTTCTTAGAACCTAAAAGATCCACGTCTCTTATAAGGCTCTACTATATCAGCAATCGCAGTATATGTCAAGTTATTTCTTGCTGGTCTTTCTGTGCCGTCTTCTGCGTTGTTAAAAGACTCATTAACCCTTCTCATTGCTTTTGATATTCCGCCGGAGCGATAGGTTCGGACAACTCTTGAGACTAGAGCGTCAAATTCTGTTTGTGACCATTCTTTGTTAGTTTCAATAGCTCTTAGGAATGTGTAGCCTCGAAGCCAAAACTCTGGTTCGATTGCTTCTGGCTCTTCTTGCCTGTTAACAACCTCGACACATGAGCCGTTAAGCTTGCTTATTGTAGGATTGAGAGATACAAAGTCTCTGTAGTAAACTTGTAGATAATCTCTAAGAGATGTTAGGTCGTGGTTAAAACTATAGAAGTAGTAATCTCTGAACATCTTGTCTGCGTTTGTGCCAGAAGTAAAATCCATATACTCTTTCATTGGCTTAGATCTTATATCTGCGACAAGTCTCCAAGGAATATTCTTATCAACAAAGAATCCAAACTTCTTTGCGGACTCAACATAGAATTTATAGTTTGCGTCTTGCATGAAGTCTCGGAACTTTGTAGGGTCGTCGTTATAGTCTTTGTTTGAGATTTCTATTACAAGCCCGGTGTTGAGGACTGATGACTGATTCGACATAAGGAATCCAGTTCTTGTGATTGGCTTTACCCTTTCCATCTTTTCAATCTCTTTAAACATAAAAGTACAGAAGTCTTTAAAGGTCACTATATCAGAAGTCTTGCTGGCTGTCAATAGATTTTGAGCAACCTCTGTATAGAAAGAATCGTGATGGTCATTATATGCTTGATTGAAGCTCTGCCACGACTTTTCAATATTCATCTTAATCTTTGTATTTGAAGTAATGACGTTTCTTTGTATAGCTAAATGATAGAATCTTCTGAAGTCTATAAAAGCTTCAGCAACAAAAGGCAAAGCATAGTTTACTGAGTTGTTGCCAGGAGATGTTATTTCAGCCAGAGCAGAATCTTCTCTGAGAAATACAGGGTTGCCATCAAAATCAATACGACCGTACATACCATATTTATTCTGCCAGAAGTCTACAGGCTGTGTCTTCAAGTTTCTTGGTGAGATAAGATCGTACATCATCTTTCTTTTAAAGGTTTGCCTTGCAGATGGGTTTTTGATTTGCTTTGTCATCTTTAGAACTGTCGGCCCCTGCCACTTCTTGGGCGTAAAACAGGTGCGTCTCCGGTGGGACGGTCAACTTGTATTCCGGTTTGTCGTCTTATATTTTCGTCTACTTGTGCTACGGAAGGTTGTGGATCCGTTACTGGTGCTGCTTCGGGGCAGGGTTCATTGTTCTCTTGTCCCGCTTCAGCATTAGGCACATCAGCGGAGGGGGTGCGAGAAACATCGGGTTGTGTCCATATACACTGAAGTTCTGTTTCAAACTTACCTGGCTCAATTATAGATCTTACTTTTTGAACTGAATAGTAGCCAGAAATATTACGCAGAAGTCTTGTCGCTGAACTTCCGTGAAATGTGGGGGATATCTTAACTAAATTCATTGGAGTAAAATAGCTATTTCCATAAAGTCTAACTGATGCGTCGTAGGGGTTGACATCAATTGCTCCATAGGAGCCGTTGTTCTGCTGTAATGCCGCATGTATATTAGAATCAGTAAGAGCACCATTTTCTCTTTTTGTGTATTTAATGGATTTTACAATGCCCTTGCGAGCACCGTGAATTAAGTGAAAAATATTATTAGCGGCATCACGCTCTCGGCGAGTAGAATATCTACCTCCATTGTCGGTAGAGCTAAATACACTTAGTTCTCTAAGTGACTGAATAGGGGAGTGTATAAAAAGATAGTTTTTGCTATTCAAAGACTCTCGGGCGGTCATTGATGGTGTGGCGCTGATTGGAGAGTAAGTAGTTATAACATTGACTCCAGTTGGAACTGATAAATCTGTTCTGTGTAGTGTGGGGTGTGGGGATGCTATTTTTTCAACAGCCAGTGTTAGTGTTCTAGTAGTCTGTTGTTCGCCAGCCTCGACGCATCGCTGGCCCGATGCCTGTTTTAATAGGTTGTTTGAAATAAGTCTCATCCATTCATTAAAGTTAATTGTCACTTTATCTGCGGCGACGATTTTATTTAAAAACCATGTCTGAATATTTTTTAAACTTATTGGGATATCGGCGATGCTTATTTGTTGTGACTCTAAAGATACGTCTATAGGAAACATTTGTGTTGGAGCAACTATGGGCATAAGAGTTTTCATCTCATAGGGGATTGATGGGTGTCTAAAATATTCTAAACCAATATTAATTAAGTCTCCCAAGTAAACAAAGTGAAGTCGGTGCTTGCCTATTTCTCTTGGGTTGGCTTCCGCAATAGACTGGAGATTTCTTTCTACTGCTGAGTCGCTGTCCCCTTCCAAAACATCAAGACGGGCTACGGATGTTTCGCCTGCTTCGATTTGCTCATAAGTTAATGTGTGTATTCTGCTAGCAAATGCGATAAATGCTCCGTGCTCCGTAGCGACGGCTGATGCGATATCATCGGTCGTGGCTTCGGGAGCGAAGACGCTGGCGGTGGTTTCGGCAAGAGATGTTGCTATAGCAGTAAGATCATCGGAGCGTTGATCTGTAGGCGATGCTTGGTCCGGTGTGGGGGAATTGTCTCTGTAGTAGTCAAACAAGAGTGTGTCATCTAGGTGTCTTTCTCTGACCTGATTTTCATAATTAGTAATTGCGCCATTACGGGCCGGGGGATCAAGGGCTTGGACTCTTTCGGAGTTGCGGAAAGCTTCAATGCTTTCGGCTCGAAGGCGGCGGAGGAGAGCACTTTCGCCTCGGGATCCGATTCGACCGGGAGTGGGGTCGTTTGGATGGCGTAATCTTTGCTCGGCGGGGGCGGAGGGAAGGCCAAGCTCAGGGCCAGACAGGTCAATATAATGAACTGCGGATTTTCTTAACAAGGCATCTACAAACTTGTTGTATAGAAACCCTTTATTGCGAGCTAGTCTCTGATCTAATGTTTGGCGTTCATCCGCTATAGCTTCGCTTGTTTCAGTCTGCTCCTCGGTTGGCTCAGAGTCTCCAGTTCCGCCTGCTCCACGACGGTTGGACTGTTGTTCTTCGCAGTCTAAATATTCCTGCCTTCTTATGATTCTTTTTCTTTCACGAAGGTATGTTTGTAGATCTTGTTCTTCAAGAGCGCCCTGAAGTACTCCCATCAATTCATAGTCTAAAGCACGACTTGAAGATGGGTTAGGGTTGTCTCCTCTAAGGGCGGCATCCACTGACGCTAGGAATTCACATGATATACGGACAGAACCATCTTCATTTAAATCAATAGTGTGCATGGCAGGCACCAGTGTATAGGTCTTTCTTGCTCTATTGACGTAATCTCTTAATTGTGTTAACTTTTCTTCAGGGATATTTATTCTAGATGGCAAGGCCCAGCCAACAGTGGCTTTTATTCTAAAATTTATCTCATTGCGTTCTCTGGGTCGGAGCATCAAGTCTGTTATTCTCAGCGTCCTTGTTCCAGCTTCAGCAGTGTTAAACCTAACAAACTCAGGGGTTGGATCGTTGACAGTTCCTCTTGGCTTCTCTAGCTCATCTAAACTTGTTAGATGTAAATCTAGATTTGCTTTAAGAGCTACCGTAGTTTCCACTTGGTTGTTACCCTCGTTTACTATTTCAAAACTTTTAATGCCAGCGCCTGGGAAGCGACTGCTAGCGCCTGCGAGCATTTGTGAAACATCAGGGTTCGTAAAGTTCGGAAACCTAAATTCTGTGTTTACCCACTCTCCTGAAATTATGTCAGATCTATACAGGCGAAGCTCGGGGACTAGAATTCCCAGATATTCAGGGTCTAGAACATTAAGAGCATCAATTGATCGAGTGCCTGTAAGGTTGTTCATTATATGAACAGACGTCATTTGAGGATCGTTCGACAATAACTTTGTAAAGTTTTTATAAGGCACCCCCTGATTATAAGCAGTAAAGTCTCTCCAGTTTTCTATAAGAAAACACTGAAACTTTTTAAGCTGGTCTGGAAATGCACCCTCTCTATCGTCATTACTGTTAGTCATAGTTTATGGGGTTTCAAGAAGTATTGAAACAGCGTCTTCTACCGGAAAAGGTATTTTTATTTTCTGCCCTGTTTGGACATGATGTTCTGTTGGTAGTTGATTGTACCAAGCAATAACCCACCACAGTTTTGAATCCCCATAATATTTGTGGGCGAGCTTATAAAACTTATCACCAAAAGACCAAGTGTGTGAAAGTCTCTGGAGGCTTCCTCGTTGTCTTACCGTTGGATGATTCATATTTGGGGAAGAGTATTGTCTTATGTACTTTACTCCACGATCTCTAAATATCTTCAAGTAGAAATCATTACTGTTAGTATACTTTGTTCTGTTATTATATCTTGACATTTTATAACTCGTTAGGAATCGCCGCTGCGGGTTAAGAGGGAATTTCCGGCGGAGGCGGCTTCATCACCGGAGGCTCCTCCAGCACCGGCACCTTGATTTTGTTGTTCAGCGGCAGCGACGGCGGCTTCGGACTCTTCTCGTGTAAAGGTCATACGATCGTCGCCTCGAAGGGCGGAATGTTGTATGTTCATTGTACACGACATTTTAATATTTTTAGGAAACACACGGCCAGCAGAGGCTTCGATGAAACCGGCATCTAGATCTGGATTGAAAGAGAACCCATCAATTATTGCGATGAGCCCAGATTGGTCTGCGCCTGAAATGCCCGAGGATGTCCCGTCTTTTATAAAGTTCATCATTCTTACCTTAAAGAGAGGAGCGCCAACCATAACACCGTTTTCATAAGATGGGTAAAGCATGTCGTTTAACTTTTGAACTCTTTCAAAGTTTTGTCTTGCTTCGGGTCCAGTGGCGGCTGGAACATCCCAGTCAACAGTAATTGTTCTGGTTGTATTTGTAAATGTTGGAAGAGGATCCATTCTACCCATAACTGTTTCAAGGTTCCAATTTGATTTATAATCATCGCTGAAGTTTGTTAGGAACGCCTTGAAAGATACAGATTGTCCAGAAGTTATATGGTAGAACTCAATCCACTGATTTTTTCTGTTTCCTTGAATCTCAGTACCATCTACATATCCACTTGTTCTATTGTTAAACCTGTTAGGCATTTTATGTTAACTCCCCTCTGATCCTGTCATTAAATACATCAACTACTGAATCGCCAAGAACCCTCTCATTAACTCTGATCTGTACAGGTCTTTGGCCAAGTCCACCGATGGCGGTTGCCATTGCTGCCATTCCCGCAAATAAGGATGCGAGTCCGGCACCGGCTTCAATTGTAGCGGCGGTGGATATTGTTTCTCTCATCTCTCTTACTGCCTCTGGGCTTTGGGCTGATGCTTCTATTGCGGAGGAGTAGGCGTCCATAGCTCCTGCGAAATTAATCATTTCTTCGTTGGGCATCGACCAAAGAGCGGTGCTGATACCTGCGAGGGCGACTCCTACGGCAAGAAGTCCTGGCGCTGCGGCTGCGAGGCTTATGAGCGAGGATGACATGCCAGACATTTGAGTTAGACCTTCTGCCATCATCATCACTCCGCCGCCAAGAGCTAGGAAGGCAACGGAAAGCAGTCCTATAAAAATTAACCCAGGAGTGCCAGCTTTAGCTGCAAGAGTAGCTGCGAAGGCGAATGCTACGACGGCGGCTCCGAAGGCGATGAGGGCAGTGGAGGTTGCTAGTATTTCTTCGGCTCCCATTCCTTGGAATGCTGATACAAACTGCGCCATACCATAAGCGGCAATTCCAATGCCTGCGCCAAGCAACAGTGCTCCCACACCCATCTTAAGCAAGCCTAGTCCTGCTCCCTTGGTCGACTTGGCGAGGTTTTCATTTGCCTTAGATTGTAGTCCGGTAACAAAAGCATTTGCGCTTTTTGCGGCTGAGTCAAGGATGGTTATATTTCGAGATGCTAGTTGGAAGCCTGCTGATAGTATTAGCCTGCTGTTGAAAAGGAGCAAGGCTCCGCTAACGACGGCAATGGTTGCGCCCCAGTTTCCGAAACTTGTTGCGAGAAACTGTATGCCGCTCGCCATGTGGTCAAGAACAATAACAATGGGTTCAGCGGCTAGGGCAAAGGCTTGCGCTGCGTTGGTGAGCTTTTCTTGAATAGATAGAGTAAGCTGCCTTCTTTCATCTAAGTCCTGCTGCTCTTGAGATACTTGTCTAAGAGCGGCGGCTTGGTCTAGTGCTGTTCCATTAAACACTCTTGCTGCTTCAGCGACGTTTGAAAAGCCAGACTCTTGTGCGATAAAACGCTGCATATGCCGATTAAGCTGTCCGAATTCTACGCCAGACCCTAGCAGGGCTCCTTGTAGCATTTCTATCTTATCGACGCCTTCAGCCTCAAAAAGCTCAAAAGCATTTAAGGATGTTCCGAGAGCGGCATTTAATCCTTGAACTGCTTCCTGTGCTCCTTGAAATGTGTCTAATCTTTCAACTACAGATATAAGAGAACCCATGGCAATTCCTGTTGCCTGAGCCTGTGCTTGTAATTCTTCGAATACTTCAATAGCGTTGTCTCCGAATTGTACTATAAACGGAGTTGCCTCAGTGAAATCTTCTGATATTTGGGAAGCTGAGACTCCTAAAGAAAGTCCAAATCTGATTATCTCATTAGAGGTTGCTTCTGCTTCTCGTGTTGTTTGCCCAAAGGCTTTTGTTAAAGAGTCAATGTTTCTAATTGTTGTTGCACTCTCGACTCCTAGTCTTTCATTCGCTGCGGTAAATTCTGCGAGGCTGATCTGTGCTTCAGTTGAGAGTAGTGCAACTCCAGAAAGTCCTTGTCTTACGGCGGTCATGGATTGCGCTATCTCTCTCATACCTACACCAATGCTTAGGTTTAAGGTATCTACATCACCTAGTCTATTTGTGAGTTCTTCTGATGCGCCTGTTGTTTTTATAAATTCAGAGCGAAGGGTGTTTAACGCAAACGCACCGGCTACGCTTGCCTCTATAAATTTAGAGAGAAGGGAGTTTGCTATATTCTGAACTGTTATGTTTTCTCTTAGGGAATCAGCGAGTCCTTGGAGTCCGCCTTTTTGAGCTAATAGTGAGACAATATTTTTTCGTCCGAACCCTAAAGATGTTTGTATTAAACCATTAAAACGCTCTTGTGATTCTGATGCTCCTTCAAGGGCGTCGGCTTTGTTTTCTAATTCTTCGACTTCTGCGGCTAAATTCCCCAAGGGCTCGTTGGCTTCTTTTGCCAAGCGTATTTGCTCTTTCAATGCGTCGGCTTGGGCTCGGGTTGCTGCGATGAGTTTTTGTTTAGTATCAAGAAGAGCTTTGTCTTTTTGGTTTAACTCCTCGATGGCTGCTATCTGTTTTCTTATCTCTTCGTTAGTCTTGGTATAAGGGTTACTGTTACCACCGGACGCTCCGGTGGTGCCAGTGGTGCCAGAACTGCTTCGAGAAGACATTGTACTCTCAAGCTTATTAATGGCAGCAACTAGCTTGGTGAAATCTACATCAGCCACTTAAGTTTACCCCTTGAAAGGCCACTTAAGACCTGTTTTTCTTTGGAAGGCGTCTACAGCCTTTCTTAGTTTAAACTTATCTTTATATGTTCTTGGGTTATCAAGGCCATGCTTTGCGGCGGTCTTGATATAACTCTTTTCTCTTGATAGGGCTTTTGAAAAAGCACTAATCTCACTCTTTGTGCCTTTGACGTTTACTGGTACAGAGGCTCCGCCGAACATAGAACCCATTAGATATTTTAAAGCTCCGCCGAACATAGCTAGGAAAGATTCATCTATCTCTCCTCTTCGGGCGATGCCTAAATCTATTTCTATAGGTGCAATATCTTTTTCTTCCATTTTCTGATTCCTCATACAAAAGTGCTAATATAAATAGTTTATTAAATATAAAGCCAGGAAATCTTTTGACCTCCTGGCTCTATGTTATTTTCTTTTTGGTTGAGAGGCGCTCTTAGCTGCTTCGGCCTCTTTTTCCATTTGCTGTGATAGTCTTTTTATAAACCATTTTCTTAATCCAATCGGAAGATTGTATGCCTCTGTGAAGCTCCAACCTCCGTGGTATTTTAAGAAAAAGAATTGTTCATAGACGTGTTCAGCGTATTCATTGTTTAGGCCAAAAAAACTCCGCTGTGAGCGGAACCTCCAGCATTGTCTCAGCGCCACATGCGTCACACGAGAATGATCTCTTAAGATCTACGCTTGGAATTATCTTCTGGTATATCTCACGAATCTCTCTTACGGCACGGATAGGCATTAAGTCTACAGCCTTGTTTACTGTAGGTCTATCATCATAACCTGCGATAGAGACAATCATTGTCTTTAGCTGGTCTGTAACTGCGGAGTCTTGTAGCTTTGCCTTCTGACGATTGGCCATTGTCTTAACCAGTCTCTTCTCATCGGATGAGTATAGTGGTCTTACCTCTACATCGAATCCAGCGTCAAGAGAAAGCATAAACGTGCCTTCCTGTGTTCTAGTTACATTTTCTGGCAACTCTGAAGAAAGAACCTCTGATGAATCTGAGAGCATTTCTTCTTGCTGTTCTTCTAAATCAAAAGTGTAGTCTGTTGTGTTGGAACAACTTGGACATGTTACTGATGTTGTGTAGTCCGGTCCATATCCATCAACTCTTGCGGCGACGAGGATTGCTCCCTTATCTCCTAACAATAGACTGTCGATGTCTAGGGTTTGATCTACTAACATTGACTGGATAAACCTATCAATGGCGATGCCCTTCTTCAAGAGATTCTTTGAGGTCAGTATGTCCTCTTGCTTGGCAGTCATCTGCTTGATTTCAATTTCTTCTTTTCCAAACAAAGGGTGGTCTTCTGAGTAAAGCTTTCCTTTAGATGGGAGTGAAACAAATGTTGTAGGGTTAACAAAATCAAATATATTTGCTATCTTGTCATCTGTTGCCTTCTTAGCAGCTAAAGGCTCGGCTGGGGTTGTGTCCTTCTTCTTAGAACCAACACGATTACTATTATTACGCATTATACCTCTTTTTCTATGTGAGTTAAAAACAACTAACCCCTATGTTATACCATAACACAGGGGTCTTGTTAAGTTGTTTTTGTTTTATTTATTATAGGCCGGGATCGAAGAAACTATCTCTACCCTGAGAAGACTTCTCTGCTGTCTCAAGCCAGGCATAGTCGTAACGAACCTCAATCTCGATTGTTGTAAGGTCATCACCTGTGTAATCAAGATCGCCATATTTAACGTCTACGATGAATGGGTTCCAAAGCTTCCAAGTCTCGATGGGGTTACCGTCTGAATCGACCTGAACAATGGCAATCTCTCCGAGGGCGGCGGTGGCTCTTCCCTTGGACATGTTTGAAAGCTCTTGGTCGTTTCTTGCTGGGGCGTATCCAGACTCACTGATAATATTTGTGATTGTTGCGGCGGCATCTGGGCCGACGGGATCAGCGAGTGACATAGAGATTGAGTTCCATTCCACTCTACCTGGGTAGTAATATGTGTGGTTTAAGAACTTGTGCTCTGACTGTGAAACAGAAAAGCTTGGCTTGCTAACAGTCTTTAGTGTGTAAAGAGGGATGTTAGCATTATATAGTACCCACCTATACTGTCTCTTTGGATCGTTTCTTGAACCGTCATGCCAAAAATTGTTACTCATTTTATTATATCTCCGTGAATATGAATTCTATTATAAATAGGAGGGGAAGTTTTTTCTTCCCCGTTTTCACTTATCAATCTGCGAAGGATGCTCCTGAATCAGTGATTACAAAGTCAATTGCGATGTACTCAATTGCTCTTGCTGGCTTGAGGAGAATCTTGGCGTACATTACGTTACGATCTACAAGCTCTGGTGTTGTGGTTGTCTCGTCTAAGATTAAACGATACTCTGTCAAGCCGAAGCGAGATTTTACAGAAGCAAGGAATGGATTTACCTTACCAGAGAATCTTGCCCAGGTTGTTTGAACATTCTGGTCGAAGAGTACGGTTGCGGCCATACGAGAAACCTCCTTCTTAAGGAAGATCATTAGGCGACGAACATTAATTCTGTCTAGTGCAGAAGGTGTTACCTGTAATGTCTTCTGTCCGAAGATTACGATTCCTTCACTTGGGAAGGATGCGATTGGGTTAATGTTTACCTCATAAAGCTTATCACGATCCTTAGATGTGAGTCTGCTTCTTACGCCTACAACTGGGATTCCTGCGGAACCTTCGGAAAGGCCACCTCTTGTGAATCCTGCTGGTGCGAACCAGAGTTCTGTGTTCTCTGCGCTGGAGGCCATTGTGCCTAGTGCTGCGACAGAGGGTGGTGCCCAGATTAGCTGACCCTTTGAGAGATCTCTTAGCTGAACCCAGGGGAAGTAAGCACAGCCATAGCTGGAGTTTAATCCTCTTGCCTTAAGACTTGAAATCGCAGTGGATACAACTGGAAGGCGGGAAGACTCAGCGACGGTGCTCTCATGGTCTGGAATATAGTCACTCTCAAGATCAATAACAGCAAGTGCGTCACCACGGCTCTCACAAACTCTGATTAGGTGGTTGGTAAGTGTGGGGTTGTTGAGGCCGGGGGCAGACATAAGATTACACTCTACTACCTCTGGATCGGCTACTGCGTCAATTGATCTCTTTACAGAGTTAAACGCATAGTGTGTAAGCTCTCCTTCACCTGACAAGAGAGAGTTTCTGAATGGCTCACGCTCTGTAATGTCAAGTCCGTTAAATCCACCCTGAACTGGCATTGTGAATTTGTCGTATCCTGCATCAAGAACAGCGGTGTGGGTTCCAGCGGCTCCGTTAAGAGAAGTATCACCGGAGTGAGAACCTGCGGTGTGGATTGCTCCTGTTCCTGCTGTAGCACCAACAATATCCTCTAGAGAGAAGAGGAAGCTGTGCTGTAAGAAGCTGGATGTTAGTCCAATGCTCGCTGGCAATGGGCGAACAAGATCAGCATAGTCTTCTGCGGCCTTATTAGAAGAGGAATCCTCTAATGTAATACCGAAGTAAGCGTCAGTTGGGTCTGAAAGCTTAGAGTCATTGCTGGATGCTCTTAGTTCGTGGCCTGGGACTACGATTGTTGTGTTTACAGTGCCATCGCCGGCATCAGAAATATCTTCTGGGGCGGCAATGTGGTTTCGGTATACGTTTCCTGGGACGAATTTTAGAATCTCGTCGCCGGAGCCAATGGCTGCGTTGGCAGCGCCGGAAACAGCTACCATATCTCTGTACTTGTCTGGACCATAGAAGCCCATTGGAAGAAGAGCGGGGTCTGCCTGTCCATTGGCTACAGCAGAAGCAACCTCTACTCTAAAGTAGTTAGAAGCATTGTCGTACTGTCCGTATTCAACGTATCTTCTCTCGGAGTCATTCCAAGTAGAGTACTTATCGCCAATTCTTCGTCCAATAAAGTCTGGAGAGGTTGGGTTTAAGTTAAGACCTGAGAAGGTTTCTACGATCTTCTTGGCACCGTCAGTGTCGGATGCGTGGCGGATTTCTACTGTGAATGTGCCATACTTCTCATAATCACTAGTTGGAGCCTTGACATTAGCAACCGAAATCTTCAAGTTTTTGCTTTCCCAGTCTCCGTTGTGAAGTCCGTGAAGCTTAAACAAGTTAGAGACATCAAGCGTTGAAGAGCCTACAAGGGACGCTGTTGAAGAAGTGTCCGTGTTAACATCGCCTGTAAACTGGCTAAATACCCAACCTGTTGAGCCTGGTGTAGCTGAACGGTTGTGGTCAGATGCGTTGGCTGTGTTCGACATGGGGACAAGGGCTGCTGCGTAGTCGCTGCCGCTGCCGCCAGCGAGAACAGATGCGATTTTGCGGTCGAATGTCTCTCCGAGCCAGTACAACTCTGCATCTGAGGTTATGGTTCCAGCCTTGGTTGGGTTTGTGTTGAAAGCTTTTCTTAGAAACTTAGAGCTTGATGCGCTAAAGTCAAATGTAAACTTCTTTACAACAGAGTCATCAGACTCTTTTCTTAAGGCCATCGTAAAGGATGTTCCAGATGTGGCTTTAATCCACACGCCAGTTGAGGAAATTGCGCCGAACTCGCCATCTGCGTATGTATTGGCGGCGAGGTCGTCTCCTGAGAGAGCTAATCTATAGCCGACTGTTGCGTCTGGAACGTAGAAAATGCCTGCGAGGCAAGAGGCTCCGTCCCATGTGCCGCCATTCTTCTTCATTAGAACGAGGCCATAAGCTCCGCCTTGAGTTGTTACATCCGCCGCTCCGGTTGCGGTAGTTGCTGAAATTGACCAGCCTGCCTTTGCGGCTAGTGCCGCCTTATTGGAGTGGTCTGCGCCGAGGAGTCTTACGAAGGTAATAGGTCCGGCATTCTTTAGATATGCCTGTGCGGCGTATGCTGCGTATGTTGGTGCGGTGTAGTTACCGTCTCTCCATACATCTCCTGACTGACCGCCTGGGATTGGTTCTCCGAATACCTCAATGAATTGAGAAAAAGAATCAATCTTTACTGGTCTAAGACCTGGGCCTCTTTCTGAGCGCCCAATGATAACTGGACCTACGTCACCGGGGGTGCGTGGTCGTTGTGAATTGTCGATCTCACTAATGAAGATCCCTGGTGATACAAACTTAAATTTACTTGCGGACATTTGCCATCTCTCCTTAATATAACATCTTACTATGATAAGTTAAAGATGTTAAAAACATAATATTTTTCTCTAATAAATAGTATGTTGTTTCCCTAAAAGATGTTTTTATGGACGATATTTTCCATCGTCATCAAATGGATTCTCATCGGCAAGTATAACACGCTCTCTTTGGATTTTAAACTCGACTGCTGATTCTCTCATAACATAGGTAGGTGTTTCCTGATTTGGGCCATCGCCAATGATTGAACCTAAAGCACTTATGTTTATGTTTGTTATGTAGTACCTTTCACCTTCGTCAAGGGAGGATACGGAATTGTCTTGTGAAAAGTCTTGGTCTATGAACCCTTCGTATCTATGCTTCTGGTGTTCCATGATAAAATGATTAACGCCGCCGGGTCTTGTTATGAATGGTTGAACTATTTCATTCATTTGCTGTTGATACTCAGTTTTTATAGAAATGTTATATGTTACTGTGATGTATACGGGCATAGGCATCGTGATTGTTTCATACACAGGATTTTTGGTTTTCTTTCTTGTTCTAAAGTTTAACTGGTTGTTGTTCTGGTTGGACTTAGCATTCGCATAGTTTGCTGTCTTATCTTGCTTTATTCTTCTAGCGACTGTTATAGAGCCCTTCTTAAAGTCATTAGTGGCGGGAATATTTGCCCAGGCGGTGCCTTTGCGAGAAAGGTCTTTTGCGACGCCGGATCTTTCTATTGTAATAATGGGAAAGATTAATGCTCCATTGTCATCTCTTAAATCTTTATTGTTTTTAATCTGGTATGATCTTTCTGGGGATACCCACAAGACAGGGATTTTTTTCCAACCCTTGTTTGTTGTGCAGTGTAGGTCAAGTTCGTCATTAATCCAGTTAAACATAGCACGGTCAATAGTCTCAATTGAGGATGGAGCTATCTCGATCTCTTTTGTTTTATCATCACTTGGCATCGAACACTCCTTCTCTTGCTCTTCGGCAAGTTGCTACAATCTCAAACTTTTGGTCGTCTTGTCCAAACAAATACTTAGGCATGCTTGTTTTTACAATCTCATACAACTTTCTATCGTATTGAACAAAGTCGCCGACACGAACAAAAAGATTCTGATCTTCTGTAAGCCTTCTTCTGTGAAAGAAGATTTCTATTTGATGCATCTTGTCATAGCCGAAACCATCGTTGTTTACATCAGTTTCTTGATAATCAATTAATGCATGGACTCTTACTGGTGGTAAGAAGGACTTCTCTATTGCCTCTCCATATAAAGAGTGGAAGTCAGACTTGTCTACGTCAATTGGATAATATAAAACTGTCTGGCCGATGACTCTTTCAATAAGTTCATCGTTGACTTGCTTTACTAAATCTCTTTCCTTCTTCCCTGTAAAAAGGGGAGGGGGAGGAGCGGCGGGTTGTTCCCATTTGTTATCGTCTGACATTCATTTACCCAACGTAGATCTCTAGTGGGACTTCAGACATAACTTCACTTGAGTTCTTTACCATCTCAACGTCGCCTTCCATTAACTTGCTGTATGTCAACTCATCAAGTGTTGTCTTGAGTTCTTCTCTAAGAGCCTGCTGCTCTTCTTTTGCCTGGGATATCAAAGCGTCACCATTTAGTGTTACTTCATTACCAGGAATTGGTATTGAACTAAACTTGCTTCTTATCAACCCTAGCATCTCTTTGCTCATTGATAAAGCAAACTTTCTTATCCATTGTTTACCGATGGAGTTGATGTTGAGGAATGGGATGTTTTGTAAAGGCATCGTGTTTAGGTTGTTAATTCCTGTGATGCCAGCCTTCGAGTTACTCTCCTCTGTCCAGGTATCTGATGGGGTTACGAACTCAACCCACATGTTAGCTGGGTAATCAGATGTTGGAACTGGGAAAATTCTGAGCCTATTGTTTCTTAACTCGTAAGAGAATTGAGATGTTCTTGTGTTTATATTATCCTCATAAGCCACAGCTTGTGCCTTGTGCTGCCAGACGGGAACAACTTGGAATGTTGAATCATCAGCATACTGTCCGTATGTGCTTAAGTTTCCAGCAACATTAAGCCCTCCGTGATAACCATAAAAGTTCCACATGGCTCTTGGGGTTTTAAAATAAACTTTCTTAATAAGAAGTTTGGACGCATCTGTTGTTGTTCCTAACTTTTGGTAAAAAGGATAGGATGATTTAGTGGCGTCGTTGGCGGCGGTAAGGATTAGCGATTGGAGATCATAATCCTGCTGGTCTGTTTGAACAGCAAAAGACGCTGAATATACCGTCTGAGATCCTCCAACAGTCGCTTCAGATGAAATACCATCAGTTACTCTTCTTGCGTATGCGAAGTCGAACTTTGGATACTTCAAGGAAAGGTTTGTAGAGATATTCATATTAGCCTGCTCTGTGCCGCCGGCACCTACAGGGTTTTCACGAATCATACCGTCTTCATTGAATGAAGCAGTTGTTCCACCAAGAACATTTGATAATACGTTCTTTGACTGATGGATGTTAATAAGATAAGAATATTCTAAAACTGCTTCTTCATAAGCAGCATAAATTTGATTTGCGGTAAGTTCAATGTCTAAAACATCGCCACCGAGTTTTCTATATGTATAACCGACTTGATCGGCTGCGCCGCTTAAGAAAGCATTTACGGCATTTGTTCCAGGGTCATCAACAACGCCAGCATCAGTATATGTCTGCCAATATGTATTAGTAGAATATATGGAATATGGAAGGCTAGCAGCTACTGAACCTGCGCTTCCTGTTTCGGGCAAAATTACTTGACTCGTTGTGCTCTGTGGTGTTAGTGTAGGCAGTGCCATTCATCTAGTCCTCCGGTTAAAATAAATAGTTTAGAAAAAAAGAAAACCCCGCACTGTACAAAGACAGGCGGGGAATTCTCTCTCTAAGCTAAATTAAGATCAGCTTTGGAGGTCACGGATGACAACGAGGCCATACATGTCTGGGCGAACCATCTTCTTGCCATAACGAGTCATTACGGCCTTGCGTGGGACGAATGTGTCTGGATCAAAGATAGTTGGTGTAACCTGTAGTGGGACGTATGGGGCGTAAACAAAGCCGCTCTCAAGGAAGCTGCTACCCTTACGGCCAACGAGGATTACGTTGCGTGGGAAGGCGTGTGTGACGTATACGTCAAACTTCTTGCTGAGTGAACCGGACTTCATTGCACCGACCATTCCAGAGTCTGCATCGGCTGTAACGCTTGCACGGAAGCCTGCTGTGAACTCAAGAATGTTTGCTGCTTCTGGGCCACAAACTACGAAGTTTGCGCCGCCACGAAGTGTCTTGCGGTGAATGTCGGCGGAGACGTCATTGATTGTCTCAATGAGTGTCTCGTACCACTCGCTTACAGTACCTGTGAAATCAGGTAGTGCGGCACCAGTGAGTACTACGCCTGTGAGACGGTTTACGAAGTGACCTGGGTTGCGGGACCAGTAGAGTGTACCGGCGGTTGCGCCACGAAGAAGGTCACCAAGGATCTCGGAGTCAATCTCAAGAGCAATCTGCTCAGAGAGAAGACCTGTAAGCTCTACCTCGGCATCGAGGTTGTGATAAGCGTTAAGATCCTGTGCTAGCTCTGGGGTCCATGTAGCCTTAAGCTTGCGGGTCTGAGCGGTTACAGCAATAGAGTCAACCTTGATGTTGATCTCTGGAAGTGCTGAAGAAGACTCCATTTCCCAAGCTGTTGTGCCGAGAACAGAACCTACTGCAACTCCGGCGCTAAGTGCGTCAGAAACTGCGAACTCAACGGCACCGGCATCCATGTTTGCTGTAGCAATGGCGTGCGATGAAAGCAAGACCATTGAAATAATACCACCGGAGTTTGTTGACAATCTCTTTACGAGAGTTGTGTATGTCGAACCACCGGCAGCAACGAATGCCTGACCGTTTGTGTTGTGAAGTGCAAGGTGTGTTACACTTGGACCAACCATAAGGCTGTATGAAGCCAAAAGGCTTGCGGCATCGTCAGCAGCCAAGTACAATCCGTGGTTAGCGTTAAGTACTGCGGGTGCGCCAGCGCCTGCTGTATCGATTGTTACAGTTGTGCAGAATGCGCCTGCCTCAACCGCTGCGATAACGTCAGGGTCATGACGTACCGCAGAGAGAGCCTCGACGGTACCGACGACGTTCGATGAAGCTCCAACGACACAGCCGTTACCTGCCCATGCGAAAGCACGACGAGCAGAAGACATTCCTGTCTTAAGGTTACGCATGCCTGCTGGACCGGCCTCTTCTGTTGCGAGGTCAACACCACCAGCGATGGCGCTGGCTACTCTGTTACCACCGTATACGGATTCAGCACTTGCATCTGTGAGGTCATCACGAAGGATGTTTGCTGCAAGACCTTCTGGTGCCTGGGCTGTGAAGTCCAAGAAGAAGATCAAGCCGGATGGAAGGCTCATTGGCTGAACGGAGACAAGCTCCTGAGCAATGAGAGATCCGAACACACGACGGACGATTGGGAATGCTACTGCTGCAAAACCTTCGACGTCGCCGCCTGCCATTGATGTAGCCTCACGAAGAAGCTCCTTTGCCTGGTTCTCAAGTAGAACTGCTACGGCGTTACGATTGTAATCATCAAGTCCCTCTAATAGTCCGGTCTGTTCCCACTTGTTAAGTAGAGCCTCACCGTCC
>UEXM01001454.1_pt1 | contig 20029 bp, 31 predicted proteins | sample 1796661 | NCBI WGS metagenome assembly UEXM01 (sample SAMEA4772469, study PRJEB27181) | metagenome | reverse complement strand
AACCCACAACCAAAAAGCGCACTCGCCAAGCACCGAAGATGGCCAAGGCAGGGCAACCGGCAACCAAGCGCGAAGTTGCTAATCGTTCAAAGCGGAAGGCGCGTGAACAGTTTGAAAAGGCTGGCACGGTTGACGCTGCTGTACAACTCTTAATGGGTAGATAACCCGAAGGAACAAAACAATGGCTGTTTTTACAACCCAAAACGCTGTCGGTGAGCGGGAACAATTGGCCGACATAATTTACCGGATCGACCCGGCAGAGACCCCAATTTTTTCCAATGTGAAAAAAGAAACCTCAAACGGCATTTTCGTCGAATGGCAAGTTCAGGAGCTGACCGCCGCGTCTGCTACTAACTACCACAACGAAGGTGCAACCACAGCTACTGCTGCGGCGACACCAACTTCACGGATCGGTAACTACCACCAGATTTCAAAGAAGGTGTTTGCAACATCAGGCACTTTGGATGCTGTCGATTCTGCCGGGCGGGAACGTGAGCATAATTATCAGAAGGTCTTAAAAGCCCTGGAGCTGCGTCGTGATATCGAAAAAGCAATCGGTGACACAGACGTTGCACGCTCTGGTACAGACCCACGCAAGTCAGCTTCATTGACCTGCTGGATCACAAACGGCTCAGTCGGTGCGACTGCCGGTGCCTTCGCCACAGGCGACGGAACTGACACAATCACTGGCGGTGACGACCGGGCGTTAACACTTGCACTCATCGAAGATGGGATGCAGGACGCTTGGACAGACGGCGGCTCACCTGAGCTGATGGTTGCCTCGGCTACAAACCGTGCCAACTTCTCAGACCTGTCAGCCACTGGCAACTTGGTCAGCAACGACGTAAACATGACTGCCGCTAAGGAAGTCAGCTACGTCGGGTCTACCAGTGTTTTCTTGACCGACTTCGGTACTGTGCAAGCTGTTCCATCTCGGCTACTTGGAAACGACCGGGTGTTCTTGATTGATCCAAACTTTGTGTCAATCTGCACACTCAACGGACGTAACTTCCTTGAGCAGGAACTTAGCCAGGACGGCGATGCAAAAACTTCGCATCTGGTGTCAGAGTGGGCATTGAAACCTACCGCGCCTAAGGCGCACGCAATGATTATGGACTTGAACGGTTCATAATAAAACTGAGGGGGCGGGCAACTGCCCCCTCTCTTTCATAAGGGAAAAACATGAAACGAGTTTTATACACAGACCCTCACACCGCCAAAGAGGTGGTTATGGATCAACAATCTGACGGCACCGACGTCATTGAGACGACCCAGAGGTTCGACGGACTAATTAAACTGAATAAGCAGATGAATAACGACTACCGACCCAACGCAACGGTCAATACGCAGCGGCATGTACAGCATGTGGCGGAAATACCAAATGTCGTGTATAATCACCTGCTAGAGACACTAGGCCCGCCCGCCCAAAATCCAAAGGCGTGGAAGGCTTGGCTGAATAACAGCGAGAACCGAGACTTTAGAACAGGCGGCGGTAACATCTAATGGCAATTGCGACCTATACAGATTTGCAGACATCCATAGCCAACTTCTTGGCGCGTTCTGATTTGACCGCACAAATCCCTGACTTTATTGCGCTGGCTGAAGCCTCTATGAGCCGCGAGCTGGAGACACGCAGTCAGGAAAAGCGGGTGATTGCAAACACTGTGTCGGGCAATGAATACCTTGCTCTGCCAACTGATCTGCGTGAGGTTCGCGAAATAAAGCTAAACACCGCACCGCTGACCGTGTTGAGGTACTACAGCCCTGTCGCGCTGGATGAGCAGTACGCATCAGAGGGTGGTGGAAAGCCAAAGGGCTACAGCATTGTGGGCGATGAGATGAAATTGCGTCCGGTGCCTGACGCCACCTATGAGGTGGAAATCATCTACATTGGCTCAATTGAGGCGCTGTCTGCGACAAACCTCACAAACACAATTCTGAGCCGGTCGCCTGATGCCTACCTTTACGGCGCACTCGCTGAGGCTTATGCTTACCTTCTTGATGAGGCTAGGGCGTCTCAGTATATGGCTCGATTTGATAAGGCTTTGGCACAGATCAAAATTGATAATTCTCGCGCCCATTATGGAACTGGCAGCCTTCAAATCAGTAGTATTTATCAACGGCAATCGCAAGCAGCGGGAACTTAAATTATGAGCGCAATGAGTGACTACCTCGAAAACGAGATATTAGACCACATCCTTGGAACCGGCGCATACACAATGCCGACCACAGTCTATGTCGGCCTGTCCACTGGATCGTTTAACGACGACAACAGCGGCACTGAGCTTTCCGGCAGCAACTATGCCCGCGAGAGCATCAGCTTTGGCGCAGCTTCATCTGGCACTGCATCAAACGATGCGGCTGTTGAGTTTAACGCTGCAACCGGCTCTTGGGGTACGGTCAGCCACTTCGGCATTTTCGATGCTTTGACTTCAGGCAACCTGTTAATCCACGGCGCATTGACTGCAAGCAAAGTCATTGAGACTGGCGACATCCTGAAAATCGCAATTGGTGATATGGACATCACCGCAGCCTAAAGGCGGATAGATGGCAACCGTTGCACCACTAGACAGGATTACCGGCACCCTCGACGCCCTGTCGTTTACCGTTGACACGGTTGGCGATAAGGTCGCTTGGACTGCTGTCGCCTTAGACCATATGGATGGCTGGGGCAATCTTGATAGCTGGAACTATGGAACGCTGGACGCCCTAAGCCTTGAGGTAAAGGTTGCAGCCGGTAGCGCCGCCACCTCAACTGCCGCATCCGCGTCAGCGTCAAAACTAAAAGGCATCTCAGCGTCCGTTTCTGCCGCCGTCACGGCGTCTGGCGCTGTCGCGCGGATAAGACCAGCCGCAGCAAGTGTGACCGCCGTCAATACAGCCTCAAGCGCGTTTGCGCGCGTCAGGCCGTTTGAGGCTCTGGTGAGCGCCGTCGGCACGGCCACTTCTGGATTTAATCGCGTGCGCCCAATGGCTGCGTCAGCGTCTATCTCAGCAGGCGCAACCTCAAGCTCTAACTTTGTGACGCTAGGCGCAGGCACCGCCAGCATAGCGGTGACGCAGGCGACAAGCGTGGTGGCTATCTTTGCTGGCTCTGGCAACCAGCAAGTGGCGGTGACTGGTGACGTAAAAATGAGTATACTTGGCGAGGAATGGTCGGCGGTTATTCCGACCACGCCTTCTTGGGCGGCAGCGGCAGCAGGCGCTCCTAGCATTTGGTCAACGCCGCCAGCAGGCGCAACTGGGAACTGGTTAGGACAATGATAAAATTTGGCGAATGGCTGCCAGACCAGCCAGCATTTATGAACGCAGGCGTCGTTACGGCAGAGAATGTGATACCGGCTTTTAATGGCTATCGCCCGCTAAACCAGTTTATCAGTTTTAGCAATGCGGCTAGTGGCACGATAAAAGGCATTTACGCTGCAAAGGACAACGCCGGAAACGTCAAGCTGTTTGCCGGAGATGACGCAAAACTATATTCGTTTAATGCTTCAACAAACAATCTTGATGACGTTAGCAAGGCCGGATCACCGGCATATGATTTGACTGGCGCAGAGAAGTGGAAGTTTGTGCAATTTGGCGAGTACGTCATTGCATCAGGCGGCATTGGCGAAGAACTGCAAAAGTGGCAATTAGGAACGGATACTGCATTTTCTGATCTTGGCGGCTCACCGCCAAAGGCTGACTTCCTTGCCGTGGTGCGTGATTTCGTGTGGACGGCTAATGTTGATGAAGGCTCAGGCCGTATACCCTACAAAGCTAGATGGTCTGCCTTTAATGATATTGAGGGCTGGACTAACGGCGTTAACCAGAGCGATTTTCAGATTCTGCCCGATTCTGGCGCTATCACTGGAATGGTGGGTGGAGAATATTGCACGATCTTGTGTGAGAAGGCTATCTTCCGCGCCACATACACAGGCCCGCCGCTAATCTGGCAGTTTGACAAAGTCGAAAGCCAGCGCGGCTGTAGCATACCCGGTTCGGTGTGCAATTACGGCTCAAACGTGTTTTACTATTCAGACAATGGTTTCCACCTGTTCGATGGGCAGAAGTCGACGCCAATCGGAAATGAGAAAATAGACAAATTTTTTGCCAAGGACTTTAACTCAACATACAAAGACAAGATGACTGCGGCGGTTGACCCACTCAACCAGATTGCAGTTTGGTCTTACACTAGCGTCGCCAGCACGACTGGCCGCCCTGACCGTCTGTTGATCTTTAACTACGCGCTAGGCCGCTGGTCTATTGGCAACGTAGATGCCGACTTTATTGCTCCGTTCTTCAGCGCCGGTTACACCGTTGAGGACTTGGATAACCTTTCAGCCACGCTAGACGGCCTCAGCACTGTCTTGGACAGCCAGTTATTTAGAGGCGGCGAGTTCTTCTTTGGTGGTGCGGTTGGCGACAAGTTGTTTACCTTTACTGGCGATCCGCTTCAGGCGACAATCACTACTGGCGAGGCCACGCTCAGTATGGGCAAGCACAGTATTGTGACGCGCGTATATCCTTATCATGAAGATGGGTCGGTTGAGCTATTTGTCGGCATGCGCGGAACGCCTACAGACACAGTCGCGTTTTCTGCTGGTGGAACAACCAACGCCAGCGGGTTTGTGCCGTTTAGGGCGCAGGACAGGTATCAGCGCGTCAAGATGCTACTTAGTGGCAATTGGTCTTTCGCTCACGGCATTGACGTTGAAGCACGACAGGTTGGCCGCCGATGACTGTTGAGCAGCGCAAGTCAAACCTCAGAACGCTAAACCCTGTCACTGCGACGACGCGAGAGGTGTCCGAGGTTTTGAACCGCACAATAAACGGTGGTTTGAACAGCGTTGGCTATGCGGTCTTGGCAGGCGGAACCACGACAACGACAGTGAGTGACCCGCGCTATGGCGTTGACAGTATCGTCTTTTTTACCGGATATAACGAGACACTAGAACACAGTTACCCATTTGTAAAAAGCACTAGCACCAATGGGTCTATGATAATTGAACACAAGAACCACGGACACGATGTAGATGTTGCCTACCTTATTATCGGCTGAAGACAAGCTGAAGGAAAAGTTTGAGAAAAACCGCAAATATATTGCGGATGCGCTGGAATATTCTGGCGGCACGCACTCAATAGACGATGTGTACCAAGCCTGCGCCGTTGGTGAGGCACAGTTACATCCGTTGGAAAAGTCGTGTATTATAACCGAAGTTGTTGACTACCCCAGCCTAACCGTGTGCCGAATCTGGCTTGCAGGCGGTGACTTAGATGAGCTGGTTGAGGCTGAGAAGTCTATTGCAGTTTGGGCTAAGGCTCAGGGCTGCGACGCGATGGAGATCAATGGCCGTAGGGGCTGGCAAAGACAACTGAAAGATTACACCGCCACGTCGGTGGTTTTAACAAAGGATTTGAGAGATGAGTAAAGGCGGCGGTGGAGACACCAGACAAATCACCCAGACAACCAGCGCACCCAAGTACGCGCAGCCATTTCTGGAATTTGGTTTATCTGAGGCTAAAAATATCTATCAGAACCGACCGTCTTACTACCCCGGTCAGACAACCGTAGGATTTAGCCCCGAAAGCGAAATGGCACTTGCCGGAACCCGCCAGATGGCAATTGACGGATCACCGTTTATCCCAGCCGTACAAGACGTTGTGATGCAGAATTTGATGGGTACTAACCCGCTTCAGTCAGCCGCCTTCCGCCCTGTCATAGAGCAGATGCAGGCTCAAGCCTCAAAGGCTGGGCGTTATGGCTCAGGTTACGAACAGGGCGCGGTTGCAGCAGCCCTTGCGCCGATGGCGTATCAGGCGCAGCAACAGGCAATAGCTCAGGCTCCGGCAGCGCGTGAGTTTGGCTTCGCTGACCTTAACACCCTTGCCGGTGTCGGCGGTGCGCGTGAGGCTCAGTCTCAGGCTGAATTGCAGGCAGACATTGATCGCTATAACTTTGAGCAGAATCAGGATCAATTGGCTTTGGCCAACTATATGGCTGCCGTTCAGGGTGGTACTGTTGGCGGGCAATCAACTAAGCCTGTCTTCCGCAATACCGCAGGTAACGTACTCAGCGGCGCAATGGGTGGGGCGGAGCTAGGCACTATGGCTGGCTTTGACCCAATGACAGGCGCTGTCGTTGGCGGTCTAAGCGGGTTACTTGGTTAGGGGTTAGGGCATGAGCGTTTACGACAGATTTAACCGACTGCTTCAGGGCAGAGCGCCTGTGCCGCAGGCAAACATTACGCGCCCATATCAAACGCCTCAGGGGATTGTTCCAAGCGCCGCACGTCAGCGACCTGCCCCGCCTCAGTCGCCAATGCTGGCAAACCAGCAGCTATCGCCGCTGATGCAGCAGGTGCTAAAGAACGCTCAGGCTTCACGCCTGACGCCAAAGCCCGGTCAGGTTGGCTTGCCTACCCCTGCGACAGCAGCGGCTGGTCAGCCCGCGCCTGAAATGACATTTGGTCAAAAGCTAATGCAGCCACGCACGCAGGGCATGTTAGGCGCTGCCGCCGCAGGCTTTGAGGCTTCAGGCTACCAAGACCGTCCGGTGTCGCTCGGTCAGGTTTTGGGGCGTATGGGTACTGCCGGAACAAAGGCTTATACTGCCGCTGAGGATCGCATTGCGGCTCAGAAGGCTGCGGATCAAAAGTCAGTTATCGACCGGCTATTAGCTGAGGCGCAGTTTGCTAAGGCTACACGTCCTGACACAACCAGCCTTTTGAAGAACTTGGCTGCTGCGGGAATTGATCCAAATAGCCCAGAGGGGCAGAAAATTATAAGGGATGCGCTTACAAAGCCGGGTACGACAGTTTCATTTGACCAAAAAGGTCAGCTTGCTTATGACAAACTTTCCTCTGAATATGCTTTCAAAAAGCTAGGCAAAACAGATGAGGCTATAGCAAATGTCAGAACTATTGAAAGCGAACTTGAGGTTATTGACAGTTTGCTTTCCGGAGGTGCGGAAACTGGCAGAATAGAAAACGCTTTAATCCCATTAAAGCAGCTACTAAAAGAGTTTAATCTGCTAAGTGACGCTGAGGCCAGTAAGTTAAGCACAGCGGAATTGTTGCAAAGGTCTATATCAAGGGTTATTCCCAATATGCGTGTGGCTGGGTCAGGCTCAACATCTGATTATGAAATGAGAATGTTTGCCCAAGCCGCGCCTATGTTCAGCAGGACGACGCTTGGTAACAGGAAGATAGCAAGAGGCATGTTGCAGGTTATTGAGTTTAACAAAGAGCGCCGCAGGCTTATGGATGACTATATGGCAGACGAGAACCTTGGAAATGGCACTTTAAGAGGTTTTGATAGATGGGCTGATGAGAAGCAAGGAAAACTCTTTAAGACCTTCAGAAGTGGTGATCCAGATGCTGAGGAAGCATACAAAAAAGCATACGAAGACAAAGAAATTAAAGTAGGCGACCTCATCTTTAATGGCGAAAAGTTTGTATTTGTGACAAAAGAGAGTGTTCAATAATGGCTATACCAAAATCAGACGCGGAAATTGAGGCCAGAACCGGCGACAGAACTGGTATGGACATTGCGGCTGACATTGGCCGTGCGGCTGCTCAGGGGCTGACGTTTGGCCTTTCAGACGAAATATATGGCGCTTACAAAGCGTTTACGTCTGACAAGTCATACGAAGATGCGGCCAATGAGATACGCGAAGGACTGGCTAGATTCAAAGAGACAGACCCAGTTAAGGCATACGGTTTTGAGATATTAGGCTCCTTGCTAACTGGCGGTGCGGGCGCTGCGGCTGCAAAGCTAGGCACAAAAGTGGCTGGAACAATCGGCGGCGGCATTTACGGAGCCGCAACCGGAGAGACACCAGAGGAAAGAATTGTTGGTGGCGCTATAGGCGCACCGCTTGGGCTGGCAACTGCGGCTGCCGGTCAAGCCATAAGCCCCAAGATAACAGAGGCCGCAAGCGCCTTGATGAAAAAGGGCTACCCCCTGACACCCGGTCAGGCTTTGGGCGGCATGACCAAATCTATTGAAGAAAAAATATCTTTGCCGTTTGCTCAAGAGATGATCCAAGGCCAACAGAAAAACGTGATGAAGGCGTTTAACCGCGATATGGTCGAAACTGCCGTTGCGCCGATTGGCGCTAAGTTACCAAAAAACCTAGAGGGCGAAGACTTAGTCGAAGCCGCCTCTGAGGCGGTCGGCGAAGCCTATAGCAAGGTTGTGCCAAAGCTATCAATTGATGCCTCAGGTTTATCAAATAAGGCGGCAGAGATAGCCGCAAAAAGACAGCTTAATCCGGCTGACGCAAAAGAGTTCAACGACATAATAAAGGACTTGGTGCAAAGAAACGTGTCGGGCGGAAAACTGTCGAAAGGAACCCTCAAAGACGTTGAGACAGACCTGACATCTGAGGTGTTCTCAACGGCTAACAAGGGCGGCAAAGAAGGCAGAATTGGCAGAGCTGTAAAAGAGTTTAGAGATGCTTTAAGAGCTGAAATATCTGCTCAAAACCCAGACGTGCCGGACTTGCAAAACATCAACAAAGCCTTTAGCCAAATGCGCCCAATTGAAAAGGCCAAGGAAAGCGCACTGTCAAAGGCGGGCATGTTTGGCCCGACGCAGCTTTTGCGGCAAATGAAAAAGAAGACACCGACCGACCCAATCAAAGCAGCGGCTAGACAAGCCCGCGAAGTCATTGGCCCAAGCGTTCCATCAAGCGGCACAGCGGAAAGGCAAGCTTTGTCAGACCTCATACGCGACCCACTCGGCACCGGACTTGGCGTGCCAGCGTCAATATTATTAAGTGGATTATACAGAAACGCGCCGGGTCGTAAGTTGGCAAGAGGTATGATTAAGGCACCGGGGGCGGCTCTCAGATATGGAGCGCCAGCAGCAGGTGGCCTACTATCTCAGCAGGTGCCTTCACCCATCAGCTCCGCCCAAGCTGGCTCAATCGAAGATATGGCGGCTGGCGGCAACATCGTCGGTTATGAGACTGTGACGGATCGTCAGGGCAACCCTGTGACGTTTGCCAAGACATCCGACGGACGTGCGGTGCGCGTGCGCTGATTATATGTTATAAGTTATTTAAGGATTAACGGAGATAAGTAATGGCCAAAACCAAAATCAGCGAATATGACTCAAGCTCAAGCGCGAACACGGACATCGACAGCATCGACCTGGGCGAAGGCACGATGGTGCCTAGTGACGTTAACAACGCCTTGCGCGAGGTTATGGCTCACCTAGCCGATATGAACGCTGGCACTGCTGCCATTCAAGACACATTCACGCTGTCTGACCCGGCTGACGATACCAAGCAGGTACGCATTGATGCGGTGGGCATTACAACCGCCACAACCCGCGTCCTGACAGCACCAGACGCTGATGTGACTATCGCTGGCCTTGAGGCTGCACAGGAGTTCACCAAGACGCAGAACTTCAACGCGACAACGCTCACAGACGCCGCAAGCATTAGCTGGGATGCCTCAGCCAATCAGGTGACTAGCGTTACCCTCACAGACAACCGCACACTGGCTGCGCCTACCAATATGGTTGACGGCGGCGTATACACGCTGATGGCAATACAAGATGGCACAGGCTCACGCACACTGAGCTACAACGCCGTGTTTAAGTTTGCTGCCGGTACTGCGCCAACGCTGACCACAGACGCCTCAGCGAAGGATATTCTGGTATTCTACAGTGACGGCACCAATATGTACGAAGTTGGTCGTAGCCTAAACGTAAGCTAAAGGCGGTATAATGAGTAATCTATTCTCAATCGGTGGTGCGGGCAACATAGGTGCATCTGAAGGCATCGACCAGCAATCCCTCAAGTTCAACGATGACAGAAGCCAATACCTGAGTTGGACACCGGAAACTGCGGGTAACCGTAGAACGTGGACTTGGAGTGGCTGGGTCAAGCGTGGAAACTTGGGTGTGACAGTTTCTTTAATGGATGCCCTTCAGACTTCCGGCACGGATTGGACACGGTTTCACTTTAATAGTTCAGACAAACTGGCCTTTGCGGTAGAAATATCTAACAGTAATATATTCCAGTTTGTAACTACCCAAGTTTTTCGTGATACGTCTGCTTGGTATCACATAGTTGCGGCTTACGATTCAACGCAAGCAACATCCACAAATAGATTTAAGTTATATGTCAATGGTGAACAAATAACAGCGTTTGATACTGAAACTTATGGCGCACAGAATACTGACAGCCATTTTACCTCAACAATTGAACATAATATAGGTGCAGTAAACACTGGAATTTGGTTTTTTGACGGCTATATGTCCGACATCCATTTCATTGACGGTCAAGCCCTAGACGCAAGCAGCTTTGGTGAGACTGTTGACGGCTATTGGAAAGCCAAAGACTACTCTGGCACCTACGGTACAAACGGATTCAGACTGACCTTTGAAGATGATGTGGTCAGCGAGGGGTTCAATGCTGTTACCTATCGTGGCAACGATGCCACAAACAGAATTAGCGGGTTGGGATTTTCGCCAGACCTGGTTTGGTTGAAAAATCGTGATGTGGCTAGCACTCACCGTTTGCATAATTCTTTAACTTATGGTGGTCCCTACGATGCTGGCGCAACAGGTTCAAAATATTTAGCCTCAAACTCAACTGCGGCAGAAAACGCATCAAGTGCAAATGCACTCATTTCTCTTGATGCTGATGGCTTTTCAGTACACGGAACTGGCAACGATTCTAATGACAATGGTGAGGGATATGTCGCTTGGGCTTGGGATGCTGGCAGCGGTTCAGCCGCAAGCAATACTGATGGAACAATCACCAGCACGGTCAAGGCAAATCCTGACTATGGTTTTTCGATAGCATCCTATACTGGCACTGGTTCAGCGGCTACGATTGGTCACGGTCTGGGCGTTGCGCCGGATTTGGTTATTGTAAAATGTAGAAGCAATGCTATCTCTTCGCCTGCTTGGCCTGTGTGGCATAAAGACCTAGCAAGCACAGCACATTACCTTGATTTACAAACAACTGCTGCGTCTGCTAGTGCTGGTGCAGCTTTATGGAATAATACAGCACCAACATCATCTGTATTTAGCGTTGGCACAACGAGTTCGTGCAATAGCAGTGGGTTTACTTATATATCGTACTGTTTCGCAGAGGTGGCTGGCTATTCGTCTATCTCATCATATACTGGTACTGGAACATCAAACAGTATTACCACAGGGTTTGAACCAGCTTTTGTTATGATTAAGCGGGACGGTGGGGCTAATTGGGCAGTCTACGACAATACAAGAAATGCATCCAACCCAAATAATTTACAGTTATTTCCAAACACATCCGATGATGAAAATGTTTCTTCTAACAATGCAATAAGTTTCGATAGCGATGGATTTACTTTGCTAGGTAGTGGTGGAACGTCTAATAATAACGGCGACAGCTACCTGTTCTATGCCGTGGCCGACACACGCGAAGCAGCCTTTTGGAAAGACGTATCTGGTCAGGGCAACCACTGGACACCTAACAACCTAGACTATCGGGATTCTGTCATTGATTCACCCGCGAATAACTGGTGTACGCTTAATCCTTTGTTCAGAGGTACTAGCAACAACAGAACAATCTCAGAGGGCAATCTAAAATACCAAGCAACTTCCGATGATTTTATGGCAGGAACCTTTGGCGTATCTTCCGGTAAATACTATTTTGAAATATTTGTTAATGATATAGAAAGGTCAAATAATTATTTTGGAATAGCGTTAGAAACAAATAGAAGCAATACGGAGGCCGTATACTATCGTAGCGGCAGCGCACAATTGGTGGACGCACTTGGTGGGTCAACTACTCAAACTGTTACTGACGCTGTTGACGGTGATATTATTTCAATAGCAGTTGATTTAGACGGTGGGTCAGTTCAATTTAAACTAAACAATTCTGACTTAGGAACTGCAATATCCTTGCAAAGCGGAACATATGTTCCTTTTACTGGCAATGGAAACAGCACTGCTGGTTCAAAAATATGGACATTTAACTTCGGTCAAGACAGCACCTTCTCTGGCGCAACCACCGCTGGAGGCAACCAAGATGACAACGGCGTGGGTGACTTCAAGTATGCGCCACCGTCCGGCTACCTTGCGCTTTGTACCGCAAACCTTCCAGAGCCTACGATTGTGGATGGGTCTGAGCATTTTAATACGGTGCTTTATACTGGAAATGGTTCAACGCAGAGTATTACTGGCGTTGGTTTTGGCAGCGCACCAGATTTCGTTTGGATTAAAGAGCGTTCAAGTACATCAGGACATTCTTTGTTTGATGTGATTCGTGGTGCTGGAGAGTATTTAGGTTCACATTCAACAGCCGCAGAAGCTACTTCAACAACACAACTTACGTCTTTTGATGCGGATGGGTTTACAACAGGTGCATCTGGGGGAACCAACCAATCAGGCCAAACCTACGCAGCTTGGAACTGGAAAGCTGGCGGCACAGCGGTCAGCAATACCGCAGGCAGCATTACGTCACAGGTTTCCGCGAATACCACGGCAGGGTTTAGTATTGTTAGCTATACTGGTGATGGTAATATTAACTCAACTGTAGGACACGGGCTTGGGAAGGCCCCATCTATGGTCATAGTTAAAGCCAGAGGTACCCCCGGTGGGTCTGCTAGGGATTGGGTAGTTAAACACATAGATAACACCGCTGGTGATGCTCTAGTGCTAAATTCAACGCAAGCAGAAACAGGTCCGTTTGGTAGTGGTAATGTTGAAACATTCAGCACAGATACATTTGGATTTACAACATATTCAACCGGCACAAACAATGTGGTCCTATCTGGTGAGGACTACATAGCCTATTGTTTCGCAAACAGCGACACCACTAAGGTCGGTTCCTACACCGGCAACGGCAGCAGCGATGGGCCGTTTGTCTTCACCGGGTTTAGGCCAGCTTTTTGGATGATGAAGTCAGTATCAGACGCAACGCATTGGGTTATTTATGATTCAGCTAGAGAAACATTTAACGCTGTTCAAGACCAGTTGTTACCTAATGAAGCTAACGCAGAGGCGGCATCTGGTAGGCCGGTAGACTTTTTAAGCAATGGTGTGAAAATTAGGTTCAGTTCATATTTAAATGATAACGGTCAAACCTACATATACCTCGCCTTTGCCGAAAACCCATTCAAATACGCTAACGCCAGATAGGAGATAACCGATGGCATATCTATACTCAGGTCGTATTATCCGCGCTGGTAAGGCGTGGACAGACAATGACCAAATCCAGCACCCAGCAAACTGGATGTTGTGGGATAACGCAACCAAAGCAGCCAAGGGGCTTGTCTGGGAAGATGAACCAGCCAGCTTTGATGGGCGGTTCTACTGGTCAGCCGGTGTGGCTAAGTCGCTGGATGATGTTAATGAAGTTGACGAGAACGGCGACCCGCTAATGCAAGATGGCGAACAGGTTGTGACACTTGGCCTCAAGTCACAAGCCATTGCCACAGTAAAGGCACAGGCTGGCGGCTTACTAGCACCGACTGATTGGATGGTTGTGCGCTCTGCCGAAAACGGCACCGACATCCCTGCTGATGTCCTCGCCTTTCGCGCAGCCGTTAGACTGGCCTCAGGCACCATTGAGACAGCAATTACTAACGCTGCTGACCTTGCCGCGTTTATCGCGCTGTATGACGTTCCTGTGGACGCTGACGGCAATCCTACTGGTAACGCACCCATTAACAACTGGCCGGACGCTATCTGATGAACGAGGAAAACAAAGTCATTCTGGACGTTGTAGCTGGAACAGGCACTGCTGCTGCCTATATGGCAATGGTGCCTGACGTTGTGGCTTTGTTTACTGGCGTGTGGATTCTGATTCGTATCTACGAAACGGAGACCGTGAGGCGCATTATCAAGCGCATCCAAGGCAATGTTTAAGGCAATCGTACTAGCCTGTGCGATAGCAAGCCCTACCGATTGTATTGAATTTCACGACACTCGCGGCCCCTACGACACCCGCGCTGCCTGTGAACGCCGTGCTATGGAAATGGGGCGTGACGTTGGCGAGATGACCCACGGCTTGATGCCTAAAAAATGGCGATGCCAAGTGCTGAAGAAAGGAATGTTGTCATAGACCCGATCACGATAGGCGCAGCAATCTCTGGGGCAACAGCAGCTTTCAATACGATTAAGCAGATGGTAAACGCTGGCCGCGATCTGGAATCCTGCATTGGCGACGTGTCTCGCTGGATGAAAGCCGCCAGCGACATCGACCAAGCCGAGAAGCAGGTGAAGAACCCGCCGCTATTCAAGAAGCTGAAGGGCGCAGACGCAGTGCAAAGTGAGGCGCTGCAAGTCTACGCAGCCAAAAAGAAGTTGGAGAGCCAACGCGCCGAGCTTAAACAGTATCTGCAAATGACCTACGGCCCGCAGGCTTGGGCTGACCTGATCCAGCTCGAAGGCCGAATCCGCAAAGAGCGCCAAGACGCTATTTATAAGCAACAGGAGATGCGACAGAAAATAATAGAGGCTATTGCGATTGGTGTTCTGGGTATTGTATCCTTTGGCATATTCTTTTGGATTATGTGGCTGGCGTCTAAAAATTGAGTGCAACAACAACCGGATTGATTGGTGAGTTTTTGGCGGCAGCCGCAGTGTTATCACAAGACGGCTGGGCTTACGCTCCGGCACAACAGGACAAAATTGATGGCGTCGTTATTTCAAAGACTGATAACCAAGTGTATCTTTGCCAAATTAAGACTGCGAGCCTGCGCTCGGATAAAGGCAGTAGAACTCCGGGTTACCATTTTCAACTTACGTCTGGCAGCCACAAGGCGCTGCCGAATAATACAAAGGAGCATTGTGATTATGACATCTTGGTGCTTTGTGCAGCTCAACAGCGTTCATGCCTTTTTTACCACATCTCGCAAATCAGGCAGTTCACAAAACGGCTCCCGGTCAGCGCGTTTACTCCAGAGGCTGAATCAGAAAGTTTTGTCAGGGCTGTTGAGATTGCGCGGGAGATGAGGCGATGAATAAAGACGCATTGAGAGAAGAACTAGCCGAAGATGAGGGCTGTAAGTATCTGATTTATTTAGATCATTTGCAACTCCCAACCTTTGGCATCGGCCATTTAATTAAAGAGCATGACCCAGAATACGGCCTGCCGGTCGGCACTGAGGTGTCAGAAGACCGGGTGCGTAAGGCGTTTAATCTGGATATTGCCGTGACGGTCGAGGATTGCCGCCGTTTGTGCGATAACGTCGGCGTTGACTTCAACGAGCTTGACCTCAAGTACCCTGACGGCGCATTGGCTTTGTGCAATATGACGTTTAATCTTGGATATCCGCGCTTCAACAAGTTCAAGAAGATGTGGGCTGGCGTTGCTGAGGCAATGGAAGACCCAAAGGCGTGGCTGACCGTGGCCGCTGAAGCTGAAGATTCACGCTGGTTTGATCAGGTGCCAAACCGCGCCAAGAGATTGACCGCAAGATTTAGGGCGTTAGCTGATGACTAAAAACGCAGCGACAAGACTAAATGAGGCCAGCGAGGTTACAATTCCTCTCCGCAATCTTATCAGCATGATTGCGTTTACCGCCGTCAGCGTGTGGGTTTATTTTGGTTTGACCGAGCGCATCAGTTTTCTTGAGCATAACCTTGAGCTAACGATGCAAGAGGTCGAGGAAAATGACGACTGGATCGACAAGTTCGAGCCGCCAAAGTCTGTGCAGGATACGGTTAAGCGTGTGCATGATCTGGAGATTGAGATAGCCAAGATCAAGATGAGTCTGGAGTCAAAATGAGCAGGGTTCTTCTTGAGTACAAAATCATTCCGCGCTTAATGATGTTGGCATTTACTGTAATGGCGTGGAATGTCTGTGACTGGTTTATGGGTCTGGGCGTGTCAGCCACAACTCAGCAAACCGCATTTGTTAGCACTATCGTCGGAGCCGCCACAGGGGCTTTTGCAGTATGGTGCGGGAGTGAATCAAAATGATACAAGCACTGATCGGGCCGGTTACTGGCCTGCTAGACAAGTTCATCGAAGACAAAGACCAGAAGAACAAACTGGCGCACGAACTCGCCACAATGGCCGACCAGCACGCGCAAGAGCTTGCCAAGGGGCAACTGGAGATCAATAAAGCTGAGGCGTCTCACAGGTCAATTTTTGTGGCCGGGTGGCGTCCGTTTATCGGATGGACTTGCGGCATTGCCCTGATGGCTCACTTCGTTTTATTTCCAGCCACTGACTTTGTCACGGCGTATATGGGGCTTGAGATACCGCCTATGCCAGCCTTTGATATGGACAGCCTGATGACCGTATTGCTGGGCATGTTGGGGTTGGGCGGCATGCGGTCATTTGAGAAGATGAAGGGGCTAACGAAATAAGGGGGCTTTCGCCCCCTCACCTCACTTATAAAGATATTGATAGTCAAACCTGTCGGCGGTCTGCATATCCTCGAAGACTACGTTGTAGCTTTCATCGTCAATGCGCTCGACCCGCCTGACCATAGCCGTGACCGTCCTGCCCTTCGGGCTAGTCACGCTGACTAGGTCGTTTGGTTTTAGATGTTCTGTTTGCACTTACCCCTCCAGTTTGGCCTTGGTTGGCCGCTTAAAAAACCCAAACTTCTGATCGTCCTTGCTTGGCTCAACAGCCGCAACAAACGACACGCGCTTGCCCTTCATAGCTTGGCCGGTAAGCCACTCACCATTTTCCTCAACAGGCTCATGCAGCTTTGATGGGATAGAACCCCAAACCTTGAAGCCACTATCGTCACGCACCAGCATCTTCCACTGCATACCAAAAGAAGTGTCGCGAATGTCAGTCGAGATAATAACGCCAATCACCTCGACGCGGCCCTCTGGGCAATCTGCTGCGGCTTCCCACTCAGCGGTGCGCTCGGCTTCGCGCTTTTCTTCGCGTGCCATAACCTTGCGAACAGCAGCCTCTTGGTTCTCTGTCAGCCTGCCCCACTCATGCAGAGCGTCGCGCATACTGGCGATAAAATCGCTGCCGCCACCAAACACAAAACGCTCGATTTCCTTGCGTGTCTCATCCTCAGCAATCCAACGCTTATTGCGCCCGATAGACGCGTTGGCCTTGATGCTTGCCTCACGTCCGGCTTCCCAAGCTGTCTGGTTCATAATGAAAGTCATATCAATCTCCCTTGTTACCCTATGAATATAAGATGATATCACTTTAATATCAACCCCCTTGATGCAAAAAAAGACCCCGCCCAAGGGCGAGGCCGATATTCGTTATAAAAGTTTAAACGCTCTGGCTCGCCCGGCCACCTTCTCAGCCGCGCCGCGCTCGACTAGGCCGGTCATCAGCCGGTGTACTTGGCTGAAGCTCTTGCCGGTCTTCTGCGACAGCTCATTGATCGTCGGCGTGTAGCCATACCGGCGGGTCATGCGGTCAATCAGAATCCGCAGTTCCGCCTGCTTTTTCGTCAGCGGCACATCAATCATCTTTTGCCTCCTTAATTGTCAGCGTGCCTTGGCGTGCAATCCGTGCGGGCTTGGCCGGTGTCATCTTGGCCGGTTGTGCCTTAAAGTTACGCATTGGCCACTTCACATAGTAAGAGCGATTGCCGACTACCCCTGTCGCCTCATCGTGACTGCCAAGACGCTCTTTCAGCATAGCCTCAGCTTCGTCTATGTCGCCCTCAGCGGCTCGCTTGGCGTCCTTGGCATTGACCAACTGAGCCAGCCAGTCGTTGTCTTCGCCCTCTAACGTGATTGGCGGCGCACCGTCATCGACACGCGGGTAGGCGGTATTGCCGTCAGAGCTGGACTGAATCGGATACCAGTCAACGTCAAACTTGCGACGCTCAAACTCCTCGATTTCATCCGTGATGCGCGACTGTGTGGCAGCGTTGGCTTGGTACAAGAAGATGCGTAACTCCACACCGCCGTATAAGACGCACACAGCGCCCCAAGTTAGTTTGGTGGCCATCAATTGCCCTTGGAGTTGCAGCGGCCCCCTGTGAGGCGCTGGCCGGTCTTCTGGCTTGGCGCTGGTAAGTTTGCTCTCCAATACGCCCACGCCGTCAACCCAGACAGCGCCGTCAACGCAGTAGATGCCCTTCGACGGATCGGTGGTGACTTCATGCCCCAGCCCGCCGTCAGCGGTGCCGTCAAGCGACACGGCAAATGGTAGCGTGTCGTGAAAGACGGCGTCGTGTTCCAGTTTGAGGTCAGTCAGGTTTAGTCGTTCAGCGGCGGTAGTGAGGATGACGCCCTCTAAGGCGTCACCCCAATCACAGGCTTCGTTGCCGTTGAATGGGTCGGGATCAGGCTTGCCTTCGATTGCGGCCAGCGCCTTGGCAAGCTGATCGTTTGGGGTTTTGTGCGGCGACATATTCATAATTACCGGCAATACTGATGCCGTGGTGATGTCGTCAGGGGTTTTCTTTCCTACCATTTTATCCTCCAAAAAATTGTGATGATTTTGCCATCAGCGCCCACACGTTATATTCAGTGGTCACCGCGTTTGTGAAAAAAGCCAAGCCAAATGCCATTAGCAACAGCATGCCAATTGTGTCTTTAATCATGTCGATCTCCTATCGTCAGCGATTTCAAACCAATCACTAATTTTCTGTGTGCCGTTGATCCGGTCAAAAAGCCTTTCAACCGGATCATTTAAATTTGGTTCGTGCATATCTGCCATTCCAGCATCAATTAGACGCACATATAACTGAAACTCTATGTCAGACAGATTGATCCGATAGCCCTTTTTTAAACGTGTTACTTTCATGTCACCCTCCCATATTTTGATGGTTTGTTAAGACGTGCGTCGGGCGTCTTTGGTGCTAACGCCGTCCATCCGTTGACGTGTAGCCGGTACGCGCTACACACGATCTCACCGCCAACCCAACTCTCACCACGCGATATGTGCGTGATGAGGCTCTTGTTGTCGGTGCGCTTGCAAGCCAACGCGATTGCGTCGTACCTGTCGAAAATTGGACCAGTTACAACTGGACGCGTGAACGGATTGCTCACGACATACCAGAGTTTGACGCGGTCTACTCTAATCTGTTTCATGTTTACCCCCTGTTAAACCTTGCCCAAGCGGCTTTGCTCTGGGCTTCGTCAATGCCAATCACTTTAAGCGTAGCTCTCGCTGAGATAACAATGCCTCGACAGTTTTCCCAATAATCGCCGCCAATGTCATCGGCATAAAATGTTGCACGGCTTCTTAACTCAGCCAACTCAGGTGTATCTTCGGCACTGATGTAATAATGGGCTTTGGTTTCCCTGATAATCTCAGGTGCCTCACAATCACACTCGACGTGATCGCGGTAATAGACTTTAGGTATTTTATAAATGTTTTCCATTTTATGCTCTCCCTGTGAATAAATCACTCATTCTGATGACAATGTCTGGACAGCCTTGTGCCATCCATTCCTTGTGACGCTTGTATGCAGCAATCTGGGCTGGTGTTGCTGGCTTCCACTCAACATCACCAGCATCATTGCTGTAGACCGCATCGAAAGAACCATCAGCCCATTCGATACATTCACCAGTGTATTGCCAGTTAGCCATATCAAATCCCTTTCGGGGCGGGGCTGTTAAGCCGCCGCCTTTCTAATTTCGTTGAATGTGTCGAAGTTGATTGCGATGGCAATCATAGGCAAAAAGCCTTTGCGTGGGTCTGTCATCGTGTCGTATTCGTCAGTGATTAAAGCGCCCTTTTGGATAAGGCTTGAAACCACACCGCGATAAACTTTCGGGTCAAGATTATTTTTAGAGAAGATTGTGCCGCATTGGCCAGACCCATCAGTGGTCAACTCAAAAGTGTCAATGTGCGGTGAGTTGTCATCTTCCTCAGTATCCCATTTTGCGCCGTGGTTGTCGGCAAGGATGTTTAAGATTTTCATTTCATTTTCAGTAAATTTAGTCATTTGGTAATCTCCCTGATTTCCCTGTTTTGTCCCTCTTACCCTTAGAATATAATCATGATATCAACATATATCAATATCAATATTGCATTATTATTAGATTAATTGCAGAAAAATAGCACTATGCCTTTAATCGCCCAAATTTGCCCGCTGACGGCATGTAGGTGTTTTGGGGCATAAGCGTACCAAAAAGAAGCCAGAAGCGT
>UEXM01001078.1_pt1 | contig 20059 bp, 45 predicted proteins | sample 1796661 | NCBI WGS metagenome assembly UEXM01 (sample SAMEA4772469, study PRJEB27181) | metagenome | reverse complement strand
TGGGAAGGAGACTACACTGAAACTGATGGAGATGAACTTATGAATCAGTTTAATGAACTATATCCTAGCATAGATACAGAACACGAAGACTTTGACTATCATGGCGAGTACGAAGTCGAAGGAGAAAAGATATATCCTAGTGAAGTTCTCGACGAGTTAGCAGATGATTTTTGGAGTAGATGCTAATGAGTCAGTTTACAGAATTAGTAGAGAAGCGAAGACTATACCTACAAGCAGAAGACTGGGGTAATCAAGTATCCCAGCATTATGTTTGTAAAGGTGGAGTAGGAGACTTAGGATTTGGAATGGGCTACTTTGTTTACTATAACAATGGCGCAGTGCATAAACTAAGTAATAAATCTATAACAATAATGCAACCAGCAAAGTCTATAGTAGAAGTTATAGACGATTATACAAGGAGTCAACAATGCTAACAATGAGTGATGGACTTATAACTGCTATTGAGCAAGATTATGAGAAAAACGAAGTATTAGGTCTAACAGAAGCAGATAACTTCAGACTTTTAATGAAGAAATGGTTATTAACAAGACAAGAAGTGCTAAACATAGTAAGAAACCTAAGCAAACCTGAAGAAGATTTATTAGGAGAAATAATATGAGTGTAAACTACACGCAAGACCAAGTAGAATATATGGTAAACAGCTATAGAAAACGACCTGAAAGAGAAACAGTAGAAAACTTAGCTGAGGAATTTAACAAGAGTGTAAAATCTATCATAGGAAAACTAAGTAGAGAGGGAGTCTACCAGAAAACAGTATACAAAACAAAAACAGGTGAAGACCCAGTCACCAAAAAAGAATTAGTAGAAGAACTATCGGAGTTAGTCGGGATTGAGTATGAATTAATTTCAGGACTGGAAAAATCTCCAAAGATAGATTTAAAAAGATTAGTAGATATTCTAAAGGAGGACTAATGCGATACGCAAAAATACTACCAAACAACGAGAAGCTAAGGAAAATAATAATGGATTACGGACCTTACTTCGAAGTGGTAAATGAACCAAGAGTTCTACCACAACTGAAGAATCAAATGGCAATCACTCTGAGAGATGCCGACTTCACATTCACAACAGAGGTTCGTAATATACGAATCGTTCAACCAGACTGAAACCTACAGCGGGTGCTCTAATCTAAAGAGTACCCCGCAGCGGGTGTATAACGAGTCTAAGATAATTTTCAAAAACTTCACCTTATACCCATTTAATTTAATACAGTCAAATAACCCTTTAAAAAATTTTGAGTTGGCAAAAGTTTGTCAAATATTTTACGTAGCTTTAGTTAAGTTAAGGAAGGATTGGAAAGACCCCGAACGGGGTGTTTAGGTTTTTGGAACATCATAGTTCCATCTTAGTTATGATGATTGACACATTGTATCGTAGTCTCTCTCGCTAAATCGTAAAAATCACAAGGTGTTCTCTTACGCTTACGCGACGAGAACAATTGAAATGTAATTTCATGATAAGCGAGATTACGAGGGGATGATAATTAGTGAATTGTCATATCAATCTCATTAACTTTAATATAAATATTATATCACGATTTTAACAAAAATGCAAATACTGTTTTTCGTAGGGGTATGAATTTATTTATTCATATGAGTTTCATTAATGGAAAAATATTTTTTATCTTCTTTTGGTAGATGACTTTTTTCTTTTTCGAACATTCTTTTTTATTACCAGAAAAAGAACCTCTTACATTTCTGCTTACATGAAAAATCTTTATGCTTTATGCACAAAGCGTGTACCGCTGTTAGTCATGTTGGTGGGAAGTTGTAAAGTGAAGTATGAAAACGAGTAGTGGTTCTATTTTAGTACAAAAACTATTTTCTGTGTCTCGGTCTTTTTTCAGTGAATTTACGAAACTCATTGGTGAGCTTCTCTTGTCGCTTGATAGCTGATGCCTTTGCTTTCTTTCGGCGTGTGGTAGGTTTTTCGTAGTGTTCAAGTTCTCTAATTCGATCTTTGAATCCATCATTCTCCATCTTGCGACGAAGTATGCGAATTGCTTTTTCTGGGGACATTCCTTGGCAGTTTACTTTCATAGTGTCTCGATATACTTAGAAAGAGTTGCAATTTCATTATCTGAAAGCATTCCTGCTTGAGACCACATTGTTGAACTCATGTTTCCAACAGTCTCTCTATTCTTGTAAGCGTAGAGTCTATTGCTAATATAATCAGAGGATTGACCTGCTAACTTTGGAAATACTGCCATGCCTTGTCCTTCTTGACCATGACATGCTGCACATCCTGCCCATAGTCCTTTAATAGAACTAAACTCATCTTGTGCTGCAAGAGCTTTCTTTCGTTGCTCTATTTCGTAAGCAGTACCATTCAGTGCTACATAATCAACATAACATTCTCCAGTACAACTTGTATTGTTTGGAACTCCTCTATAATCTAAATTTGTGTAAGCTACTGCGATAGTAGCAATTAAAGCTGTTGTTGTAAATAATATATAGCTCTTCATTTTAGTCCTTGCGCTCGTGTAAGTCGAATAAGGTCGTTCGCAATGTTGCATTGATTGTCAACTGTAGCTCTAACGAACTTATTGACCCATGCCATATCGAATACGAAGTCTTGGTCATGCGTGTTGATGCCTTGCTTGTTGCACTCGAGTATTATTGCTTTCATAACTTTTTCTGATATTTCTTCTGACCTTCTCATTCTTGGAAAGTCAATTACTTTATCCATTTTTTCTCCTGTTAAATGTCCATCCTCTCTTGCGAAGATAGTTTACTTGTGATGTTATTGAACCTGTAGACCTTGCCATCTTAGTAGAAAGTTCATCAATTGACATTGTGTTGTACAAGTCCTTGAGTCTCTGTTTCTCTTTGGTCGTCCAAGTTCCTTTTCTAAATAACATATGAGTATTATATCAAATTTTTAAGCAAGTGTCAAGAACTATTTTTAGGAAGTAGAAAATAGTACTTGACTTATGGTTGTAAATTGGGTATAATATGTGTAGGAGAAAAAATTATGGAAAGTATAGATTTAGCGTACCTTATAGTATTGGCAGCAAGTATACATCTTAGCTACCTATATGGTAAGAGAGTAGGAATAGAACACACAATAGACTATTTAGAAGAGGAGAAGATTATTGAGTTTGATGACTAAGTATTAGGACGAAGCTAATAAAAAATAATTCTTGACTTCTGGTTTCACTTTTGGTATAATATGTATGAAGTAGGCAGAATAGGTCTGCTTACGTTTATGGGTCGATACCGAAAGGGTCGGCATAGTATTAACGAAAGTGATATTAGGAGAATTAAAAATGACGATTGATATTAGTAAATTTTGGCTTGGAATGAATAATGATTGGCTGTTAGCAAACACCGATACATCATATCCAAGATATAACATAGTCGAAAACGCTGAGAGTGGCAACTATCGAATAGAAGTAGCGATTCCCGGCTGGAGCAAGAAAGAACTTGAGTTAGTTCAAGAAGAAAACGAACTACTCATCAAGGGGAAAAAAGAAAGAAAACTTGGTGCAACAGAAAGATTTGTACACCAAGGACTCAGTCTTAAATCTTTCGAGAGAAAGTTTATTTTAAATGCGGATTTAAAAGTAGACAGTGTCGAACTAACGGACGGCTTACTAACAATCGCTTTGTCTAGGACTCCGAACTCATCGAGGAAAGTATTAGATATTAATTAATACTCTCTAACAGGAGACAAAAAAATGAGATTAGTTCTCAAATTAAGACAAAGCATAATAAAAGGTGATAAGATAGCATTTGGTAGGATGGCAGAAAGTGCCACTCTTATCGGTATAATGTTAGCATGTGTATATGCAATGATACCTATCATCTAAGTATGCTATCAAGCTAAAGGAGTTATTATGGTAATAGTAAGTTCAGAAGCTTTGGATGTAATAAAAATGCGTATCGCCTCGCACAAAGTGTGGGGCGTTCGTATCTTAACGAAAGCTGCTGGTTGTAATGGCTGGAAGTGGGACTTAGACTATGAAGACAATCCGAGCTTTACAGGGGATTCAATTTACTATAATTGTATAGCAGTTGACCCACAGACTCTATCAATGGTCGAAAAAATAGAAATAGATATGGAAACTGAAGGATTGCAAGAACAATTTGTATTCAGCACACCATTATCAACAGCTCAATGCGGGTGTGGAGAGAGTTTTGCTCTTTAAATGCCTTCTAAATAAGAGGAAACATATGAAAATATCAGTAGAGGGTTTAGCCCTTATCAAAAAATTTGAAGGCTTAGAATTAAATGCCTACCAATGTGCAGCAGGTGTCTGGACAATTGGGTATGGTCACACCAAAGGCGTAAAGCCAGGAGACCAAATAAACAAAGCAGTTGCAGACTCATTACTCGTAGAAGAAATGGAAGAATACGAGAAAGCAGTTAACGATGCAGTTACAATTTCAATAGACCAGTGCATGTTCGATGCACTCGTGTCATGGACATACAATCTCGGTCCAAGCAATCTCAACGCAAGTACAATGTTAAAAGTTCTCAACTCAGGGGACTATGATGGCGTACCTGAACAAATTAAAAGATGGAACAAAGCTGGTGGCAAAGTTCTCGAAGGACTTATCAGAAGAAGAGAAGCAGAAGCTCTCCTCTTTGAAGGAAAAGACTGGAGTGAAGTTTAGATTCAGCGAAGAGCTATTGATGCAAGCTGCAGCACATGCTGAAGAAAGAGGAATGACTCTTGACGAGTATATAAAAGAGGCTGCAGAATTAGCACAGAAACACAACTATGAACAAAATGAAGCAAACCCTAAAGAAAATCTGGACTAAACTAAAAGCCTTTTGGTTTTGGTTTAAAAGTCTATTTATTACTTACTATAGTCTCAAAGTTAGTTATAATGCTACTTGGGGAGACTCAGATGACCAAGAGTTTATAGTAAAGAAGTTTCTTAAAAAGCAACCAAAGTTTATATCATTCATCACAGAGGAAGGAGAATTAGTAGAGATTAGTGGTGCTGAAGGACTTAATTACAGGATACAACAATTATGAACCAACTTTATATAGGTATTATAGTAGTACTGGGAGTAGGAGGTTATTACCTCTACCAAGAAAACCAAGTGCTACAAGCAAATAATGCAGCACTTGAAGGTGCAGTTGCTACGCAGGAAGCAGCAATAAAAAATATGCAAAACGACTTTGCTCTGCAAACAAAACAACTTGGAGAACTTCAACAGAAGTCTCAAGCAACACAGTTAGAGATGAATAGATATTTAGACATCTTTAAGAGACACAATTTAACAAAACTGGCTGCAGCAAAACCTGGACTGTTAGAGCCAAGAATAAACAAAGGAACTAAAAATGTATTTGATTCAATCGAAGAAATTAGTCGCACCATTGATAGCCTTGATGATGGCGTCGAGTTGCAGTCTAATCCCAACTAAGCAGATAGAGATAACAGCAAAACCAATGGATAGACTGATTACTCAGCCTGTACTACCAAGAGAAATAGACTTAAAAGAGCCTATGTGGTATGTAGTAAGTGATAAAAACATTGAAGAGTTTCACGAAAGATTAACAAAAGAACATGGACAAGTAGTATTTGTAGCTATGTCTATACCAGACTACGAATTAATGTCCTACAACATGCAAGAATTAAAAAGGTATATTACTGAACTCAAGGAAGTAGTAGTATACTATGAAAAAGTAACAGACCCTGAAGCATTAAACAATGTGGAATAAATTAATACAATTTTTCAAAGATTGGCACTATTATATAGTAATGAATAAAGGTGCTAAATTCTTTGATAAAAACCCAGTAGTTCAAGGACGATTTGAAGAAATTGAGGACTGGTTAGAACACATAGAAGATAGAGTAGCAGACTTAGAAAATGAATGATTTTTTATGGATGCTGAAACCTATTACCGATAGAAGTTGGAAAATTAGAGAGCAAGCGACTCTCATAGATGCAAAAAGAGCAGGAGTATTAAATGTTCTCAGAACTAAAAGGGTTGTTAATGACTGGAATAGTAAATATAAAATTTACTTCTCTAATCTCAGGTAAAGAATACACTATACCATGTACACTCATGGATAAGTATACAAACTCAAGGGTAAATCAATCTGACTCTGATGTCATTATTTGTTTTAGACTTGACGAAGATAGATGGGATGATATAAATATCAACTCCATTGTATCTTATGAAGTCCCAAATTGATGGGCAAGGCTTCTTAGGAAGCGGAGAATATTATGTTAATGGATTTAGTAGCTACAGTTACTCTTATAGTGACTATTGCCAGCTTGATTGCGGCGTCAACACCGACACCAAAGGATGATGCTATGATGGCTAAATTCTATAAATTTATAGATATGTTAGCACTTAACATCGGAAAAGCAAAGGATAAAGGCAATGTCTGAGGAAAGATTCAGTGGCGATATGTCACGTAACGAAGTAGAGATAGACCTTAATAAGTTTATGTCAATGGTAGGCGAAATTGGCGAGCTAAAAGCTAAAATTATGGAGTTGGAAAACGACAAAGAGCCAGAAAACCCTTATCAAAGGTGGATATGGTTATCAAGCATGATTGATGCTTGGAGAATTTTTCCGCGTATGTTCCTTACTGTATACATTGTATTGCTTTATAAGTGTACAATATGGTTTATGGAACTACCAACACCAACTTTCGAGCAATCAGGTTTGATATCTGTTGTGGTCGGAGCGGGTGCGGCATGGTTTGGACTCTACGCTGGCACGGCAAAAGACAAGATAAACTCTAAGTAAGTAAAAAATAGTTCTTGACATATGTTCATAATTTTAGTATAATATACATATGAAAATAAAACAAGAACAAATAAATAATTTTGATGTGCAAACTAAAGTTACTATGGTAACTGGTTGGATGTCAAAACGTGGGAATAAAAGACCAGTACAAGCTGAGCTTTTTGGCTCTTGCGAACATTGTGGAGAATCCTTTACAAGTGAGAACGAAGAATGTCCTAACTATAAGTGTTGGATAGCATAATGAATTTATTTTACTTAGACGAAGATTTAGACAAAGCAGCCCAGTATCATGTTGACAAGCATATTGTCAAGATGCCACTTGAGGCTGCCCAAATCTTATGCACTACTATATGGATAGACGAATTATTAGGGTTCGTTCCTCGAGCTCTTAATGCAGAGGAAAGAGAAGTGATGAATAAGGCAAAAGCCGAGATTAAGCATTTACCTCTTGAGGAACGTCCCTACCCCTACCTACCAATGATGTACAATCATCCTTGCACTATCTGGGCAAGAGAGTCATTGGATAACCATGAGTGGGTTCATTGTTATGCTAACGCATTAAATGATGAATACCATTATCGTTATGGAAAATTACACAAATCAGTAGAACAAGTAGTAAATAAACTACCAGACCCAAAGAACCTACCTCGTGTAGGATTCACAAAGTTTGGTATTGCTATGCCTGAAGAACTTAGAGACTATGATAATCCTATACAAAGCTATAGAGACTATTATCATTTAGATAAAGCAACATTTGCAGTATGGTCGCATCGTGAAAAACCTGATTGGTGGAACGAAGACTATGCTGATTACGAAAAAAGGATAACAAGATGATTGAGATTTATGGAAAAGATAACTGCCCTTATTGTGATATGGCAAAAGGTTTAGCAGAAAGAAAAGGATTTGAAGTAGTATATAAACAATTAGATATAGACTACGGCTTCTCAGAAATGAGAGAAAAATTTCCTGGTGCAAGAACATTTCCTCAGATAATAAAAGATGGGGAATATATAGGTGGTTACACCGCACTGGAGGAGTTAATTGGTTAAGTATAAATTCAATGAAGATATAGTATTAGCAAATATAAAAGAGTATATTGATAAGACTTATAAGCAACACTATGGAACAAGTAAGATTCAGACAACAGAATTTGTGTTTGATGCAGGACATGGAGAAGGATTTTGTATAGGTAATATAATTAAATATGCACAACGCTATGGCAAGAAGTATGGAAACAATCCAGACGACTTATTAAAGATAATTCATTATACTATATTCTTATTAGGAGAACACGAAGACATCCAAGATTGGAGAACCAAACTCACCGAAGAAGAAAAATATACTTCAGAGTACAATAACGGCAACAATGGATAAAGAAATAGTATTAATATTTATATTATTAATGTTAAAGCATACTATTGCTGATTATCTTATGCAGAAGCCTTGGAAAGATAAAGGAACATATGGTGCGCGTGGTGGTTTAGTCCACGCTTCTCATCATACAGCAGGAACTTTTGCAGTACTAATATTATTTAGTGGTTGGTTTACAGCACTATACTTGGCAGTGTTAGATGGATATTTACACTAACATATTGACTATGTTAAAAATAATATTAAAAGAATTTTTAAACTAAACAACACACATACACTATACTGGGGATTGCATGGATTAGACCAATATCTCCATGTTTTGACCTACATACTTATAATATGGATAATTTATGGCAATTAAGACAAGAAAACACGAGAATTTAACAGAAACAAATATACAACATGTTATGGAGTTATTGAACGCAGATAGTCCAATAACGAAGAAAGAAGCATGTAGTATATTAAATATAAGTTATAATACTACAAGGCTCAATAAAATTATTGAAGACCATTTAGAAACTGTAGCTTATAGAGAAAGACGCAAGTCCCAAAACAAAGGGAAGGGTGCAACAGAAATGGAAATTAAACAAGTAGTAAATTTCTACTTGGATGGAAGCAATGTATCAGATATAGCAAAAGGATTATATCGTTCACCAGCTTTCATTAAGGCAATAATCGATAGAGTAGGTATTCCACAGAAACTTGCTCAAACCGATTACGAAGGACGCAGAAACGCAATGCTACCTGAACAGTGTGTAGCAGATGAGTTTCAAACAGGAGAGAAAGTATGGGCAGTTCGACAGAACTATCCTGCACTTGTTGAAAAGGAAATAAGACCTGAAGAAGCTGAAGAAAGAGGATATCGATTATATCTATGCTACACTATAGAATGTGGGCAAGAAGATTTAAAAGGTAGTTATTTTCCTCACTTAAGTTTTGCAGGAAAGTATTACCCTTTAGCGACCTATGAAATGGGTAAGTTGGAGCACTTACAAAAATACTTATAAGGAGAAGGGAAAATGGAATTATGGCAGATTATTGCTGCAGTATACTTAGCGGGCGTAATAACGTCAATGTATAGTATATGGTTACCGTCTAATAAATTAATCAAAGTGTTAGGACCTACTAATATAGTAGCGCAGAAACCTCTAACTTCTTTTATAATAGTATTTTTTATATTCTGTTTATTTTTTCCATTACTAATAATAACATTTATAATACCAAGTAGATTAGATGGTTTTATAAGGGGCTTCGTTAACGGAGTCATAGATATCAAATAATGGCATATAGTAAAGAAGTAGTAAAAAGATTTGAATCAGTTTTACAAAACCCAGAGGCACACTCTGTTGGCCGCTTTGACCCAAAAGATGGGAATGTAGCAACAGGAATGATAGGTGCTCCTGCATGTGGTGATGTAATGAAACTACAACTAAAACTTGACGAAAATGAAAAAATTATAGATATTAAGTTTAAAACTTATGGATGTGGCAGTGCTATTGCAAGTTCCACCATGTTTGTAGAAATGCTGAAAGGCAAAACAATAGAAGAAGCAAAATTAATTAAAGACAAAGATATTGCAGAAGCTTTAGACCTTCCCCCAATAAAATTGCATTGTTCAGTTTTAGCAGAGGGAAGCATAAAAAGTGCAATCGAGGACTGGGAAAGAAAAACCCAACATAGGAGACACAATCAATGTATGACGACTTAGTAGAACACCTAAAAGGCCAAGTGGCCTATCACAGAGCTAACTGCAGAGTTTATATGAGAAATTCTGTAGGTATTGGAGAACATGCTGATATTATGGAATCAATAAAGTCAGAGCTTAGCAAACTTGCAGAAGCAGAAGATATGCTAAATGCCCTACAAAAACACTTAAGATAATATAAATTATGAATTTAGACCAATTTTACACTAAACCAGATGTTGCACAACTATGTTGTGATGTAATAGACTTCTCAGAGTATGATACAATTTTAGAACCCTCAGCAGGGACTGGAGTATTTCTCGAGCTATTACCAAAAGAAAAACGAGTGGGTATTGATTTAGAGCCAAAGCACTCTGAGGTTGCCGAACAAGATTTCTTTTTATACAAAGGAACAGAAAGTCTTGTAATAGGTAATCCTCCCTTTGGCAGAGTTAGTTCTCTTGCTATAAAGTTTTTTAATCATGCAGCAACCTTTGCTGACACAATAGCCTTTATTATACCTCGTACCTTTAGACGAGTGTCAGTGCAAAATAAACTAAGTCTTGATTTTCATTTAGTAGAAGATATAGAGATACCAACAGGCTCTTTTATACCTGAAACAATGAAGGCAAAATGCTGTTTTCAAGTATGGAAAAGAAGAGAGATAAAGAGAGAGTTAGTTATACTACCTCTTACTCATAGTGATTTCGAGGTATTGTCACATATAACAGTAGAGGGTAAAGTTGCAGCACCAGCAAATATTGATTTTGCGGTACGAGCTTATGGAGGTAACATAGGGCAGATAAGTTTTGATATAGAAGAACTTGCCCCTAAGAGTTGGCACTTTATTAGAAGCCCCAAAGCAGAAGATATTATAGATAACTTTGAACAGTTAGATTACTATCCCTTAGCTTCTTGGACTGCAAGACAGGATAGCATAGGCAAAGCAGACTTAATTTACCTTTACAATCAGAAATTTAAATAGGAACTAAAAAATAGTTCTTGACAATTGGTTATAATTTTATTATAATATATTTATAAACAAAAAACAAGCAAATATGAGCGATAGATATTACCAACAGATGCGAGACACCACAGGGTGGGCATTTGGTATGCCAGAGTTCATGCGCAATAACAAAAAATATAGGAGAAGAAGAATGGCTTGGACAGACGAATCTAAAGAGCAAGCAGTTGAAATGTATCAGGATGCAGAACCTACACCTGAGACTTCAATGGAGATAGTAAAAGACATCGCTGAAGAACTTGGGGAAAGCCCAAACGGTGTTAGAATGATATTAACAAAAGCAGGAGTATATGTAAGAAAAACTCCAGCAGCTAAGTCAAGTGGCGGTAGCACAGGCGGAGGTAGAGTTTCAGTTGCAGATGCACAAGACAAACTTACTTCAGTTCTAAGTGATGCAGGTCAAGAAGTAGATGCAGCTATAGTATCAAAACTAACTGGTAAAGCAGCAGTCTATTTTACAACAGTTATAGAATCATTAAATAAGTAGTGTAATTTAGTGTGTTGAGGCAGTCTTCGTGATTGCCTCAATTTTTTGCATCTTAAATAAGTGACCAAAAATTTAACAATTCAAAAGAGTTTTTGTTAGTTTAAATTGGAGGAAACATGAAAAAACTAGAGTTCGAAAAGAAACTAGACGACGCAGGAGATGCCGTCATCACTTATAGGAGTCAAAACTCTCGTAAACTAAAGTACAATGTGTGTACACGAGATTTTAGCACTCAATATATCAAAGGTAAAAAGAATAGAGCGAAGGAAGGCCAACACACTTCCTTATTATTTTGTTGGGACACAGATTCTTATAGAATACTTGTGCCTGAAAATGTAACGAGCATTGTGCCTCTTAACCGAGTTATACGCAATGATTGATTTAGACGCACCAGCAATCTATGAAAAGATGATACAAGAAACCGAACACGAGCAGATTAGATTAGTAATCAATACTTTTCGTGGAGTAGAGTATATATCTATAAGGAAATATTACTTAGACTTTGATGAAGAATTTAAACCTTCTAATCAAGGTATTACGATGCCTATAGATATGGAAAACACTCGTAACCTGTTCCAAGGTTTAGTAGAGATTCTTTCCTTAGCAGAATCAAAAGCAATCATAGAAGAAAATTTCAAAGATTTGCTGGATGAAATCTACCTCTAAGAAAAATAGTTCTTGACAATTCCTTAGAAATTGTGTATAATATATGTATGATTATAAAAGGACAAATGACATATGACCAACACGGTCGCAGACGCAAGAGCAAGTTCACTAAGGCTGTAAGAACAAAACAGCCTGAGTGGAAAACCTTCGCTCCAGACACTACATTTCGTAGAACTACGAAAGAATACCCTTCGGCTCCATTGAGTCAATACTCAACCCCTACAGATACTTCTTACAAGCAAAAAGCAAGTGAGAACTATACTGTGTCGATTGCGTATAACAAAGGGGCATATCAAGTAATACCAAAAGATGAAGTTAAACACATAGGAAAATAATGAACAAGTTAGAGGAATTTTTAAAACAAGCAAAGGTAGACTATTACAATGGCGACCCAAGTATATCTGATGAAGTCTATGACAGATTAGAAGAACAATTAGATACTAAAAACTTGTCTGTTGGAACAATGAATGGTGATGACGGCTTTAGATACCCTCACATGTTTCCTATGTATTCCCTACAGAAAGTTTATAAGGGAGAGAAAGAACCTTCTACTTTTCTACCAGGAGTAGTAGTAGTTACACCTAAATTAGATGGAGCTGCAGTTAGTATTCAATATATAGATGGCCAACTAACAATGGCACTTACAAGAGGAGACGGCAAGAAAGGTTTAGACATTACAGATAAGATTAGACACTTAGTACCTAATGAAATATATAGTAAACAAGCTAAACAAATAACAGGAGAGATAGTAGCCCCTAAAGATATACCCAATGCTCGTAACTATGCAGCGGGTGCTCTTAACTTGAAAGACATTGAAGAAGTTAAGAGAAGAGATTTAACTTTCGTAGCTTATGGCGTACAGCCCTCAATTACTCCTGACTGGAGTGATGATATGAAAATGTTGCAACACATGAGGTTCAGCACAGCAATTGATTCAAACTGGGAACAGTTTCCACAGGACGGAGATGTTTGGAGAATAAATAGCCACAAAGAGTTTGATGAGTTAGGGTATACCTCTCATCATCCTCGTGGTGCTTTTGCTCTCAAAGAAAAGCAAGAAGGCATAGTTACAAAACTACTTGATGTTAAATGGCAAGTAGGAAAATCAGGTGCAGTTTCTCCAGTAGCAATACTTGAACCCTGTATAATAGGAGAAGCAACAGTTTCACGAGCAACCCTACATAATATGGCTATCATCGAAGCATTAGAGCTGGAGATAGGATGTATGGTTGAAGTAATAAGAGCAGGGGAGATTATTCCCCAAATAGTAGCGAGGGTAGACTAATGAAAGAATACGAAGTATATTCAGAGTATATGAATGGAACAAAACTAGGAAAAGTTGTTCGACACAATGAACACAAGTATTGGGGAGTACATTTATCCGATTCAACCAGTGATAATAAAGGATTTCTTATGTGGCATCCTACAAAAAGTGAATACTGGTGCGAAGACATAGCAGAAAACTTTTGTCAGGGTATGATAAGAGAAGATGGCAGTGTGCGAGATAATATGTACTATGTCAGAGGTCTGCACCAAGAGTGAAAAGGTACTTGATTGCCATTTGGACAACAGGTAGAAAAACAATAAAGGTATATAGCAATGAAACTAAGAAAGAAACTAATGAAAAGAGCAAACAAACTTCCAGAAAACCCTTGCGGTGAGTGTAAGTTTTATGAGCCTTTACATGATATCACTCCAAAACTTAGTGAGGGTAGATGTAGAGTAACATCTCCAGCAGGCATGGTACTATCAGAGGAGACATGTGATAAGTGGCAACCAAAATGAAAATAAAAGATAGAATACAAAAAAGATTAGATGTATTAGAGTTTATGATGGATAATAATATTCATCTTGCAGACCCTGATGGGTGTATGGAGTACACTCTAACTATTAGTAAGTTTTGGGTAGTTCTTTCAGAGGAAGATAGAGATTTTATTCAAGGTTGTCAGTCCTCTATTGAAGCAGGGTGGGAGTGGAAAAAATGAGTGGAGGAGTTTACAACAAAACTTATTTTGAAAACCGTCCTGACGAACAGCTAATAGAAGGTGTTCTATATGGAGTTATTTTAGTCAATCAAAAGACGTTCGTAAGGGAATGTATTAAGGTTGGAATAGCAAAGGGAAAAGATTGGAGACACGTTATTAAAAGAAGTCGTGGTTTTAAAGGGTATGATTTACGCATACAACGAACCTATCACGATACGATTTATAACTGCTGGAAAAAAGAGCAGGAACTGCACGAGGAGTTTAAGGACGACCGTCATTATCCAGCTGAAAAATTCGGTGGGCATACAGAGTGTTTCAAAATTGATTCTAAAATTTTATCCCACTTCCCAAAAAATAGTTCTTGACAAACGCTCTCTCGTCTGATATAATATACTTATATTTTGGGAGAAAGAGATTATGACAGAGATAGTACCACCGACAAGTTGTCCGACATGCGCAAGTGTGTTAGAACTTGTTAATGACCAACTATTCTGCCGTAATAAACTTTGTCCCGCTCAGTCAGCAAAGCGTGTTGAACACTTTGCAAAGACTTTGAAAATCAAAGGACTCGGACCGTCTACTATAGATAGGTTAGGTTTAGTCGATTATCATGAAATATATTCTCTCACCCAAGAGGATATATGTTCAACATTGGATTCAGAAAAACTGGGAACTAAACTCTTTCAAGAAATTAACAAATCGAAGAGTAATGACCTAACAGTTTTACTTCCAGCTTTTTCGATACCGCTGATAGGCTCAAGTGCCACTCAAAAGTTAGCAAAACACATCTCATCAATACATGAGATAACCCCAGAGACATGTGCAGAGGCAGGTCTGGGTCCTAAAGCGGCGTCGAACCTTCTTGATTGGTTAGTAAATACTTTCCACTTTGAAAAATACTACGAGCTACCATTCTCTTTTATGTGTGAGAAACGGACTAAAGTCAGTTATGAGAACACTATGGGAACAGTTTGTATTTCAGGTAAGCTAATAAGCTATCCTACCAAAGCAGCCGCCAAGCAAATATTAGAGAAAAACGGCTACGCAGTAAAGGATAATCTCACAAAGGATGTCACAATCCTAGTCAATGAGAGTGGAATAGCAAGTGCTAAAACTAAGAAAGCAGAGACAATGGGTATAACAATTATTAATAACATAAAAGACATTTTAGAGGAACAATAAAAATGGCATTACCAAAATGGACAGACGAAAGAACTTCAGAGTTAACTTCTTTCGTGGGCAATGAGAGCCCGATATCTCAAGCTATGGTTGCGGAAGCAGCTGAGCAGTTAGAAACATCTACAAGATCAGTTTCTAGCAAACTAAGAAAGATGGGTTATGATGTAGAATTAGCTTCTGCTTCAGCAACTAAGTCTTTCTCAGAAGACCAAGAAGCTACTTTATCAGCATTTGTAAATGATAACAGTGGTTCTTACACTTATGCAGAAATTGCATCACACTTCGAGGGCGGAAACTTTTCTGCTAAGTCAATCCAAGGAAAGATTCTTTCTATGGAACTTACAGACCACGTTAAACCAGCTCCTAAAGTAGAAACAGTTAGAACTTATACTCCTGAAGAAGAAGGAACATTTGTTGAAATGGTAAACGGCGGAAGCTTCGTAGAAGAAATCGCTGATGCATTAGGCAAATCAGTAAATTCAATCAGAGGTAAAGCTTTATCTTTACTAAGAAGTGGTGAAATCAACGCGATTCCTAAGCAGAAAGAAACTAAAGGTTCAAGCAAAGCTGACGTTTTAGCTGACATCGATATCTCTGGCATGACTGTCGAAGAAATCGCTGATTCAATCGGCAAAACAGTAAGAGGAGTTAAAACAATGTTGACCAGAAGAGGTCTAACATGTTCCGATTACAACGGCGCTGCTAAAAAAGAAATAGGTTAATATTTCTTGCATTTAGTCGGGTGGGGACGTAGTCCCTGCCCATTTTTTATATACTTGGGAGAGTTAGTTTGAATATTGCGAGTGCGTTACTAAAGCAAATTATAGTACAGAAAGATTTAGATACTTGGTCTAACCTCAAGGAACATTACCTACCTGGTGATTTTCAATCAGTCTTTAAGATTCTCGACAAACACATAGACCAATACCAAGACCTACCTCAGTTCGAGGACCTACGTTACGAAGTCCGTGACAGAAAACTACAAGAAAAAATATTCGCAATCGAATCAGTAGATGTCGAGGTAGACGCGTGGCTTTTACTTGACTATCTCAAGAATGAGTATGCACAAGTAGAAATCTTAGACCAACTTGATAAGTATATAGATAACACAGTAGCAATGGCTACAGCTGAAGAAAACATAGAACAATTACAGGAAATAGTATTAAAGGTAAGTGAATCGGTAGATGTCAAACCACCAGCAGAGAGTATGGAAAAAATCTCTTTGTTTGAAGATGACAAAGAACTATCTAAGTATTTACCTTTAGGACTCAATTCTGAATATGATTCGGAAATTCAGTTCTCTCCCAAAGATTTGGTGCTTGTGGGAGGCAGACGTGGTTCAGGTAAATCAGTTACCTGTTGTAACTTAGCAGCTAATGTATATGAAAGTGGTCGTTCAGCTATTTATTTCACTATTGAGATGGATAGTCGTTCTATACTACAAAGAATATGCTCTGTTGCAACTCGTGTCCCACTCAAAAGATTACGTAGCAAAATGCTAAGTGGTTCTGAGTGGACAGCAGTTGCTGGCTGGTGGGCTGGACGTTTTGATGGTGGCCATGAATTACTACCAGAGTTCGAGAAAACTCGTGACTTTGAGGCATTTCATGATAAGCTAACAAGACTACAGCTTCACAAAGATAGGCAAATAGATGTAATCTATGACCCTGCACTAACTCTCTCCAAGATACAGTCAGAGCTTGACAAAAAAGTCAATCAGCTTGACATAGGAGTTGTAATAGTTGATTACTTGAACCAAGTGAAGCGCCACAATGCACCAAGTCGATCTGGACAATATGATTGGACAGAACAAATAGAAGTAAGTAAGAAAATGAAGTTATATGCACAGGAGTATGAGACTATGTTCTTTGCACCTTATCAAACTGATGCAAGTGGAGAGGCAAGGTTTGCAAAAGGTATACTTGATGCTGCAGATGCGGCTTACTCTTTAGAAACATGGGAACAAGAAGATAACTGCATGACATTCAATTGCACTAAGATGCGTAGTAATGTTATGAAAAGTTTTAGTAGTGTTATTGATTGGGAAACACTTAAAATCGGACCTCAATCACAAATAAATCCTAAAGACAAAGAGGATATGTCCAATAGTATGAAAACTGGAGAAGATGTAGACGACCTATGATATTATATACAGAAAAACAATTAAGTGAAGCGTATGGTAAATTCATAAGAAAATTACCTATTATAGTAGAAATGCCTACAAGAGAACAATTTAGACTCATATATGAAGAAAGTATGAGATTAAAACAAGTAGAAGATTGGATAGACTGGAATGGGGATAAACTATGACAGTTGAAGAACTATTACAAGAAAGAAAGATACAATACAAGTTATCTCCAGCAGATTGTATTGTCTCGTGTCTGAACCCTGAGCATGATGATGGCAACCCAAGTATGAGAATTGATAGAATAACAGGAGTATATAATTGCTTCTCCTGTGGATACAAGGGGAACATCTTTGTTCATTTCGATGCACCTTCTAATCCTTTAGATATAAGAAGAGAAAAGGTTAGAAGAAAAATAGAAGAAGTACGATCATCTTCCATAGGTTTGAAGATGCCTGCCAACTTTATGCCGTACGTAGGCAATTGGAGAGAAATCTCACCTGACACATATAAAAGGTTTGACTGCTTCGTGCATCCAGACAAACCGTTCACAGGTAGACTCTCCTTCCCGATTAAGGACTTGACAGGAAAAATAGTAGCATTTAATTGTAGGAGTCAATCACCTACAGATATAGTAAAATATATCATACATCCCCCAAAAGCTGTGTTACCACTATTTCCTGCTCGAGTCCGCCCCATAAAGGGAAGAATTATATTAGTAGAAGGTATATTTGATGTACTCAATCTACATGACAAGGGGCTTGAAAATAGTGTTTGTTGTTTTGGTACAAGAAACATAGACATAGAAAAACTAAAACTATTAAAAATGAGTGGAGTATCAGGTATAGATTTATTATTCGACCCTGATGATGCAGGACAAGATGCAGCGCATAGAGTGATTGAGATGTGCGACATAGCAGAGATACTACATAAAAACATTACATTACCAAGAGCATTAGGGGATGCAGGGGCATTAACAAAAAACAAAGTAAAAGAATTAAAGGAACAATTATATGGCTAAGATAGCATTAATAGAAAGTAAACCTAGTCGTAATGACTATGTAAGATTATTTGATAATCAGTTTGATTTTGAGCAATTTCAACTATGCTCAGACCCAACAATAAAGAAAGTACTAAAACGAGATTGTGATATTGACATCAATGTTGATGATTACGATTGGGTAATACTTATTGGGTCAGAGTGTTTAAAGTATTATACAAAACAAAGCTCAGTAACAGAATACAGTGGTAGAGTTATAGATGACAAGTTTCTACCAGTAATAAACCCAGCGATGTTAGCTTTCAAACCAGAAGCTAAAAAGACTTGGGAAGACTCAGTAACAAATATAAGTAAGTATGTGAAAGGAGAACTTAAAGTTATGAAACTTGGTTCTGATAAAGCATATGGCATAACAGAGACACAGGAATTTATAAAGTTCTTAAATGATGCTTTAGAAGCTCCATATGATTTTATCGCACTTGACTCTGAAACAACAGGACTATACCCAAGAGATGGACATATACTTGGTATGAGTATTTCATATGAGCCCGACCACGGTGCTTACATTGATACAGAGTGCGTAGACGAAGAAGTAGAAGAACTCTTACAAGAATTATTTACTAAAAAGCGTGTAGTATTTCACAATGCTAAGTTTGACTTGGCGTTCTTTGAGTATCACTTTAACTTCAAGTTTCCAAGATTTGAAGATACTATGTTACTACACTATATGTTAGATGAAAATCCAGGCACTCACGGCCTAAAACAATTATCTCTCAAATATACTCCTTATGGAGACTACGAGAAACCAATGTATGATTGGATGGCAGATTATTGTCGCAGAAATGGAATACTCAAGAATCAATTTACTTGGGACATGATTCCATTTGATATTATGAAAGACTATGCAGCTCTTGACGCAGTATGTACTTTTCTTCTTTTCCAAAAGTTTGAAAAACCTTTACTTACAAATGATAGATTGTATAGTGTATATAGAGATATACTTATACCTGGCTGTAGATTCTTAACTGACATACAAGACATTGGAGTGCCTTTTGATAGGGTGAGATTAGAGAAGTCTTCTGTACTTATGCAGGAACAAATTGATGAAGCAATAGCCTCATTATATACTTATCCTGAAATTAAGAAGTTTGAAGAGATTACAGGAAAAGACTTCAATCCAAACAGTACAATGCAACTTCGTTCACTACTGTTTGATTATATAGGTCTCGAACCAACAGGTAAGAAGACCGGCACGGGTGCGGACAGTACTGATGCGGAAGTGCTAAAAGAATTAGCCGAGAAGCATGAAGTACCACAATTAGTGCTTGATATAAGACAGAAAGTTAAGATTAAGAGTACATACCTTGATAAAATTTACCCACAGCTTGATAGAGACAGCAGACTTCGTACAGGTTTCAACCTTCACGGAACAACATCTGGACGTCTATCCAGTAGTGGTAAAATGAATATGCAACAAATACCGAGAGACAATCCAATCGTAAAAGGATGTATCAAAGCTGCACCAGGTAACAAGATAGTTGCAATGGACTTAACAACAGCAGAAGTATATTGTGCAGCCGTACTTGCAAATGACAAGAATCTTATGAATGTATTTAAGTCTGGAGGTAACTTTCACTCCAACATCGCAAAGATAGTATTTGACTTACCTTGCGAAGTTGATGAAGTTGCTACTCAATATAGTACACAGAGACAAATGGCAAAAGCTGTTACCTTTGGTATTATGTATGGAGCTGGACCGAAGAAGATTAGTGAACAAGTCACAAAAGACTCAGGTACTT
>UEXM01001451.1_pt1 | contig 20069 bp, 16 predicted proteins | sample 1796661 | NCBI WGS metagenome assembly UEXM01 (sample SAMEA4772469, study PRJEB27181) | metagenome | reverse complement strand
GTTTTAGAGCAACAAGAAGCTGGTATCTTGCCAGACTTTAGTGATGATAATCAATACGGAGATATATTATATGAGCCTAGAAATAGAGAAAGATGTACCAAGACCGAAGAGCAGGCAGACGCTGATACCTTTCGACAAGATGGAGATCGGGGATAGTGTTCTTGTTCCTTCAGATGATATGAAGGAAACAAACGTAAGGTCTCAAGCCAGCATTAGGTCTAACAATGAAGGCGGGAGAAGGTTTACGGTACACCGTGAGGGTGAGGGTTGTAGAGTGTTCCGAGTCCTATGAAAATAACTAATAAGCATAATCTGCCAGAGCCTGTATACAAAGCTTTGTCCAAAGACAATTACTCAATGGGTGACGCTGAGATAAGCGTAACCACAATGATTGATTCGCCCCGAATAAATGTTTTGAAAAAGAAATACTGGGATGAATTGACAGAAGATGTGAGTGATAAGCTTTGGTCTGTGCTTGGGACTGCGGTTCACAATATGTTTGAAGCTGAAGCTTCCTCAGATTATATCTTAGAGGAAAGGCTGTATGTCACGCACAAAGATTGGAAGATCTCTGGTGCTATTGATGTGCAGAAAGAAAACCCAGACGGCACAGTGTCTATAGCTGACTACAAATGCACATCGGTTTGGTCGGTTATATACGGCAAAGAGGAATGGGTTGATCAGCTTAATTGTTACGCTTGGTTAGTAAGGAATGCAAAGAAGAAAGAAGTTTCTGAGTTGCAGATAGTCGCAGTGCTAAGAGATTGGAAGCAAAGGGAGGCAGAGAACAATGCCAATTACCCCCAAGCCCCAATAGTTATCATTGATATTCCTATCACTGAGCCAGACAAACAAGCCGCCATCGTTGGAGAGTATCTTGACCAACACGCTGACGCTAGATTAGCTGATATGTTGGGCGAACCTGTAGCATTTTGTACAGATAAGCAGATGTGGTTGCGTGGCGAGAAGTGGGCGGTCATGAAGAAAGGTAGAAAGAGGGCAATAAAATTGTATGACAATGAGGAAGAAGCAGATAAACACTGCAAAGAATCCTCAGAGAAACTATTTGTTGAGCATCGCCAAGGTGAATCAACAAGATGTCTGCAAGATTATTGTAGGGTCAGTCAATTTTGCGATCAATGGAGGAGCAATGTTAGAACAGGATGAAGATTTTTATCGAAAGGCGATAGGCATCATGGGTCAATTCAAAACTGATGCTGTTAAATTTCAGATAAGTGGGGAGAAGGTTTTAATTTTTGTCAACGGTCATAGGATAAAAGTAGATATGAGCGTTTCTCTCTTTTACAAAATGAAAGGAAACGAGGTTGTTAGAATGATAAGGGAGAGTGGGTATGTCGCACACTAGAATAAGGGATATGTGGTTTAAGCTCTATGATATTGATCTAGAGGGGATGCTCCAAACCGGATATGATGGTAACTCATATCTCAATTGGGCAGATGCTTGGTGTATTTTTGTTACGCATTACCCCTCAAGTTTTTATACATTTCATGAAGAGACTCGACATCCTGACGGGTCAGTGATGGTCAACTGCACAGTCAGGGTTCATTTGAATGAGGAAATGATTCACGAAGATTACATTGAAAGATCAATGTGGTTGCCCGTGATGCAGAGCGGTAAGTCAAAAGCTTCAGTGGTTAACCCAACCAGCAGGCAGATACAGGACACAAGGATGAGATGCCTTGTGAAATGTCTCGGTATGTTTGGTCTAGGGATTAAGCTATGGAGGCAGGCAGAGGGAGGGATGGATCATTCAGTACCTTCTGAGCCTGTCGTTGGGGAAGATGAAGAGCAAACAAAACTAACGCTAGAGGGTCTCAAAGATATGATCTCAAGCGCAGAAAGCAAGAAGCAAATCATCGATTGTTTAAACGCAAATGCACACATAACTGGGGATATGGGCGAAGAAGAGCTTAAAGACTTCAGGCTATGGTGCAGTAATGAACTTAAGAAGTTTCAATAGGAGAAATGTATGGACGATAGAAAGCAATATCCCAGCAGTAGAGAGGGCGGTCTTTGGGTTAAACAGGATGGTGGAAACTGCTGTTCCATCTTGAATACACAGGCGGCATCAGCGAACAGGAAGCGCAGGCCAGACTACAGTGGAAACATTGAGGTTACGCCAGACATGATGAAGCTACTGATTCAGATGGCTAAGGACGGAAAGCAAATGAAGATACAGATCTCTGCTTGGGAAGCAATTCCACAAGGCGGAGGGAGTCCTTATCTTTCATTGTCATCAGAAGTTTATTATGACCCTAACTCACAACAGAGACAGGCTCCTCAATACCAACAGCCTGCTCCGCAACCTGTACCACAGCAAGCCCCCCAAGCTCAACCACAGGTCGCGCCAACATCTTCAAGTGAATTTTTAGACGATGACATCCCCTTCTAGCATACGTTCTAAGAAGTTACTTGCTGCTGCCAGAGGGCAAAGCTGCATCAACTGCGGTGTCGATGATGGCACTGTGGTTGCTGCACACTACTCAGGCATGAGGCAACACAGTTTCGGTAAAGGCAAAGGGATTAAGGGGCATGACCTTTGCATTGCTGACCTGTGTATGAAATGTCACAGCGCATTTGATAGGTATGAGGTAAGCAATCTAGACAATCAATACATGAGGGATATTGATCAGTCAGAGCAGTTTTTGTATTTAGTTTTAAAGACTCTTATTAGAAGAGTTAATGATGGAGTTATTAAACTATGAAGTTCAGGATAGAAGACACTGAAGACATAGATAAGATAATTATTATGGCGGCACATGCAGACCCTAATAGCATAGAAGAAATGGCAGGCATGCTAAAAAATTGCAACAAGGGTTTGTCTGTTGAAATAACCAAATACAGAGACTCTCGTAGTCGTAGACAAGAAGGATACTACCGTAAGTGGGCTAGGGCTTTTGGAGATTTTGTTGGTCTTACGGAAGGGGAAATGCACGAAGAGATATTGTGCCAGACCTTTGGGGAAACGGTTGTTGACACCAAGTTTGGACAGAAAAGAAGACCCAATCAAAGAAGTGCAGACACCAACACCGAGACTTACGGAAGATTAATAGAAACATTAATTATATTGGCGGGAGGTATGGGGTTTTCAATCCCTCCTCCAGCTAGAAGTATGGACGAGGATCAAATGAAAGAGGTAAACGAATGGAAGTTGTCCTGAAATTTGCATCGCTTGAAGAAGCAGAAGTTATTATGGAGAGACTACAAAACATAGAAGAGTTACTAGAATTATTACTGGAGAACACACATGTCGCGGAAGCTATACGAGAGCAAGCAGGATCTAAAGAAAGAGAGTGAGTTAGCAAAACAAATATCTGATAGGTGGGCTTGCAGTCTTCGCAAGTTACCCATTCATTACCATTTAGATTTTGCTGCTGAAAGAGAAGGCAAGATAGTTGCCTTTATGGAATTCAAATGCAGAACATCTGAGATGAATAAGTACCCTACCTATATGATAAGTATGTCAAAGATAATGGCAGCACGTTCAATGTATGGGGTATCAGGGAAAGAGTCTTATCTAATAGTCCAGTGGAAAGACAAGATAGCCAAGTGTGAAATGCTATGGTGTAAACACGAAGTCGGCATGGGCGGAAGAACAGATCGCGGAGACTGGCAAGATGTAGATCCTTGCTGCTACATACCCCTATCAGAGTTCACTGTTATTGCAGAAACAGGTTCGTCAGTCTAGTCTTAGGCAGATTTGCAGTCTCTCTTAATAAAGGTATGTAAGGCGCAATGTAATCATTGTTGTATGCGTCAATATCGTCAACAAGTTTACGCTTTTCTTCGGGGTCGATGTCCATTCTCATGATGGATTCTTTCTTGTTTCTATTATCAGTTAACTTTTTGGATAGCATATTAACGTGGGGTTTCAGGCTATACAGACCTTCTCTTCCCATTAGGAATGCTTGCAACTCCTCAGTTTTTCCGTCCTTCTTGAGGCTGTTAAGTGTCTGAACAACACGATTAACTTCTCTGTTTATTTCATAGAAATCTTGAGTGACACCAGATCCTTCCTTGGTTCCAAAGAATCTCTTCATTAAAGGGAACTGCTGTATATCAAGAGCAGGCATTGCTTCAGACAAGTCTCCAACCAAAGCCTCGCTTCTTAAAGTCTTGTCTATTGCGTCAAGAGCATAACCTCCTATGGTTCCAACATACCCAGAAATAACATGATCTATCTTTATAGGGCTTATATTCAAAGCCTCGCCAACATATTCAGCAAGTTTATTAGTGCCGACTCTACTCTGGAATCCGCGCTCAAGACCTTGATCTATAAAGTATGGGACGATCTGTCTACCAGTATAGAAGTTGTGATTAAAAGCCGCCTCTACTAGTGGCGCAAAAGCTTGGATACCTAAAGGATTTACCTCAAGCGTACTCATGACACCCCGCCTAATAGACTCAGTCATTTCTCTAGTGTCAGTGGACTCGCCATAAAGCGCGTCTATGGCTCTCTCAGGTATAGTCTTAAACATAAGACCAACTTCAAATGGAATAGGTATCTTGATGGGGTAACCAGTACCAGTCGGAATGATCCAGTTGTTGTCTCTGACCTCATCACTCTGTAACTTATACTCATCATCATCACTAACAAGACCCCAGTACAAACCAGTTATTGCTGTAAGTAACAAGCCTCTTCCTATTGCCCTACTAGCGATAGCTTTTCTCGATGCCTCGCTGTCTGCCGAATACTTACCAGCAAACGCTCTATAGAAAACATCAAGACCTTGTATCCTTGCGTTCAAGAAAGGTATAGCTGTGAAGGCAAGCCTAGCTACTGGGTTAGAGCCGCGCCTAGCAAAGTTAATAACTTCCATAGCCTGCAATGCAGCTTCCGCCTCGTTACCAGTTCTAGATAAAACATCTTTATAAACTGCCATTCTTGTGGCGGCATCAGACATAGTCGTGGCCTTGCCTAACAAATCCCAGACTGAACCGAGAGTTTTATTAAAAGCTTTGGACCCTAGACCTTGGTCTGGATCAAGACCTCTACGCCTTAACTCTTTATTAAAAAACTTCTTAAGATCTTTAGGATCAGTTACCAAATCATAGCCGCCAACAATCCCGTACCTTTCTAAGGCTTCCATGCCACTGCCAAAGTTAGCAACAGTATCTATGACAGGCTTATATTTAGAGCCAGATGTTACATAGGAAGACAGGGTATCCCTCATCATATTGACTATGATAAAGCCGGGATCTCTTGTGACAGTTTCTCTAAGTAGGTTTGCAGGAGCGCCGAGAATAGTTGCCATCACCTCGTAAGCTTCGCCATCAGAAATCGGCTTCAAAGCCTCGAACGTCAAAGGATCTAACAATTCAAAGGTTCTCTTTTCTCCATTGACGCGAAAGTTAACAGTGTATTTGTTATTTACAGAACCACCTTGTGGGATTTCTATAGCCTGACCAAGGAGAACCTGATCTCTCACCACTCTCTGGTAAGCTACGTTGGTCATACCCATATCAATAGCAGCGGTAATGTTTCTTACTATTGCATCGAACATAGATACATTGAGAGGCTTACCGCTTTTACCTACAGCCTTAAACTCTTCGTTGCTAACAGTCTGTGGTGCGGCAGACATACCACTAAAGAGGTCTACACCTTGAGTCTCACCATCCGCTTCCATATAGAACGGATAGTAGGAGGACATACTCGCCCACTCTAAACCTTGCTCTTCAGTGATGACTCCCGTGTCTTTTAAAAACTTGACAATGCCATCATTGTATTCGCTCCAGTTCTGATACCACTCTCGTATGATTGAATCGCCGTTCTCGTTGACGTACTTGTCAGCCTCTTTCTCTAATGCCGCTAAGTATTCATCTTCTTTTCCAACAGGAATCTTGTCGGTATATCTACCCTTGCTGTGTAAGTATTTAACACGCCTACCAATAGCATATGCTTGTGCAACTTCCTCAAGATTTTTGCCATATATATTTCCGCTTGGCTGAAGAGGAGCTAGTAGACCAATGACTCCGTCTATCTTATCGCCCTTGCTGTTTACAAAGTCTTCAACCTTAGTCAGTCCATCTCTGTATATTGGAGTGCCATACTTAATAGTGGACGCAGCAACGCCTCTAGACCTGTCCTTAAACATTAGTGCTGCATTGGCGCTCGTATCAGCAAGATACCCAACGGCATCACCGATATACTTATCATTGGATAGAGACTCAATACGCGAATACTTGTTGATAAATGCTTTTCTAAATTTCGTTGTATAGTACGTCCATCTACTGGTGTCTCCAGTAGCCTGCTCATACACTTCAAAAGCAGTTTGAGTTTGTGGATTAGTATCAACCAGTTTTGGAATTACAGAGTCTGGCTCATACTCAGGGACATTCTTGCGGGAGTATGCATCCTCCATACCGGGAGGTATCGTAGAGCCTATCTCAGGGTCTCTAGCCACAGCTTGGGCTTCGGGTGAGGCTTTGGTTGAATAGCGAGGAACGGCTCCTGAATTAGCGTCAGCTACGTCCTGAAGGTTCTGCTCAACAGCCTTGTCGATAGCGTTCTGAGAGATTAGCGAAGGAGGGGGTAGACTCTCAGAGAGAGGCGCACGAACTAACTCTTCTACTCTTGGTCTTGCTGTGCTTTCTGGAGTAAATCCGATTCGCGTTGCTGCTTGGGTGTAGGTGTCCCAGAACGGTTTATAAAGCTCACGGTCAAGGGTGTCGAATATACCGGATGATCCGGGGACGCTTCCTTGATCCCTAATTTGCTTAATGTTTCCTGAATAGTCTTCCGATCCAACATAATCGCTCTCCTGATAATATGCTTGAATGTCATATTGTAAACCTGTGTCAAGAGATGTCAACAGCTTAGTGCCAAATTCCTCCAGCATATCTTCTGTGTAAGATTCAGCGACACTAGGATCAAATGTTCTGCCATCCATAAACACTAATGTGTCTGGTCTAACTGCGGTAAAGTTCATACCCTCTGGATCTTTATCAGGGTTAGCTGTAGTTGCTATAGCTTCTAATTCTTCACGAGTAAAGGCAGAACCATCAGGCTTTCTGACAGCTAGGCCAACCTGACTACCCGTTTTGTATGATGGCTTTACAGCAATAGCTGCGTCTTGAAGAAGAGCATCACCCAATACACTAGTGGCAAGTATGGCTTGCGCTTTAGTACCACCAAGAAGTTTAATTTGAAATGAAGGCTCAAGTCCTTCGTAAGTACCAGCAGTAAGCTCTATCTTGTGAGGTATGCCAAGTCTTCTAAGAAAAGGTATCTGTCCATCCCTGTCAGTAATTGCGCTTAGTGCTTGCTCATGGAAATCAAACAGCTCTTCTGTGGTGACAGTGCTAGGAAACCCATACCCTCTAGCGTTCCCCGGATTAGCAGACACAGTGACTGATGGCGCTCTAGCCTCAGCGAGAGCTTCCAGTTCAGGCATATTAATAAAGTTTGTATAGGGATTCTGTTTAACCTTGACAGCATTGCGCGGCCTAACTCCCTTTCTAAGAGCAGGAGTTATTGATTCATTCTTATTAAATACACCCTCAGCAATCTGATCTTCGATGGCGCTAATCTCTTTAGCAGACTTTCTCTTAGCAGATTCCCAAGTACCAGCACCCTCTTTCTTATCCGCCTTTGGACTAAGATTACTCTTAGCATAGAACCAGAGAGCAGCCTGCGCTTGATTAGGGGTGATGTTAAACTCTTCTGCTAGATATGATGTAAGGTACTGGGCGTATCTATACTGCAAGTCACCGGGAATCATAGCTGAATCAACAAGATTGCCAGTGTCTTTATCAAAATTCTTTCTTCTAAATCCAAACACTCTTGCCATATGAACATCTTGTACAGAGAAAGGATTAAACTTATTCCTAGCTCTGTCTTGAATCAATTGCATATAGGTACTAGTCTTTAGACCTGCGTCAGCAAAACCTTCTTTGTACATTCTAGTAATTCGTTTTATCTGATCGCCAGTAATCTTAAGCTTCTGTCCTCCCGGCCTCTTTCCTTGCTTAACCTCTTTCATAAACTTGGATGTTTGTTCAACAGGATCAATACGTCTGGCGACAGACATGATATGAAGCGTATCAGCTAGGTTTTGTTCAGCAGAGTTTTGCTGAGAGGTTATGCCAAAGATAACGGAAGCTTCTTCTATGTTTGCTGGTCCAACAATATCTAAAAGGCCAGAGCCAAACTGATCATACCATTGTAAGTTTTCAGAACCCTCAAGACCTTCTCTCATATACTGACGTAATTCATCAAGAGAGATCGCTCTTACCTCACTATCCCTCTCATTGTCAGGAACTTTGTTACCTTTCTTTGTGACTTTACTACGCTTGTTAGGAGCGCCCGGAACATCAGCAAGTTGCTTGGACGTAGGGCTACCACCAGTAGCAGAAATGAGAGCATAGAGTCCTCTTTCCACATCACCAATAGGTAAAGTGGGCAGGTCAGATTCGACAGGAGGAACAGTGACTGGAGTACGAGAGAAAGCAAAGTCTTCTTGTCTTGCTCTTATTGACTCACCAGTTGGGCTGACATTAGCGTTCTGCGCCAGAACTAATGGGCCTATTTGTATGACCCTGTCAGCGGCAACGATTGGTTCACCGTTAGCTCTGTCATAGAAATAAGAATGACGCTCAGGATCATAACCAACCTGTGTCCAGTTTGTTGCCTTACCTTCTTTCATGTCCTTGAGTATGGCTCTAGCTTCTTTGAGAAGAGAGGCGGAAGTCTTTTCTGTTTCCGGTCTACCCTCTATAGTTGCAAAGGTATTTTTTGTAGCAGCACCAGTCGCTACTCCGCTTGCTACTTTTCTTCCAAAGTCAGACTCTCTTCCAGTACCGAAAGAAACATCATTGACTGACATAGCCAGCTCATAGCCTATAGGTGTACCAGCCTGCCCCTGAAATGCTCCTCGTCCTTCTCTAAGACGAGCAGCTCTTGGCTTATGTGCAGTGACAACCCAAGCGCCATCTCTAAGGTACGCTGGAATATCTAAACGCAAAGCTATGTACTCAAGATCTTCGTCTTTAATAGCCTTTCTAGTCTTACCAAACATCGACTTCTTGCTGTCATCAAGAGCATCTACCGCTCTCTTTTTTGTGGTAAGCAGGTTGTCCGGTAATGATTCATAAGAGGTGACAGGCTTGAACTGATTAACAACTGCATTACGTTGCTTCCTAGTTATCAATCCGTCTTTAAGTAAAATTGTTGAGACAGCTATCTCTGGTATCTTTAACGATACATCTCTGTGAGTAAGCGCCTCTCTCTGAGAAAGCTCATCTCTTCTTAATGTCTTGAAAGCTTTGTCAAAAGAATCTCTTGGTCTTAGCTTACCCTTTTGCTCTGGAACAGAGGCTCTGAAATCAAGCACAGCTTTCTTAGCCTGCGCCTCCGTGACAGGGGGCTTGCGTCCACGCCTTCTATTTACTTCAGGCAAGACTGCGCTAACCACGTTATCTATTTGATCAGAAATACTAAGTCTGGAGTAAGCTTGATCAGCCTGCTCGGCAACCTCTTGTATCTGACCTACCTCAATAAAATCACCAGACAGACGAGCTTCACCTCTCATTGCCCTGATTTGATCATCTGATAATTGAGACTCCAGAGCCACTATATTTGGATCGGCACTTGCCTTCATCTCTGATCTTATGCGTGGTATATCCGCAACAATTCTATCTCTGGCTGAACCTCTGGGCGTAGTTCTTGTTCGAGGAAGAATGCCTCGGTCTGGAACGATGCCTTGTGCGGCCTCTGTAGCCCTTAGAGTTCTAACTTGATCTCTATCTCTTGCACCGATTGCTCCAGACTCAATGTCTCCAATCAATGAATCAAAACTTGTATACCCTGTACCACGCAAGAAACTTAACATTGACTCAAAGAATGTCTGTATTCTTTTTATAAGCGTTCTTGGTTTGCCAGTAAACTTATTCCTGCCGTCACGAATTAGTTCAGCTACAGCCTCCTCCATTTGATACACAGGACTTAGGTCGCTGTATGTAGACTGAGCAGCCTCAAGATAACTTTGACCAAGAGAGTTTTTCTTCTTCCTTGCCAATCGCTCTAAGCTAGACCATTCATTTGCTGTCCAGAGATCAAGCATACGCATAGCGTGTACTGACTCATGGTTCAGGAGAGACTTAGCCGTTTCAAACAGTTGCTCTGGAGTAGCGCCTTCTTCAGATAGTTGTCGCAACCTATCAACACCAAAGAATACTTCGTTCAAGTTCCTTGAATAAAGAGCTTGCTCCTCCTCAGGAAGTCCATCAACAACAAAGTTTCCATCCTGACCAATAGTTGTAGCACCTTGATCTCTACGAGGATCAAACCTTCTTACCCCTAAAACAAGGTTGCCATTAGAATCTCTAACCACATTGGTCAAAGCATGAAGAACATTAACTCTAACATCGCCAAGATTAAGCTTATCCATTTCTTCGGAAAGTTGTTTCTCAAGCTGTTGAGTAATTTCTTCGCTGGCATTTGGCAATCTGCGCTCGATAGGTATTACAGTTTCTTCAACAACTTCTACAGACTCTACACCTTGAGCGTTAAGGTCAGAAACAATCTGCTCTATCTTCTTGTCAAAACGAGCATCAGTTTCGCTAATACCAATAGCTTCAGCTAAAGATTCATTGGTGTACTCTGGGTTCTGCTCGATGTGCTGAGAAGCCAAACGAAATTGTTCGCTGGTATATATCTTAGGAACAAACACAGGAAGACTAGTAGCTACCTCAAAGCGTGGTAGCGATCTTAGTTTTAGATAGAACAGCTTCATCTCTGCGCGAGACATCTTGTCTACACCAGACTTACCTGTAAACGATTGAGCTAAAGCTTTTACCTGTGGAGAGTTGAGATCATCAGTTACATTCTTTGCCTCAAGCAATCTCTTAATTTCTTCTCGTCCATATTTCCTGTCTTGAAATACAACTCTATCTACTGCTCTACCTATGTTGGTGTTTAAACCCGCAGCTACAGTTTGTGCTTGCTGTTCTGTTTGTATCCTTGATGTCTTGCCTAGTCCTTTCTTTTCTCTGCGTTCTACTAGCGTCGTAGGTCTTTGTGTGATAATTTCACCAGCAGAGCTAACCACTATAGGCTTGCCCTTCTTATCCTTATCAACTCGGTATGTCTCTGTCTCTATCGTTGCGTCTTCTTTAATATCAGCAAGGTTAGCAACGTCATCGCCCAACTCTTTCTTAGCCTCTTCAAAAGTAAAGACATTAGTTTCTGATTCACCATTACCCAACCTTGTCCAGTTAGCTCTCTGAGAGGCGGTCATAAGACTCATAGAATTTACAGGGGCTTGGCCTTTTGCAACTAGGTTATTAATCCTTCTTGCTGCCTTAGTAGCAGTTTCTTGTTCATTAAAACCTTGGTCAATAGTTGTGCCTGCTGCCATGTTTAAAGCGTTAGAGGTAACAGTATTGTTCTCCGGGTTTAAGACAGAGTTGCCCCAGAAAGATAGGGTTTGAAAGGTAGGTTGATCATAAGCCTGTGGCGAGGTATCAATAATATCTGATACAGAATTGGTAACAGCTCTATTGATAAGTTGATCATTTAAAGCGCCAGCAAGAACCGCTGCCTGCTCATAATTTTGAAATGTCTTACCATATATCCTGCCATCGGAATCAGTTGCAACAAAAGCAGGAACATTTTCTTCTCTTTGTATGGTCTCGCCAGCCTGATTAGTTACTGACCTAGTAACCGTCTCTGTTGTTTCTTGAACACCAAAGCTTGTAGTTAATGGAAAGTTTTGCCCCATATCTCTAGCTATTTTTCTAGCATAGGAGGGCATACCCTGAACGTTGTCTTCTTCAGGCAGTATAATTTGAGGCTCAAGAACTTCTTCACGATTAATATTAGTGACAAGCTCGGCTTGATCTTGTGCAGCTAGAGTATTAGCTTCTCGAAGCTTGTTCTCATATTCTCTTTCTGTTTCACTAGAGACTCTTCTACGCCTGCCAGCAGCAGCGTTAAGAGCTAGATCAGATACAAAACCAACCGCACCACCTACAGTAAAGTCATCATACAAAGACTCGCCAATTGGCAACTCATCATTGTATATATTCTTTTCAATCAAGTCTTGAGACAGACCAGCAACAGCCTCTTGTACGGCCTCAACACCACCCGTGCCAAGAGCAGACTTGATTCGACTCCCAATTGTAGTAAGTACATCATCGTTAACAAGATTTTTATCTAGCTTTCTAAATAATCTTTCGACAGGAGCAAGTTCTGACAGACCAACAATGGAAGCTAAAGCTATGGCTGAGTCTTCTTGTGCTTGACTTACATCAATGCCAGAATCTTTAGCCATCTGAATTCTTTGTGCCTGCTCTCCAGCACCAGTACCTGTAGCTAAACTTGCTACAGTTGCAGCCTCTGCTCCACTTTTAGCACCAACTAACTTAGTTAAACCAGTGGCTGTTTTTCCTCCATAACCAGCCAAACGAAAGGCAGCGCCGGGAGTAAGGAACGTAGCAAACGAACCTAAGCCCTCTCCAAACTTGGTAGTCCATAAATCTTGATAGGCTTCGTCAGCGCCTAGCGTAGAATTAATAGCTTCTTTTGCTCGTCTAGCACCATAGACAAGAGCGTTCTCATCACCAGAATCAATGAGACCTTCAAGACCTATAGCATTAGTGGCGGCATCAGAAAGTTCAGCAAGACCTTCTGCTGCTGTCAGGAAGCCAGAAGCAAACCCTCTAGGCACAGCCTTCGCAGTTTCAAAAAGCCTACCAGTAGTAGTGATATTCTCTTCTTCTGGGCGCTTAGAAATAGATGGATCTTGCCCATACATAGTAGAAGCATATTGAAGAATAGCCTGATCACTAGCTCCTTCAGGATGATTTACACTTATTACCCCACCATCGGGTGCATTAACTCTTGTAGTAGGCATTATCTATCAATACTAAATTGTGAAGTGTCAATTTCTGAAGCGCCCAGAAGCTCGTCTACCGAAGTCTGATCAAAAACCGCAGAGCTTGGCAGACCCAATTTCTTTTCAAGAAGAGATCTATAAGCATCAACAAGTTTAGTTATAGAATTAGGATCTTTAATCCCTACAATAGAGGCTTCTAAGGTATCTCTTTGCGCTTGAACAAGATCTCCAATGTAGTCTCTGATATTCCTTCTTTCTGTGCCACTCTCTCTAGCCATATCAGCTTTTATGCGATTAGCATCGTTTATAATATCTCTCTCGTTCTTTATGAGAGTGGCAATAGTAGTGACATCCTCTCTTGCTCCAGCGATCTGATCTAGCAATTGTTGTCTAGATGCTGTGTAGTTCTGGAATTCAACAGTGTTTCTGAGCGCCTCTTGATCAGCAACAAACTTCTGCTCGGCTCTTCGTCCAGCAAGTTCTGCTTCTTCAGCAGATAAACCTAGCTGAACCGCTTCTCTTTCAGCAGCAGACTTAACATCTCTCATTGACTTACGCTCATCAAATAACCTCTTGTCAGCTATTTGTTTAACGTCTTGAGCAGCCTTGCTTCCTTGCTCTATTCCGCCACTAAGATCTCCGCCAGCTACACCAGCACCAAAGCTCATGAGGAAAGCACTAAGAGCATCCTTCTTAGACTTCTCTTGAAGCTCATCAATTAAGACTTCTCTAGACGCTATGTCCTCTCCTGCAATGCTAGACAATCTATCTATGTAAGACTGCCTATCTATGTCATCAGCAATAAATTCACGCTCTGTAAGACTTGCTTGAGGGATATTAAGTTCATTAATTTCACCTCTTAATCTTGAAATGTCTTCCCTTCCTGACTTAGTTAAATCCATAATTCCTGAATTGTATGAACTCAATTTATTTATGTCTTCAGTTAAAGCATTACTATTTCTACCAGTAGAAGTATCTTTTAAACCAAGGGCTTTTAACAAAGCGGGTGTGTTTACATTTGGAGAAGAACCTGTTGATGAAGAATCAATGCTCTCCATAGCCATACCATAAGGAACCCCAGAATAATCCCCAAGAAATTCAGTTACTGAAGCGGGATTATTTAAAGAATTAGCGTAATCAATGTTGGCTGTAGCAGTTTCTATTGCGCTTAATTCTGCTGCTGCTCTTGCTGTATTTCTTTCTGGAGCATTCCTCCTCATTTGCCCACCACCTGAAGGTGTAAGCCTGCTTACAGCATCAGAAATTTCTAATGGAGAAATATCAGAACCCGTTTCCATTTTTGCTATTGCTGATAGCACAGAACGCCTTGCGTCAGGATCATTAAGATCAATTGGAGCATCCTCTGGTATGTTAAGAAAATCAGAAACAAAATTTATGTAACCTTCAGTATTATTTTCTGAGTCAGGCGCATACTTAGATATAATATCTCTAATAGTATTGACATCATAATTACCCAGTAATCTATCAGCAGCTCTTATTCCATAGTCAGTACTGCTAAAATCAACGAAACCATCAGTAGCACCAGTTTGCCCTCTCCAATTCTGATTAAAATCTTTTATGTTAAAAGGATTATTATTACCAACGCCCGGACCCCCTGAACTTATACCCGGAACAGTTCTTCCGGGGGCCATAGCCACTATCCCAGCCGGAGCTTGAGGTTGTGGCACAGGAGGTTGCATAGGAGCAGGCATAGAAGATTGCATGGGTGCAGCCATAGGAGTTTGAGCTTGCATAGGAGCAGCCATAGGCATTGGAGCTTGAGCCTGCATAGGCATTGGATTACCACCCATCATTCCAACGATGCCCTGACCTGCTTCAGCCACTACCTGTTGGGCAACAGGAACAGTCTGCGTTGGCTCTTGCATAGCCGAATAAGACTTACGCATTTCATTTCTGCGCTGTAATTCTGAGACAATAAGAAACTGCGGCACATCGCCGCTAGGAAACTGGGCTTCTTTCATTAGAGCCTGATCAGGCAAACCCTTTATCTTATCCTCAACCTCAAGGATGTTATACATATTCTATCTCCTAACGAGTTGCCCCATATAAACCAGCAGCAGCAATACCACTACCCAATAATTGCTGTGCCATTGTAGGCTGTTGACCATAGAGAATCTGTGTAGTTCCCGGCTGCATAGGCAAGCCCCTAACCAAATTACTATACAGAGACAATTGCTCAACAGGGAATGCTTGTTGTCTTAAGAAGTCCTGATAACCAACATCATAGCTCTGCTGCAACAATCCTCGTTGCCCTTGACCAGCCCTACCCAATTCAGCAAGCCTCGTAATTTCCATTGCTTGATCTTGAGAAGCAAGGTCAGAAGCCTGTTGAGCGGCTCTCATACGCTGTCCAAGGTCTGTTTGAAGCGCACCATACCCTTGTAAGCCTAATTGTGCAGCAGACTGTCTTGCGCCTCTGTCGGCCTCAAACGCCCTTTGTGCTAACTCAAAAGACTGTTGATCACCTTGAGACTGCAAATCAGATAGCTGTTGGTTTAAATTACGCTGACGCTCAGATTGCATGATGGCCTCTCGGTATCCGCCCAGTCCTCCAGCCAAGGCTGCTTGTTGTGCTATGTCAGAACCTTGGATCTCAGAAGCTCTCGATGCCTCACGCTTGGCTATGTCGGTAACCTTCTGCTGATAAGGACTCATGTAAGTATCGTAGGTGCTAAGATCCCCCAGAGTTCCTACCTGCTCAGGTTGCGCTTGAGAAATTGTACCCATTAAAGCAGCAGTGATAGGATCTTTTCTTATTGCTTCAGCATAAGGATCTTTGTAAGCAATATACTCACTGCCTGTTATGGCATTCTGCATTGCTTCTGGTGTTCCTGTCTCAGCAAGCTGCCCAATCCCTGCCATAGACTGTTGCTCAAATGGAGAAAACTCAGCAAGTCTTTTATAAGGATAAGGTGTGTATGGCTGTAAAGACTGGAATGTTCCTCGTCCTAACAGCTCATCATAATAAGGAGATAGTTGTTCTGGGATCTCTTGTATCGTTTGTTGTACTGTATTTGTACCGCCGCCGCCGCCACCCATTATATGTCCACCTCTACTAGTGTATTGACAGGCTCAAAGTTATGACGCTTCCAAAGACGTACTATAGAATCTCTTCCAAGACCTTGTATCTTTGTTGCTCCATGAGCTTGTAATAATTTTTTAAATTTTTCAAATTCCGGTTTCTTCGTTATCCATCTACCACCAATAGAAGTGACAAAAGCAACTCGGCTCATTGGGTAGTTAGTAAAAGAAACAGTAGCACACCCTTTGATGTGTTGATCTTTATCCGCAGCCACTATCAGTAACCATTCTCCGCTAGTCAAATAGGACTGAACATGATCTGCATTGTAGTCAGGCTTGAAGCCTTTATTTTCTGTGCCTTTCTTTAAAGCCGTAGTAATATATTGTTTTACATCAGGCCAGATTTGCTGAATATAGTTAGACTCAACATAAGTAATTGTAAGCTCGCTCATGCAGGTATTACTCTGTCATCAATCTTTCCGGGCTGAATAGTCCTACCCGTCTTGGCAACTCTAACATCATCAAGCATCGTATCTAGTTTATCTGCTCCGGCATCACTGCTACCATCGCCAAGCGAGGCAACTACATCAGCAGGAACTATGTACTCGCCCGGAGATACAGCTACCCGTTGCTGATTACCTATCATGCCCATGACCTCATCATCCATGCCGCCGCCTTCTCCTTCAATCATGCCCTCTGTCTGAGCGTCAGGAACTTGAGCTTGAAGTACTTGATCTCTGAGTTGTTGGAAAGCCTCATTTCCAAAAACAGAAATAAAAGTTTCTATAACTTCATCAGCATTTTCAGCATCACCAAGAATAGCATCACTGGTCATTTTTATAAGACTATCTAGCTCATCGCGGTTTACATAGCCGCCATCTTGATACCCAACAACTCCACCACCTGACATTTCTTCAGCATACTTAGTGTTATAATTATCACCCATAAACGTAAAATTAGTTGCTCCTTCATCACGAGCAGATCGAAAAGCTTTATTAAATCTTGCGCGTATAGTTGGATCTTCTTCAGCCAAAGCTTTAAGTTTTGGCATCATAAATTCATTAACATAGAAGTTAGCGTTTTGAACTGCGTCAGGAATGTACTTTAAAAAGTCTGGCATCCCGCCCATAATCCCCTCTTTTTCTTGATATTGAGGAAAGCGTTTTATTTTATCAAGCAAACTACCTGTGCCAGCGGCATTCTCTACATTAACTTCTTGATCACCACCCACAGATTCTCCCAAACCTTCTAGAAACTCACCTAATCTACCTATAAAAGTGGGATCTTTTTCTGCTTGCGCTCTGCGTAAAACTCGTTCTTCTTCAGTAATAGCAGGACTTCTTCCAAAAAAAGGAGCCATGTCTTCTCTATAGATCCGATCACTTTCTTGCATGTCAGATCCTGTATTCATCATGCCTTGAGATATTTTTTGTCTAATCTTTTGCAAAAGGGTCAGGTCATCTACCTCGCGTCCCTCTCGCATTTTCTTTTCAACAACACCTTTACCGATCAGTATATCTTTTTGAGTAATCTCGCCATCGCCACTGAGGTCAGGGAACTGACTACCTTTAGCCATACCAACAATACCGCCAGCACTAGCCGCCATACCTAGAGCAGACGCTGCATTTTGAGCAGTACCAGCAGGCTGTCCAAACATTTCATCTAGCTGTGAATAAGAAATATTTTCATCTTGCGCGTATTTAAAAATTTCTCTAATTTGATTTTCTGGCAGCACATCGCCTGTTGCTTCATATAAATCTAACCCAATTGATAGTGGATTAATGTCTTCAATTGGGGTGACAGCGGGAGCTGTGTCAGGTTTGCTATCTGTAGCTGGGGAGGGAGCTGAAACAATGCCGCCAGCAGTGTCTATTTCTCCAAGAATCCTTTGGACATCATCTGAGGGAATCCCAAAGTAATTAGATATTCCTGTAGCACCTATACGCCCAGACTTATACAGGTCATAAACCTTTTGCGCTTCATCTGTGCTGTAATCTGCATCAACAGGAATGTCACTAAAATATCCTTTTGACAAATAGTCTCTTGTCTGATCTAAAGGTCTTCCAAATATGCGAGACATTTCCTCTGGGCTATAGCCTTGTTGATTAGCAACATTAAAGTATTGCTGGTTTAACGCCTCAATAGCCTGATCATCAAGATTTAAACCGGGATCATAAGCACGATCATAAGTGTTTAAACCGAAAGTATCAGACAAATAATTATTATAAAGATCGTATGCTTCAGCTTGAGGTACGCCTAACTGTGCAGCTAAAGAATTAATGTCATAATCACCGGACCGAATAAGACCCATAGCCTTGTCTACATCCGCTGTAGTGAGATTAAATGCCCCCTTAGTGTACATAGGCAACCCTGTTGTAGGATCTGTTTGTGTAGCAGGGGCTACAGGTGCAGGGGCTACAGGCGCAGGAGCTACAGGCATTCCGGGGCGCTGATACCCATCACCATATACACCCGGCAAAAGAGCTGCATAGTCTGCATATCTTGGATCGCCAAAGTAAAGATACTCAGGATCAAATCCCGGTCGATAACCGGGAGGAGGCATGTTTGCAGAGTATGAGCTACCAGTTAAAATTTCTTGTTGTCTTTTAGCTGCGTCACGACCAAGAACTTGTCCCACACCAAACCCAGCTTGTCCATAAGGATCAAATTGAGCTATGCCTTCTTCATCTTCTTGTCTCATAATAAATTCCTATCCGCCAAATGCTCTTAGTCCGGGTTTATTAAATACTCCGGCAAAAGGATTATTAGGTTGTGCAAGCTGAGCTGCACCAGATAATACACCTCTATCCATGTCTCTTCTTCTTTGTCTCTTCGCTTCCTGATCTCTGCCTATAGCCTGTTGTCTTTCCATAGCATCCATTTGTGCCAAGTTACCAGCACCAATTGCTGTTGGCAAAATAGATTCAGGCTTCATAAAAGCTTCTAATCCAGCCTTTGCACCCTCTTTAGTAAAGAGAGATCCTATTCTATCTGTCCCTGTCATATTCTGCCTAGCAGTATCTAGGGATGCTTGAGCAACTCCTTTTCTTGCTTCTGCGCTACTTAACGCTTGCTGCATTCTCCCTATATCCGGCCTGCCAACGGCAGCATTAGTAAGCGCTCCTGCGCGTTCCATCTGAGGAGTTAGAGTCTCAACAGGCTGAGTCATTGCGGCAGCATCTGCAATAGCCGCGCTTGCATCAGCAACTTCAGTATTAGCTGTAGCAAGATCAGCAAGTTGATCCTTTGCACCAACAGCATCACTTGCTGCACCCAAAGCTTTACCCATACCAAAGCTTGTAATACCAGCCATTATGCCTTTCTCAAGATCACCTTCTACAGCACCAGTTATTAACCCAGAGGTTATTGCTGAAGTCAAAGCAGGCGCTCCAGCAGCGGCTGCACCAAGGCCACCAAGACCAACTGCACTTAAAGCACCGGGGACAAACTGAGCTATAAGAGGAGCCAAGAAAGGTAAGAAAGCTTCTGGCTGACCAGTAACAGGATTGGTTGTTAATCTTCCTGTAGGGGACAAAGAAGCTATGCCTTGAACTTCGGCAGGATTCATGTGAACTAACATTGAATCACCGTACCTACCGTACTTTGCTAACTGATCTGCATTCGCCTGTAACGGCCTCATCGTATTGTTCATCAACTTGTCTCCACGCCAAACACACTAAAGCTAACATCGGTAGAACTAGAGTAAACTTTCATAACATCGCCTTGTCCTAAAGTTATACCTATTACAGCAGTCAATGTGTCATTAGCACTTATCTGCTTATCATAATATAAAAACTGTTTGTTATCTGCCCCAGCATTATTAACGTGAATACTAAGTCTAAAAGTCTGAGCAGAACCGCTACGATTACACGCAACAAAAGAACTTATTGTTGTGACAGTAAGATCAGGAGCTGTATACAATACCTCAGTGGTAGTGGCAGCAGCATCAAGCTGACCAAGGACTTTTATAACATCTGTCATTTTGCGCCCATAAACATGAAATGATATTTCCGTATAGCAAGAGAAGCATCCTTGTCTTCTTTATCAGCTACAACATTTATCGTATCTTGAACTTCTCGGAAAGATCTTTCCACTGTTCTTCTGTTTGTAAGCTCGTTGTTATAGTCATACTGTGGTGGAGCAATAGGAAGTACAACAGATCTTTGTTC
>UEXM01001450.1_pt1 | contig 20070 bp, 13 predicted proteins | sample 1796661 | NCBI WGS metagenome assembly UEXM01 (sample SAMEA4772469, study PRJEB27181) | metagenome | reverse complement strand
TGAAGAGGTGGCAGAGAAGATTGAGGAGATCGAAGAAGACGTTTCTGAGTTACAGCAACAGATGACTCGTACTGAGATTCAGATTGATAACGCTGTTCAGGACTTGTCAGAGGTAAGGTCTGACACTAAGGCCATCCTTAATCTTCTGCAACGCAAACCCACTGAGTAAATGATATGCCGCTTACCAAGTTACAGTTTAGACCCGGTGTTAACCGTGAAACTACTTCGTATACAAACGAAGGGGGTTGGTTTGACTGTGACAAAATCAGGTTTCGTTCTGGGACACCTGAGAAAATAGGCGGGTGGCAAAAAAAGGGTACTAAAAGCTACTTAGGGTCCGCCCGTACTTTACACCCTTTTATCGCTTTAGACGGCTCACGCTACATAGGTGTTGGAACGCATCTTAAATACTATATTGAAGAAGGCGGTGGCTACACGGACATAACGCCGCTTCGGTTAACTACTGCCGCGGGCGACGTTACGTTTGCCGCGGCCAACGGCTCTCCTATCCTAACTGTTTCAGAGACTGCCCACGGTGCTTTGGTAAACGACTTTGTTACCTTTGACGGTGCCGCAAGTCTTGGTGGCAATATAACGGCGGCTATTTTAAACCAAGAATATCAAATAATTTCTGTTATAAACTCTAACTCGTACACTATTTCTGCTAGAACTGTTTCTACTATTGATTCGGTGACAGTAGATGGTGCTATTGTCGCAACCGCTGTAAATGCTAGTGGCTCAGACTCCGGAAACGGTGGTAGCAGTGGCCGAGCTAAATATCAAGTAAACACGGGGCTAGATACCACTGTAATTGGTACGGGTTGGGGCGCAGGTACATGGGGCCGCGGCACGTGGAACTCGGGCTCATCTTCCTTAGTTGCTGGTGCGGAGCTAAGAACTTGGTCACACGACAACTTTGGTGAAGACCTATTAATTAATGCCCGGGATGCTGGTATATTCTACTGGGACAAGTCAGCGGGGCCCACGGAACGTGCAGTTGGATTAAGTACTCTCACTACTGATACAACAACACCTACCATTGCTAAACAGGTTCTGGTTTCTGACCGTGACAAGCACGTAGTGGTATTTGGTTGTGATGCACAGGATGCTGTTGGCACACAAGACCCCTTGTTAGTTAGATTTTCTGCACAAGGCGACCCGTTTACTTGGGAGTCTCAGGTTACAAACACAGCAGGTGACTTACGGATTGGTTCTGGGTCTGAAATTGTATCCGCAGTCGAGACGCGCCAACAGATACTGATTCTGACAGATACTTCCCTACACGCTATGCAGTTTGTGGGTCCTCCGTTTACTTTTGGTATATCGCAACTAGCCGATAACATCACGATTATGTCGCCTTTGTCCGCAGTAGCCGTTGATGACAACGTGTTTTGGATGGGTTTAGAGGAGTTTTATGCTTTCACTGGTCAAGTTCAGAAACTGCCTTGTTCTGTAAAAAGCTTTGTTTTCAACGATATAAACCTTTCTCAAAGGTCTAAGATAGTAGCGGGTGTTAACTCTAGCTTCTCAGAAATCTGGTGGTTTTACCCGTCTGCAAGCAGTTCTGACAATGATCGCTACGTTGTTTACAACTACGCCGAGCAGGTTTGGTACTACGGTGCTTTAGCTCGAAACGCTTGGTTAGACCGTGGCGTTAATGACGATCCTATCTCTGCGGGGGAGGACGGCTACTTGTACCTGCAAGAAATCGGCTATGACGATGGCAGTACAAGCCCTGCTTCAGCAATAACAGCTTATATTGAGAGTAGTCAGGTATCTATTGGTGAAGGTGACCGCTTTGTATTTATGCGAAAAGTACTGCCAGACCTAACTTTTGACGGCTCCACTAGCGATTCGCCCAGTGCAAACTTTATCTTTCAGGCACGTAACTTTCCGGGCGGTAACTACTTACAGAGCAATACAAGTGCGGTGACCAGAACAGCTACGGCACCTGTTGAACAGTTCACGGACCAAGTAAATTTGAGACTAAGGGGCCGATCCTTTGCTTTGAAGGTTCAGTCCACTACTACAGGCACTAGCTGGAGGTTAGGCACTCCCCGGGTAGATATCCGCCAAGATGGGCGGCAATAATGTCTCGCGGGCTTGTTCCACCGCAGTTTCCTAATGCCCCTGAGACGTATAATCGTCGGTTTATGTCCGAAGTTGTACGGTCTTTCTCGGTATTTTTGCAACAAATAAACAATCCGGGTATTTGGAGAGCAACTACTCTGGTTTTAACAGAACTACAAGATGACGACAGTGGCCTAGAAACAGGTGCTGTATTTAAACAGAACGGTTTTTTGAAGATTACGGAAGTTAACACACCACATGCTCGCGGTTCAGTTGGTACCAGTGCAGTGGGGTCTGTGACAGTTACCACAGGATAGACGATAACCAATAAACTCAGTACAATGATGTAAGCCTTAACGCATATCATTGTCAAGTGGAGCGGGATAATGACACAACAAGCAGAACAGCTAGACGTAGAACAGGTACCGGTAGGAGGCATTGGTGACTTCATCATGTCTGACGAGGACTTTTCTACTCTTGAAAGGCAAAATGCGCGCCAAGAATTTGGTGACCAAGGCCTAGCTAACTTTGAAAATATTGCTAACAAAATGGCCGCATACGGTCGTTTTGGTGATGATAAAGTAGTTCACGTTGAGACAGGTGAGCTTGTTGTTCCCCGCCGGTTAATTGAGCAAAGTCCCGAACTAAAAGAATCTATTTTCCAGCACCTGCGTGAAGCGGGTATTGAAGACCCCGAACGATATGTTGTAGGTAACTCTGAGAACAGCTTTAACCCTGAAACAGGCTTGAGAGAGTTTGGTTTCTTTTCCAAGGTATGGAAGGGGATTAAGAAGGCCGTTAAGAAAGTTGGTAAAGTACTGAAGAAGTTTGCTCCGGTCATACTGGCGGTTGCGATGCCTTACATGCTTCCGGCTATTGGTATTACAGGGGTTGGCGCGGCGTATGCCACGGCCCTCGGATCAGGTGTAGGTACCTTAATACAAGGCGGAAACATTGGAGACGCTTTAAAATCTGCCGCTATTGCAGGCGTTTCAGCAGGCGCTTTTAAAGGTGCCCAATCTAAGATTTCGGGTGGCACGTTTGGCGAAGGCTTTACAGGAGCATTTAAAGCACCTGTTCCAGCACCTGTTTCAGATTTGAGCCAGACCACGGCACAGATAGATGCGGTAGCGGATGCTACGGCTTCGGGTGGCATAGATGCGGCAACTTCGGGGGCAGGCCTTAGTCTTGATTCTGCGGCGAACGCCGGAAGTCTCGATCTCGGCGGAACTACTTTAGCGGACGGATCAATAGGCATTCCTACCGCCGCTAATCCTGCGGCGGCCCCCGTTGGATCGAACCTTACTCAAGGCGTTAATACCGGAAGTCTTGACGTACAAGCGGCTATGGGAAATGCTTATGCAACACCACTTCCAACAGATTCTATAATACAAGATGCTATGGGAGATGCTTACGTCAAGCCCGAAGTAGCGGCAGGTGGTGTAGATGCGGCGACTTCAACAGGAACTATTGCAGACGCGACCCGCGGCTCGGCAAACACGTTCTTAGGCAACCTTGGCGAAGCCGGAAAAGACTTACTTTCTGGTGAGTTTGGTGGGTTTGGTACTAATCTAAAAGAAGCTTTCATGCCTAACTTCCAAGTAAATGCGGCTATAAAAGCGTCCGGAGGTCCTGAAACTTGGTCTACTCTAAGTGATGCCGCCAAACAACCTTTCTTGCAAGAAGCCGCCGCGGCGGGTACTAGCATGTTGACAAAAGTAGCGGGCTACGCGCCCCTAGCACTAGGTGCCGCAAGCGCAGGCGGTTTCTTTGAAGTCCCCGAGCAAGAGCAAGTTGGAATCGTGGAGAGAGATCAGTTTGGCAACATGATTACGGGGTCCGATCTTCTAGAACAAGACCCTTACAAGTATTCTTTATTTGCTGGAACCGACCCTAGAGGCTATCTGGGTGGAACTACTACCGGTTCTAACTACAACCCTTACTACACAGAAGTACCTGCTGACGAAGACCCTTTATACGGGGCTGACGGTGGCGGTGTTTTCCCTCGACGCATTGGCGGAATCATGCCTGATGAGGGCATAGCTAACGAAGACAGCGTGAAAGCCATGCTTATGCCGGGTGAGTTTGTTATGACCACCGATGCTGTCAAAGGCCTTGGAAACGGTAGTGCCGAACAAGGTATAAAAAACATGTACACCGTGATGCGTGATCTAGAGCGTCGCGGAGGAGCAATGGCTTAATGACTACTGAAACTACCGAACAGATTGTAAGAGAAGCCCCCGAAGTAGAGGCGTATAAACTCGCCCTACTTCGTGATGCACAAGCTCTTGCCTCCCAACCGGCAGGTTTACCACAGTTCGACGCTGATGGTAGACCCATCATGGAGTCGTACGATACGGGTCAGGTTGACGCTGATGGCAACCCCGTTATGGCTCAACGCCAGTCCTACGCACTACCCCGCCAGCAAGTTGCGGGCATGTCGGACATGCAAACGCAAGCCATGCAACGCGCAAACGAAGGCGTTGGCGCTTTTCAACCGTACATACAGGGTGCTACAAATACTTTAGGGGCCGCTCAAACCTCTATGACCAATGCGTTAGCCAACGCACAACCGTATCAGACTCGTGCCGCAGAGTACATGGACACTGCGGGTCAGAGCGTAGCGGGTCAGGTGGGTGCCGCACAACTAGGCATGAATCAAGCACTTGCGTCGGGTATAGGCGACACAAGAGCCGCACAACTAGGTATTAATCAAGCTTTAGCTTCTGGTATAGGCGACACAAGAGTCGCACAGGCCGGACTAAGCGACGCGGCCCTCGGCGCACGGAACATTGCTGGTCAGGGTATGGCCGACCAGCTTGCCGCATATGACGCTATCACAGGTCAAGTAGGTGCGGCACAACAAGGTATGGGTCAGGCTGGATTAGCGGCAGGTCAGGTAGCTCAAGGCGTTCAAGCCGGAACCGGGCAAGTTGTAGGTCAGCTTGGGTCGGGTCTTTCTGCAACAGACGCGGCAAGTCGTGCGGCGGCGGCAACGGCCGGAGGCCAGTTAGATCAGGCCACATCTGGTATGCAACAAGCGGCTACGGGTTTAGCACGAGATTTAGCGCCTACTACGGCGCTTTCTAGAAGATATGCCGCACGGGGCGCGGGTGAGCTAGATGCCGCTACTTTAGGCGGAATATCCGCATATGGTGGGGCACTTAGCGGTGTGAATCAGGTGGCGCAAGCCGCACAGAACGTGCAGGATCAGGCTAGAGCAGGTAGTTTAACCGCTTCACAGCGCGCTTTGACCGATTCCCAGCAAGCTCTTACAGGCTCCCGCGGTGTAACTAGGCCGGCGGCACAGGCTCTACAAAATGGGGGTGCTTTAGGTACTCAGACTTCTCAGCAGGGTATCAGTCAGTTAGCGGGTACTACAGGGGCTTTTGATCCTAGTCAGATATCGGCTTTCTCAAACCAGTACGATAGCGCGGTTATTGACCAAGCTTTGGCAGATATACGCCGTCAGGGTGACATTCAGCGGCAATCTGAAATGGCTCGCGCTGTTTCAGCAGGCGCGTTCGGCGGATCGCGAAGCGGTATTATGGAGTCAGAGTTAGCTCGAAACGTACTTGAGCAACAGGCTAAAACAGCGGCAGGTATGCGCCAACAGGGCTTTGAAAGCTCCGCACAGCGCGCACAGCAAGCCTTTGAATCACAGCAGGCTAGAGCGCAACAAGCGGCTCAACTTACTGGTTCTCTGGGTCAGGCGGGTGCCGGTACTGCATTACAAGCGGCTCAAGCGGGCGCTCAACTGGGTCTTTCGGCAGAAGAATTAGCGGCCAGTACAGCGGCTCAACAGGGTCAACTGGGTCTTTCGGCAGAAGAATTAGCGGCAACTACAGGTATAAATGCTCAGAACCTGCGTCAGTCTGGCGCTTTACAGGCCGGTCAGTTGGGTCTGTCAGCACAAGCACAAGCCGCACAGAACGCGGCCCAAGCGGCTCAACTGGGCATGAGCGCGGAGCAGTTTGCGGCGCAGAACGCGGCTCAGAGGTCCCAAGCTCAAATGACGGCATCCGAAGCGGCGGCCAGAAATGCCACTCAGGCGGCTCAACTGGGCATGAGCGCGGAGCAGTTTGCTTCGGCTAACGCACAGGCTCTGGCGCAGACGGGCATGAGCGCACAACAGCTTATGGCTACTACCGGTATGAATGCCGCGCAGTTGCAAGGACAATTAGCCCAACAGTCTGGTCAGATGGGTGTTCAAGGCGCTACCTCTCAGGCGGCTATCGCCAATGCGGCGGCGGCTCAAGGAATTAGTGCAGAGCAGATGGCGGCTCAAATGGCTCAACAGTCCGGTCAGTTAGGTCAAAACTTGGCTCAAATGGGTATGCAAGGCGCACAGCAGTCCGGTCAGTTAGGTCAAGGCATGTCTCAGTTAGGTTTGCAGGGCGCACAACAAGCCGGTCAGTTAGGTTTGCAGGGCGCGCAAATGCAGTCTGAGATTGGTCAGGGCATTGGAGCGTTGGGCGCGAATTATGCTCAGTTAGGTCTGCAAGGCGGACAGGCTCTTGGTACACTGGGTCTACAGCAAGCTAGTTTAGGTGAGCTACAACAGAATTTAGGTCAGAAACAGGATGCCTTCTTGTTCGATTTGGGCAAGCAGGATCAAGCGCAACGGCAGGCAGTTCTCGAAGCCGACCGTGCATCTGACTTGGCACAGATATATGAGCCCTACAATCGACTAGGCTTTGTATCTGATATTTATAAGGGTGCGCCATCTACACAGATGGCTGTATCCGGGTCTTCGGCACCTAACGTGTCTTCGGCTCAATCAATGCTTGGCCTTGGTGTTGCAGGATTATCTGCCGCCGCTGGAGCTAGGAGCGCGGGATTATTTGGAGGTGGTGGGTGATGAATAGAAGTTTGATGGGTCGTCAGATGTTTGCTAAAGGCGGAGCCGCTTTCCCAGATTACAGCGGTGACGGCGAGATAACGCAAAAAGACATTCTAATGGGCCGTGGCGTTATTCCACGTACTATGCAGGAAGGCGGCATGGTTGATCCCATGATGATGCAAGAACCCGCCCCTCAAGGCGGTGAAGTCGATCCCGATGTTCTGGCAGGCATGTTTGGCGAGATAGAGGGCCAGATTCAAGGCCTAGATCAAGCCGAAGACATTGAAGGCATGATGAACGCGGTCCGTGGCGATCAGCAACCGGTTGAAGCTCGACGAGCAGAACTGGCTGAACTGGTGGGTCCGGAAGATGCACAGGAAACCCCTGACAGTGTTCTAGCTTTAGTACAACCGATTATGCAACTAGCTTCTGTAGACCAAGGTATTGGTGGTTTAGCCGCCGATTCAATGGGCGATGTAGCTATGGAAGGCCCGATGGCCGAGGGCATTATGTCCACGGTTAACACCGCGCCGCCCACGGATCAAGCGATGACGGCTCCTCCTATGGACCCCGCGATGATGGGGGTAGGCAACCAGCCACCTGTAAATTTTAGATACGGGGGTGCCGTACAACAGATGCAGGCCGGTGGCCCTGTTTCGCCTATTCAAACAGCATTTGACCAAAGAAAAGACCTGTATCGTAGCATTATTGGCGACGATACCGCTCAAGATCAGGCGATGCTTGACGAGCGACGCGACCTTACTAAGTCTCAGATGTTGTTTGATATAGCTAATACTGCTTTGGCGTTTTCTACGCCCGGTTCCCGTCAGATGAGCCCTGCCCAACGGTTAGCCGAAGCGGCACGAGAAACCCAGCTACTGGAGAAGTTCGGTGCGCGTACTGGTGCCATACAAGATTTAAAAGACAAGCAAGCCCTTGATGCACGGTCCGCTAACCGTTCCTTAGACATGGCCGCATTAAGCTCGGCAGAAAAAGATGTTGAAGGCCAGCAAGCTATAACAGCGGCATTGCAAAAAGCTAGGCTAGGCCGAGCGCCGAAGTTCATGCGTGTTGTTGGCGGTGGAACGAGTACAATAGTTGACGTTAATCAGTTTGGTCAGGCGCAGTTGGATAATATTAATAAGCAAGGCTACACGCTTGAAAATATCGTTGACCCGGAGAAAGGGTTCACAAACATGTACAACCCTTCGACGGGCGCTGAACAAGTTGTTAAAAATTCTAACATGGATGCATTTTTAGCTAAACCCGAAAACGCGGGTTTTCTTGAAATGAGTAGCATTACTCGTCCTAAGACGGACACCTCTTTTAGTGCTTCCGAAGCCACTGCACTGGTTACCGATCAGGAAATTCTGGACGGAGTTGCTGACGGTACGCTCATAGGCACGGCCTTCAACAGGTTTGAAAATACGCTCATTGGACAAATTCGTGAGAAAACTATTACCACCGCAACTGGCGAAGTTATTACAACACCCGGTCAGGCCTTAACAGGCGCTCAGAGAAAAGCTATCGAAGCCCGACTGGAGCTTGATCCGGATTCCGTATCTTTACAACTTAAAGAATATGTCCGTCCGTCACTAAACGACGTTCTGCCGTACAGTGCCAAAGATTTAGAGGATTTGATTGCGGCACAAAATAAGCCTGACCCAAATGTACCTAGTACGATTGCCAAGCGCCCTACCACGACATTGGATAGGGATGTACTGCAATCCCCTGAGTTTAAGCAAAGCCTGTTGAATAACTCGGGTACTATAGATGTTGATGCCAAGGGCTTTACTTTGATGCCCACACAAACAGTAAAAGAGGTCCTTGCTGAAGGTATTGACGTTTCGGTAGCTCAAGGTTTAAGTAGAGTTCCAGAGGCTGTTAAATTGTTCTTTACAGAGCCCTTGTCCGATGTTGCTGGTATAGATATTCCGAAGGGTGCCAGAGACTTAGTTAAAGCCGACGTAGCTTTAAAAAATATTGCACAGAGAATAAGACAATTATTAATAGATAATCGTGAAGGTAACCGAATGCTCTCACCCGAATACGAAAAACTTGAGGACCAAATCAGCGGCGTACTCCCCGGCACCTTTACCTTTGATACCAGTGGTTTAGCGGTTTTAAATGGAGCAATCGGTCTTGTAGCGGAGGCTATGGACACCGACCTTGAAGCCGTTCCAGAGTGGGGTGGAAGTACTACTGACGCTAGTGCTAATCGGTTAGCCAAAAGACGCACAAGATTGCGTACAGCCACGGCCTTGATGGGCGAGATGGTTCAGCTTAGAAACTCTTTAGAAACCTCTTTGGGTAAAAACCAAGACGTTGTGGGTAACCCGATGGAAGAGGCTTTAAAACGCTCATCTTATCTCAGAATAAAACCCGGGAGCTAAAACGTGGCAGAACTAACTAGTTTTACACCCCTTACGCTAACTCAAGGCGACATAGACAATCTTACCGGAGCGGCGGGACCCCGCGATGATGTGCCCAATATACTTGCGCGGGACCTGTCGGATCAGTTCACGGATAACCCCGGATTGTCTTACGAATCTTTGTCCGGCGGAGACTCCCCCTATCTTGAAGAGTTAGGCAAAGAGTTTCTGACTGACGAAGAAATAATTCAGTTCCTCGCTATGAACGAAGACCAGAGTGACATTGAAACTGGGTTTTCAAGAGTGCTTACCGCCGGTGGTAGAGAGGTAGCTCCTTCTTTAGCGGGTATTCCCGGTATGACTGCGGGCTTAAAAGCCGGTATGGCTCTGCAAGCACCTATACCACCCGCAGGACCGGCGGCTTTAGCGGCCAAGGCCTTGATACCTATTACCACTAGTATCGTAGGTGGTGTTTTTGGTTACGAGGCTGTAAAAGCCGCGCAAGACTTTATTTTAGGCAAAGAGGGTGTAGCCCTGCCAGAAGATAAAACGGCTGTTTTAGGGACAAAGACACTCGTAAACCTTGGCATACCTATTTCTGGCGCAAGAGTCGTAACAAAAAACATAGGCGAAACTTTTGATATCGGTGGGGCTCAATACCTAAAGAATTTAAAAGACCGTCGCGAGGAAGCTGCCGCGGCGCGAGATGCGTTACTTCGAGTGAAGCCTACTGGTAAAGCAGGTGCCCCCTTAGACGAGGCGCTGGCCGCGAACCGTGCAATACCAAAAGATAAGGCGAAAATGGCTCGCCTTAATCAGTTTATTGAGAAAGCAATAAAACAATCTCCGGAAGATAAAATAAGTGGTCTAGAGCGCACTCTTATTGCCACTCAAGCCCTTGGTGGTACTGGCGGCGCTATGATCGCAGACACTGTTGCTCCAGACAGCGGTCTTGCTCGATTTGCGGGCGAAATGGCAGGTTCTACGAGCTTTTCTTTTTTTCCAAGCCTTGTTATTTCACTTGCTAAAAACAAGTCTCTTTTTGGTGAAATTTTTAATAAAGTTAGGGGTACAGACGAAAGCAACCGACAGCGGGCAATGCAAGTTATCTTAAAAGATTTGGAATCATCTGACGACCCTGCGGATAATGTTGACAAAATTTTACAGCTATTAGAAACCCCTGAGTTCAATACAGTTCTTGACGAACTGGGAGAAGGCGCAACTGAGGACTTAACACACCTTAAAAATGTTGTTTTACGAACAGGAAGCCCTATTTTGCAGGGGCATCAAATCAATTTAGACAATGCAACAAACGCCGGTTTAGGTGATAAAAATCGTAAAGAATCTCAAGCTTTCTTTAATACATACCGTGACCGAATCATTGCTTTAGCTAGAACAGGTGACCCCGACGCACTACAGCTTGCGGCTAATCTGATGGAAGCTAACTACACGGCTGGTCTGCAAGGCCGACTAGATATGGCGGCGGACGAAATATTGCGGTCCATGGACCAGCTAAAAGACGATGTACCTAACACAGAAACCTCTGCGCGATTGTTTGATTCTCTGGAAGTATTGATGCGTCAGGCACGTGCAACAGAATCAAAAATGTGGAACTCCACAAAGAATTCCGAGCTTAGTGTGCAAGAGTTGATCGATTCAGGGGCTTTGAGAAGTAGTGACCCTGAAACTCCGTCAGTTCTCGATATGTTAGACGGTTTCTTAGCAGACTATGAAAATCTGCCCGAGGGTATTGATGCCGAACAGACAAAAGACTTGGGTAATTTACTTACCTATGCCCGAGGGTTGCGTGAAAGGTTGACCGTCAATACCCCCAACGTATTGGACGACATGCCCGCTAGTATTGCTAAAAAGTATGAGGAGCTACAAAGTCTTGGCGTAGCTACTCGAATCAATCCTGAGACAAATAGAGTGGAGTTAGCGCCTACTGACTTAATGGGTGCAACGCAAACGAATGCCCAAGAAGAAGCGGCTCGAAAGAAATTTAATGATGTTCAAGAGTACTTCAACGATTTTGATGACACCCCTAGCATAGCGGACCCAGACGCGACTATTAGCACTCAAGAGCTAATAAAGGCTCGCGGCACGTGGCTTGCTTCTATGCGGAACCTGTCCGCGGACCCTACAAAGAAAAACAAGGCTCGCGTCACAGGCAACTTTGCAGACCTATTGACAGATATCGTAGAAGCCCTTCCTTTTGATCCAGATGCTAAAGCAGGCCATCAGCTTGCACGTGCCTACAGTAAGGCGTTTAACGATGTGTTTACCCGGGCGTTTACCGGTAAATTGGTAGGCAAAGCACGGACCGGGGAACTTAGGACACCTCCAGAGCTTCTTTCTAAAAAGCTCTTTGAGGGCGGTCAGGACGCACTGGCGGTTAAGCTCAATAGTTTCGATGACATGTTTAATTTTCTTAAAGCAAACGACATAGACACTACGTACACGATGGCTGACGGAACCATTTTAGACACTGTGACTGATTCACAGGACTTGATGAACAGACTGCTATCTAACTATGCTTTAAAGTCGTTTGATCCAGAGACTGGAGAAATTAACCAACGTACTTTAAATAAGTTCCGTGAAAACTTTAAAACGGTTTTAGATCGGGATGAGTTTAAGTCTGTAAAAGAAGCTTTGGAAGATGTTGATTCAGCAAAACAACTTTTAGCCACAGTGACAGCAGAGCAGGCCGCGCAAGAAGGCAGACTGAACAGCTTAGTTACTTTTAAACAGCTAACTACCAATGCTACCGAAAGTCCTGTTACAACTATAAATAGTGCCATAGGCGGTTCTAATAAGAAGCCCATGGAAAGCTTGTCTAGTCTTTTAGAGGTTGTAAACAACCCCGCTTTGAGCCCCGAGCAACAAGCGGAGGCCATGTCGGGTATGCAACACGCTTTCTTAGATTGGGCCGTAGACAAAGCCGGGGGTAATACCCTAACAGAGGGCAATAACATTGCTTTTAAGCCGTCTAAAATGTTTGAGATTTTGTTTACACCTATTCCAAATGCCAAGGGCAAGCAATCTTTAATTACAGTAAAAGCTAAACCTTCTACAAATAAAAAAGCTCCCACAGAATTTGAGTATGGCGGCTGGCTTTTAGATAATGGCGTAATGGATGAAGGCATGGCGGAACGTATTCATACCAGTCTAATAAAGATGGTTGGGTATCAAGCAGATGTTGAGGCTGGAAACGTAAACAGCTTGGTAAGTGATGCTAGTGCCATGATGGACTTGTACTTAACCATGATTGGTTCTGCGGGTGCCACCAAAACTGCGGAAACACTGGGCTTGCGCGGAGGCACTGGAAACATTGCTATCCCGGCTCGCGGTGCCCAGATGGTCCGAGATTTTTACAATAAGCTACCTAACAAAAACATAACGAAAGTTATGACCGCTATGTTTGAAGACCCCGATCTTTTCGCGCTACACCTACGAAAAGCTAGGGATGCCGGAGAAGCAAATACGATTCGTAATCTGTTAGGTCAAGAACTTCGTGCTAGAGTCGGTATTAACATGCCACGTGTCGCGGCTAGTGCGCTAGTAAGTGATCCGTTGGATGTTGTAGAAAGCGACGAGACAGAACAAGTGCTTGCACCGGCTCCTGCTCCTGCACCAGTACCACAACCACAACCAGTAACCCAACTTCAGCAACCAGTGCCTCCTCCCACGATGGCACCGGCTCCTGTTGCGCCGCCCACGGCCCCTAGCGGGCCTGTGGACCGGTCACAGTATGCGGCACTGTTCCCTAATGACATGGCTTCTGGATTGATCCGGGCTAGTAATCAGGGAATCGGTAGCTTGATGACATGACCGAGAAGAAGAAAGACAATGTCTTACTTTTCAAAAAGAAAGCGGTAACACCCGAGTTGCCGCCTTCTCATTACACAGTACATGTCTACTCTAACTCCGGACCTGACATGAGTTCTGGAATCAAGCTCGTACAGCACGAAGCAGACGAGAGCAAGAAAAGTACAGAGATGTGGTTAGATGCCGACGAGCTAGAAGATGTAATCTACGTGCTGATGGAGGGCTACGCCTCTATTAAAGGCTTCGATAAAGACCCCCAGATTCACTGAGTGACGACATCTAGGTCTGTCTCTATCCAGACCTTTGCTCCACAAGACAAGGGCTTATCCGGGGAGTAAACCACCCGAGCAACGCACTTACCCTCCAGCATTACTTCGGCACTGTTTGTTTTGCGGTTCTGTGTATAGTCCTTAACCGTAATAACAGGCAACTCAGCGCCCTTGGTGTTGGCCCGGATGTTGTGTTGATTAATGTGGATTCTGGTTTTCATTCTATTGAAGCCACCCCTTTGTATCCTCGTTAAGTACCTTACCGGCGATGTTTATCTTATTACGCAAAGCCTCCAGTATCTTCTCATCAATAGTCGAGGGCGATACCAAATCAATATACGTCACCGACTTCTTCTGCCCGATCCGGTGTGCGCGGTCCTCGGACTGTAGCCTAATCTCTAAGTCATACGAGTTGCTGTAGTAGATCACAGTGTCTGCCGCAGTCAGGGTGATGCCGTAGCCCCCAGTCTTGGGCTGACCAATAAAGAACCGTAGGGGTGAATCGGGGTCTTGAAACCTCGTCACAATGTCCTGCCGCTCGTCCTGCTCGGTAGCGCCATAGTAGGTAGCGACAGCTTCATAGCCAAACTTATCTCTCAACGCTTTAGCTATGCTGGTTATGTCGTGGGTATAGGTGGCCCAGATAATAGCCTTACCTTGCAACTCGTCGGTAACTTCCATCATGCTGTCTAGTCTACCGCTAGGGATGCTCTGTATCTCACCATCGTCGGGCTGTAAGAATCCACAACAAATCTGTTGCAAACGCATGATCTGAGTCAGGACGCTGGCAGTAGTCGCTAACTCGCCATTAGCTAATTTAGCTAATGCAAGCTTCTGCATCTGCACGTAAAGCTTTGTCTGATCTGGGGTTAGCGGTACGTTGCGCTTTATATACACCTTCTCAGGCAGGTCCAGACAGTCCTTTTTTAGCACCCTGTTGCTAAACCGCTCCAGCTTATCTGTTAGTTCTTCTAACCGACGGTACCCTGTAATCTCTTGGAAAGACTTGGCACCCATGGTGCGCTTAACCACGATTGAGTAGCGATTCTGAAACCCGTAGTAGCTGTTAAACCCCAGTGCGTCTGGGTTCAAGAACAGGCACTGGCTGAACAAATCCATAGGGGACTTGGTGATCGGGCTCCCGGTCAAGATGCGGCGGTACTTACTTAACTTTCTAAGTCCGATGATGTTCTTTGTTCTCAGGGCTTTGCGGTTCTTGATGGTGGTGCTTTCATCCACAATCACAAGGTTATTCAGGTGACGCTTACAGAACGCATAGACTACCTGCGTGGCACGAGCCGTGGAGAACGCCTCGGTGTTTACAACAAATATTTTGAGCGCACCGCTGTCATCATCGAAGAACGCCTTCACTTCGTCTTGGTACTTCTTAGACGAGTTGGGGGTCCAGCGCAGGATAAGACGGTCAATACGGTCGGGTACGTGGGCAGGAATCTCGCCTTGCGACCAGTTGTCGTACACCCCCTTCGGTGCCACCACTACACAGGCATCTATCTTCTTCTGCTCGTAGAGCATAGACATTGTGTCTAAAGCTACCTTTGTCTTACCCGTGCCCATCTCCATGAGCAGGGCATAATGTTTCGCGGCCCACGAGTCTTCAAGGGCGGTGCGCTGGTGGTTGAACGGCTGTGTCTTAAACTCAAAATTCATTTTAATTACCTGTTGACTTTTGGTTATTATAAGATAATATAGGTGATTGTCAAGGCCCAACCGGTGCCTTCAACAACGAAAGGAAAGATGTATGAGTGATTTAAACCAGCTACTGGATATGATGGAAGAGGAGCATGACAGCAAGAACTCTTCTAGCGTTGAAAAAGTAGATCAAGCAGGCCTCAGTTCTGTGGCCGACCTAGCAAGAGCAATCCGGGCGAAAGAAAGCACGATTGCACAAATTGAAAAACAACTTAAAGCCGAGAAAGACCAGCTTCTAAAGCTAACCGATGAAGAGATGCCCTCGATGTTGAGTGAACTAGGCATTTCAGCTTTTGCATTAGACGATGGTTCTCAGGTACAAGTCAAGTCAACTTATGGTGCTTCTATCCGGGTTGCGGATCGACATGATGCCTTTAACTGGCTTCGTGACCACGGCTATGACGATATTATCAAAAATACGGTGTCCTGTAGCTTTGGACGCGGTGAGGACGATAAGGCAGGTGCGTTCTCTGCTTTTGCTGAGAAGGAAGGCTTTTATGCCGAGCAGAAGACAGAAGTGCATTCGCAGACATTACGCGCCTTTGTTAAAGAGCGTGTAGAAAATGGTGATGAGTTTCCGATGGAGCTATTTGGAGCTTGGGTCGGTCAACGTGCAACTATCAAGAAGGGGAAATAAAATGAGCAAGGCACCTGTAGTTAAAGAAGAAAAAGCAGTAGCGGTAACCGTATCAACCATGTTTGAGGAAGATGCTGGTAAAGGTATGGAGAACATGGGCCAAGAGGACTTGGCACTACCGTTCCTGAAAGTCCTGTCGGGTAACGATCCGATTCTGGATGAGAACGACAAGGCCCGTAAGGGCGATATCTACAACACGGTGACAGGCCAGTTGTACAAAGGGGCAGATGGTATCAAGGTCATACCCTGTGCGTACCAGCGTCGCTTCATCGAATGGTCACCACGTGGCGAGGGCAGTGGCGCTCCGATCAATATCTTTGAGCCACATCAAGAACGCCCTAAGACTGAGCGTTCCCCTGACGATAATAAAGAGTATGTTGTCGGCGGGACTGGGAGCTATATTGAAGAGACGCACCAGCACTTCGTTGTTGTCCAGAACGAGGACGGCTCTGCCGAAACTGCTCTGATCGCAATGAAGTCTACGCAGTTAAAGAAGTCGCGTAAATGGAACAGCATGATGCAGTCCGTGCAGATGCAGGGTGCCAACGGGCCCTTCACTCCACCGCGTTTCAGCCACGTTTACCACCTCAAGACCATCAAGGAAGAGAACTCTAAAGGTTCTTGGCATGGTTGGGAGATGAGCCGCGTAGCACAGGTAGACAGCGTAGGTACTTACACCCAGTGTAAGGCGTTTGCTGAGTCGATTACCGCAGGTGATGTGGTCGTTAAACACTCCGATGAAAGTGCAGAGACAAACTCCGATATTCCGTTCTAGGGATGCTTGTATCTGGGGGCGGCAAGTGCCGCCCTTTTTTATCTAATCGGAGAATCACATGGTAATTGAGCAATTTATGTCCATCTTTGATGGGCTACAGGAAGCATACGGGACCTTTCGTATAGAAAAGCAAGCCGCTAACGGCAAGGCTCAAGGTAAGGCGGGCGTTGTACGCGAACCACGGACCATGCTTCTGTGGGAAAACCACTTAGGTGGTCGCCATGGAATTGGCATCATTCCTATCAACGAGGATAACAACTGCAAGTGGGGTTGTATCGACGTTGATCAGTACCCTTTGGACCACACCTTGTTGGTTTCAAAGATACGCAAGCTAGACTTGCCTTTAGTAGTGTGTCGATCAAAATCTGGCGGCGCGCACTGTTTCTTATTTACAAACGACTGGGTCGAAGCCAAGGACATGCAGAAAGCGTTGCAGTGTATGTCCGCGGCACTCGGCTACGGCGATTCAGAGATATTCCCTAAGCAGATCAAGCTTCACCTAGACCGTGGTGATGTAGGTAACTTCTTGAACCTGCCTTACTTTGATGCAGAAGATGGCCTGCGATACGCAATTAAAGACGATGGTACATCCGCTACTATCGAAGAATTCTTTGAGATGCACAAGAAGTACGCTCAGACATTGGAGCAGGTGGTTGCGTTACAGGTAGTGGAAACCAAGAAATCCTCACTACTGATAGATGGGCCACCCTGCTTGCAAATACTTTGCTCGAACAAGATCAGTGAGGGTGGGCGTAACAACGGCCTGTTTAACCTTGGGGTCTACCTACGTAAGGCGTACCCAGACTCTTGGGAGTCAGAGATACTGTCCTACAACATGCAGTACCTAGAGCCCCCTCTGCCGCTAAACGAGGTCAACACAGTAGCAAAGCAGTGTAGCCGCAAGGACTATGCCTATAAGTGTTCCGATGCCCCGGTTAACGCACACTGCAACAAAGAGCTATGCCGCACTAGAAAATATGGTGTCGGTGCCGCTATCCAAGGGGCATCCATAGCTAACCTGCGTAAGTACGACTCGACTCCCCCAGTATGGTTTATGGACGTAAACGGCGAACCCTTAGAGCTAGATACTGAGGGTCTGTTAAGCCAGCCCGTGTTTCAGAAAGCCTGCATGGAGCAGTTAAACTTTATGCCACGCTCCGTACAGAAAGCTACGTGGGAAAGCCGTATCAGCACGTTGCTCACGGACATGAAGGATAACGAGTCCGCCATCATGGAAGTAGCACAGGATGCCAGCACCAGCGGTCAGTTCTACGACTATTTGGAAGAGTTCTGCCGGTTCCTACAGCAAGCGCAAGACAAGGAAGAGATACTGCTACGTCGCCCATGGACTGATGAAGACGAGGGCCTAACGTATTTCAGGCTACGAGACTTCGAGGGGTTCCTGAAAAAGAACAAATGGTTTGACTACAAGTCGCACAAAATTGCCCAGCGTCTACGAGACATACATGGGGAATCAAAGGTTCTAAAGATAAAAGGCCGTCCAGTTAGGGTATGGTCTGTACCTGCTTTTGATAAAGTAGATGTTGAAATAAAAACACCGGACTTCGGTGGGTCAAATGAGGCACCTTTCTAGTGGAAGAAAAAATAGATAGAAATAATGAGATATTTAGACTGTGGAACGAGGATCGGATGACATTTGCCGCAATCGGGAACCGGTACAACCTCACTCGGGAGCGCGTTAGACAAATCGTCAAACGCCATCTTAACCGACTAATATTAGATGTGGAGAAAGACCTATGACTGTCAAAATAGAAAAGAACGTCCCGTTAACGAAATCATACGGTAACGGTAAGTGGTCCATCGTTTATGACATGGAAGAGGGTGACAGCATCCTGTGTGATGACTATCAGCAAGCGTCTACGCTAGGCTCGTCTATTCGCGCCCGTAGGGACGAGTATGGTAATACCCCTTACACTTCGGTGAAGCGTAAACAAGAAGACGGCACCGTGCGCGTCTGGCTACAGTTGAGAGACTGATGTTTCGTATATTCGGCCCACCCGGAACGGGCAAGACTACCACGCTACTTAACATGGTAGACAAAGCTTTGGAAAACGGGATACGGCCCATGGACATTGCTTTCCTAGCATTTACTAAGAAAGCCGCGACAGAAGCCAAAGAACGTGCGGCGGCTAGATTTGATCTGGACCCGAAAGAAGACTTAGCTAACTTCCGTACCCTGCACAGCTTGGCTCTGGCGATGTCAGACATCCGAAAGGATCAGGTTATGCAGTCAGAGAACTACAGAGAGTTGTCTAAAGTGACCGGCGTTAACCTAACAGGAAACAAAGCGGCAGACTTTGAAGAAGACCTGCCCAGTGTAACCAGTTCTAGTGACCCTATATTGGGTGTGATAAACCTCGCCAGACTACGCAAGGTCCCGCTTCGGGATCAGTACAACATCAGCAACCTAGACAAGGACTGGAACCTTGTAAGCTATGTGGACAGTTGCCTGAAAGAGTACAAGCACCGCTTCGGGCTATATGACTTTACCGATATGCTTGCAGTGTTCGCGAACAACGGCGCACGGTACTGCCCTGACTTTAAGCTAACCTTTCTAGATGAGGCACAAGACTTGTCCCCGCTCCAGTGGGACATAGCACACCTTATAGATGCAAAGTCCGAGAAGATGTACTGCGCGGGAGATGACGATCAAGCTATCTACCGGTGGGCAGGGGCGGATGTCGATCAGTTTATTAACTTAGAGGGAGGGTCAGAAACTTTGTCTCAAAGCTACCGGATACCTCGCGTGGTACACAGCCTAGCAGAGGGTATCGCGGCCAGAATCAATATGCGGTTTCCAAAACGCTACGAGCCCAAGCAGGAAGAGGGCAAGTTTGTCCGAATCAACTCCGTCGCATCGCTAGACATGTCCGAGGGCAGTTGGCTTGTGATGGCGCAGGCCGGTTACCTACTACAATCCGTGGCACAAGACCTAAAGGCGGGCGGATACCTATTCAGCTACCGCGGCCACCGGTCCATTAGTGAGCGCCAGAGCCTCGCGGTAAACGGGTGGGAAAGACTGCGTAACGGCAAGATGGTAACCGGCGATGTTGCTCGAAAAATATACAGCTTCATGTCGATTAAGACTCGGGTGACACGCGGGTTCAAGAAATTGCCCGGGCTAGACGATGACGGCGAAGTTAACCTAGAACAGCTACAGGAGCATTTTGGCCTGTTGGCTACCAAAGATATGATATGGCACGAGGCTATGGACAACCTGCCCGAGACAGACCGAGCTTACATCATTGCTATGCTACGGCGGGGCGAGAAGTTTAATGCCGAGCCTCGCATCACAGTATCCACGATCCACGGATCAAAAGGTGGTGAGGCCGACAACGTCGTACTCTTTACCGATTTATCACCTGCCGCAGACGAACAGATGCGGCGTAACCCTGACGATATGCACCGAGTGTTCTATGTTGCGGTCACGCGAACTAAGAACGCTTTGTATGTTGTCGATGCAGAAGACATGTCAAGGAGCTACGATTTATGAAACCTTATTTTTATAAGTGTGATCTAGGGCGGGTCATAGGTGGGGACCCCAG
>UEXM01001109.1_pt2 | contig 20075 bp, 5 predicted proteins | sample 1796661 | NCBI WGS metagenome assembly UEXM01 (sample SAMEA4772469, study PRJEB27181) | metagenome | reverse complement strand
ATTCGTAAGAACTACCTCTTGGCACCTAAGTACTAATGATAGATAAGATATTCCCCAGGAAACTGAATCGCTCAAAGGATGCAAGGATTCAGGATAAGACGGACATGCAAAACGCCGTCAACATTTCTATTGATGAGTTTGACGGAAAGAGCGGAGATAGCGACACGGGAGACGGGGGAGTCATAAAGCCATCAAAGGGGAATCAGGCGTTGCCTCAAAGCCTTGTCATTGAAGATCAAGAGACTTTAAAAGTAATCGGTAGTGTTTCTGATGAGGTAAACAATGAGGTTTACTTGTTTGTCTTTTCTACACAAATCGAAAAGCAGGGGGTCTACAAGATTGATTCTTCAGAATCTGTATCTGCTGTATATCTTTCAGAGCACTTTGGATTTTTAGACAACTCATACGTTAAGGCTGACGTTGTATATGGTCATAACAGAGATGTTATTCTTTACTTCACTGACGGCATTAGTGAGCCCAAAAAGTTAAATTTATCACACTTGTCAGATCTTTCTCTTGAAAGTGATGCAAGAAAGATTGATTTCATAACTGCGTGCCCGAAGACTCCTATGCACCCTCCAACTTTTGTGTTTGATTCGGATCCATCTAAAGCAATAAACTTCAGGTCTGTAGAGGGTTTTCAGTTTGCCTATCAATGCATATACACTAGCGGAGAAGAAAGCGCTATATCGACTTACTCTAATGTAGCTGTGCCTCCAGCTTACCTTTCTCAAGGTTCTTTGCAGGACCCAGACTTGGCGTCAGTAAACAAGATAGTTGTAACGGTGCCTCAAGTAGTAAATCAGATTGAGAACTACACCTCCAACATATCTAAGATAAGGCTTCTGGTTAGAATTGGGGGAGAAGGATCTTTATTTGTCGTTTCTGAAAAAGACCCTGGTGAAGATTTTGACTTTTACAACGACTCTGTTTTAACTGGTGTTCCTCAAGAGGATCAGGATAAGCTTAACGATTCTCTGCCTAGGAAAGCGTTTACTCAATCAATAGTAAACGACAGGTTAATTTATGGAAATTACGAGGAGGGATATGAAACAGATACTGTGTCTGCTAATTTTTCTACAAGGAATATAGAAAGACCAGAGGATTTTGTAGACTTGAGGGTCGGTATTAGGCCTCTTATGGTCCCCGCTTTTGCTGAGGACAGCAATGCAGCAGTGTCCATGAATGGACAGGATTTTATCCCATCTTTGGGGGGCAGCCCCAATAAAGTATTTAATAGAAGATCCGCATATCAGTTTGATCTTTCAGGTCTACCTTCTTTTCTCCCTGCAAACTCTGTCATAAGCCTTTCTTTTTCTATAGAGCCAGACAAGAACTTTGAGCTGTATAACAGCGAAAATTCATATCACTCTTTTAGAAACAATGGATTTGGGTTAAGTCTTAATAGCACAGATGCCAATGCTTCTCCAAACACAAGGGTAGTAAAGTCTAACGAGGAATTTGGTAGAGGCGTAGACAGTGGTTCTCCAGCTGTATTTCAAGATCAAAGCCCTGGAGTTCAAAACTCAGGAATAAATTGGAAGAGTACAGATCCAGGTGCGGTTGAGGAAACTACATCAAATATAAAGTTCGGTACTTCCCCATCAAATCCGCTAATTATACCTAGGGAGTTTGTAAAGTTCAACCTTAAATTTAAGGTGACTGGAGACGTTTCTGGAAGTGAAAACGTAAGGCTTTTTATTAGAGACGTGCTTGTTGGGTTTTATAGTGACGGAGCCCCTCTATCTGAGGCTCACCCTCTTGCAGGTCTTGCAACAGATATAGAAGATCTTGAAGAATTTAGAAGACCTAGTGTTGAGGTAAATCAGTTGATGTCCTCTTCATTTGGGGTCATCTCTGATAGAGACGAAAGGTGCAGAACAGTTGTAAGTTGTTTTTCTGAAGACGAGCAGAACGGCGGCTTAAACAACATATCTCCAGTTGGATTTTTTGCCATCAACAAAGCCAAGGTAAAGTTTGGCCTAAGACATAGCGTCAAAGTTAATAGTTCAATTTCAGATGCCGACTTAGCTATTGGCCCTGTTTTATCACTCCACATTGAAGACATATCAGATCTAGAGACCGTAACAATGGTCCCTAGAATAACTAGGTCTGGAGAAAGGGGATGGATTTATTTCAATAAGGATTTTCTTGAATCAAGCCCAGAAAAAGTCAGAAAAGTATGTTTGTTTGATTCTGAAGAATTTCCTACAATACAGGGATACGGTGACATAAACACAGGGTTTAATGAACCCGTGTCTAATGACATGAATATATTCTTCTTGAATGATCACTTCTGTCCTGTGACTAGTGCCCAAGATGCGGATGAAATTGCTCTAGATATAACGACAGACTTTGTCAAAGAGCATTTTATAATACCTGGTAACTTCTTGAACTCACCGTTTCTTTCTGTCACCAACGATGCTGTGTCAGATCTTGAGCATATGTCTACGACTTGGAGGGGTTTCCAAAACGCCACTATAAATCTGGATAGCGGGGGTGAAAGATATTATATCGCTAACGGATCTGAGCTAGATAACGATTTTAGAGTTCAAGGGGGAACGGGGGACTACCCTCAATTTGGTGCGCTGGCTTTTGGCCCTCATTTTGATGGAGAAGATGCACAGGGTAATACTTTTGCTGGATGCGGGAATAACGCAAACAAAAGGAGACTGCTTGGCTACTTGGATCTTACAGAGGCCCCAGAAAACAAAATTGCCTCAATAGCTGACCCTATAAACGCACAGGGGCAAATTGTATGCTCTATTGTTGACGGTGAGGTTAACATTAGGAGAAACGGAGAGGCGGGCAGACTTAATCCAAGCTACTGGTATGGTCTTTACTACGGTACAGAATACGCTGGTAGAAACAACAATCAATTCTTGCTTTCAGAGGGTTCTGTTAGCAACGCACCAGTGGGGTTGCTGCATGGTGACTTTAGCTATAAGTCATTTGATGAAACAGAGACCTCTAGCATTATAGATGAGCTCATACCTGACATTGAGGTTGGAAGAAAGTCCTTTTCTCTTACAACTCAATCCGTAGACATTGGAGCTCTTGGGAGGTCCTTTAAGAGAAATTGTGATCACAGCTTTGCAATTTTGTACTACGATGAAAGGGGGAGACCAGGAGAGCCTGTGCCTTTAGGTTCTCATTTTGTTTCTCAGGTTGCTAATCCAGGTCTAGCTCACATAGTTATACAGCTTACGACAAACCCTCCAGGTTGGGCTCATAGCTACAAAATACTTTATGGGGGAAACAACTCTATATCTGACTTTGTACAGTACACTTCTGCAGGGGCTTTTGTACCTAAAAATTCAGACAACTCAAAGGGTCTTATATATGTATCACTGAATCACCTGCAAGAAAACTCTGAGATTTCATACTCAAAGGCCTTCGGTGGTGTCAACTCAGACGGAGATAAAGATCTGTATACTTTTTCTGAAGGAGACAGGCTTAGGATCATAAGTTACTTTAACGACCCTACAGACCCTCAGTATCCTAACACTTCAGATCCATTTGAGTTCCAAGTTGTTGGAACAACAACCTTTAATGACGATCCATCAGAAAACCCTCTAGTTGTAGAGGGGGACGTTGTCCACCCAGCAAAAACAGGTCAGTTCGTCATCTTAAAAGATAACCAGGAGGCTTCTGGGTTTAGCTTTGCAGACATAGCTGGATCTTTGTCAGATCAAAACATTACTGACGCTGTTTACGACAATTCAAACTACTGGAACAGGAGGTGTGTTTTTGAGATATACTCTCCTCAAAAGAAAAGAGAGGTAGAGGCAAGGGTTTATCATGAGATAGGAAAAACTTACAATGTCATTAGGACGGCTATAAACCCAACTCAGGCTGTACACCAGACTAATACAATACTTGTTGACCAAGGGGATGTTTACTTCCGTAAGATGGCTGTAAACATGCAGGACTATGATGAAACATCTCAAAGCTTTCTTGGCCTTGTGGGTGACGGCACTGACACCGCTGGGGAAGCTACGTCTCCAAACTTTAGGTCTTTTCACCTTGAGTCAAAAGCGTTTACTGATATATTCCCTAATGCAGATGTTTTGCCATTTGGAAAACCAAGGGTGGCTATTGAAAAGACTCAACCAGTTTTGCTTGGGTCTACAGCAACATCCTCTGGGTCTAGCAACTATTACAGAAGAGCATCGTCTCTGAAATTCTCAGATAGATCTAACTCTAACTCTAACATCGTTAGGTACTCTTCGTTTAATGATTCAAAGCTTCCTTACAAGGATTTGCAAGCAAACGATGGCGAGATTTTTTGTCTCATAAATCACAGCGATAGCATCTTTTGCATTCAAAGGCTTAAGTGTAGCTCTATACCTGTTTCTAGAAACATTCTTTCAGATGCTTTGGGCAACGAAACTGTTATTTCCACCTCAAAGGTTTTGGGTACAGAAAAGTATTACGCTGGCTCCTATGGAACTGATGCTCCAGAATCTGTCGCTCATGTAGACAATACCGTTTATTTTGTTTCAGCGCGTAACAAAGAGGTTTACAGGTTTAACCCTAACTCAGGTATAGAGATTATATCCGACAAGGGTATGGCCTCGTTTTTTGATTCTAGGCTTGGAGTCGCAGAGTCTCAACCCAACAGAAGGATTGTTGGAGGGTTTGACCCTCATGCAGAAGAATTTGTGTTGAGCGTTACTGATAGCGTATCTATTTCTTCTGTCATTGGCTCTCCAGGCTTTTCAAACATAGTCTCAATGTCGTCTGCTGACGATTATACTGGTGTCGAAGCCTTTACTGGAGGGGTAATAAATGAAGACATAGATATAATCAATGACCTTCAGGTTGAGATATTTGCTCTTGAAGGATTTATTGAAGGTCAGAACAATCAAATAACAGATCTCGTAAATTCCATAACAAACATTCAGGATTTGCTTACAGCAGATCTTGATGCGATTGCATTAAATGGAGATACCATAGAGGTTACTGTAGGTGGATCAACAGAGACAATAGGTCCTTCTACCGTCCCAGGCGCTTATCAAGCGGCACTTGACAATATAAGGGCTCAGGTAATTCAGACCATAGCGGATACTATCGGAGTTACTCTTGAGTCTATCAAGAGCGTTGGTGTAGTTAAGCGGAACTTGCTTGAGACTGTAGATGCATTCTTGCCTTCTTTAGCTGAAGTTTATGAAACTGCGAATAGTCTTTTGGCTGCTGTGGATAACCTTGACATAGAGCTGAATCCAACAGTTAGAGCGTTGCTAGAGGTTGATGATCCATCTGCAGATATTGCTAGCGTCCTTGGCTCTATAGGCGCATACTTTAATGATGTTTTTGATGATGATATAGAGATATCTATTGAATCTATCTTCTCAGGGGTTTTAACCCTTTCTCCAGAAATCATTCAGGTTATTGAATCGTCTGTTGGGGACAAGGGGCCTATAAACTCCTTATCTGGCACCTCTGAGTTAGATAACGATAACTATCAGTTTATATTCGATAATGCCTCAAGTCTCTTAAGCTCTATACCTCCAGATATTTCTGGCGTTGTAACCTCTGTTGTTGGGCAAGCATTTACTTCTGGGGAGGCGTCTGTAGACATAACCTCAGATAACGTAGACGTTTACAATAATGCTTACGCTGAAGGTTTTACAAATGGAGCAGCGAGTATAGATACTGAAGCTTTTTATCAACAAGGTGTTCAGTTTGGCCTTGGGCAAGCTGACGTAACAGTTAACGACGAAGCCGTAGCTCAAGTAGCCTATAGTGATGGTTACAACCAGGGCTACACCGCTGGCCAAGGCTCAGTTGATATTACTACAGACAATCAGGCTGTTTACAATGAAGGATACGCTGCGGGTCAAGCTGCAGTAGATACTACTTCATTTTTTAACGAAGGCGTTGCAGCAGGTCAGGCTCAAGGGTTTACCCTTGGTGAAGCCGCTGGTTACGAACAAGGCCTTCTTGATGGAGCGGCTGGAGTTGACATTACATCGGACAACCAAGCGTCTTATGAAGAAGGTTTCGCAGATGGTCAGGTCGACGGAGGTGGGAACTACCAAGAAGGATACACTGCTGGATATAACGTAGGCTATATCGAAGGCGCCAATGATGTTGATATAACTATAGATAACCAGGCTTCATTTGATGCTGGTGTTGCTAGTGTAAATACATCAGACATATACGCCACAGCTTATCAGGCTGGACAGGATTTTGTTTACGACTTAGTACCTGATCTTGAAACTAATGCATACCAACAAGGTTTTCAAGCTGGAGAAGCTGCTGCTCAAGCGTCTGGGTTATATGTAACAGGCTTTAATGCGGGTCAAGAGGCGGGCTACCAAGACGGCTTTGGTGATGGAGAAGCTGCTGGAGTAGCCAGCGTCGACACAACCTCTTTCTATGAGCAGGGGTATCTGGACGCTACGATTGCCGCTCAAGCAGACATAATCGCAGCTCAAAACATAGGGTTTGAGATAGGCGTTGCGAGCGTGGACATCACGTCGGATAACCTAGAATCTTATAACTTGGGTTATGCTGCAGGTCTTGCGGCAGGTGGATCGGATCCAAATAACTCACTTGGGTTTACATTTAGCATGCTTCTTGACGTCATGAGGAAAGGTCAAATGACAGAGCCTCAAGCCAGGTACTTGCTTTTGATTTTGAAGAGAAGAAATTATGCTATTACTGCAGATACCAATGAAGACACTGAGATTGGATCTTCCGATTTGCTGGACTTCTTGGTGGCTTATGGAGCAGAATCTTACGATTTCAACCTTGGAATGGCACCAATCCTGGAGCAGGATTCAGCACTCACCCCAAACTTCCTCAATTACGCACCTACAGGAGCCAGCTTAGGACAGTCATTTGTTGGAGAAGCATTTGGAACAGCAGAAACATTACTACCAGACTAATGTCAGTAACTATATCATACAGTCACAAAGGCGGGTACTGGAAAACACAGTACACATACTTTAGCTCTTTTATGCAAAGACTTGGGAGGAAGTTTTTTACCTCACCTATCTCTGGTGCGGGATCTTCAGAAGAAAGCAGTCTTGTTTGGAGGCACAACTCTAACGACAATGAGAAAAGATGCTCCTACTATGGGACTCAAATAGGTAGTGGGTTCTCGGTTACCTTTAATGATAAGGTATCGTCTAACAAAATATACAAAAGCATATCTCTTGAGGCCACGAGTAATGTTGGGTCTAGTGGGGTAAATTCTTTTATATCAAACTCAGACAACCAGCCTGTAAAAACATTCTCTACAGGACCTCTTTCTGAAAAAGGCGGTATTATGTATGCTCACATTGGGAATACAAACACTACAATCGACAACAGCAACCTTAATGTTGTTGGGACAATGACAACAGTCAGTGCTCAACCATCGTGGTCTGGGGCTGGATCTAATGCTGGAATGACACTGGCTTCTGGGTCTTTTAGCTTAATTCAAAGTCGCAGCTCTGTAGTGTCTACAGCCGATAACGGCACAGTTGCCAGAAAGTCAAAGTACCTAGCTATGGCTCCAGATGGGAGTTTGTTTGATTTGGCATACAGACCCATAACAGTGGATGAAACCTTTTCTTACGGAAGTTTAAACACATTTCCCTCGTATATGCAGCGCCTTGATAGCGGAGGTGTTAGGTTCTCTGCTTCTCAGGGAGATTTGAGTGAGGTTTCTGCATTACCATGGTCTGAGGCGTCATACACTATACTAGAAGTGACTCAAGAAGTTATTAACGGGGCACCTCCAAGAGGCCAGTATGCTCAGGCAGAATTTCTTCTTGGGACTGAGCCCTATGAAATTTATGCAATCAACGTCAACTACGAACCCACTGGCTTAGACCACTCTAAGTGATAATAAGTATATTTGCAGCTATGATCGACTTTGTATACCAACTCATACTGGGGTTTGATTACCCTGGACTCACCAAAGCTCTCGATCCAGTCACCATAGCCTTGCTTGTAGGGCAAGGGGTGCAGCAAGTGGGGAAGATAAGAGAGGCTAATCAGGCTGAAAAAAGAGCAGCAAAGCAGCAGCAGAAGGGAAAGGACTTGTACGACAAGATGCTTAGCGACTTTGAGTCTGGTGAGTACGATCTTTCTTTGAGCCAAGATGTAAGAGACTCTGCAGAGCAACAGCGCATTCTGGCCGAGCAGTTTTCTGATGCGGCTACTCAAAGCGGTCAAGCCCAGTTGCAGTCTTCTCTTGCAGCGGCTAGATATGGAGACCCAAGGGCAGCAGCTCTTATCCCTAAACAGGCACAACAGATAGAGCAAGGTGTACAGCAGGCTCAGTTGCAAGGATTGCAACAGAAAGTCAAGGCTGACGCTTCGTTGGCTGGCATGGAGCAAGATATAGCTACTAAGAACCAACGCATGTTGCAGGAGCTGGGCTCTATGCAGCTCAAAAGAGGTGCTGCTGATATGGATGCAGGAACCCTTGCTGAAGCCCAGGCTCAACAAGCAAGGACTCAGGCACAATCGGCCTTGGCTGCGTCAGCCGCTCAGGCTCCGTTTGCATTTATGATGGAGGATCCAGATGTAGAGACGGACGAAGACGGTGGAATGCACAAGTTCGCCAACAAGCCAGGGGAGGTACACATGACGGGCGGTGAGTTCAGTCACAAGACAAACAAGAAGGCCTTGGTCGATGAAGAGACTGGGGTCAAGGAGGCAGAGCTTACTGGTGACGAAGCCATGGTGACAGACGGGGAGAACGTATTGGTCTTCAATCCCAATCAACAGAGTACTATAGAAGGACTTGTAAATAAGGGTGATTCCAAAGGGCTGATGAAGAAGATGAAGGCTCTGCTCAAGAAATTCAACAAGCAAGATGTCTAATCTATTTGGAGGGACACCTCTTCCTGGTCGGTTTGATAAGGTAGAGAAAGCAGATCTTACTGGTGTTACACAAGTAGCATCTACAATCAACGTCCGTGATAGGGAGATGCGCCGTCGGTTTGAGAGAGCCGAGAATATGCGCCGTGACGATATCAACGAGGCTGCAGGGTATGACCTAGCCTCTATCGGTCAGTTCGGATCAGAGATATTTCAGCAGGAAGTAGATGAGGCAACTCAACTTATTGCCAGTGGGCAGCTTAATCCTACTCAAGCCAGAGCAAAGTTGGGTGAGCTTAAGAGCCTTTACAATCAGTTCAACACGCACGCAGAGGCTATGTCCACAGAGGACGCTGTGGCGAACAAACTTGCTACAGACCCACAGGCTAGGGCGGCTAGAAATAAAGCTATGGGTATTGGTGAAGAGCTTAGCTACGGTTTAGACGACTACGCAGCTCAACACAACCTAGCCTTAAACCAAGTCTTTGTGCCTGGCAGCGCACAAAAAGGGGATGACGGTACGTGGACTGTAGAGGAACCAACAACAGGCAGAAGGGTGCCGTTTAGTCAAGTTAAAGGGTTTGCCGACCCCAGTGCTTTTTACCAGTACGGAGTAAAGGCTGTGGATGTAGGTACTCTAGGCGATTGGGCTCAAGACAATTCTACTTCTTCAGCCATTGCTTTTGAAGATGGTACTTGGAGCGAGTCTGGCGCCAGAGACTTTTACAGAGACAATGTGTTGACTACTGACGATTTAGGAAGAACACACAGGCTTCAGTTGCTAGGAACTCTTGAGGATAGGGGTGTTATAACGCACCTAACCGACGAACAAAAAAGATTATTTAGGGACGGTCAAGACTTGGACTCTTATGTTTTTAAACAAATCATAAAAAAGGGAGAGGACGAGTTTGTAGATAGAAGCAGATTTGATGGCATATTTAACGCCAAAGGAAAGGGTGGTAGATCATCAGGTAGGGACGAAGGATTTAGCGACAATGTTATTAGAGGTGGATATGCTGTTCCTGTTGGTCAAGACGTAAACGTCACAAATACTGGGGCTGGATCTGGGCCATCACAGCCATACAACGTAAACAGGTTGACCACTCCAATCACTATGAGTACAGGCCTTGCCACTGCGTCTGGCAATACTCAAACAACTAATCCAGACGGAAGTGTTTCTACGATAGCTGGACCAAGTGATGATGGCAGCTATAAAATTACAGGTGCTGGGTATTCTCCTGACGGAAGACTTGTTGCTATGGTTAGCACCGAGGTGACGACAATGGAACCTGAGTTTGGATATGATGAAGATGGAAAGCCACAGGGGCAAATGGTTGAGACGTCTAGGACCGTCAACAAGCCGATATATCTTACAGATCTTAATGGTGAGCCCCCAACAGATGGTACTCAGGAGCTTGAGATATACAACACGGTTACTCAAAACCCTGACTTGGGTCCAGTGCTTCGTGATGACAGGGTCCGAAGATCTCAGGGCTTGCTTCAAGACTTGAGCGAGCAAAACCCTAACGCTGGCACCAGCACTCCTACCTACACAGAGGGCACCGATAACGAAACTATGGACAGAAATGTCAATATAGGCGCAGATATCATGCAAGGCCTTCCTGAGGATGTTCAAGCAGATGTCAGGGCAGTTCAGGACAGAGTCAAGAACGAAGAGGGTGATGTAGTTATACTCCCCAGAATTGATGGCGACAACGTCGTATTCTTTGACAAGCAGGGCAGAAGAAGAAACGATCTAGGAACTGTTGCTCTTAGATCTCAGGGGCCTGCTCAAAGAGGAGAGGATGCACCTGCTAGTCTCCCAACGAGAGATCGTCAGCAGGATCAAGGAGAGAGGGGTCTTCAGGGTGGTACGAGAGAGGTTGCTTCCACGCCACAGGCAGAAGCCCCAACACTTAAGGAGAGAAGAGAGGCAAAAAAAAAAGACAGGATTGAACAACTAGAAGGACGTGGTCCAAGTCAAATTTCTCAGGAAGAAAGGGATTTAATAGGGGGCAAAAGAGAAGTCGGACAGACTCCTAGAGCAGAAGCTCCTGAGCCAGAGGAGGTCGAAGAAGCAAGGAGAGAAGTGACTCAGGAGGAAGACAAGGCCTTCTGGGGAGACGTCAGGGAAAAGTCTAATGATGGGGAGAATTTCTGGGGAACTGATCTGGCAAATGATAGTGAACCGTTCTCTGGTGATGGCGTCAACACCGTTACTGACGAGAGGTCTTTGGGTAGAGCTATTGAGGAGTTTGGAAACCCACCAACCAACAGCCCATACTACGACATAGCCAAGGAGAAAGGACTCCTCAGGGGTCTTACTGATGAGGACATCAGGGAGATGTACGAAACTCGTGTGGCTCGCCAGGAAGGCTACAGGGCTGATGGTATTGTAATAAATGTTCCAGCCAAGGGAGATAGCGGTGTAACCATTGCGGGGCTTGATATCGGTAACGCCGCTGGAGGATCAGACGTAAAGATTGATATAATCGCAAAGTATGTTGACGACCCAAAGCAAATAGAAGCTCTTAGAAAACTAAAGGGTCTTGAGAGAGACGAAGCTGATGCAGCTCTCAAAGAAATGCAGGCTCAAGGTCTTTTGACTAGAGACGCCCTTGGGTTTACTCAGGAAGACCTTGACAGCATTACCGCTGACTATGGCGAGAGAAGCTACAAAGACTTTGTAAAAAAGGTTGGTAGTGAGAAGGAATTAAGAAACCTTCCTCCTGATGTTGTTGAAGGCATGCTTGATGTACACTTCAATGTACCAGGCAGCTCAAAAGAAGGCCCAGGTAACCCACTTCCAGAGCTGGCAAGAGTTTTGAAAAAGAAGCCAATTAAGAAAGATGACGTTGAAAAGCTTGCTCAGAAGTACGATAATTACTGGGGTACAGAGGATCAGGTTGCAGAAAAACTGGAAAACGACTCTATCAGCGAGAGCAACGTCAGAAGAACTGCAGAGGCTGCAAGAAGACTCAGAGAGTTTGGACAGACTCTCAGTTAATTATACTAGCAGGTAAGCATTATATTTGCTATCAAACAGTAAATGACAAGGTATGAACGGACAGGATTCATTTGAGCCAAAGCTTAGTCAAAGAGAGTATCTAGATAGACTTAAGAGAGCAGGCTACAGAGGTAACCAAGCCTTGGGTATTATGGTAGACTCTGGATTTGATTCTGAATCTGTTCGTGCTGATCTGCTTTCGGACTATGAAACAGAAAGAGAGAACTTCTTAAAGCAGCAGGAGGAGATAAAGAAGCAGAGAGAAGAAGAGCAAAAAAGGCTAGAGCAGCTAGAGGCAGAGAGAGAAGATCGGGACAAGTTTTTTGAAGATCAAAAAAAAAAAGGCTCAGGTTTCGACTCTTCGGGTGGAATTGTGTTGCCTGGAGAGGAAGCGCAGGCTGACCCAGCGGCAGCCACTCTTGGTCAGCAGCTAGCAGACATAGCAGATCAGTATGATGTTGATGACCCGACATCACCTGTATCTACATCCGCTCCCGATGTATTGCGTAATGCTATGCGCAGAGGTGACGACAATGCTGTCGCACTATCTGAGTCGATAAACAACGACAAGAGTGTAGCTAATATTGTAGAGGCTTCAGAACTAAATGGCTCATACCAAAGAGCCATGAGAGCAAAGGACTTCGACACGGCAGAGAGCATTCGCGAGGATATGATCGAGCTAGGGGTGGATGTTCCTGCTTACGCTGCTGGCGTGTTCTCAGTAGAGGATCATCTCAAGAGAGTTAGAGAGAAGATCTCAAGCGACAAGTCAGACCTTATTAAGCAGAGGAATGAAATCAATGCGGCTCTTGGGTTGTCGTCATCGTTGAATCCACAGTCTCAAGTTGATTTCAACTACATGTTGAACGAGGCCTACGACAGAAACGATTACAACTGGAAAAACTCAGAGCTAGGAAGATACTATGCTAAGGTTGACAAACAAGCAGCCAAAGTAAAGGATAAGTATGATCTTATTTATGGTGGGCTTGACACCGTAGAAAACATCCCTTACTTGGGGAGCGTTTGGAGACTAGCAGCAGACGTGTTTAAAGGGCGAACTCAAGACTTTATGTTTGGGCTTGTTGAGGGAGGTGTGGGCGCTGTAAAATTAGCCTCTGACGCTGGTATGGCTGTGGATAGAGCTCTTGGATTTGACAATGAGGGCAATGTAATAGATCAAAAGCTTACTGAGCTGCAATCTGGATTAAGAGTAGCGGGCGATATTCTTGACAGGGCTGACAAAATGGAGATGGAATCCAGAGGTGTTGACAAAAAGTTTCTTGACATGGGATTCTTTGAGTCAACTAAAGCTCTTTTTAACGGTGAAATTGACCCAACATCCTACAGAAAAATTGCATCTCAATTTGCTGGTCAAACCTTTGGTCAAGCAAGAGGGTATATGAGAATGGTTGGAGCAACCAAAGCTCCGTTAATTGAAGCTGAGGTAGCTGCTAAGGCTGCAACAAAGGCTGGTGCTGGTGTAGCAACTGCAGCTCAGGCTGCTACAATAAGGTCTGCGGATGCTGCCCTTAAACTGGCCAAAAGAAGACATGGATTCAATCTTGGTGTTCTTGGAGGTACTTCTGGTGGTAGCTTTTACAACTCGATGTCCGATAGGTCTGATATGACTTTCGGAGAAAAAGCCGCCATGTCTATTATGATTGGTGGAGCAGAAGCTTTGTTGTCAGACTTTTTTAGTGCAGCAGATGTAGCACTTACAACTGGTAGGAAGTCCGTGTTTCAGCAAACAGTAAGGACTTTAAAACAACAGTCAAAAGATAGACTTTCTCAACTTACAAGAAGAAGAGCCGCTGCGGAAGGATTTAAAATAGCAGGTAAGCAGGGTGGTGAAGAATTTCTTGAGGAGTTTACAATAGGCCTTCTTCAGGAGGCCTTGCCATACGTTGATGACATGGCTTTTGGAAGAACACCAAAAGACATAAATTGGTTTAACATTATTGACGCTGGTATTGCTGGTCTTATTGGAGCTGCACCTACGTCAGCCATGTCTGGCTACTCTTCATTCCAAGCTCACAGCTCAGTTCTGAAAGAAAGGAATGAGATTAGAAGGCAGATGGCTAAGAATCAGTCTAAGATTGATTCTGATCCAGACTCGCCATTTAAGCAAGACCTTGAAAGTGAGCAGCAGCTTCTTGCCGCTAGGCTCATGCAGGTTGACGACGAGTCCATGCGAGCATTCGACAGTATGTCTGAAGGTCAGCGCAGAAGATTGCTTAAGATTCACAGGGACATGGCCTACACAGAGGCCAAGCTCAAGGACAAGAATCTTTCAAAAGAAGAAAAAGAATTTCTTGAAAACAGATATGAGTCTTTGTTTGGGGCTAAGCAAAGGATTGAACAAGAGTCAGGCATGGAGCCCGACTTCACAAGAACTGATGAGCCCGTAAAGGCCCAAGATGCATCGGAAAACGAGGCTGAAGTAAAGAGTCAGCCCGTTAACCAACTCGAACGAAACAATGCAGACTTGCCGTCCGAGGCCGACGAAGCTCCTGAAGATCAGAAGCAGGAGGCTCAACAGCTGTCTTTGTTTGACGAAAGGGAAGAGAACGAGAAGGCCCCTGAGACTAAGCCTGACGAGCAAGACAAGAAACCAGTTCAAGAAAAACCTGCAGAAGAAAAGCCAGTTAAAGAGAAGCCGTCTGAAGATAAGGCCCCTGAGTCAGAAGATTTAGACCTCGGAAAGGGGGCGCTGATTGACATTACAGACGTCAGCAAGGTTGGTGAAGGAGAGGGAAGGATTACTCTTGACACAGCGATTAGAGCAAATAGACTCAACAACTCTCTCGGTAAAAAGCTGGCTAAAGACGGATATAAGTTTCGTGTTTACAGCAGAGAGAAGTTTACAGAGATATACGGAGACAAAGGCTATGGAGCAGTTGATCATGACAACAAGGTCATAAGCATCGCTGCTGACGCGAATGCCTCAGAGGTAACTGAAGAGTTTGTACACGCTGCATTTAGAGACGTTATTGGAAAGGACGCAAAGGGTAGAAAAGCTATATACAACCATCTTGCATCCCAAGCAAGGGGCTCAGGCAAGCTAGCAGCCTTAATTCGCAAGGAGATAGTATTTGCCAGAAACAACAAAACTTACAAGAGACAAGGGGAGTCAGCTATTCAAGAAGAGGCCATCATGGGAGTTCTCTTGAAGTATGTTGAGGACCCCAGTATCTTTGAGACCAAGCCAGGCTTTTTGAATAAGTTCAGAACGCTTGTCAGTAACATGGTAACTAAGTTCTCTGGCACCAAAGATGTTGCAATCAATAACAACGAGGAGTTCTTAGAGTTTGCAAGAAGAGTAAAAGCATCTGCAGAGGGAAGAGAGGTTGAGGCCTCTCAACAGGTTGACATACAGCAGGTTACTGCTGAGGATGTTATGGCTGATCAGACGCTATCTCAAGAAGAGAAAAACAAAAAGCTGGAGGAACTAGCGGACCAGATGGTTGAAGGCACCGAGGGCGTTGCCACGTCATCTGAAGACGTTTTGTCTCAGGACGATACACAAGACATAGACTCAACCAGACTGTCTTTTGGACGAAGAAAGTCTGAGTTTACTTACCTGAAGGATGCGGAGATCTTCTACAGAGAGGATCCTTACGCAGAAATTGGTGCTACTGCGGCTCAGTTTGAAAGAACTAGAGACAAAAAAATTAACGTCAACGACTACTTCCACTTTAGAAACTGGTACAACCACATGACTGCAAATGGGCGTAGGCCTGCAAGAGTCACTCAGATGTACTATATAAAGGACGGTAAGAAGTACAACATCAAGCCTCCAAAACCCAAGGTAGACAAAGACGGAAACCTTGTTGAAATCAAAGGTGCTCCACACGGTAAGTTTGCGGTAGAGAGAAGGCGTCAAGAGCGACAATTCGAAAAAGCCAGAGAGACAAATAAGCTAAGGCAAGAGGTATTTGATTTGGCTGATACAGCTCAGATCTTGGAGCAAGCTGGTCTTCCTGCGGCTGACGGTATGTCTCTTGTCCCTGGATTTGACATTGCAGCATTCAACGAGCTCACAGATCGTAGTGCTAGGTTTGAGTTCATCAGCCAGTTCAGAGACAACGTGTTCTTCGACAAAACTGCTGAAGAGCAGAGAGAGGTCCTTGACATCGCCAACGAGAATCTACAGCTTCTGATGGACTCTGGACTTAGCGCAGAGGAAGTGAGTCAAGAGCAAGCTGCAGACATGCTGAACATGTCAGGAAGGACTCCTTCATTCATGGCCCAGGGAGGTGATAGCCTTAATATGGGCAGCGTGCGCTTGTCAACTGGTCGTCGCAAAGCATCTGAGGAAGCCAGGACAATGACTAATGAGCAGTCAGAGTCATTTAAAAGCAGCGTAAGGCAGATCTTCCCAGGCATGAGTGATGAGGATCTATTTTACACAGAACAAGAGCTAAGGGAAATGGATGACGCTCAGTCTATCTTGATTGGATATGACCGAAGCGGCATGACAACTAAGACTGGCATTGTTCGTCAGGTAAGCCAAATGATTGGCGGAAAGGTAGTTAGCTCTCACAGGACGCCTGCTATGCGAGACAGGGTTTTCAGAAAGATGAGGGCGTTGATGGAGAAGGACAGAAAAAGTAAAAACCCTAAGGGGTATATTGTCGTGGCCATTGGCGCCCTTGACATGGCGTCTCTTCCAGGGAACCCAGCAGTATTTTCACAGATTATGTTGGAGTACCTCAACGAGGTGCAGGGGCAGGCCCGCATAGACAGAGTTAACGAAGTGCTTTCTTCTATGTCTGCTGGTGATCTCAAGGGCATTTATGACGCATCTCGTTCAAGGAGAACTGCTGGGGCCATGGCTCTTAGGCTTATGAATGAAGGGCTTGATAAGACAGCTCTTAAGGAGGGAATCAAAAGCGAGCAAGAGGCTGAAGATTTTGTACAAATTATATCAGATGTAAGTAATTTTTCTGATGCCTTTACTTCTTTCAATGCCAGAGCAAAGGTTGCTAAGAAGGTGATTAGAAACAACATACTAAACATTCCTCGTGATGGCAGCGCAAAAAAAGTTCTTGAGTACATAGAAAAAAACTATTCTGACTTATCTCTTAAGGATGTCCCTGGGGCATCTGTGATTACGCTCATGAAAGTTCCTTATGGGAAGGATGGTGACTTAACTATTTCTGACACAGACAGCGATGCGTTCCCAGACGCTATTGTCTCTAGGACCTCAGAGAGAATGAAGTTCTTGGCAAAGCCCATCCCTGTTGAGAAGTCATTTGCCAAAGCAACGTATACAGACGATCAAGGAAAGAGAAGAAAAGTATTTACAAAGCAAGCAGAGAAAGAAGGCAAGACTCTGAAGTACGCCAAGAAACGACTTGGATATGGGGCTGAATCTACAATTACTCTGAGTGACGATGTCATTACAAATCACAGGCTTTCTTCTGGGCGGCGCAATCAAGCGGCTTGGGTTGAGCAGGAGCAGTCAGGATTTCAGCGCTGGAAAAACAAATGGATAAGAAGGCTTCAGGATAAGTATGTTGACGTCTTTAACATACAAGCTGATATTGAAAGACAGAAGGGGCCAATCAGAAAGAGTCAAGACTTTCAGATGGCGGAGGAGCTTATGTACGGAAAGGCCGCTGAGGACTTAGCTAAACTAGACAAGAGAGTAGAGGCCATAACAGCAGCCATGAAAAAGGCAGGCATCAAAGTTGATGACGTGTCTCAATACCTCTATGCATTACACGCTAAAGAAAGGAATGCTTTGATCTTTCAAAGATCCAACGGAGCTATTGAAAATGGTAGCGGCATGACAAATGCTGAGGCAGACTCTATAATTAAATCAGCTAACAAGCAAGCCCTAAACCCAATCGTAAAAATGATTAGGGATATCCAAAAAGACACCAGGGAGACCATGGTTAATTTTGGTCTAGAGAGTAGGGACACTGTCAACGCATTTGAAAACATGTTTGACAACTACGTGCCTTTGGCTGGCGTGGCTATGGACGAGACAGTCAAGTCCCCCTACCCCACTGGAGGTGCAGGAATGAACGTATTTGGTCCAACAACCAGGAAGGCTAAAGGCAGAAAGTCTCAAGCAGAAAACCTGTTGGCTCAAATAGTGGCTCAAAACGCATCTGTTCACATCAAAGCCAGAACAAATGAAGCACTTCAGTCGCTTCATAATCTAATCAAAGAGAATCCGAACACAAAGGTCTGGCGTATTCTGGACCCCAGCTCAGGAATTGATATAGACTCTCCTAATGTGGTTGCTGTAAGAATCGGAGGCAAGCAAAAGTTTATATACTTTAATGACCCTAGCTACGCTCAGAACCTCAGAGGTATGGGCATCCCTCACAGCAATGCTTTTGTTAAGGCTTTGAGAGCTCCAGCGCAGTGGCTAAGAGCCTCGTTCACAACTCTGAACCCTGAGTTTGTTATCTCTAATTTCTCTCGTGATATTCAGTCTGCTTTATTTAATGCGTCCGCTGAGGCAGAGATAGAGGGCGGCATGCTCAACAGTGCCAAGACTGTCAAGAGAATATTTAAGCTTGTACCACAGACCCTTACGACCCTAACAAAGAATGCGGTACAGAAAGGAGGAGACCCAGCTATAGAGAAGTATTTTCAAGAGTTTAAGGATGACGGTGGAAAGACTGGATGGGCTTATGCAAAGCCCCTAGATCAACTTGCAAACGACTTGCAAGCAGACGCTGAAGGAAAAACAAAGACTCAGGAGATTCTTGGTAAGGCTAAAAACTTTGCTGAATTTGTTGAAGGCATCAACGACGCTTTTGAGAACAGCATAAGGCTTGCGTCCTACATAGCGGCAAGAGAGTCAGGGGTTTCAAGAGACAAGGCGGCGCAGCTCGCCAAAAACATTACTGTGAACTTTAACAAGCAGGGTGAGTACGGACCAACCCTTAACGCAGTATACTTGTTTTTCAACGCCTCTATTCAGGGTACAGCAAGGCTCGGAAGATCCTTGGTTAACCTTCGCCCTCAGAAGAGACCTGACGGGACAAACAGAAAGAACTACGAACGAATTACATCTGCTCAGTGGATGGCTTCTGGACTTTCTGTATTTAGCTCAATGCTTACCATGCTTGGGTATGCCATGTCTGACGAGGACGAAGATGGTACGCTTTTCTGGGACAAGATTCCAGACTACGTGAAGGAGCGTAACCTGGTTATCATGCGCCCCAACGGAAAGGACTATTTTAAGATTCCTATGCCATACGGATTTAACGTCTTCGCAAACATGGGAACTGCTTTGACGGAATCTGCATACGGAAATCGTGAAGCTGACGAGGCAATGATGTTCTTGTTTAATTCGTTTATGGCGTCATTCTCTCCTGTGTCATTCGGTCAGTCTGATGACTTGTTTAAGTCTGTTGGTAAGGGTGCAGTTCCCACAGTGATGAAACCTTTCGTTGACGTCATGGTCAACGAGACATACTTTGGCTCACCTGTGACTGGGGAGAACCTCCCGTTCGGTGTACAAAGACCAGATTCAGAACTGTCTTTCAGATCTCCTCAGGCGGTGCAAGACTTCTTTAGCTGGATGAACGAGGCCACTGGTGGTAGCGAGTACAAGGCTGGAGGCATGGACTTTAACCCAGACAAGTTCTGGTACATGTTTGAGTACTATATCGGAGGTGCTGGTCAGTTCGTAAACAGATCTCTGTTTAAGTTCCCAAGACAAGTAAAAGCAAAGCTTTTCTCTGATCAAGATATTGAGATACAAGCTGGAGATGTGCCTTTGGCTAGAATCCTTTATGGGCAACCATCTAAGTACTTTGACATGGAGAAGTTTAAAGAGAATCAGCAGGAGTTTGATTCCCTATACAAAGAACTAAAGGAGGGATACACCTTTAAAAAGGACAGACACAAAGGCATTGGCGGCAACATGGATAAGCTGCTAAAAAAGACACTAAAAGAGCTGGCATTTCTTAGAAAGAAAAAAAGAGAATTTAAAAGCCTGCCATACGATGAAAGACTTTTGAAAGTTCAAAAGATTAGAGACAGAGAACGCCAAGTAATAATGAGATTTAATAAATACTATGAGCAAGCAAGAAACTAAAATCAAAGACACGGGCCTCGGCAAGTGGCTCAAGTCAAAAGCACCCAACGTGCTTAATGTTGTAGGGGATCTACTGCCAGACAGCGGAGGCCTTGGCATTGTAAAGAACTTAATCGACAAAGACCCTGACGTTGATACAAATGAAGGGGTGGCTGCTGTAGATGCAGAGATCCAGTTCCA
>UEXM01000859.1_pt1 | contig 20078 bp, 16 predicted proteins | sample 1796661 | NCBI WGS metagenome assembly UEXM01 (sample SAMEA4772469, study PRJEB27181) | metagenome | reverse complement strand
TAACCTAGACCAAGAGTAAGTTATTAAAAATAACGCGTTTTAATATTGACTTTATTGATATTATATGCTATACTTTAGTTACAATAAGGAAAGGCACTGAAGCCAACCTTAACCTAAAAAACACTATGAAAATAAAACAGCGCATCAATAGCGCCGCCACCAAAGTAGTCACACGGCTACTCAACTCTAAGCTCCTCACCGAGCTTATTGAAGACAAGGTCAAAGCAGCCGTAGAGTCCGCTGCCGTGTCTGTTGAAGACCTCGCCTCTGAGATTGAGGTAGAGGACATAGCCGCCAAAGTGTCAGCGTCCGAAGTCGCCAGCTACATCAAAAGCTGGGAGGTCGCAGAGTGCTTTGACTCTCAAGAGATCGCCGAACATATCGACGAGTATCAAATCGCTACCGAGATCGATATCTACGAACTCGCCAAGAAGATAGATCAAGATGAGGTCGCCGATAAGCTCCGTGTGCTTGTCGATGTCGATGACATAGTTAGTGATGCCATCACGAAGATCACCGAATCAACATTTAAACTAACAATAGAATGAGAACAATAAACAGTTACACCGACAGACAGATCCGCAATTCTTTGCGGGCATGGTATGAACTCGCCGACGAAGACCAGAGAGACCGTGGCTCTGTCTGGTATGAAAAGGCAGAGGAAGAGGCTACCTGCATTTCAGACATCACTGGTGTCGAGAAAGTCGCAGCAGCAGCCGTCATCGCCGCCCTCTCCCCACGTAACAAGTGGGAGCGTAATGTGCATGACGCATGGGACCTGTGCAAAGCGTGGGCTAGTGGTGACCCTCAAGAGTCCGTCACCGTCTGCACCTTCCACTCTAACCGTGACAAGGCATGGCGTATCCTCGAAGGTGAGCGAGATGTCCTTGCATCGTCACCCAAAGTCTCTGCCTTCGCAGATACCATCGTCAATGGGTGTCTGGCTAACCGTATCGTGGTTGACGTCTGGCATACCAGAGCCTGTATCACCAAACCACGAGAAGGCCGTGTCGATTGTCAGGCGTCCCCGACACTAGCCCAATACAGTAGGCTAGAGGAGATCACCCTTGAGGAGGCGCAGCTTGCCGAAGATCCTCCCTGCGTGTATCAGGCAACCATATGGTGTGTCATCAAAGACAAATGGGAGGAGACCAAAACAGTAGCACTTTACTAATGAAGTTACACTACCCTAAACGCGGCCTCAATTCATACTGTGGCCCCGCTATCCTTAGTTACCTGACTGGCATCCCGACTCACGTAGCCGCCCGCCATATCAGGAGACACTCAGGACAACGGGCTGTAAGATCGTGTGGCATCCACTTCTTGAGGCTCGCCCTCAAAGACTTCGGGTATCACACGTCGGATGAACTGAACGTAAAAGGGCTAACCGTCAACCAGTGGCTTAAGAAATACGATAAGAAGCGCACGCCTCAACGTGTTTATCTTGTCCTTGCTGGACGTCACTTCTACCTATTCAAAGGACAAGAATACATCTGTGGACTTGTCGATAAACCAACCAGTATCAAGGACAAAAGTCTGAAACGGCGCTGCCGCATCTACTCAGTCCATGAGGTCATCAAGCATGTCCTCAGATACAAATCCGATAACTCTCCAGTCTTTGCTCTGGAACAATAAAAGCAAAACCAAACAACAAAACCAAACCAAAGAAAAAAACATATTATGCATGGAATTAAAGAACTAGACGCCGTTATGGTCCCCGCAGGTGAAAACTACCGCACATGGCACAACCTTGAGAAGGTATCACCGAGTGGATTAATCACACCCCGTGAGGCAGAGGAGGTAGGACTATTCCCTACCATCCGAGAAGCTGAGATCGTCGCCACTGTCAAGTCAGATGAGAAGACCTACTACCCGTCTGTCAAGATGCCGTCCCACAAAGGTCTTGTCGCAGAGACTAGAGAAGGACAACTAGTCCCGATTCACGTAGCGTCGAACCAATACGCCATCATCCAGAACCGGAAGATCGCGGAGCTTATGTCTTCAGCACTCAAAGAAGCTGAGATAGAATACAAGTTCTCCGCAATGGGGACGCTCAAGAACCTGTCTCACTTCTTCATCTCAATCGAGTTAGGTGAGAACGGTGGTATGTTCAAGGTCAATGGGGAGGATCATCTCTTTCACCTCAATGCCCTCACTAACCACTGTGGTATGTCCTTCCGAACTCATGGGTCACATACCAGAGTAGTGTGTGCCAATACCTTCGATGCCAGCCGATACGGCGACAAGAAACTCATGGACTTCAAAGTAGTCCATAAAGGCAACGTAGAATTCAAGTGCAGGGACCTCGCCCAGAAGATTACCGGACTACTCAAGAGTAGGGAAAGCTACGTTGAAGAGATGGAGATGCTAGCCGCCCAGAAGGTGGCCGAGCAGGACATCCAGAACATCGTGGCGGGCTACTACATCCAGCAGGCATTCAGTAAGGTTGATAAGTTCTCAACCCGAACCCTGAACGCCGTATCCGGTATCACTGACCTGTCGATCAGGGGTAGGGGTAACCGTGGAGAGTCTTTATACGACGTCTTCAACGGAGGCACTGAATACTGGACTAGTGGCGAAGGTGTTGGTCAGAGGACATCTGACACTAACAAAGCCTTCTCTTCAGAGTTTGGCACAGCCGCCGCCCACAAGCGTAGATTCGGTGATTACCTCATCGACAATGCTGACTCCATTGACCAGCTTGCAGAGGAAGGTCGTGTTGTCATGGAAGAAACACTTAAAGGCTAAGAAGCCTGATACTCTGCCCCTTCCGATTGGAGGGGGCAGCAATCATGAATCAACCTAAATAAATACGATGAACTACGAAAGCCAAGCATACAAACCGGACTGGTATGAGTCCGATGATATCAAACTATATTACTCAGCCACATCAGGCTCATCACCGTTCAATGAATGGTATGAGTTCGACGATAGGTCTGAGGCTCTCGACTACATCGCCAAGTTATTCCACTCGCAATCTGTGTTGGACCGCTTCTATTTCAATGAAGGGGAGCTATACGTCCGCGAAACTGATGAAGTTGCCGACCTCCAAGAGGTCGTAGACTTTGAGAGTAGATTCTAAAAACCAACCTGAGTTTAACTAATATGAAAAAAACAATAAGCAGAACCGCCCAGATTCATGGGCGGGGATCACAACCCTACCGTTGGGTTTCCCGACTCACAGTGGAAGAGAAAGACGCTGTGAGGAGAGGGGAACTAGTCCTCATCCGTGATCACCATCCCCTGTCGGGGTGTGATTACAAAAAGGTCGTTTATCATAAACGATCTAAAAGATTCGGCCACCGCAACTACAACCCATAATTCTAGATATGACAAATAAACAAATAAACGACATGACCGACGAAGGTCATGGTTGCCCAGTAGTCCACCTCAACGGCTCCAGCAAGGACGCCCTCTTGAAAGAGTGGTTCACCTTCCAGAAAGCCCTCGAAACAGCGCGAGAGTTGTTCCCTCACGAGAGCTTTCATGGCCGTAACCATTACCCGAAAGGCGATGCCGGAGAGCAGAAGGCTGATGAGTATAGAAAGGCATTACTAGTCCAGTTAGATACTCTGATCCATTGTGCTGCTGGAAACAACGCCGGAATCGACGCACAATAGAAGCTATGGAATTAAATGCTCCAATCCCATCTAAACCAGATGTCCCTGATAACTACAAGGAATACATCCACGATGCGACCTTTACAGCCCGTTCATACCTCACACAAGAGGGTAAGATTGTCTTAGGCTTTGAAGGCCGAGGCAGTGAGACCAATGAGTTGAATGAGTGGGATGTTGAGTTCGACATCTATGATTTCCTCGCTTGGATGAACAAGCATAAGTTAGAGGAACTCGCAAAGAAACCCATAATGTCTCTCGCAGACCCGCATAAGAACAAATAGAGCCATGCCAACCGAAATACCTGTTATATTTAAACCTAGTTACGGTAACTTAACGTGCTACGTAGCTGACGTCAGTCTGAAACGTATCATCACTAAGCTTACGGGCCATAAATCGCTCACTGAAAGTGACCGTGAGGCTCTCAAAGAGTTAGGTTTCACCTTCAGAGTCATCCAACCTCACTATCACGTATGATAACTATCACGCAAATCGCTAGTTACCTTGCATTTACGCCCTTGCTCCCTATCGGTATTTGCTGTATTGTAGCTAACATGCAGCGCACGCAAAAAAGATTCGACCAAAAGCGTGCGAAGCAGACCAACAAAACTTAGTGGGCAATAGTCCACACCCAACACCCGCTGCCATTTTGTGTTTTTTATGGTAGCGGGTGTTTTTATTTAATCCAAAGGATTAACTCTAGGTTTCTCTTTGAGAATGCTCTGAACATCCTTGCCTCGCTTACGTAGAACCTCGTCTTTTTTCAGCCTGTCCAAAGTCGAAGAGCTTAAAGATCTATTCTTAAAATCAGATCCGCGTATGGCTTTTGCAACATCTGAGTTTAACCTCAAAGATTTAATAATTAAATCTTTTTCTTTTTTAGGAAGTGGGGAAGTTTTATACCAACCGCGAGCGCGTTTCATGATCTTGAGGTCATCCGAATAGAAAGTATTAGCGATCTCTTCTACATCATCGTCCGACAGAAACTGATTAGAAGCTAATTTGTCTGTAGTAGACCTAGAAGCATTCAAATCATCGCGAGTCTCTCGCATAGCACTGTAGAAAGCATTAGTGTGATCCACATTCAAGTTTCTCACAGGAGAAATTTCATTCATCACAAGCTGACCCAACTTATCTTCTGCGGACATCGAAGGCGACTCGCCTTTAGTAGTCTGAATAACTTTTCTGGCAAAGTTGAGCGCCCGTGGCTCAAATGCATTCTTAAGGATATAAGAAGCCCTCTTGGCAAAGATTACTTCAGGTTCATCGAATTCATTATAAATCTTCTGCTTAGTAACAGAATCAATATTCTCTTGGGACTCCCGCCAAGCTTGGCCAAGAATAGGTGACTCAATAAACTCGTTAAGGAACATACCAGAGGCTTCAGTAATCCCTTTTAAGAACTGACCTTTTTGAGCGTATTTTGACAACCTCTCAAGGGAATTAGTAACAGGTGATATCGGGTTAAGGAAAGTCATGTCCCACTGGACCTGCTCACCGAACCAATTGAAATACCAAATGGTAGAGTTTTGTCGGTATTCAGGTAAGCCTTTCCTGTTCAACTCATCTTCTTCTTCAGAAACACCGAAAATAGCCCGCATGATTTGCGCTCCCAGTATACTTACCCCACCTACGATTGCGGAGTATCCAACAAGCCTGCGGAAACCCCTCTTTTTGATGACTGGGTTGCTGCTACTTATTTCTTTTTTTATCACGGAGGGAGTCGCTAAAAAGATACGGACAGTGTCTGTCTTAAACCTTAAGAAGGACGCAAAGACAAAACCATACCTTGAAGAAAGGTCTTTTATAGCCTCATAAGAATCTACATAAGATTGAGAAGTGTCCCGAACGGTTTTAGACGCTATAACTTCAAGGTCTTCATCCGTAAGGTTTTTATAACCTGTGTCATTACCGCTCTTTAAATCGCTGTGTCTGGCTCTCTTCAAAACAGAAAGCTCAAACTCATAGTAACCAATCTTATAGAAGTCATCTACTGCCTGAGAAAGAAGCATCATCCGGTTAACAACAGGATCTAAAGTTTTCTTTCTAACTGCGGCAGAAGCATTCATAGCCTTCAGTTTGACTTTCGCACTTAGGAGTTTCTCTGATTCTTTCTGTAGTCTTTCTCTTAGGACGTCTATATTAGTGTTTCCGTTAACTAAGTCCGATAAAAGCTGACTGGTGATATCCCCCTGAATTACGTTCAGGCTAAGTAACCTACCCTGATATGCGTCGATAGACCTGAGACTCTCATTAGAGTTTAGTGGGTTTAGGACCTTACCTACTTGGGTAATATGCTCAGTAAGGGTCAGGGGGTTTAGGCCCTGCATCGGCCCGAAGAAACCTAAGTTACCAATCACGTTACGCGTATAGAAACCGATACCGAATAATGTCTTAGCTGTTAGTGTGGCCCCTTGAGCGAGTTGAACACCTCCCACAATCCAGTTACCTAACTCAGACTCTTGTGCGTTTATCTTATCTTGTTTCTGGACATAAGATTGGATCTGTTTAAAAGCTTCAGCATCAATGTAATGGTGGAACCCCTTATTGAATTCAGCATCCTCCTCACTTAAACCTTCTGGTTCTTGATTGTAGCGGTAAGCTTCCCCCGTCCTCATGTTGACGATATTCAACTTTAACGTGGCCTCTGGACCCATTCGGTCTAAATCATCGGTAGAGTAAACGAAATTATTACCTTCGGCTTGCCCGAGAGCAATCATATTAGATATCATTGACTCCCTACTGAGAGACCGACTTAAAATAGACACAGATCGGATTACGTTGTTAACTACCTCTGAATCAGCGTGCTGCCCTAAAAACTTACGGATGGCTGGAGGAACTCTTTTACGCCTTTTTAGGTTATCAATAATTGATTTAGCAATGCTTCCGTCCTTAAGACCTCCCTTAGAACTACCAAATTGTTTGTCCGCATCAAGAGACTCAACGTAATCCCTCATCGCTTCTTTAATTTGAATAGCTATGGCGGGGTCAGTATTGTAGATATCCTCTACTCTCTTTCGGGCTTCTTGTGCGGAAACACCAGCCTCGCGTTTTCTTACCTCAGACTCGATGTAGAATTCCTTGAATTGCTCTAAAGCATTCTCATAATTCTCAACCATCACTTGGTCGATATTAGTGAAATCTCCCCGCATGATACGCCTCACATTGTCCATGTAGGCTTCATCAGTGAAAGCGCGATAAGTTCTGGTAACATAAACGCCTAGCCTACTGTCAATCACAGCTCCAAGATCGCCACTAATACCGAACTCATCTTTCATAATCTTAGACATAGAGTCTAAGACAAACCTGAGTTTCCCAAGATTCTCATGCAGCTCAGGGTGGCTAGCGGCTAGGACGCTAGCAGCAGCCTCTCTTTTCGCTTTCGATAAACCGAGGAGAGTATTCTTTTCCGCTGCCTTCCTATCCAGAACGTGCAGTTTGTAGAGAGAAGCTTCTTGTTCGGAAGTAATCTTCTTACCGCTATTCTTATAATCCCTTATACGAACCCGATATTCGTTCTCGATCTGAGTCTCTACTTCTTCACTAATCTCAATATCATCAGGTCGTCCTAAGTAATCCCCTAAAATAGTGTCTTCAACTGTATTCTTTTTAAGGTAGCTTGTAATCTTATTAGCGATTGTCTCAGTTGATTTTTCAACAGCCCGCTGCACCGCATCAGCTTGTTTTTTAAGTTCCAGTATTCTTGGGTCAAGGTTACCTTGGAAGATTCTTTTAATGCCCGTGCGACTGGTATACTTACCGCCTGCGAAAGCGCCCAGAGCAATCTTATACCCCTTGAACATCGGTAGCTTGGCTACGATCTCTTCGTAAGTTGTGTCCTCAGTTATTTCATTGAGAGTAAGGCTGATTTGGTTAGCGAAACTTACGAGAGATTCGTCGGGAACTTCAATGTCGAACTGTTTAATAGCATAATCAAACCGACCACCACTCTTGATATAACTAATCTCATCCGAGATTTCGTTTATCTTTCGGGAAAGTTTCGGGTTATTCTTGCGGAGTTTAGCTCGTAAGGAAAGTTTCTTCAGACTACCAGCAAAGAACCTCATCAAGACACGAGCCGTGTTAGGTTGAGTCAGGTAAAAGGAAGCGTCTTCGTAGGAAGTGTAGCCTCTAGTTGCTCTCTCATAATGGTCCGCAAACATATCACGGACGAGGTTTCTTTTAAGGTCAACGTCCCCCGCATCAATTGCTTTTAACACATTCTCAAGTTCAGTGGGGTCTTGAATATATTTTTTAGCAAAGTTTTTGAAGGACCCGTCGCTCGTTTCGGCAATCGCTGAATCAATTTCTTGGTCGGTCAACTCGATTGACTGGACTGACTTAACGAAAATACTATTTAGTTCCGCCTCAAGAATCATTTTGAGGTGAATAGAGTTCCTTGCGATATCCCCATACCTAGCCAAGATCTGACCAGAGTTTTTACCATTCACAAGGATAACTAAATTACTCCCACCGTCTTCATTAGGAGTTTGGACCGTCTTAAACAACTCATTAGGGGCATACTTAAACTCAGCTTCGGATTGCTCGTTGTTTAATATAACAACAGGAGCTGCGGATGCGGGCATAGTATGCGCCGCTACCTCTTGAATCATTTTATTTATATCAGCTAACTGATCCTCTGTTACATCATCATCCGAACTTAAGTTTTCAAGAGAGTCATATTTTTTCCTCTCGAAATTCTTACGTGCGTTGTCGTTAGTTTCTGCCTTACTCTTCTCAATAACTTCTTCAGCTTTGAGGATCTGAAGCTCTTGCATTATCCGCCGCTCAACTAAATACCTACCAGCAAGATCAGGGACTACATCCATGTTAAGGAAATCAACTAAATCATCGAAGGCGGTATCTAAATTAGTCTTAGGTTCGATACCAAATAATTGTTTGATGCTATTTATAATTCTTCGCAATAAACCCTTTTGAGGGAGGTCCCTGACACCTTGTTGGAAACGAGGGGAAGTGAATATTGAAGAAATAAACTCATCGATGTTAGCCAAGCCAGCTTCAAAAGCTGTTTGATCCTGTTGCGAGTCAAACTTCTTAGGATTCTTGGCGTGTTCTTTGATCATCAACTGCCTAAGTGCCTCAAGTTTGTCGAGCGACCTACGCTGCTCGACAGTCAACAATGACCGATCAGTAGAAAGAAGTTTCTTTGTGAAAGCGTGGAGGTATTCATGCAATAAAATTGACTCTACCCCTTTACCGTAGGTAGAAGAAATATTGATCCTGACTGTCCCCCTCCCTTTCTCATCTTGTAAGAATGAACCTGCGGAATCTTGGATGTCATCTACAATTTCAAAGTTAACTGAGCGAACAAATTCAGGGTCTCTCAACAACAACTCAGCAACGAGTTTGTGGGAATCATCAACTCCAGACTTCTCGATAATTTTAAGAGCCGCTAAGACAGATTCTGGTTCCCCGCTCTCTAAAGCGAGCCTGTAGATATCCGCTATGTTTTCTTCGATCCGCTGTTTAGCGTCTGCGTCGGTGATTAAGTTCGGAGCGTTGTTTCTAGTTACATACAGATTCTCGTAAACTGATCTCGCTCTTTTTAGGTCTGGTGTAATGGCTTCTCCAGTATCATAACCTACAAGGACAAGGAAATCTTTCTCTGCTTTACTTAAACCCAAGAAGTCCGCTTCAGGCACTAAGAGTTCCTGAGCGTATTGGCTATCGTTATCGATTTTGTTGCTGAGAATACGGTTAGCAAATACTCTTACCTTACTCGACATAGAGGAAGTAAGCTGCTCAACAAAAGTAGGTATATTTTGATTAGCTCTAGAGATAAAGGCGTCATAAGAAATGTTTTCGCTATCCGCAGTGCTTTGTGGAGCAGGTGATGGGGCAGCTAGATTCGCCATACTTTCTTCAGGCGCTAATTCTGATTGTCTAGAGTCTTTAATCTTAAGTAACCTAGCTTTGTTTCGGATTCGCCCACCGACTCTCTGAGAGTAAGAAAAGAAGTTGGGGAAAGGTCCGTTCTTTCTCCTAAAATTCTCATGCCCCATGAGACCTTTTATAGTTTGTTTAGCCACCGTTGCCTCCCACCCGTCATTTAAAGACCACTTACCATTTTTATTTTTAGAGCGAGTAGTGGATAAGAAACTGTCGTTAAATGTTTTTTTGTTAAGTAGCCCCCCTTGCCCAGAAGTAGTGGCGTATAAAAAAGCTGAAATTTTCTGGAGCGGGGTCCCGTTCAAGAGGTTTAAATTAGACTCCCAAGATTTAGACCTTCCGAGATTGATGTCTTGGTTTTCTTTCTTCTCTAAGAAATTATCGACGTCTTTCATGTCAAAGAAAGCGATGAACTCCTCACTTTGCACAAAATCATCTAAGGCTGCGTCAGAGTCTAAGTTCTTCTCGCTACTAATCTCCGAAACGCGAGAGCGTAAATACTCTACTTGCAGCCCTAACCGCAATTCAGTAAGTAACTGTGTAAACGCAGTTTCCTGAAGTTCAGAGACAACCGCAGGATTTTTGAGTCCAAGTCGGTTAATATTAGACGCTATACTAAATATCTTACCTGATACACCATTAACACCAACAGAACCGCCTTCTTGGCTCCCTCCCGTAATGGATCTAATATTTTCAGATGCCCAACTATTTAATTTTTGAAGCGCCTCAGAAAGAGTAAGCTCTCCATCCAAAACAAAAATGTCGTCGAAACTACCTTGTTGGTCTAATTGAGCTAGAGACTCCAATTCTGAGGCTGACCGTTCTTGAAACTCTGCTTTTGATTCGCTGTTTTTCTTCTTACTAACTAACCCTTTTATTTTAGTCAGGGCTTTCTTTGAGTAAAACCCCGCTTGTTTAAACTTAAGCTTAAGGGGAGAAGATTTAGACCCCATGATCCCGCCCAGCTCAATTACATTCTCAGAAGCTTTCGTATCATGTAGCGTGGAACTAGAAGTATCTTTAAGAGCGGATACGGGACTCCGGTCTTCGATGCTAGGCTTCATTACGTCAAGCACCTCTCCATCTACTATCACGAAAACGTCAGTATTTATAGGTCCGCTATAAGAATCCGGTATAGTGACGATATGACCTGAGTCTATAGCTGCCTTGGTCGCAAGAGGGTCGTTGTTAAACAAAAAACCGTGATCAGGAGAAGACATAGCCCCATTCAAAGATTTATTTTCTACAATCGAATCTTCTTGAACGTAATCGTAATAACTAGCTAGTTCAGATTTATTGGGGATGTAGTGCTGAGACTTGGGGTCACTTTGGTAACCTTTGATTTTTTCTTCTACAGCCTTTTTGATTTTACTAATCTCCGCATTTGACACCGATCCCAAGCCATACTGATATGACTTAGGCTTCACAGGATAACCAAACTGAGAGAGGTCCTCTATAGCTTCCTCCACTCTTTTTTGTTTTTTAGACATAAGATTATTTATGTCGGGATCTCTAGTGGGATCAGTAGCCTCGTCAGGATCTAAATCATCAAACTCGTCACCTAAATCTAACTTAGTAAACGGTGTTTCTGTATCAACTTCAGAGTCAGACAACAGTTCTTTGATAATAATGTCCTTAGCTTCCGCATGACTAAAACCCTGATCAACAAACTCTTTAATCCTAGCGGTTGCTTCAGCATCCCCTTCGAGTATCTTCTCAGCTTTCTCATACCTAATCTCTTGTTGAACAATCCTAGCAGCTTCTGTAAAAGGAAGCTCAAGTTGATTTGGGTCTTTTTCTTCAGGTTCAATCGAACGGCGGCTAAGGGGGTCACTACCCTCCCTGATTTTAGCCCGATCTAAAACACTACCAAGGGCAATGAGAGCGTCTTGGTCTGGTATTAAAGAAGTCCCATCTGAATTTGGCTGAAAAGTAAGCTTTTCAGTCCCTTCCGAAATAACATTCCCTGCCTCATCAACAATAGGATTCCCTTCGTCATTAAGAAGAGGAGCTTTTGTAATAGTAACTTCAACACCACCCCCATCGGTTTTAACGGCGGATACTTTGGCGTCTTTATATTTACCGTTCTGTGGTAAACTTTCTCCGATAATATTGGATAAAGTATCAGTATCTGTTTCTGGATCTAATTCCAAACGCAAGGCGGCACCTTGCTCTACCCCGTCTGCTGTGCTGGTTTCTCGGAGCTTTATCGTGCTTCCCCCTAAAGTAACCGTTTGTGGGAAACTAACTGGCTCAACGGCTGGTGTTTGAGCGGCTGGTGTTTGAGCGGCTGGTTTCTCTCTTTTCGTAGTTCTCGCTCTGTTAAAAATCTTTTCAAACTCTTTCGCGGCTTTGGCGGAACTTGTTTTTTCTAAATCTTTTTTAGCCCTCTTACCTACTTTTTGAAAAACCTGCTGTTCAACCAGCTTTGTCCTCATAAGGCGGTTGCCTGTGACAAAATCAGTAGCCGAGCTAATAGCGGACTGTGCCGCGGGTCCCCCTGCTCCTAAAGCTAGTCCATACAAGGCCCCCCATCCTGCGGAAGAAGCGACCTCCATAAAGCTAAGGTCTTCGTTAGTCGCAACGGCTTGTATTATTGTGTTAAAATATTCATCAGCACCTTCTTCAAGTGCTTCAGACCCACCGCTCTTGAGCATCCCGCCTACCCCACCTAACATCCCGCCATAGAATTTTTTATAACCGTCTTTGAGGACTTTTTCAAACGCGTCCCTGTAAGCAGCTTCTTTATTAGAGAAGGCTACCTTAACCCCGCTCATTTTCTCTAGAATCTTTTTAACTTCTTTTCCTGAAGCTTTCTGGATAAGGGCCATTTCAACACCCGCCATACCACCTAAATTGAAAGACCCCACAAGTCCCATACTTAATAGACCCGCAGCCCCTCCTCCGTAAATAGCGGCGTCTCTTTTCTGTTCATCAGATAACTCTTTGTCGTCTTTTAAAACGTCGTAAATAGCCGCGTAAGTATTAACCCCGCTTTGAATACCTGTCTGCAACAACATGGCAGGTTGCCTAACAAAACCACTAGACGCCAAGCTGGCCGCAGTGTCCTTGAACATCGACGTAAGGGTGCCGCCTTTCGCTATCGACTTACTGATTTTCATCGTCGCTCCCTTAGTAACAGCACTTTTTAAGAGGGATTTCCTAATCTGGTTACCGACAGCCGTTTTAACTACCGCTTTTAAAGATAATTTACCAGCGACGGCGGGTACAGCACCTACTCCGGCGGTAGCAAAAGAAGTGCCTATAACTTGGGTAGCGTCAGACACAAGAGCGGAACCCATACCCAACAATTCAGAGCCAAACTCAAAATCTTCACCGAAAAGTCTAGCAACTTTGCGCCTACTGCTAGCTTTTCTAGCGTGTTCTAAAACAGCAGCAATAGCTTCAGGGTCGTCAGCTACAACCCCAGCCGCATTGTAAGTAGACGCAAAGCTACTTACAAACTTACCACTCATTTCATCTCGGACGTTTTTAAACCCGCTGTAATCCTGATTTTCCTTAAATTCTTTTAGAATTCTTACGTTGTTTTCGCCTATGAGTTTCTTTTTCTTTTCCTCACGTAGTTCAGGGTCTTCTATCTCAGAGTCAACTTTTTCCAAAGCCTCGTCCAGTTCATCCATACCTTTTGCCTTTGCCTCACTCCATGCAGTAGCTAAGTAAGTGTCTTGTAGTGCTTGGTCTGCGACCTCGAAATAATCGATCAGATTACCTGCCCTAATCTGGGTCAGTATTTGTTTTTTCTCATCACCAAACCCCTCAATTGATTGTTCAAAAAGACTATCACTATCTAACAAATCAGGGTGTATAGCATACTGCCCATAGCCATATTGCTGGATATTCTCTGATAAATTGTCTTCGTTGAAATCAACCATACCACCCTGCATGGCAACATAACCAAGCTGCCCCTCAATGGATTTAGCTAAATCTTCGTCAGGAATCCCGTTAAAAAGACCCTTATGTTCCATTCTAAGAAAACGTATTGTCGAGTCTATTTCCTCTGCATCAAAAGAACCCTTTTCAACAAAGTCACTCAGGAGGGACTTTACGTGCATGTTGTATAGGCTATCTGGTTCTTCTGAAGCCACCGCCAGACCATCTTGAGCCTCATAATAGTTATTAATTTTGTATATGGGTATGCCGTCGGAATTAGACTGCATAAGATCAATGACCTGCTCAAGGTCCTCTCTTCGGATTGCCCCAACATCTAAAGATTTCTTATAAGCCTCTGACGCAGTCAAACCTTCGGCTGCGGAACCTCCGATCAATCTTTCCTCATATTCACCATCAGGAGCTTCAACTTTAACGCGGGCGAAAGGAGCTACGTTTTTATCTAGATAACTCTCCGCAATAGCCTCTTGGTATTTATCCGAAACTACTGCTTCAGAAGCTTCATTCTCTAAGTAAGCAAAATCTTTAATGTAAGTCTCAGAAGTATCCGGTAACGCAATTTGTTCCCTATAAGCATTGTAGTCTCTTACTTTAGCGGCGTCCTCGTCGTCCAAAGCTACCCCCGATTGCTTTATACGGTTAAGTTCCTCATCAAAAGAGAAAGAGCTGGGAGTGTTAAGATCCCTAATAGAGGATTCGTCAAAGCCTTGCTCCATTAAGTAACTATTAGAACCTTGGTTAACCTCAAAGATATTTCTAATTTTCTCATCTTCAGAAAGATCAGGGGACGCAAGATACCCTTCTTTTAAGTGCAAAGCGTGCTGCTTTACTTGCTCTCCTATGTCGGTAACATTAGGGTTCTCTGCGGTCCACGTTTGGAAGTCGAGTATCTCTGACATCTATGTAAGGGTAATAAGGTTAACTTATTCTTCGGGGTCGGAAGAAGAGTAATTCATCTTGCTTGAAGGAGATGAATTTTTAATTGGGTTAGCAACACTAATCCCTGTACTTTTTATAAGCCTTTCTCGCTCTATCTCAAGGTTTTTAAGTTTAGCTAGATTAACCTGCTGAAAAGCTAAAGAAGATTTTTGTCGGGTCGCTTTCGCTATGTCAGCATAAGTATCAAACTTCACTTTCACTTTTTCCCGATTATCGTCCGTGTCCTGAATTCCGTGCGCTAAAAGGTAAGCTCTTAAAATTCGATCCATGTTAGCAGCGCCTTCTGATTCAGCATTATCTAAAGATTCTGGATCAGTTGATACGCCTTTTAGAAGAGACTCCGCTTTTTGATGCGGTATCAAGCTCAGTTCTAACTCAGCTTCTTGTAAGTCTTTAAAGTCGTCAAAGCTACTCGCTCTCGCCTTCGCAGAGTCAGACATTTGAACAGATTTTTGAACGATGTCTTGGTAGTCACTGAGTGGCGCATCCCCAAATTTAATCGCGTTGTAAGTATCAACGTCAAACTTATTTTGAGGGTCTCTACTATTCATGGTCGCATTCAGGTATATCTGAGCAAAACTGTTACGCGCCCCTGACATCTTTGATTTTTCTTTTTCATCAGAAGAAATCTGGTCACTGATACCCTTATTCTTTATTTGGAATATGTTGCTGATGACAGGACTCTTAGTAATAGAATTTGCAAACTCTAATTGCAGGTCGTTGAAAGCTGATTTCTTATCATTAGGATCAACAATTCGATCTATTTCAGACATCCTATCCTTAATTAGGGGGATTGACTTAGTCATCTCACGTTGCATCCTCCTCTCTTGACGTCCTTTTTTCTGAGCCATACGAGCTTGATCGAGCTCCATAATGCTCTTCTGCGTTTTGAGGATATCTTCTTGTAGGGGCATCAAAACACTTTTCTGGTATCTAAGATGCCAGTTTAAGTCTTTACCACCTCCACCCAGCATGGGGTAAGTGCTATCTTCAGAGAAAAACCTATTCTGCATAGGAGTAATATCTCTCTCACGAGAGATACCTTGATTGAAGTCAATTGGGTCGGCCATATCTAGTCTTTTGTATTGTTCCTTCTATTTCTTTTCTGGCGTCTCTCTTCGTTTTCCTCGGCCATCGACTTAGGTTTTTTTACTGCGCCGTCGCGTTTGTTAAGGAGCTTATCTAGTTTTTTCCGCTGTTTAGCGGTTAACTCTTCTTTTTCCCTTAACAATTTGCCAGCACTCATCTGAGCTAACATCCTCTGACCTTTAGTAGCAGGGTCCATAATTGAGGGGTCTCCTTTTTCTCTTTTATATAGGGGAGTTGATTGGTTTTTCCCTAAAGGCCCTCCTGAACCGAACTCTCGCATGGGGTCTTGCATGGCTTTAAACGCATCCATACCCGTGCCAAACTCTCTTTGATAAGCGTAGTTCTGCGCTGCTTCTTTAGGGTTAGTGGGTTCGGGTAAAGATGGAGATGAAGATGAAGGTGAAGGTGAAGTAGATTGAAAAGATGGGCTAATTCGATTTTTTGCCATCGTCGATTCAAAAGCTTCTTCAGACACTCCTTCATATTTTTTTAAAGTATCTTTTGCTTGATTATATATTTCTGGGGTTAAAGCCCCACGCTTCGACAAACTTTTTAAGTTTTTGAAAGCATCTTGTTTAAAAGTCAGATCCTCAAAGACAGCAGGTTTGTTGCTAACACGGCCACTAATAACGTCGGAATCAGATTCTGAAGAGGCTTCTTTAGATAAACCCGACCCTCCTGCGTCCAATCCGCGAAACACAGCCAATCGGGAGGGTTTAGGGACACTATCCCTCTCATCCCTCTCATCCATCTTCTTCTTATAATCTACTAAATAAGTATTTAGCTTCGCGTAATCTTCAGGAGTTTCCTTACCTTGAGCGTATTTTTCAGTTATCGACTTAGCTTTTTCTTGCAGTGATGCTTTTCTAGCCGCTCTCTCTTCCTCACTTTTTTTCCTACGAGCCGCCATTTCCTCGCTTTTACGAGACAACACACCGCTTAACTTGGACATTTCATCGCTGGAAGGTAAACCACCCCCAGTTATACTAGTCATATCATCTTCGTAATCTTTATCTTTTTTAGCCATAATTACCAGAGGTGTTTACACGCCCAATGGCGTGCGGTTGTTTTATCTTTTGCTGTTTTACAGTTATGTCTGGCCCTAAAATTAGCCCGACGTTTAGGGTTCTTGTGCTTTGTGAAATCGCTGTAGTCTCGATGGCCGTAGGACACTTTTTTAATTTTGTCGCCTTCTTTACCTAAAACCACAAATTTCTTCTTCGACCCTTTAGGGGCGCGTTTAGGCTTATTGAAGCCAGCAAAAGTCTCCCCATGATACTGGATTCGCCCTGAAGGTAGGCGTTTGAATCGTTTTGTTGCCACGCGCTAAAATTAACAGAATACGCTGTAACTGTCAACGAACGGGAATTCTAAGGTGGCTGAGAAAAACTATTCTACTAGACTCTTAGTATTATTTAGGTATACTTATATAATACTAAGGCGGTTGGGAAAAAGTTTTTAACTGAGTAGAGTGGCGTCGGGATTGTCGAGTGCGCCACTAAGCGTTTTAATCGTAACCTGTTTCCTGAACCCTTTACCCTCTTCGTCTTTCGGTGGGTCAACAGCCACGAGTCCTAAACGCTGGCGAGCGCAATCGAGTGCGAGAAACGCGGCATCAGCTAAGTCAGGTGACCTACCAAACCGAGCCTTGAACTCCGGCTTTGATTCGATTTTCACTCTGAGCGTGCCTGTTCCCTTTGTCATATCGTAGTTTCTGGCGCACATTTCTTGTGCAAGGTCAGAGGATACGCCGTAGATTTGTTTGGTTCTAAGGAGTTCTTTGCCGACGAACCAAAGTTCTGATACACGATTTGTATAAAGTTCTGCTCCCGTAAGTTGGCTATTCATACTAACTCGTTTGTCGGAAGCTTTCCCGCCAAAGGTAACACGCATGAACGAACTCTCCCACTCGCCCGCCAGAACGTCGCAGAATGGTGCGCCTGCTCCGGTCGAGTCGAGAGCCACGTTATCGGCTGAGATGTTTCTGCGTTTACAATGATCAATAATCTGATGGACGATCTGGTAGGTTCGGGGAACGGCTTTGTTTGTAGCGTCGTCGTTTAAGTGGATTGCCTCTCCCAATTTGCATACATACTGACCGTTGCGGGCGTAACCTACCTCCGCTGTATACATAATAGTTCTGTCGCCGCCGTTCGTGAAGGCCGGATCGACTCCGGCAACGATTGTCGGTTTGTCTGCCCAATCGACTTCGCCCATAGCACCCCCATTAGCCAGCTCTGCTTCTGAATAGATTCCGGTTGTTTCGTCGGAGTCGAAGAAGACGGCGCGGACCATTCGCATATACCCTCTAGATTCTGCGCCTAACAAAGCCCTGTCTTCCGCGAGCTTCTCAGCGGTCGGTAGCCAAGGATACTTAACTTCTCCTAGCATGATATTTGGACTCCGCTCCCCATCGAGTCGGAGATACCGCCCCCTCCATTTCGTTGTCCATTCATCAGCGGTCTGCGTATCTATAGACTCCCAGCCTTTCTTCGGCTCTGACCACACGCCAAAAGCGTCGAATCTACTATTCGGGTTGGACATACCGATCATTTGGAAGAATGGGTTTTTCGATAAGTTGGTCAGACCAGCCTGTAAGATACTTTCAGAAAGTTCTGAAAGTTCATCACCGATCATAATTACCCTCTTCTGTTTGATTCCTATGAATTTGCCGATTGCCTCGCGTGTTTTGGATTTCTCCGCCGCGATAAGCGATAATCCAGCCCGTTCAATAAGTGTCCCGTTCTCATCGATATACGCGGCGTTACCGATTGAGTCCCGAATCTTTATGGGCGCACCGTCGATCACTGACAACAAAGACATAACACTACCCCAAATCCTCTTCCTTGCTTCCCGTAACGTAGTCGAGGTCATCAGGACGAGCGTGTCTCGTGGCTGACTTAGCCACTGGACGATACCCCACGCGGCCATCGTGTGTGATTTACCACTACTAGCCGAACCGCCAATCGCCAAATACTTGTTCTTAATAGCAGCCCTAATCATTTTTTCTGCCCAAGGATGGCGGACCATCATCTTCTCTGGCAGGTCGTCGTTGTTCCAAAGTTCGTCACAGATTCTCCAGAAGTAGAACTCTTTAGCCTTGTTTTCGGGGTGGTGAGCGAACCCGTAGAGTAGCGCAGTGAGAGGACTGGTCGGTGGGATCTCCAGACCACCTATGTCCATCATCTTGGATACGGGGTGTATGTGAGGTTCTAGAACTCTCTTGCGTTCCTCATCTTTACTTGCCATAATGAAGTCAGCGTAATGGAAATAGAACCCACTGACAAGGAACAGTTCGACGCCGAGCTAAAAAGGAACAAGAAGCTTCCTAAAGTAATCGAGCTTCTAGAGAAGGGACTTGCTTGTGTTAGCGTAGCTAAGGAAATTAATGTGCATCCCGCTACTGTCCGTCGGTGGTTGAGGAAAGCTACTGTGCCTTCGCTCACATATACTCCCCGTATCGACGCAGATAAGCGGGCTACAGAAGCCGCCGAGAAAAGAATGCATGATGGAGAAGACCCCGATGACATACTTAGCGACTACACTGATAAGTCTATATCAGAATTAAAGACTAACTCATCCGAGAAAGAAGACGAGGTTATGGCGGAAATAGCAGCGGCCCAGTCTACTCCCGCTGATAAATACCAGCATTACATTGCAGCCGCCGGAATAAAGTTATTGCGGGACAGTATGAAGAACCTGAGAGGACCGAGGTCCGTCAAAGAGTTGTCTGACCTAGACCAGCTCATCCGAAGAAACTTAGGTTTAAACGCTAAAAACGCTGGAGGGCATAGTAAAATGCAGATCGATATCTCTATCTTAAACAACGGTATCGCGGACAAAGGGCGAGGCTCTCTTAAGAGGATGAAGAAGGACGCTATCGACGTCGATGAAGTTACAGACAGTTGAGGTAATTTTTACCTTGTATCCCGAACCGTTTAACTTGTATAAATAATCAGTGTTCAAAAACCGACAACCAGAGGTAGGGCCGAAGTTCATCACAAGGATTGATGACGGAGCGGATTTCCGTTTTCCGGTAGATACCGCTGACGGCCTTTGGTATCGCGTGAAGCCGTCAACGGCCCGCGAAGTATTTTATTTACAATCGTTGCCAAAAGGGATCAGAGTTTTAGTTCCAGCAGAGGGCGACGGCCTACTAGTTAGAGGAGATTCAATACCAGCAAAATAATGGAAACTAAATTAGATTGGCAGAAACTAGATATTATCCGTCTTTTTTTATTGCACCAAAGGGAAGAGTTTGAAAACCACCTTGAAGAATATGGGTTCGACTTTTCAGAAGGAGAAGCTTACCGAGAGAATATTATGCAGACTCTGTGGGATATGATGGAAGAAACTTTATGAAACCCGAAACCCTATTCCGTCTTCACGAAGAGACGTGCAAGAAAACGCTCGAAATTATGCGAGCAAAAAACTCTGACTATTGCGGTGGTGAGAACACTGTCGATGCACTCGCCAACTTCAAGACTGCTAAATCACTTGGCCTCCATCCGGTTACAGGATTGCTGTTGAGGATGCAAGATAAGTTAATGAGGATTAAATCATTCGTTAATGATGGTGAGCTAAAAGTAGCGGGCGAGTCAGTTGATGACGCGT
>UEXM01001449.1_pt1 | contig 20113 bp, 37 predicted proteins | sample 1796661 | NCBI WGS metagenome assembly UEXM01 (sample SAMEA4772469, study PRJEB27181) | metagenome | reverse complement strand
GAACTGACAAAGACGGTAAAAACTCAGACGGTGTTCCAACATACGATGAGTTCTATGCAGACAATTATAAAGCATACCGTCAAAACGCATACCCTAGTGTAGACGAGCTAATGGTAGCTCTGTGGGAAAAAGAGGTAGAAGGTCGTGCAACTGATGCAGATGCTCTCGAAGTAAAGCGTCAGGCGGTTAAAACTAAATACCCTGCTCCTGAGTAAGCCAAGTGGAGATAGATGCAAAGTTGATTATCACGCTGGGGGGTATGTTAATTAGCATTGTCTCAGCAGCCGCCATCGTTAAACAAAAACTTTCCTCAGTAATTGAACAGTTAGATAAACACAGCACTGACGTAGAATTGCGACTGCGCGATTTGGATAAGAGAACTGACCGTCAAGAAAATTTAATCGATCTGAACGCACAAAAAACCCATGTTTTATCAGGAATTATGTCACCAGAACGACTTGAGATTAATAATCGTGAAATTGAGCGGATTTTGGTTACTAGTTCAACAAATTCTGACCGATTAACAAAACTTGAAAAAATGCACAATGGTGTCCACCCGGCTGTGGAGAAATAGATGTTTAAAGCTGTAGTATTCTTATTCATTTACACTGGGGAAGTTGGTATCCCTACAATAATAAATGATCCCTTGCCACCGACAAAAACATTTTCAGAGTGTCTTTTACGAGGTGCTAATATTCTTAAAGTTATCTACCAAGGCAATCACTCTATCGTTGAGGCGAAGGCTGGATGTGTAAAGATAGAAGAAAAATTAATTTAACAATGTAGTTAAAAAATATGGATGCTGGATTAGTTATATCTGATCTACACGCACCATACCACCACCCTGACAGTTTAGAATTTTTAAAAGCTCTCAAACGAAAATATAAGTTTGGGTGGGTGGTTTGTATTGGTGACGAACTTGATAACCATGCCATGTCTTTCCATGACAGCGATCCCGATTTGAGCGCGGCTGGCGACGAGTTAAAAAAGGGGAGGGAGTTTCTCTGGGAGTTAGAGAAAGTATTCCCCATTGTTGACCTGGTCGATAGTAATCACGGGTCAATGCACTATCGTAAAGGCAAAGCGCATGGTTTTCCACGACATATGCTCTTGGGGTATAAAGACGTTATTTTTGGCGAACATTTGCCAGATGGCACGATAGCCCGAAATCGTGGAGACGGTTGGCGGTGGAGACCACATTTCACGCGAAACATTTGCGGTAAAGATGTTTATTTTGTGCATGGAATGAGCGTTTCAACAAAAAGAAATGTTGAGATGATTGGCATGAATTTTGTTCAAGGCCACCATCACGGAACCTTTGAAATTGTTAATAACGGAACACCCCTAGAGCTAAACTGGGGCATGACTGTAGGCTGTTTAATTGACGATGCCTCACTTGCCTTCGCATACAATAAAAACACGCTCAAACGCCCTATAATCGGCTGTGGGGCAATACTAAGTGGGCAACCTAAGTTACTGCCTATGATTTTGGAAAAAGGTGGTCGCTGGAATGGAGAGACGCCATGATTAAGGAAAAAGAAGTGTCGAGATATTATTGTATTACAGAGAAAGTAAAGACCCCGTTCGGCAAATTTTACAGCCACGTAGATTTTAATCAAGAGGGTACGGCTGTTGGCACAGCTTTTTCTTTTCCCGGTAAATTTGAAGATACATCCGTTGGTGATGCTTTGGAGGAGTTAAGCCAAAGTACAAGAGATATTATAAGAGAGGTCTAATGTTAACAATTTTAGGTTCTGTTTTAGGGTTTGTGTCCAGCACTGGCCCTAGCATTTTCAAACAGATTATGGAAAGTAGGCAAGACTCGAAAGACAAGGCTCACGAGCTTGCTATGATTGCCCAGCAGAGTGCAGACAGGCGTGAAGAGGCGGTTATTACATCGATTGGTGACGCCAATGTAGAGATACAGAAAACAGTGCAGACAGTGGCTAATAATAGCTCACAATGGGTCAATAATATCTGCGGTTTAATTAGGCCAGCGATATGCGCTTTTTTTGCGTTAGAGTTTTTTATTCTAACTATTTTACTAGCCTTTGGGTTCATTGATACGGCAATGTTCAACACGGTTTGGAACCCAGAAACTTCGCTGATCTTTGCGAGTATTATTTCATTTTATTTCGGCAATCGGCTTACCCAAAAATGGAGCAAGTAACCAATGATGAAGCTGTTAACCTCATTAAAAGATTCGAGGGGTTTAGTTCTCGCCCTTATCTGTGTCCCTCCAATATATATACTATTTCTTACGGGGCAATTTATGGTCTTGATGGTCATCGCGTTCAGCGCGATCATAGAGAGATTACCGAAGCGGAAGGGGAGTTACTACTTCGGAGAGACCTCAGTAGATTTGAAGTGTCGGTTGCAAGATTACTTAAACAGCCACTTACGTTAAATCAGTTTTCAGCGTGTGTAAGCCTTGCCTTTAACATTGGCTCTGGCAACTTCCAAAAAAGTCAAATCAGAATGCGCTTAAACAGAAGAGATTATTTAGGTGCAGCCGATATTTGGTGGCAGTGGAGAAGAGGCGGTGGGCGTATATTGGCTGGATTAGTCAAAAGGCGAGAGGCAGAAAAACAGTTATTTTTAAAGGAGGATTAATGGAAAAAGGCGAGAAATGTCCTCGATGTCGGGGAGAGGGTAGGGTGTTTGTTCACGGACACGAACAATGCACAGAATGTAAATGTAATATCGAAGAGTGTTGCCAAGGTGAAAAAGTTGAAGAGGATAATTAGAAGATTTTTAGCACGCGAGAGATTTTTCATAAAATCATGGTGGACGCACACAATTCATTTCCGAGGCCACTAATGGATGACGTTGACGCTTGGGAGGCATATCCCCAAAACAGTTGGATTTTTAATAAATTAGAACTTGCCTTAACTCTAGGATATGACGCTGGCCCAGCTTGTGTTCCAATTTCTAAAAAGGGCAAGTACATCATCAGACCAATTTATAATCTTTATGGGATGGGCATTGATGCAAAAGTAATTTCGCTAGACCCAGAAAAAGATTCCCAAGCAATCAGAGATCATGCTTATTTAAGCCCTAGCCATTTTTGGTGCGAGTATTTCAAAGGCGATCATGTTTCGGTTGATTATAAAAAGACGACTAACGCTATCGGTAATACTTCCGCATATCCGTGGGAGCCAATACACGCAATGCGAGGTAAGGTTAACGATAGAAATTTAAGGCTATTTGAGAGTTGGGAGAGAATTGAAGTTCCAAAAGAGTGCCAATATTTGCCACACTGGTTCCCAAATGATGTAGACGATTTAAATGTTGAGTGGCGAGGTGAGCATATTATCGAAGTACATTTGAGGTCAGGCAATGACGCAATGTACGATATGGATATAGGAGAGTTTCTTTACCCCGTTTTTAACGTATCTGAGAAGCGATTTGGCACCTTTGTGGGGAACGATGACCCAGAAGGTGATTACAGTGCATCAGGGATACTCTCAGAGATACGAGAGGGGTATATAAGAGACTAATCTTTGCCCTCTCTTTTATTTCTCAATTTCTTAGCAAAATCTAAAATTTCTGGCCTGTCATCAACGTGACAAAAAACTGTAAATTTTGAGAAGCCTTGCTCTTTCTTATTTTCATAATGCCTCAGAACCCGAATACGATTTAACTCAGCTAAATGCTCTTTGTCTGCCACTATCCTTGCTCCTTTTTCGAAATTGCAATTCTGTACTCGTCCATTGTTTGATAGTCGCTATTGCTTTCCCCGATTGTTCGCCAACTTAAACACCCACGAGCCTCGTTCACACCTAACAGGAATGCTTGCTTTTCTGCATTATTTTCGAATTTATATGTTACTGGTTCATCTCTTGGATAGTCACAATCTATGTCAGATGACTCGCCCCATAAAATAGTTACACTAATAATAAAACCATTTTCCATTATCCTTGCTCCTTCAAAACACCTAAATTTTCGAAATGTTGATTGATATAATCACAAGAATTGAGCTTTATACACTCTGCATCTGACCTATCAAATTTATTCCCATACTCATTTTCCCAACTTTCAGTATCAATTTCCAAAGTGTGAGAGATTTTTACTTTAACAATTTTTCCCATTAGCTTTACCCCTTTATGCTCTGTTCAATAATTCAATAAAATCAACTTTTGTTTCATCTCCAAACTTTTTGGTTGCGTTGCCCTAGCGTACCATTAACAGGTAATGGTGTAAAGCTCTAATATACATTTTTATAAAATTAATTATGGGTTCGAATGTTATAGGGGTCACCGAAATAGGGTATGCAAAATTTCTAAGTATAAACCGAAATAGTGTTTGTCATTTTACTGGGTTAATACGGGTTAATACGGGTTCTAAAAGTGACAAACTTTTATCTAAGTCATTGATTTTATTAGATTTGCGTAATCCCGTAGGGGTCACCACCTACCTTATAACGTATTGATTTTATTGAATAAAATTAAAGTTTGTCACTTTCTAAAATAAAGTTTGTCACTTTTAGTCTTTATTCTGTTCTCCAGATAACATATCCATACCTAATTTAGCCATTTTAGCACGGCTGGCTTTTTCAATATATTTTTTGGCTTGTGTCGGATTTGTCCATCCCATAATAGACATTAGCATATATTCTCCAACGCCAGCTTCAGCTAATCTTTTTGCGGCGCATTTCCTTAAACCATGTGGTACGCACTTCTTTGGCAAACCAGCTTTATTCTTTTTTTCAACAAACCACTGCGAGAAACCTTTTGCGCTTTGAAATGGTGTGCCATGCGAATTTGCACAATAGACAAGATTTCCGCTAGGAGTTGCATCTATGCCTTTGCGTAGTTCGGGTCTAATTGGAATAGAGACTTCAAGTGCCTCATCTTCTTCCTCATCATTCTTATATTCGTCTTTTCCTTTAAACGGTTTCCAAGTTAAAATATTACTCTTCTCATGCATTTTACCTAAAAGGTATGCATCAGATACTCTAGCCCCTGTATTATATAAAATTTCATATGCTAATCGAGGCATTGTTCCTAGGGGCCAATAATCTTCAAATTGTTTTAATTCTTGCTCAGTCCAAGTGTGGTAACCAGAACCTTCTTTAAGTTTACCTAACCCAGTACAAGGATTTGAAAAATGATCAGGGGCAATTCCACTGCGAATAGCCCATTTAAACAATGCGCTTAAATCTTTCATCCAGTTGTTCGCTTTTCCCGATTCCCCATCTTTTGTATCACTTGCATTTACTTCAAATGCGTAGGCTCTTAACTGATACATTTGCGTTCTTCCAAGCAAAGTATAATCTTGCTCTCCAAATTCTAATGTCTGGCCTCTGGGCTTTGCTGATAAAATATATTTCTTTCGCCCTTTTTTTGTTTCTTGTGTTTTGGGAGCGTATTCTTTCCATTCTGGACTTTTCACATATTTATCATACAACCAATTAAGCGTATCGTGGGAGTCTTTTGGTGCTTTTTGTACGTTAGCTATTCGTTCTTGTTTTGCTATTGCGGCAGAATATTCAATGAGAAAATCGGTCGAACCTATGGGAGCATTTATTTTGATAGCTTTACAATTTCTTCTATATCTTCGAACATAAACATATTTGTAATTATCTATCTTTATAAAATTAAGATATTTTAATTTAGCATCCATTTTAATACCAAAGTTTTTGTTTTTCACCTTTAACTGGCAAACGTTCAAAAAAATCGTCTAGCTCACGAATATCCCAGATTGTTTTCGTATCAGCTAATCTAGGTGGAGGCATACGCTTGTCGGAAACTAAATCATCAAACTTGGTTTTGCTGATCCCAACGTAAGTTGCCGCCTCTTCTTTATTCAATCCTCGTTTCATTATTAATCCCATTTCATTTTACAGTCAAATTTCAGACATTCCAAGATAATGGTGGCTTATCCCACCCGTCATTTTCTGAGCAATCATTTGTTATATTTTCACTCAATAAATCTAGATTTCCCATAACACTATCTTCATCAGCTAAATCGATTGGAAAAGTTTTTGCCTTCCCTGAGAAAAACATCCCACCGCCAAATTCAATAATTTTATATTCACACAAATTGGGGTCTATAATTTCATCAACAAGCGAAAATAAATCTGCGTCATTTTTAGCGCAAACAAATCCAACTGCCTCTTTTATGTCTGCTAGTCTAACTGCGTAAAGTTTCATTTAATTGCTCCACTAATTTATTATTGTAAAACTGTGATTTTTCAGCGTCTTCCTTTTGCTTGCCTTTATGATCCATTCTCCACAGATACTTAATGACTTGTCCCTTTAAGTAAGCATTAAACCCATCAGCCCCCAGAGCCGATTTAATGGCATCCAGGCACTCAATCTCGCCATTGGTATAGTGTGGGGGGTGGTTTACGTTGTCGGTCATATTGTTTTATCTTTTTCAAACAAAAAACGTGGTTCCAACGGATGAGTATCTACCCTTGGTCTAGATTTCACTGACCAAGACTTCCCTGTTGTTTCAGATATTTTTTTCCAACCAGAGGCTTTTAAACTTCCCCCTTTTTCTGTTTTTAATATGTATGTGCCAATTTTTTTATAACCAAGGGCAAAAGCCGCTTTAGCACTCGCACCATAAAGAAAAGAACAAGCATTTCTCGTCCCATCGGTACATAGACGAGTTACCTCTAAAGTTAAACCATTGTCACGATGCCGTGAGACTGGTCTTCCAACAATAGAAACGCCAACTATTTTTTCACCTAAACAAGCTCCTAGACTAAATTTATGCCCGACAACTGGTTTATGATGTCTGTGGTGTTGCGAAACAAAAAAATTTGCTTCTTTCAATGTCAGAGGTAAGGTTTTCAATTTTAATTTAGCAATCATCTTAAATTCATCTCAGCCCTTCGATCTGACCTAGCAGTGCGCCATTCCTCAAATAAAATTGACATCGATTCTTTTTTTGCTTTGGCTAGATTTTCCTCACACTGGGCGTTTACATATCCAAGTTCTTTGGCAACAACAATTTCATCGATGTCAACTTGACATTCTCGCTCTTTAACCGTGCCAGCCATCTTTAAAAAAATAACTGAGGTTATTGCTTTTAATTCATTTTTAGCTCGGAGGCTTTTGTTTTGAGCTTCCGCAAATTCTTCGGCAGCCGCTTCAAATCTTTTTGCGATTGTACTATTTTCCATTGTTGAAACCTTGTTCCTTTAAAAAGTTCTCTGCTACTTCTAATTTTTGTAATCTGGGCCAATCTTTATTCCAAATCTCCCAGAGTGTTTCCATTATCTTTTTGGGGTCTCTGCTCCAAATCTCCCAGATGGATTCCTCCCCGGCAGGCCAGTTATGTAAAAGCGTATGATGTGGCCTACAGAGAGGGGTTATTCGCGTGTCACAGGGCTGTTTTCCCTTGCCCCCTTTACCTTGCCCCCCTAAGAATTTTACGTGGTGAGGGTCTAGTAAATACTCTGTAAGGCAAAAACTACACCTTAATTCCTTGATCCATTCTCTGTACTTTTTATCTCTCACATATTCATATTTAGGTATCATCATATTCATAGCGATCTCCCAGATAGGTGACGTTGAGGGAAGGAAAGAATGGCGGCCCTCAACGTCTTTTACGCACCCTATTGCACGCTCAACCACCGCCTAATTAAAATGGAATCTCGTCATCAAGGTCTTGCCCATTCCCTTGAACTGATTCCACACTTTCCTTTGGCTGATCTGGTTTTATCCATTCGTCTTGAATGGTAATTCCGTAATATTTTTTCCCTGATTTTGTCTCATTATTCCAGAGACCAATATCTAAAATCTCGCCCTCATTTACTGCGCGATGTACTTTAAAACTACCTCGAAAAGCTGGCCCTTTGTCATCGTTTTTCCAGACACTTCCTTTTCCAGCTTTGTGTTCAAATTTTTCCATCTCGTAGCTCCTTCAGTTTTTTGCTATATAAAAATCTAAAATATTCCAATTCCTTGGGCGGTATTTTTTGAAACTCACTTCTGTTTGTTTTTGCCCAATCTTTTAAGTCTTTTTCGTTTTTGCACATATCCATAATGAGACACAGCATTTTCAAAAATTCATTTGCGTTTATGCGGCAGTCCTCATGTCGGTTAATTCGGCAACAGTTTTATCTAAATCATCCAGAAATATCTGAACCGCCTCCTCAAGTTCTTTAATCGCTTGGTCATCTCTTTTATGACGAATAATTAGAAGCTGAAGCTCTTCAGGGAAGTCTGGATGGAAGGATACAAAGTCGCACCATTGACGCCCTGTGCAGGCAAGTTGCCAATCCATTTGTTTTACATATTCAGAGGGGATTGTTTTGTTTTTAAGATATTCGAAGTGTGTTGTAGCTTTAGGGCATTTTACTTCGATTAAGCCTTCCTCTCCAATTAAGCCATCTGGACTAGCCCCAGACATTTTAATTTTAAAGTGATCCACAAAACCAATCAAATCAACATCAACATTTTTGTAAAATTCATAATTTGATATCGCATCTGGTTCGCGGTCTATGCCGTCTTGCATTGCTTGCGAGGTAAAATTGTCACCAACGTTACCCGTTAGGCGTTCAACCGCAAGTTTAGTCATATAACTTTCGCGTGTTTTTGATGGTTGAGAGCCACGCCCCTTGGATGTGACATCACGCATATGGGACGCGGTAACTTTACCGCGCCTCACTTCAAACCACTCTGGGGTTCTTTGTTCCATTATTTTTTCCCCTTAATAGTTATGTCGAGCTTTTTAATTACGCTATCAAAACAGTCGGCTGGTATTTCCTCAATTTTATTAACCTTACAAACATTCGTAATCCGATCCTCAGTAACCCCAGCTTTTTCTATTTTAGATTTAATGTCTTTTACTTGATCGGGTGTGATTAACTCTAATGGCATTTTCTCATCAGCCGATGCACCGTCATCGTCATCAACTGCGGCAAGACCCAACATCGCCATCAAAGTGTAACGAGATAAGTACGTCACTGAACTTCCGATTGCTTGAATTGAATTTTTGCTACCAGATACATCTGGCCCACCAGAGAGTGTCGTGCTTTCTTCGTGACCGTCGATGTGTTTTATAACGCACGTTACGTGGATTCCATTCTCATCGTATTTAGTTCTAAAGCTATGCGATAAGCCACACTCTTTTAAAACTGGCTGAATCGTTTTAACGATTTCATTGAGGTCAGCGTAAAAATAATTGAAGGCTTCTTTTGTTTTTTTAACGCTTGTTACTTTACTGCGAAATTCCGACATGGCTACATTAAATGTTTTTTGTGCCTCGCTTTGCTGGAAGCGTTCATTAAGCTCAATCAACTTGGTGAGTTGATCAATGTTAATGTCCCCACCTCGCTCAATTACAGTAGACAACATATCTACTGGGGTAATTGGTGTTGGGATTACTTCAAGTTTCTTTGCTTGTGCCATTTTTCGTTTCCTTTAAAAGTTGATAATATTTCTTATGGTTGATAATTAAAATTCGTTCGATTTGATTTGCGGTCATGGCAGTAAAGCCTCGCCCACAAATAGCCAAATGACCCCAGCCCCAAAAATCGAGGCTAGGGCGCAAAAATCTTTGACAAATTCTATGGAGTTGGTTTCGCGTAATATTTTTCTCATTACGCGGCCTCTTCTTGAAGAACTTCATTGCAATCGTCTTCAATGTTTTTGATTGTTAAAAAAAGTTCTTGGAAATGATTTTCAGCGAAATCCAAATCTGCACCGTGATCTTCAGCGGCTTTTAATTTAGACTCAGCTTGATCAATCAAATTATAAACTTGATCAATAATATCTTTAACTTTAACTGCATCTAATTGTCTCATAAAAAAACTCCTATATCTGTTGATATAAGGAGTTTAATCTAGTTTACCTAGATATGTCAACTATTACTAGAAAAAACTAATTAATTAAATAAATAGTCTCTTAGCTTCGTAGGCAAATTATCTTTCTTTCCACCATAAATGAAATCCATAGGAATGTTAAAATCATTTGATATTTTTGTCGCTATAAATGGATCAATTAAATAATTACCATTTTCCCATGCGCTATAAATTCCCGTTTTGACATCTAATAACTGACAAAAATCTTTTTGCGAAAATCCAAGCGCAAGCCTTGCTTGTCGCAATCTCTTGCCAGCGGCTTCAACATAATCTTTTGGCCTTCTCTCTATTGGCATATTATCATTAGGGTAGTACCCTGTATCGCTTGGTTGATATTTATCTAGTATCTGTAACATATTTCATTAACTCAGTTTTTGTTTTCGTTCAAGTTAATAAAATATTAAGTTTTCTTAATCGTGTCTATAAGGAAACTTTCCTTAGGGAATTATTCCCTATTCAATTATATTTTCAATTTCTCTCTGAAGCATATTCGTAAATTGTTCATGATGAGGATGATTATTTAAAATTGAATCCGTATTTTTATTATCCCAACTGTTTATTATATCCATGGTTTTTGTGATGTTAAGTTCGTGCAGTTTGTTTATTTTTTGTTCAGCCATTGCAATCCAACTTTGAATCATAATAGGTGTTGGGAAATAAACATACTTGGCAGTCCAATGTCTTGCTGTTGCGTGTGGTTTATCTTTATAAACAAACCCTCCGTCAACACATTCATCTAAAATTGTTTTGATTGTTTTTGGCGTTCCAATATATAAAAAACTATCGAAACGAGAACCGATTGACATCGATTTATTTTTATTTGCTTCCCAAAAATTTGCCATCAAAACGCCACCCACCATTCTTCTATTGCGTGTTGAATAAAAATATTGAGTGCATGGTTTTGATGAGACCTGATCATGTGATTCTTTAATATCTTCAGCTAACATTTGGCAGAATTTAAAAAAGGGGCCGTTAGATTTTGACGCAATCCATTGCGCCAAATCTGGGTGTCTTTTCTCAAAATTATTATATGGCTGATTTTTTTTGTAGTCCTTAAATTTTCTTACGTTGTTCATCATTTTTTCCTTTTAGTTGACAAATTACTAATTAATAGATTAATCTAGTTAAACTAGTTATAAATAATATAGCTAGTATATTAAACCACGACTTAGATCAACTTGTCAAATTTAGGAGAAAAAGATGCAAACAGATTTTAATTTTGAAATTAATTTTAAACCAACTAATTATCAAAAATTTGTCGAATGGCACGGAAGACATCCTGATGTCTACAATCTGTTCAAACGTTTCACCTTCGAAGCGATTGAAAGTGGTCACCAAAAATTGTCGGCTTGGTTTATTATAAACCGTATCCGATGGGAGACCTCAGTCGTGAGAGACGCTGGAGACTTCAAAATATCTAACGACAAGATAGGATATTACTCTCGTAAGTTTATGAAAGACTACCCAGAATACGAAGGGTTTTTTAGAACAAGACCGTTAAAAGACGAGCCGACAGAAGTTGCTCCCAAGAAAACCACAGGTGTGGACGTATACGCTTGATGGGTGGTCGATCTGCAAAAATTAAAGGTTCTCGCGTTGAGCGATGGGTTGTTCAGCTTTTTGAAGACAATGGGAATAAGGCCGAACGAATAGATGCAAGGCGTGGGCAATTTGGGGCAACAAAATCACACGACGTAGATGTCTACGTTGCTGGCAGGCCAGCCCCATTTTGTGGAGAGGTGAAAGCTAGAAAAGCAATTCCGAAATTTTGGCGAGACGCACTGGGGGACAATGATTTTCTTGTGATTAAAGAGGACAGGCAAGACCCGTTTTTCGTTCTCCCAGAACAAGTATTTTTAGAGCTTATAAAAAAATGAAGTGTCCCGAATGTCGAGGGGAAGGATTCGTAAATAAACAACCAAAAAAAATAATCAGAAGGCATTTCTGTGAAATTACTGAAACTGAGACAACAGAAATAATAAGAGTAGGTGGCGTGGATATTTGTGCAACCTGTCAGAGAAAATCGGAAGCCGAATATCTGACGCAATTAAGGATCAACAATGTATAAAATTAAAAACTGGAATGACTTTCAACATTTCAAAGATAGAAGCCCAATTTGGATCAAAGTTTATCGCGGATTATTGAATGATATTGAGTGGGCAAATTTAGAACCAATCGATGCAAAAATACTTGTAGAATTATGGTTATTGGGTTCTGAGACAGATGGATATCTCCCTGATATCAAAACTATATCATTTCGATTACGTAAAGATATCAAAGTTATTGAAAAATCTATAAGCCACTTAAATCATTGGATTATTCAAGATGATAACAAGATGATATCAGAAGGATATCAAGTTGATGACATAGAGAAGAGAAGAGAAGAGAAAGAGAATATAGTAAAGAGAAGAGAAGAGAAGATTAAGCCAAAAATAATTTTCTCTGAAGATTTAGTTTTACCAGAAAAGTGGAACACTGAATTATCGAAACAATTTCCCTCTTTGAACATCCCGACTGAATTTAATTTGTGGAAAGCTTGGCATATTGAAAAAGGAACAGAAATAAAATCCTGCCGAATGTCCTTTGGTGTAACTTGGCTGAACAAAAAAATTGAATTTTCTCAAGAAAAACCTGACCGATCTGATGAGGTCAACAAAATACTGGAGGCAATATGAATGGAGAAATCACACATCTTGACCTCTGCAGCGGAATCGGAGGATTTGCCCTCGCAATCGCAGACGCTGGACGAAGAACAAATCGAGATGTTTCCACAATCGCCTTCTGTGAGCCAGACAAGTTCTGCCAGCAAGTCCTCGGAAAGCACTGGCCTAACGTCCCAATCTACGAAGATGTCAAAACCTTCCCCAAAGACTTCGGTAAAGTCTCAATCCTCACAGCGGGATATCCTTGCCAACCCTTTTCCCAAGCTGGGAAGCGCAAAGGCACGGCAGATGACCGTCACATCTGGCCGTGGGTGCTTGAAATCGTTAAGCAAACAAGACCCAATGTATGCGTTTTTGAAAATGTTGTTGGTCACCTCTCAATGGGAATCGACGAGGTGTTACTTAGTCTTTCAAATGAAGGTTACCATGCGTGGCCGCTCGTATTTGGAGCTGTCTCCAAAAACGCCCCGCACAGACGCCAAAGAGTCTGGATTATTGCATACGCCCACAGCCAAGGCGAACCAGATGGCTCCCAGCATGAACAGCGGATGGTGGCCGACACCAAGGGCAGCGGATGTGGAGGGGGGAATAGTTCAGAACGGCAGCTTCAGTCGGAAGAACAAGGAAGGGGTGAGGTGGGGCGTGAAGCTGAGGGATGCGGTGAACCATGCGGAGAAAATGTGGCCGACACCCAGAGCGCGGGATTACAAAGATGGAAGCACAGTACCACCATCAAGAATAAAGAACCCAGGGTTAGCGACACTCGGACAAAAAGTAGTGATGGAAGAGCAAAAGATGTGGCCGACACCGAGTTCAGCAAATTCCAAGGGAGCAGTGAAAAACAGGTTTATGGGCAGTCCGACATACAAAGCCAATCTGGACGAAGCAGTGAGGACGCATCAAAACGATCACCAACTTTCAGCCGATTGGGTAGAAATACTCCAAGGCTATCCACCTGGGTGGACGAAGGTTGGGAACGAGGAGTCCCAAGAGTGACTAAAGGGCAGAAGGACAGGGCTAAGAGGCTGAAAGCGTTGGGCAATGCGATTGTTCCTCAGGTAGCATCTGAGATATTTACGGCAATTTTTGAAAGTGAATTATTATGAGTAGTTTATATAGTTTAGAAGTTAAATCAAAAGTAAAAAAGTGCATTATCTCACCGATGCAAGAGCGCGGTTGGAAAGCACCAGATGGGAATCTTGAAATAATAATTGGCGATTACGTTGATGACCTTAAAAATTTCTCCGAAGAGATTTTAAAGCAAGCGTTTCACACGGTAAGGAAAAACCACAAATATAAAAACTGGCCTTCCAGCGGTGAGTTTATTACCGCCTGTAAAAAACTAGGGGGGTATGACCAGCCGATAGAAACTGACAGCGATGAAATGAGGGCAGTCAAAAGAACAAATCAAGCGCACGATTACGCTAACAAAAAACTTGATAAAAACTTACGGGCTTACAGGGAAGGCTTTTTTGTAGACGCTCGAAAATATTTGATTGGGCAAGCTGTAAAAATATTACGAGAAAATCCTGATGCTGAATTAGACATAACGATTCCTAGCGAGAAAATTGCTGAGTGGAAAAACAATAATCTTTTACGGCAAAGCAAAGGCAATATTAATTTTGAGAATGTGGCAAGGAAAGTTTCGTGAGTAGAACGCAGTTAAGTGAAAAAATAAGCAAAGAATTGCGAGAAGAAAATTATCTTTTGAAGACGAGATTGAAAAAAGATCGTTTGGCAGTGAAACATTTCATGCAACGAATGTCTGGAATTAATAATCCTAAAGCAATTATTTATTACGTAAAACAAGTTTTAAAAGCTGTAGATGAAGGCAATTTAGATGTGCTGAGACGGAAAGCGAGAAATTTAAAAGTCGTGGGCATTTGCGATCATTGCCAGATTTCATTAATTGGCAGGCATCAAACCCCAGTGCCAGAAGATCACACTATGCCGTGCAACATTGAAGGATGTCCGTTTGAGAAAGACGAGCATAAAAATACTGTGAGTAAACATCAATTAAAAATTTGGGAAAAAGAGTAAATATATTGGATGAAGACAAAACTGAGCAGTCGGAGAAAAATCATGGCTTTACTACGCCAGAGACTTTAGATCATGCTCGTAAACATCCAGACCCGATTTTAATTTGGGCAGCATCTGGAAAATTAAATGCTGTGTTAGAAGAGATTGTTATTAAAATAAGAGTAGGGAAAAAAGTCACTTCTGGTAATATAGATTACAAAGTTAAAGATTATAGCTCAACGGGTCGGGTTGGCTCTACAAATAATCCAGAGCCAAAAGAGGGCAAATTATATCGGGAATGGTCGAACAAGGTTGTCAGAAGATTTGGGTATAAAAATTTTTGTAGCATCATGCGGTGCATTATGGATGGCGAGAAAATTGACTTTGAGATGTTTAAGAAATCACTTCAACTTTATTAGGAAAATAAAATGATTGATATTATTATTGCAATATTATCTTTGTTGTAAAAAAATTAAAAAAGTTCATTTAAGTATTGCGCATAAAATTTAAAAGAACGATAATTAGCGCATCGCAACACCTATGCCTAGAATTTGGAATTAAAGCCTCGCAGTAATGTGGGGTTTTTTACGTTTAGCCTACGCAAAATCTATCGGTAACAGAAATATTTTAAACTAGAGATTTAGGCGAGAGGCTATTGAATGAGGTGAGCATGGACAAAATTATAAAAATCGAAGAAGTTTTAGAGAATGGTGACGAAATAGCGTCAGATATTTTCTCACAACTTATCGATGAGAATTATAACATCGAAGAGATCAGCGAGGTCTTAGCAAAATTAGGTGTGATGCTTGTAAGCTATGCCGAAATGCAAGACGAACTTTTTAACACAGTACACTAGAGAACATCCTTAATGAAAGGCTTCTCACATGGGCAAACGATCAAATTTCAAAAGAAAAGAAAGAGATTTTTATTCAACACCGATAGAGGCAGTTGAACCGCTTATAAAACATTTATCACAAGATTTTACTTTTGCGGAACCTTGCGCTGGTAATGGAGCGTTGTGCAACCACCTTGAATATTATGGTGGGAATTGTTTGTGGGCAAGTGACATCGAACCGCAACATGAAGGAATAATAAAAAAAGATTTTACTGAAGTCAGAAATATAAAATCAGAATATGTAATAACAAACCCTCCTTGGGATCGAAATATATTACATCCTTTAATTGATTTCTTTCGGGTGAGAAAACCAACGTGGCTTTTATTCGATGCCGATTGGATGCACACCAAGCAAGCAATACCTTTCATGGTAAGCTGTAAAAAAATTATCAGTATTGGTCGAGTGAAATGGTTCGGCAATACGACAGGAAAAGATAATTGCGTTTGGGGTCTCTTTGACAATGACTTGTTTGCAGAAACAGTCTTTGTGGGGAGAAGCTGATGGCACGAAGATTAAACCCAAAGCATGACGCACATACGAGGGACAAAATAAAGACCAGTCAGTTAGTTAACAGATTGAATATGTTTGCAAACAATGATCTTGACCCACAGTCGGGCAAGCCAGTTCAAATGAGCAGAGATCAAATTACTGTGGCCCTTGGATTGTTAAAGAAAACGCTTCCAGATTTATCTAGCGTGGAGCTTTCGGGTGAGGTGGATCACGCAATAGACATACAGATTAAATTTGAATGACTGAGTTTATTGTTCCTGATGTTTTTAAACCATTGTGGGAAAAGAAGGGAAGATACAAAGGTTCGTGGGGTGGTCGAGGTTCTGGCAAGTCTCATAACTTTGCAACTATGTTGGTTATAAGGGCTGCAAAAGAAGAGGGCTTTCGTGCAGTGTGTGTTCGAGAAGTTCAGAAGTCGCTCAAAGAAAGTGCCTTGAGACTCATAGCTGATACGATTGAACGTTTAGGTTTAGGCAGCAAGTTTGAAGTACAAGCAACGCAAATAAAAACACCTGGCAACGGATTAATTGGTTTTGTTGGTATGCAAGACCATACAGCGGAAAGCATAAAATCTCTGGAAGGTTACAATGTAGCTTGGTGCGAGGAAGCCCAGACATTATCGGAGAGGTCGTTAGAATTATTAAGGCCAACCATTCGCGCTCCCGGTTCGGAGTTGTGGTTCTCTTGGAACCCAAGAAACGCAAGCGACAGTGTAGACAGATTACTTAGAGGCCAAGAGATACCAGAGTCCTCTATCGTTATTAAAGCAAATTACTTTAACAACCAGTTCTTCCCAAATGAATTAGAGGAGGAGCGTTTATTCGACAAGAAGAATAACCCTGACCGATATTCCCATATCTGGGAAGGTGAGTTTGAGCCACAAGCAATCGGGGCAATTTGGAGTAGGCAAGTTATTCACGACAATAGGCGTGATAGTTACCCTAATGATTTAGAGCGTATCGTTGTGGCAGTTGACCCAGCGGTAAGTGACACAGAAAATTCAGACGAACATGGAATTGTGGTATGCGGTGTTGACGGGAATGGTCATGGTTACTTATTGGAAGATGGTAGCTGTCATGGATCACCACATCAATGGGCAACAAGAGCCGTTGCAATGTTCGACAAGTGGGAAGCGGATCAAGTCGTTATTGAGAAGAATCAAGGCGGTGATATGTGCCGTCATACCCTTCAAACGATAAGGCGAGGACTGCCAGTTACTGAAGTTCACGCAACAAGAGGCAAGCACGTTCGCGCAGAGCCGATCAGTGCGCTGTATCCTGTAAATAGGATTAGCCATGTGGGAAGTTTCCCAGAGTTAGAAGACCAGCTTTGTTTGTTTACGAGCAGTGGGTATGAGGGATCAAAGTCTCCCGACAGGGCTGAAGCGATGATCTGGGCGTTTACAGAATTGTTTCCCGGCATGACGACTGAGCGTGGGAAACCAACAGAAGAATTTTATAACTACGCTGAAGAAGGTGGATGGTTAGGAAGCTAATGGTAGATGTAACAGACGAAGTAATCAAAGACGCTCAAGATCGTTTTGCTGTATCGCAAGAAGGCTCTGAGGCCAATCGTGAAGACTATTATGCCGATTGGAAGTTCTCAAGATTAAATGACCAATGGCCTGACGCTGTTAAAAAGCAAAGACGGCAAGAGGGGCGTCCAGTTCTCGTTATAAACAAACTCCCAGCTTTAATACGGGCGGTGGTAAACGAGAGCAGACAAAATAAACCATCGATGAAAGTTTCACCCGTAGACAACGGGGCTGACGAAGAGACGGCACAAGTTATTGGTGGTTTGTTAAGATCAATCGAGCGAGTATCTAATGCAGATGTAGCTTATGACACTGCGATAGATCATTCTGTTACAGGTGGCTTTGGCTTTTTTAGATTGAGCATTGATTGGGCAAATGAAGATAGTTTTTCTTTGCAGGCAAAAATTGACCGCATACCGAATCCATTGATGGTTCACTGGGACACAAGTTCAACAGCGTTTGATGCGTCCGATTGGGAGTACGCATTTGTCTCTGAGTTTATGAATAAAAAGGAATACAAAAAGATTTATCCTAAAGGCTCGATGATTGCCTTTGATGGAGATACGAGAGACGACAGCGCAGAGCAGTGGATTAACGATGACCATATCAGAATTGCGGAGTATTGGCTAAAAGAAGAAAAGAAACGCAAGCTCTTGCAGATTGCTGTTATGAACCCTCAAACTGGGCAAATGGAAACGCAGGCCGTTCGTGAAGATCAGCTTCCAATCATGGCAAAGAAGTTCTTTGAGGATGGTGGCATTGATATGACCGTCCAAGGTGGTAGCGATGAGGAGTTAGCTAACGCATTTATTTCCGCATCTGGTATTGAGGTCAGGCAAGAGCGTGAATCGATGTACCACGATGTCACAAGGCGCATCATAAATGGCGTTGAGGTTTTAGAGGAAGATAACTGGCCGGGATCAATGATACCAATTTGCCCTGTCTGGGGTGACGAAATATTTGTTGATGGTAAGCGCACGTTCAAGTCAATGATCAGAGATGCAAAAGATAGCCAGATGATGTTTAACTTCTGGCGTAGCGCATCTACTGAACTGGTTGCACTAGCACCGAAGTCACCTTGGGTCGGCCCGAAGGGTTTTATCCCAAAGGGGCAAGAGGCAAAGTGGGCAAGTGCAAATACCCGTTCTCACAGTCATTTAGAATATGACCCAGCCGCAGGCGGTGTTCCACAGCGTCAATCATTTGCTGGGGTTCCAGCAGGTGCATTGCAAGAAGCAATGAACTCCAACGATGACATGAAGGCAATTACGGGCATTTTTGATAGCTCACTAGGTGCGAGATCAAACGAGACATCAGGCAGGGCAATTCTAGCGAGGGAGAGACAAGGTGACGTATCAAACTTTCATTTTCTTGATAACCTCAATCGTGCTATTCAGTATGCTGGTAACTGCCTCCTAGAAATTATCCCAAGCGTATACAGCCCACAAGAAACCATTCGCATATTGGGTGAGGATCGTGCTGAAGAAGTTATAAACCTTACACAACAGGCTGGTGGAGCTTACCAGAAGGGTCTTAACGGAGAGAAAGCGTTGTATAATTTATCTGTTGGTCGTTATGACGTTACTGTATCCAGTGGGCCAAGTTTTGCAACGCAACGCGAAGAAACCCGTGAGACACTTATTGAGATTATGAAGCAAGTTCCAAATGCGGCGGCTTTTCTTGGAGACAGTTTATTAGAGCATATGGACTTTGTAGGCAGTGATAAATTAGCAAAACGCCTAAAGCATTTGTTACCGCCTGAGATGAGGCAGGAAGAGGAAGCAGACCAAGAAGGTCAGAATCCAGAAGTTATGGCAATGCAACAGCAAATTGAGCAAGCCAAAGTTCAAATGCAAGAGCAACAGCAAGTCATTGCCCAAGAGATGCAGAAGCTCCAAGCTGAGAACGAGGCGTTAAAAAATCAAAGCCTAACTGACGTTCAGAAAATGGAATTAGAAAAAGCCAAGGCGATACATGAGCGAGAAGTTGACGCAAAGATTGCTGAACAAAAAGACCGTGAGCTTGATCTCAAAGAGATGGAGTTAAACTTAAAGGCGGCGCAGGCACAAAGTGATTTTGATTTAGAAGAAATTAAAATGACAACTGACCGCAAGAACCGTCTTGATGATCTGGCAAGCAAAGGGCTACGCAACGCAGATGACGTTGAAGAGGACAGGCGTATAGCATCAGAAGCTGTCGAGACAGCAAAGCAAGCGCAAGATACTCAAATGGCTTTACTTGCCCAAGCTCTTACCGCACCGAAACGAATTGTGCGTGATGAGAATGGTCAGCCTGTGGGTATGGAAACGGTTATCGAAGAAGCTAACTAATGTGGGGCGCATCGAAGTGGGGCGTTTCTCGTTGGGGTATGGAAACGTCAACAGTTGTCGGTGCTGGCGGTTGGAATAAAGATTGGGCTGAACGATACGGCCCAGACAAAAACAAGCAAGGAAAAGACGAGCTTAAAAAGGCAACTTTAAAAAGGGCAATTAAAGTTATCAAGTCGGCTGACCTGTTCCCTGATGAAGTAGCAGACGTTAAAAGCATTGTCGAAAAGCGAGATTTAAAGAAACGACTAGCGCAAGAGCCAGAAATTGAGAGACGTATCTTAGTTGCGTATTATGCGTTTATACAATTTCAAAAACGTGAGGAAGATGACGCAAAGTTTCTG
>UEXM01001447.1_pt1 | contig 20149 bp, 4 predicted proteins | sample 1796661 | NCBI WGS metagenome assembly UEXM01 (sample SAMEA4772469, study PRJEB27181) | metagenome | reverse complement strand
TCTACACTTCTACTATTTAATATATTGATTACATCATTATATTCTCCAAGCAGTTTATCTATATTTACAGTTTTACCTCCATCATTATCTTTTTCTACATACTTAGATATTTCTCTATTATTTCGTACAACAGAGTTTATTTGATCTAAACCTGTAAAAAACTTTAACTTCATTTGGTGCTCTGCTAGTATACCTAAATCCACAGCGCCTTCTATATTTAAAGCTTCTCTTATATTAGACAAAAGCTTTTCTGCATTTATATAGTATTCTTTATATCCTACTTTTTCATTTGCATTAAGAAGCTTTTGTTGTAATATTTTTAATTCGTTTATATAGTTTTCTCGTAGAGTATTTTGATTAAACTTTATTAATTTGCTTCTATCTCCTGTAGTTTCAGCTTCTTCCATTAAGCTTATAGCTTGCTCTGCAGATTTTGCTGCATTTTTAGTTATTTTTGTAGACCTTTCTAGTTGTCGTATTCTTCTTGTTATTCTAGTAAGTATATTTTCTATTTCTTTTACTTCAGGCTCTTGTGCGTTTTGTGTACCTATACCAGAATTTAGCATAATTTTTGGAACTCTTTCAAATTCTTCAGGCTGAGATTTAAAATATTCTTTTAAAGACTCTACAGTAGGATTACCTTCCTCATCTAATCTATTGTCAGGATTATTTTCTATAGCAGCCCAATCACCAAACTTATCTTTAAAGTCAGTATCCATAATTAAATTATAAATAAAATCTGCTTTTTGACGATATATTGGATTAGAATCGTTTAAAAGATCGTTGTATAATTTTGTATTTGTTTTACACTTTGCCATCTATACGCACTTAAATTGATTTGGATTAGATTGTTCCGCTAACATAGTCATTTCTATTGGTTTAGTCACCCTATTTTCTAATTTTCCTAACTGTCTTTTTTCAAAAGCATTTAATTCTCTACCTCTGTTGTCAGGGAACTCACTAATTTTTGTATCTGTAACACCTTTTCTAGTAGTTGTATACTGATATTCATTAATAGAAATACTTTTTGGGCCTTTATACCCAAGAGGAGTGGTTTTTACATATACAGGGTTTGGTGTTCCATTTCGGAATACAATACCTTCTAGTCTATAGTAATTATAATCTTTAGATTTCACTGTTTTAAAATTAGTTTCACCAGTTTGTTTATTTACTCCTGCATATGCAACTTTACCAGGCATTTCTTTTTCTATTTTAATATATCTTAAGAAATCTTTTTTAGTTTTTTTACCTCTATCTAAAGTTCTAGCTCTTTTTGCTGTCTTACCTCTTAGAGTTATACTAAGATCTGCATCAAAAGTATACCCTCCTGTTTTTGCTTGTGGGTCTGCCATAGTTGTTCTTACAACTTCTTTACTCATCCTCACTTCTTTAACAAACTCAGGGTTATCAAATTCATGTCTTACTATCTGATCTACCATTTGAAATATATCTATAGCGCCATGCTGATGTAAATATTCAATTGCTTGTTTAGTTTCAGACGCAAACTCACTATTAACATACCACTGTGCGGGTATTAAATCATGAAAAGAGATTAGATTTCTATTAAAACCAGATGTATGAAAAGCCATAACTGCTAATTCATTAGCAAATTGTCTAGTAGTAGGATCTAAAAATAACTCTGCCCATCTTTCCTGTGCAGCTGCCGCTACTTCAGGTGCTAAACTTTTAGTACCTCTTCTTTTAATAATACTAGGTTTAGTAAACTCACCTTCTTTATTAAAATTAACTGTACTTGTAAGTAAACTAAATAAAGGATCTTGAGGATTTTTACTTTTTATTTCTCTAAACTTTTGCGCTAGAGATTTATTTGTTTTAGAACTAAAAAACAAATTTCTATAGTTAGCATTGTTTAGTAAATTACCAGTATGTTTACTGTAAACATAAGAATATATTTTACCTATTATTCTTTGCCGTAGTAATATATCTGTATTTCCTGCTTTACCTATAGCGCCAAGTATAGAGTTTAATCCTGTACGCATAAATTGAGATTGCGTTAAAAAGTCTTCACTTAGCTGCTCATTTAAGTACTCTACAGAATTTCTATGGTGCGCCATAAGAGCTGTACCATCAAATTTATTTATAAAGTTTTTAAACTTACCACTATTTTTAACTTTTTCAAAAGTCTCTGATATAATATTATTTTCTTCTAAGTTTCTACCAGATCCTTGTACACTAGACTTAGACGCTAAAACTTGCTCCTGTAGCTCATTTCCTATTTTGTACAATCTTTCAAACTCCTCTAATATATACGATTGGTATTTAAAAAATTCTGAGTGTGATGCGCCTTGTTCTGTTATTTCATTTAATTTTTCAAGAGTTAGCACATCTCTTAATGTTCCGCTAAGTACATCTTTAGTAGTTACTTGCTCTAAATAATACGGGGTATTAACACTAAGAGTAACTTCTTTACCTGCTTCATTTTTAAAAGATAATCTATTTTTAGATTTCTCTTCATTTGGAGTTCCTACAAATTCGTATTCTACTCCAGACACAGTATAAACTTTATCTCCCACTTCTAAATCATCAGGAAGAACTCTAGTTGCAAAACTAGGTCCAAAAGATTCTTTAGTGTTTTCTAAAGCGCTTTTAAAACTATATCTTACTGGGGCTGCTTCTGTACGCAGTGCATCCATTTGTTTGGACAACTCTTTTAGTATTGGTTGGGCCATAAATCTATTAACCCATCTAAAATCTACCCCAGCTCTTAATAAAAGGAATGCAACATTCCCTGTATTTGTATTTATATTTAAATGAGATATATAAGGATCTTTTTCAATATCCACAAATGCGTTCATGTATGCAGACATAACTTGCATTATCTGCATTTTATTTTCATTGCTTACATTGTGCAAACTAGTATATACTGTACCATCAAGCTCAAAAACACTTCCTATACCTATGTCTCCTGAGTATCCTAACTCTGCATGCATAGATATTACGTGGTCTACAGTATTGTTAGCTACAATACCTACCATTTTACCACCCTGCAAGAATCTACGTCTTAACTCGTTTTGGTATCTAGGAGAAACAAGAGTTAATCCTGACATAATATCTTTACCTTGCTCGTTTACTGTAAGATCATTTATAGTTTGTTTTTTTCTTATAGAGTATGCGTCATCTTTTAAAAATGCCGTGTCTGTAGGAAACATAAGAGTGGAGTATGATTTTGGATTTGAAAGCATTGCTTCCCATAACTCTAGTCTTTTGTTTTGCAAATTAACTTTACCTGATCCTTCAGATGACACTCTAGATAATTTACCATTTCGCATTTCTAAATTAGGTATTAACAAGAACATTTTATCAATATCAAAGTCACTACCTGTCTTAGTTGTAATATCTTCATATACTACTACAGTATCTCCAGTTTCAGGAGGAAGTATACCTACTATCTCAAGATGATCTATAGAAGCCAAAGATTGGTTAGGTATACGATACCCTAGTATTTGTAACGCTTTAGGATCTACAGCTTCTTTTAGCTGCTCATCAGTCATTGTTTCAAATCCTGGTATATTCTCTACAAATTTGTAAGGAATAAGTATCTGAGATGCTACAACTTTATTATTTACAATTCTAGCTGGTTTTAACCTTTCTTCTTTTTTAATCCATCTTATTCGGCCTGTTAGATTGTTTTTTACGTTCTCGTAGGCCTGCATGTCTATACCTAAATTGTGGCTACTTATCTGTACGAACTGCCCTCCCATTGCTTTATAAGCAACAGTTGCCGCGGTAAGACCATTTGTAATTAATGATTCGATTTTATTTCTTACAGGAAATATAGTATCAACTGGTATACCTCCATTATAAGCAATCTTTATCATTTCTTTTACGTTGTCGTTATCTTCAAACTCTTCTAATAGTTTTCCAAAAAACTTTTTTCTATTTATAATACCTCTTTGACCAGTTGTATCTAGCCCCCATTGTTTTGCAAACTCGTTTTTACCTATATCAGATATATCTATTTCTACTTGATTTAAAGCAGCTAACCATTCTGCTCCTGTAAGACCATTGTAATCTGCTTCAGGATCTATGAAACTAGTTATATTTACTTTAGCTTGTGAACCAACAATTGTAGGTTTAAATCCTTTATTAGGTAATTCTTGTGCTATACCCCAATTAGCATGCGGCCTAACTTCTGCATCTACATTAGTTTCACCTGTTTTAATTGCCGAGTCTACTGCTACTTGCATTCCCATCCCTGGGTTTTGTTTTTCAGCAGCCACCATTTTATTATACAGATTATCTAGCATAGGCGTTGTGTTAGCAAGCGCAGGCCATACTAATACATATGCAGTTTTTTCTATTGTAGGAACCATTTGCCCTGATTTATAAACCATACCTCTAACTGTACCTTTTTTAGGTGTTAGTTGTATAAGTTCATAGTCTTTTGGTTCTGCTTTGTTTTTCATTATACGCTCAAAAGCAGCATCTTTTGTGTCGTTCCAATTACCTAAACCTATTTCTCTCTGTTTATATAGAGTAGGTGTAATCCATGTAGTTGCATCTGTAAGATTAGCGGTAGAATATATTTCTGCAATATTTTTACCCACTTGTTTTACAAAATTAGGATCGTCATTTAATGTACTAGGTATTTCTATCTCTCCTATTGTAGCATGCATATAATACGGGTGTACAACGTACTCACCGTTTTCTTTATAAATACGTAAACCTTCAGTAGGAGTTGTAAAATGATTAGTACGTTTAGGCATATCTTCTACAGACTTATACATTGCAGGATGTCCTACAAATAAGTTTAGAGTCTCTCTAGCCGATACCATTCTGTTAAGTACATATGTTCGGACTGCAGTTTCAGCGCCTGATATATCTTCATCAGTTTTATACTTTGCAATTGTAGAAGTTTCCATTCGTAGATTTGCTAACACTCCATTTTTATTATAGAAGGCTATTTTATTATCTACTAAGAATTTTATTTCTTCTTGCACTCTAGAATTAAATGTATTATTTATTAAATCTTTTACTTTTTGGTTATCTAATCTAGATGCAAAATCTGCTACAGGTCTTCCTTTTAATTTTCCTGCAGTATTATATAAACCTAACTCTTCTGCTAGCGGCGTACCGTAGCCAAGTTCAGGGAACATCATTGTGTCATTCTTAAATACATTACCTGTAGGGTATCCAGCATCATCTTTAAAACTGTTACCATTATAATGAAAGAATTTAATATGCGCATTTATAGGCGTTTCTCCAAATATTTGCTCATGAGCGTGAACCTTTGTATTAAAATCATTTATGATATAACGCATCATTGTGCTCTCTAACTCTTCTATGTTAGTTAGCTCTGGCCCTTTTATATAATACTCAGTCTGTGAAGTACCTTTTGCAATTGTAGGGTACATTCCACGCATTGTTCTGTGGAATTCGTTTATAAATTCATCAATACCTACAATTCTTTTAAATGCTAACCCATCTGTACGCTCTTGCGTATTTTTAATGTGCAGCATTTGCTCATAGGTAAAGTCTTTAAAGTTTTTTTCTATCCACTCCACCCATTTACTACCTTTTACATACGGTAGATTTTTTATAGCTTCTATATGTCTTAAATCTCCTCGCTGCACTTGCTCCATAATCCTACTAAGGAAAGAGTGTTGCCCGTACAACCAATACATTTTACCTGCGGGCCCTAAAACTGTACTATTTACAAGATCTGATTGATACCGAGATTCTGCTATAGCTAATGCTTTTACATATCTCTCATCTTCCATGATAGATAATACATCACCTGCCTCGTCTTCTAGTACAGCATCTTCTTTTAAGTTACCAATTGATTTAGCGTCTTTTGCAGTACTAGTTAAGAATACAACCTTTAGATCTCTAACCATTTTAATAAGCTGCTCACTTTGCTTATCTTCTTCTGCTTGATTTACAAGATAGGTTAAAGCTTCTGGAGACATGTTTATGCCTACAGTATCTAAAGTTTCTTTAAATTTATTTATTATCTTTTTAAAGTTTACAGGTACTTGTTTACCAGACCTGCTCCATTTAGCCACTTCTGTATTTAATAGCTTATTTAGGCTCTCATATTCTTTTTTAGCTAAGGCCACTGCCTTAAGGTTTACAACTTTTTGTTGCTTATCGTTAAGAGAAAGTAATTTATTTTCAAAGCTTTCTTTCCAATTATCTAGCACATTGTTAGCGCTAGAATTTACATCAGGAGACCCAATACGTACTTCATTTTTAGAATCTCCTTCTATAAATGTACTAGTATATTGAATTCTAGGGCGGTTAAATGTTTTTACAAATTGTGTCTTTTTATAATGATCACTCTCATCTAATCTTTTTAAAAACTCTACAAGTTCTGGATGAAATGCTACTAAAGATTTTAACTCTTCTACCATAACATCATATAAATCAGGCATAGATACTGTAGGCTGTAGTCCGCTTAAGTATTCTAATAATCTATTATAAACTTTTGACTCACTTACTAATACTTCTTGCCCAAAAGAATTCAGTCTTGTTTCTATCTCACCTTGTTCATTATAAAATACATCATCTAATGTTTGTATCATTAAACGTATATTCTGAGGCGCTTTTGATTGTGGGTTAGAAAAGTATCCAGGTTCTATATTAAGATTAGCTGTTTTTTCTTCTAGCTCTTTAAGATTTTCTTCTTTTTCATTTTTAACTTTAACAGATTGACCAACACCAACTCGTCGGCTAACCGTTTTATACATTACAGAATCTTTATTTAAAACTAGCTCTCCATTTTCTAATTGTATAGCTAAGTCATTTAATATAGCTGTGTGCACATTTAATATATCTGAGTCTGGAGCAACACCATAAGCATCTTTATAATCTTTAGCATACCCTTCAGGGTGAGCCATATATAAAGCTTTGTCTAATATAGGTTGTACATTTATCTCAGCTAAATCGTTAAAGTCTACAACTTCATATGTTTCATTCTTTACAAGTTCTCTAAAATATATATCAGACAATTCTTTCATTTGTAATGCAGATACTCCAGGTATTTTTTCCATACCAAGTACATCGAATCGTCTAGCAGTTGTTATATCTGGGTCAAATACATTCCAAGTTTCAATTGTTTTTGTAATAGGATCTATTCTTCTAAAGTGAGGATTTTCTCCTTCTACAGTTCTAAATACTAGAGGCTGTTGTTGTTCGTTAGCTGTATTAAAATTACTTTTAGACCCTGCAAACCATTTTACAAATGCTGGACTCTCTGTAATTAAAAATGATCTATACGCTTGTAGAATATCTGTGTTACCATCTTTATCAGTGAATGTGTCCCACAAATCTTCCCACAACATAGATACTTCTCCTTGTTGTGTAACCAATGATGATCTATCTATTGGTTCTGTTAATCCTTTTCTTAATCTACAACTCATATCTTAATATTAACAAGGGTCTTCTAAATTATCATTATTCTTTTTACCTTTTTTTATCTTAGATAAATTTGTCTTAGGTTTATTTTTAAGCTCCCCAAAGGTAATATTATTTTTGTTTATAATAGGCTTATTTGGCTTAGGAGATTCTTTTTCACGTGAGACATACTTATAGTTTGTGGCAGTTTTAACTGCTCTACCTTCTCGTACTAAAGATTCCCAAAGATTTTTAGCTTCAGCAGATTGTTGTGCAAAATTATCTGATTTAAATGTTAATCCTTTAGAAGCTATTCGTTCTCCTGTTAATATATACATTTGTTTTCCTATGCCTTTACCTCTTAATTCTTCATTCAATTCCGAACCTACACTAGCAAAACTTGAAGCTACTTTTCCTGTTTTATTATTATAAGATATTCTTCCTATATAATTACCATTATTATCTTGGAAAGATATAACATTTGCATCTGGTCCGATCTCTACATCTGTTGTTTCATCACTAATTGATACCTGATCTGGCTTGACAGATTCTTTTTCACGTGTAGCAACCCTTTCTCCTGTATCATTGTTAAACCCAAACTCTTTTAATAGCCTTTGCTTTAAATAGACATAGGTTTGAGGGGCTTTTTCTTTAAGTTTTGCTAAACCAGTACCAAACCCATCTTTAGGAAATACTAAAGGTTTGTTTTGAGCTTGTATTTTTGCTATATCAGAGTCTATTACAGCCTTATTACTTTCTAGATCATTATCTGTCATAAAAGCATCTTCGGTATTTTTAGGCTTTAATTTAGTAGCTATTCCAAAAGCATTAGGATTGTTTCTAATTTGAGCTTGCCCTCCTCTACCTGTTCTTTGAGTATTATCTCCAAAAACATATATTTTATTAGGATTATTTTTTACATCAGTATTTGTATATCTAGATACAATTTCTATCTGATCTAGCTTAACAGATTTTTTTTCAGATGGAGCAGTCTCTGAAGCAACACCTTCTTCGGGCCCTGTTTCTGCTACTGGTATGTCTTCTGGCGCTACTTCGTCTTCAGCTTTTTCTACACTTACTCCACCAAACATAAATTTATTTACTTTTTTCTCTTCTTTCTCAGAGTTTTCAAAATTTAATGCTATTTGAGCAGATTCTGCTGTTTCATTAGTAGTTTTTATACCGTCTACAGGATTGCTGTCAGAAGCAACTTGTTTTTTGAGTTCGCTACCCTCTTCAGGACTAACCTCTGCTTTTGTAAACTTACTAAATGTATGTTTAGCTTCAGGTTTTTGGCTAGATGTTTTAGGCGCCTCTTTTTTAGTGGTACCTAAAAGATTACTAAATCTAAGTGTAGGCTGAATAAATGCTCCTCCTGTATTTTGATTAGAAAATATATTTGTGTACAATATTTTACTTTGCACTAAAAATTCATTGTATTTAAATGCATTGTTAGAATTTGTTCTAATCTTAGACACATTGTATCTTTTATTTTCTACAAACCAATCTATTATTTCTTCTTTTTTGCTTTCTAATTGTGAAGCAGTGTAACTATTAGATCCTAACTTAAGTACTGTTCCTTTGCTTACAGGAGTAAAAACTATTTCTAATCCTTTAGTCTTGTCATATATAAGCATGTTTATTAAATCTGTAAACCTAAGTTCGTTACCTGGAGTTGCTTCTTCAATCATTTCTAGAAGATATTTTTTATATAACTTCATTACACCCTTATCAGGTAAAGATTCTGCAAACTCTTTTGTAACTTTAGTTTTAAAGCTTACTTGTTTGTTTGTAACTCCTGCATATACAGCAAGCAATACTTCTCCAGTTTCTCTATGTAGATTTTCTACAAAAGCTCTAGCAGGAAAAGTTTCTTGGTTTGCTGCAGGCAGTCTAAAATATACTCCACCTTTAGCTCTAGGATTAGCAGTGGTAAATATATCTGTTACAGGCACACCGTTTTCATCTACATAATTAAACCCATCATTAAATATTAATGACACTTGTTTTGTTCCAGGCTTACCACCATTTAATACAATAGATATATTATTTTTTGATTTAATTGTAGGATCAAAGTTTAAATGTCCTATACTTTGCTCTGTAATCATGGTTGCAGGCTGCTTACCTTGATTTATACTTTCATAAACTAGTCTTCTAAATTCTCTTATCCTAGCTTTTTCTCCATCTCTATGATCAGGTTTTATATTTGTATCTACATAAGCTGCAGTGTGAGCATACGCTCTAATAGTATTTCCATTTAGTGTTGCTGTACCAAGTAAAGGTAAGTTGTCTAAATCTTGTTGAGATAAAGGTTCTTTATTTTTAACTTTCTGAACAGCTTCTTTAGAGATTCTTTTAGACTCTGCCATTAATGTACCACCAGCACGACGTTCTAGTTCCGCCATATCTATACTCCAGTCTACTACAGCGCCTGCCATAGAAGGTATTTCTGGATTCTCTAGAATATTTGTAGTAACCATGTCTGTACCAGGGGCCGTGTATCCTCCTTGATTATTTACAGATTTATATCCTAAAGACATAATATCACCAAGATAAGTTATATCTCCTAGCGCTTTACCGTCATCTTGTGCAGACTGAGCAGTATTTCCGTTGTCTACATCTACATCATTATTTTCAGGTACTTCTAGATTTTCTGTATTAGCTTGGTTAACTGTTTTTATATTTTCATCATCAGTTTGGCCTACAGGCGATGTTGGAGTTACTGTAGGTGCAGCGGGAGGTGCAGGTTTTGTTTTACGTTTACCTGTTAAAGTAAATTCTACACTACCTAACTCTCCTTTTTCACTAACTCTTACTTCTATAGTATTTACAAATCTACTATCTGCTGGTACTTCTGTTTCTTTAGATATTGTAATTGTAGTTTTATCTAAATCATATTCGCTAAGAAGTTCTTGATCTTCTTTGCTTATTTCATACTCATCTAAAAACTCTCGTAAACTCATTTGTTTACCGCCTCTAGCACCAACTTTTTTACCTCCTATTTCTGTAGTGTATCTAGTAACTTTAATATTAACACCTTCAGGTTGTATTGTTTCTTCAGTTGTTTCAGAGTATACAATTCTTTTTTTACCTTTTCGTTTTCCTTTATCTACTGTTTCTTCAGATACAACTTGACGCCCAGGTGACTTTTCACCTTCTTGTGTAAACCCTTCAGGAGCAGTTTCAGCTGCTTGTTGAAATCCTTCTGGCGCTGTCTCTGTTTTTGTTTCTTGTCTTGCCTGCTTTGCAGCTTCTTCTTCTGCTTTCTGTTGTTTTGCAAATTCTTCAGCCGCAGTTACTTTATCATTTTCTGCTTGATTTTGTCTCTTAGCCTCTTCTTCTTTTGTGTTACGTTCTGCAAAGTCTTTGTTTACATTTGCAAATGGAGCATCATATATAGCTTTTGTTAATTGATTGAAGCTTTGTCTAAGTGTATTTAGATACACGTATTGATTTAATAAATCTGCTATGTATGCTTGCTGTGCTTTACCAGGTGCATCAGGTTTCTTAAGCATCTCTTCAAACTGTGCATCTGTTTTAGTTTTTGCATCAGTGTGCTCATCTTTGTTTGTAAGATCCATATCTCTTAAAAAAGATAGGCCTAAACTACCACCAGACTGTACACTTATTTCTGAAAGCATGTCTGCAGATTTTTTATCTAGTTCTGCAGCCATAAATGTAGAGTATCTTAACTCTCTTTTCATAGCTGCTAACTTTTCTTCTGCCTGCTCATCATTTTGTAATGCTAATGCTGCTGCGCTCACTGCTCTTTGTATTAAAGGATCTGCATCTTTTAATAATTCGTAGCTACGTATAGCACCTTTGATTCTGTTTAATTCTTTAACAGGATTAACGTTTGCATCGGGGTCTACTTCAAACTCAGCGTCGAACTCTTCTTTAGATAATTTACCTGCATCATTTAGTATATCATTTAATATATCTATTTGCCCTGTTTCATAGAATAAATCTATTATTTCAAAGGCCTTACGCATTTCAGCTGTAGCTGTGGTAAATAAATCTTCTGACGAAATAGAGTCTAATTGGATCTTGTCAAGTCTTTTTAACTCAGCTATAGATCTCATAGTCTTATATAAATCGCCGTTCTTGTTAAGTAAATTATACTTTTCTACAAGTTGTTCTGCTTGTTTTACTTTTGTTTTATGTTGTTGTCTTGCACTCTGTCCTCTAAATCCTGCATAAGCTCCACCTAATCCCCCAAGTAAAGCTCCTAAGAATATACCTTGCAAACCTTCTTTTGTTTGAGGCGTTTTAATCATACCTCTTGCCATAGAAGCTAACATTCCTTGGAAGCCTTCCACTGCATTTACTTCTGTATCTAATAAAGGATTGTGCGTGTAACCAAAGTAATCTTTCCCTCCTAACTCTAATGCATATTGAGACCATTCTTCAAACCCTTCTGCAATAGGAGATTGAATTCTTTTGCCTTGTCTTGCGAACCACTGTGGTAATTTTCTAGCTTTAAACTCTAAAGATCTTTTAGCTCCCTTTTTTATAGTGTTTTTTGCTACTTTACTACCAAGATTAGTAGCACCACTACCAAATAAATGTTTAAACATTAGCATATTACTGCTACCAACAATAGCAATATTTGCTAGCCAAGCTACATCAGAGTATGACGCTGCTAACTCTCGCATTTCTGCATCTGTCATTCCTTGGTACATTTCAGCACCTTCACGTTTTGCTTTTTTTATTTCTTCGTAAGAAGATTCAAATATATGTTGTGCTTCTATAGTTGCTTCACCTGCAGCAGATACTAAGCCTGCACCTATAAAGTTTGCTACTTGTCTTTTCTTTCCGTACTGTGCAGCTAATCCTAAAGTTGTTACACCTTTTTTAAATGTAGCTTTTCTAAAAGAGTTTGCCATCTGTCTAGGAAACAGTCTTCTATTTGTAGCGCTAACTAAATCAAACGCTCTTGCTCCAAATCCAGATTTAGCTGCTAGGCTACCACTCTTTGCAGCTCCTAATAAAAATCCTACACCTTGTAAAAAATCTTTACTCCAAAAGTTTGCAGTACCAAGACTTTGTCTAAATGCATCCCAGCTAGTAAAAAATCCTTCTGTATCTGCTTGTTGGGCAGCTGTATAATAATGTGGAAACTCTTCAGCTAAATGTGAGTCGTATTCAGATATTAATTTATTTAATCCATTATTATATATCTGATCAAATTCACCTGTAGCAACTGCCATAGGTAATCCTGCATAAGCCATAGATGCTGCTTGAGCTATTACATTAGCAAAAGCTTTTACACCTCCACCTGCACCTCTAGTCCATTTCTGCCAATTAGTTTGTAAGTCTGCAGCTGCTTCTGTTTTACTAGCTCCTGGCCAATTTGTTATACCTATCTTGTCTCTAAGTAATGGTGTTCCTAACAGCCCTGAATCTAGCTGCTGCTTATCCATAAAGTTTTTATACTCAGATTTTTTAGTGGCAAAGGGTACTTTTACTTTTATATCAAAAGTTCTATCAAATTTTATTTGTTCTCCTTGTTTTGTATCAGGTAAGTATCCAGGTGCAAAATTTAAATTTAAAGTTTTAAACTCCATAAATGAATCTTGCTCTTCTCTGCTGTACCGTGTGTAAGGATCTAATTTTGTTGGTCTATATTTGTCAGCATCTGCAGGATCAACAGGTGCTTTACGTGCAATACCCATTAAACCTTCAGCTTGAGTAGCTCTTGTAATTGTTCCAGGGGCTACACCAAAGTCTTCATAGAAGTCGCTACTAGGCCCTATGTCTACATAATCATCTAAGCCTGCTATTTCTTTCATCCCCTTTAAGAAATCTACATTTTGATTGTAATCATTAGGTTGCCATGTTCCTTGGACTCCATATATAGGAAACCCTTCTTTATTAGTTGTAGCTCCTTTACCATATAAAGGTGTTTCATCTTCTTGTAAAAGATTAGTAGATCTCTCAGGACTATTAAACTCTAAATGAAAATGAGGTTGGCCTGCTCTAGTACGTTCATCTATAAGCTCTGCATTATTGTCTATTAAATATTGTTGTCCAGCATCGCTTAGTTGCGTGTAGTCGTCATCTGTAAAAAAGAAATTTAGCATAGACTTACCATCATTAGTACGAACACCAAAATCTATAGCGTTACCCGTATAATGCATAGAATCTTCGTTATCATGCCGTCGAGCACTTGTAATAGTAAAGTCGGTACCTGCTAATCCTGTAAGAGATTTTAATCCCATTGCAGCTTCTTTTCCTAGAGAAGGATCACTCACTCCTCTTAGCTGCATGTTTACTTCTGGAACAGGTAAGTTATACTCATTAAGTGGGAGCTGAGTAGTTGCTGGTTGTAGCTTTTTTATATCCATTTATTATTGTAGTAAGTCTGGTACAAGTTGACCCATTAAATCATTACCTCCAAAAGTTCTAAAGATTAAATCTTCTAAGCTTGCAGCACTTGTGCTCAAACCTTCTCCTTTAATACGATTTTCTGTGTCTCTACCTGTTTCATTCTCTCCTTTATAAGGATAAATAGTATAGTAAATTTCATTGTTAGGAGCAGTAACTTTTTCTACTCTTACATGCTCACCTTTAGAAGTATCTATAATAACATTTCCACTTGCATCTTTAATAGTACCGTCTTTTTGTATAATATCTTTATATAAACTGTTCGGTATTTTTCTATTTACATAACCATAAGTATTATTATCTTGGTCTTCTGCAAATACTTCAGAAGGTATAGTTTCTATACCTGTTCTTTGGATTAAAGATCCATAGTCTAAATTGAGTTCCATTCTAATTGCAGTTTGTGCTGCACTAAATCTTTCTTTTGGATCTCTATCTGTATCTTGTGCGAGTTTCATTTTATCATCAATAAACCCTCTAAGTTGAGACCCAGGTTGGTTTTGATCAGGAAGTAGTACTGCAAATCTTCTTTGTTGTTCTGCATTCATTAGCATTCTTGCAGTAGAACTATCAGATTCTATTAATGTATTTAATAAATCATCTGGCATAGGTACAGCATCTTGATTTGGCCCAGGTTTATAGTAAGCCATGTCTAATATAAATACAGGCTCTCCATTAACAATATCTCCTGTAGGAGTTAGTTTAGGGGCATGTATTGCTTGACCGTAACCTTGCTGAGTTTTAAGATTGCTTTCCATTGTTTGCATATTAGTATGCAGTTTATCCATAACAGATACAGGAAGGCCATCAGTTCCAACTTGTGTTGGGTCTAGTATATTTAACTCTTTACTTATAAATTGGTTAGTTCGTTCTGCCATTCTTAATTCTTCGTTTTCACCTAAGTTTTCAAACTGGTTAAACGATCTAGTTATACCTTCAACTTCTTGAAGTCTATTAAACTGACCTCTTATATCTCTAGCTACACCTAATAAATTATCTGCTTTTAATCCATTAATTATTAAGTCTCCTGATTTAGCTTGTGCTTCGTACTCTTTAAATTTAGTATCCCAATCTGCATCATCTATACCCATACCTGACATATCTTTAATTAATGTCGAAATATCGTCTGCGCTTGCATTAGGAATATCTTTTATTACTTTTGCTTCATCTGTATAGTGGCTTAATAATTTAGATATATTTTCATTTACAAACTTATCAAACTCTTCTGATTCTTCAGCTAAACTTTTAAAGTTACCATCTAATACTCCTTCACCTAACCCTATTGCGTCAAATGCTTGTGCAAACTGAGCATTAGCTAAAGTTTCTTGCTCGTTTTGTAAAGCTGTTTCATAGTTAGTAATATTTTCTTGAGCTTGGTCTTTTCTAAACTGAGGTTGTGACGGATCATTTATAATAGAATTTTCTAAAGCTATATCTTGCTCTAACCCTGTTATTTTTTCTTTAGCGCTTTGTGCTGTCGTTACAGGAGTATCTATAATCACCGATGGTGTAGCAGATGTTCTTGGTGCAGTTATACCTTCTGTTTCACTACTACTTGATTTCTTTTTATCTTTATCAAACTTAGATATATCTTCTAGTGTACGTTTTTCATACGCACCTAATCTAGCTAACCCTGCTATATCATAAAGACCTCCTTCAATCTGGCTACGGTCCCAAGTATTTCTAGCTAAAATCTCATCAGCTTCTTCTCTACTCATACCAGAATTCATTAAACTTTGAATGTTTTTATTGTATGAATCAGTGAGCTCTACATTTCTTTGTGCAGACATTACATCATACTCTGCTTCATCTTTAGCTCCAGCATTTCTTAGCTGTGCTTTTCTTTCTTCAGGGTCTGCCGATAAAGGTTGTAATAAAGAATCAGAAGATTTCATTTGATCTAATGAGGTTCCATAAGAAGAGTCATACTGAGATCCTGAGAGTCCTAAGTCATATTGCTCAGATACGTAATCTACATAATCATCTCTTCTCATAATGTGGTCCATAGCAGCCATCTGTCTTGCATCAGCTGCACTGTATTCTACTTTACTAGAGCCGTATGTATATTTACCTGGTTTACCTTCTACAGGTATAATTCCATATTGCTCATATGTATCAGGTTTAATATTATCTATAATCTCATTAAAGTCTGCTGAAAAATCTGGTTGAGCTATAGGAGTTCTTGCAAAACTAGATCCCGTAGGACGTTCTCCCTCATTTTTAGCATAACCTCTTAAAGATTGATCATATTCTTGAGTTTGTTGATTTAATAAAGCTGCAGCAGTTTTACTTGAATATGTACCGTCTTGTACGCCTTGAGCTAAAGCAGCTTGTTGTGCAGAGTACGCAGCTGACGCTCTTTTATGAGCTTTCATGTCGTCTGTCATAGTTCTTTGATAATCAAAGTATAGATTTTGTAAAGGCACAGCTGCTGCTGACATATCACCACCAAAAGAATCTATAATATTATTTACTTCATCTTCATATGACTTAGTAAAATAATCTCCTACATCTTCCATTCCAGGAATAGTATTCATGCTTTCTAACTCATTCATAAATGCTAAGTTAGATTGCATAGCTGCTGCCCCTCTTTGTTGTTCAAATTCTTTTGCAGCTAGCATTTGCTCGAATGGGAATGGTGTTAGTTGGGGCGTTTCTATTGGCCCTGCCATTAGTGCACCTGTTATACCTTTTATCGCCATAATTTTTACTTTATTTTATTAAACTTTTCTGTACTCAGGAAACATATTGTATAACATTTGTTCCATTCTTTTATTTTCACCCATTTGTTGAGAAGTAGCGTCAGCATCTGTAAATGCTTGATTAATAAATTGATAAGGAAGAGCTGCTAATTCTGCGTCCTTCATATCTATTCCGTATTGAGTTCTTGCGTTTAACCCTTTAAATTTATTAATAGTATCTACATTTTCTCCTTCTAATTTACTTTGTAAAAACTCTATACCTTCAGAGCGTTTTGCAAGTTGAGGCATAAAGTTCGCATGCATCATAGTTTTATAACGAGGATCGTTTACACTATTTATAGCTGTTGTATACGCCTGCATATCAGGAGCTATCATTGCAGCTTTATTTAATCTAGTATTTTTTAGTTCAGGTTGTACCATATATTTAGAAGCATCAAAAGATCCTGGATCTTTCAAACCTTTTAAACCTATAGCTAAATTTGCTATAGAACCTGCATAAGGCATTACACCTTGTAACCCTGAGTATTGACTTTGGAAAGGAACTTGCTCATACTGTGAAGGAGTATTTACTTGTAGTCCTCCGCCTGTGCCTGCTCCTTGATTCATTAATGCAGGGTTAACTCCGTTTCCATACATTGAATTAAATGTATTTGCACCTGGTGTAGAACTAAATCCTGGAAGCCCAAAATTATTTACATTACCAAAAGCAGGATTATTTATAGATAATCCCATACCATCCTGTGCTTTCATATATTGCATACCATATTTAGCTTGAGAGTTTTTTATTGCCTCATTTGTTGGAGCACCTTTACTTCCAGGTTTACGCATTCTTTCTCCGCTTCCTGCGGCTATTCTTTTTCTCTTAGCATGTATGTTTGCCCATAAACCATTCTTTGCCATATCAGTAGTCATGTTAGTTTGATTGCCATTTTCTTTTTGTTGCTGCTCAAATCTATCGTCCAATTGGCGAGTGTATTTTTTAACATCTAGCTCTGCTGTAGTTCTAGTTATAAAATCAGAACTTTGTACATCTTTTTGAGCTTGCGCTATTAATTTTAAAAGTTTTTCTGCTTCAGCAGCATTCTTTTTAGCATACACTCTATTTTCTCCGTTAGGCATAGTCATAGCAACACCACCTTTTGCGTGGCTTTCTTTTCCTTGTACTTTAAATCCATTTGCTCCTATACTTTGTACAGGTGCTTTAGAATTGTAACTTACAGGAGCTCCTCCTTCAGTTTGTACTACTTCTCCGCTTTCTACTTCTACATCTGCTTGCTGAGGCATTCCTCCTTGGCCGTATTTATAATTCATACCTCCATGCTTCATACTTCCATTTTGTCCTGAAAGCATTGCTGCTAATTTTTGCATAAATCCTGTATTACTCATGTCTTGAGTAAATTGGCTTGCTCCTCCAGAAGGATTCATCATTGCCATCATATTTAACATACCTCCAATTTGGCTTCCCATTGCTGATTGAGGATCAGTGGATATATCCTGAGTTATTCCAGCGCCTTCTAGCCCACTTCCAAAACTTTGTCCTACTAAAGATAAAGCAGTTCCTGTTCCAGGAGCTACCATATTTAAAGCAGTGGGAGCTAATTGTCCTAATATAGAACCTGCAGTTTCACCTACACCTCCGTAAGCTTCTCCAAACTTAGTTTTATATCCAAATTTTTCATCAATACCAAAGTCAGTACCCATTAAAGATTCAAAAGGTGATGCAGCAGTATTTAATGTAGCTACTCCCATATCTCTGAGACCTTTACCAAAGCCAGAGTCTTTAAATTTTTTACCAAATATAGATTTAAATAAACCTCCATCCCCGTAATTTGGAACTCCATAATGCCCTCCATATTTATAGTTGTTGTATTTCATATTATTATTTTTTATTAGCTGTCCGCCTCTAGCAAAACCTTCTGCAGGAAGACCACTTTTTTTATAACTATCCATAAATTCTTCAAATGATGCTACACTACCTGCAGTAGGTACAGGATTAAAAGGAGCAACTCTTGTGTTATCTGACTCAAAAAACATATCTGTAGGATATGTAGGAGCGCCAGCTCTAGAAGTTTTAGATGTAATATTAAAAGTTGCTGGACTCTTTTTTTCTGTTACTGGTGTTTTTCCTTGTAGAGAATCTAAAGTTTGTTGAAACCCAGGGAAAGCTTCTTTTTCTTTGTAGGCAGAAACATTTTCTGTACCTACAGCTTCTCTATAAAGGTTTAAATATTCTTCAGGAGTTTTGTTTTTAAATTTTGCGTCAGGACCATACACATTAGGAAGTGCTTCTGCTAAAGGTTTACCATCTCGTATATGGTATCCAAAATATTCTCTAGTTCCATCCCGTCCTATAAAATTAACTAAAGCTGCAATTTCATCATCACTTACATTTGCAGATTCTTTAGGATAGTCTTTTCTAATTTTATCTATACCGCTTTTAAGTCCAGGAACATCTTTTATTTTTCCATAAAAAGTATCTTCAAATAATCTATTTTGTAAATCTAAGTCTTCTGCAAACTGTTTACGGCTAACCCCTTTCATGTAAGGAACATTTTTTAAATAGTCTGAATCAAAAAGTTGCCCATATAATCCAGTAGCTGATCCTCCTTGAAGATTGTACATAAGCTTACCGCCTCTACTTTCAACTTGTGATACACCTTTTTTTAGTTTTTCAAGTATACTTTTATTGTCTTTAGCCATAATTCGCAAATATAGTTATTATCTTTTAGAAACCCTAAATTTTGTCTTAACAAAATGAGCTCTTAATTTTTTATTAAGCCCATCCCCAAGAGTATTATCTTCATTATGATAGACAAGTAATACTTTTAGATATTTATCTTTCAACCGTGTCATACTACGTTTGTTTCTAGGAATTGCAGTTTTCCAAGTTCTTTCTCTTCTTTTTAAATTTACTTCTCCTACAAAGTTTGGATCATCTAACAGTTCTTGCTCAAGTTCTGTTTCAGTTAAAAATGAAACACTTGCTTCTTGATAATCTGTTCTACAATGCATTTCATTCCATGTTTCTCCTGCTACATTTCCAGAACCTCCTGGATTCAAAACTTCAGTGTGCCATTCTAAATTATCAAACACTTTTGTTTCTGTAGGAAATTTATTAATTATAAAATCTACAGAAGAATCAAAATATATATCATACCATTGCCCATAATGACCGTCATTATGTAAATAGAATTCATTTAATCTATTACCGTCATATCTATAATATTCTGCATCTATAAAATCACTAGGATATAAACTTAAAAGTTTATCTTGTGTATTTATAAACATAGGCGTACCAAAATCATAAAAAGATGTAAAGCTTTGTGTATTTTCATTAAATACAACTGTATTTGCATAGCTTAATTTAGGGTATTTTCTACCATCATCTAAAGTTACATTAGTTCTTTCTATAAATGAGAATAATACTTCGTGATTTTTAGCATCATACCCTGTAACAATACCACTACCTGCTATTGGAGAATCTCCTTGTTGTGTTACTAAACCATTAACATTATCATATTTTGTATAAGGAAGTACAGTACTATTTTCAAGAGTCACTTCAAAATAATTTTTAATTCCTTTTATTCTGGAAATATCTACTATACCATCTTTTGTTCCTATTTTATATATAGAATTTGTTAGTATATCTACCCAATATAATCCTTTAGTAGTAGATAAAATAGACAACTGATGTTTACTTCCTATAT
>UEXM01001446.1_pt1 | contig 20165 bp, 27 predicted proteins | sample 1796661 | NCBI WGS metagenome assembly UEXM01 (sample SAMEA4772469, study PRJEB27181) | metagenome | reverse complement strand
TTTTTTCAAGGTAAGACTTCATTATTTTTAGTTATAAAAATATTATATGATTGGTCTTTGTCTTCAAAAAGTATATCACTAATTATATGTCCACCGTATACTTCCTGACCAGTTGAATAATGCATTGCATCATTTTTATAGTCAGAACCTATACTAATCTTCCTTATTACCTTCGACATCTTCTTTTATCTCAGTGTAAGTACCATCTTCAACATTGATATTAATAGCACCGTATTCTTTTTCTAATACAGTTTTATATTCTTCAATATCTTTGTTAGCAGCGGCTATTTCATGAAGTAGTCCATGTTTTTGGCTTTCTAATAAACCGATATTATGAACTAATTCATTAAGCTTTGTTTGCTGATCTTGAATTGTTTTTAATTCTTCTTCTTTGATTTTCATTTGATTAAATTTAATTGTTGTTTGTTTTCCTTATTCAGGATCTGCAGGTGTCCATTCTGGAGTAGCTAGTAAAACTAGTATCTCTTCATGGGTATAAGTCCCAACAGGCGTCAACGAACCGTTTGTAATAAAGCTAGGCTCTACCTGGAAAGACAAAACACCTTGCGTATTAGCCACGTTTCTTCTCATTGTTTGAGCAGAAGACTGGTTTACTTGACTGAACAAAACAGCGTTTGTATCAGATAAGTTAATTACTACATAAGTTGTTGCCATTGTTTAATTGTTATTTGTTAATTACTTGTTATTTATATATTTACTTGTTTTAATTCTTTTTTACGGTACATCGGTTCCTCTAGCTGTAGCTGCCATATTAACTGACATTGCATTACCTGTACTATATGGTGCATCACTTACTAAAGCTCCAACTCCCATTCCAGTTGATGTTCCATTAGCTGTTGTACCTACACCGTTTGTTAAATCTGTTTCAGCCAACCCATATCCAGTTCCATTATTACCAGCAGGCATTTCATCTGCAAAAGTCCATCCACTTGAATAAGAACTGTTTTCACCTAGCTGCAACCAAGATGTAGGAGCTGTGCCAGAGAAAGTATTTAAATTACCAGGAAGACCTTGATTATAAACTTCTCTTACTTGAGATTCATTTAATGCTGTGTTTTTCCAGTAAGCTACATTTGATAAGTTTCCATCAAGGTAATTAGCACTGTGGCGGCCAATCCAATCTTTCTGTCCTGTCATTGTATCTAAAGTTCCTGACGCGGCTTTTGGAGTTATTGCTAAACTACCATTTACATATATGTATATAAAAGATCCATCCCAGGTTGCTACAACATGATACCATTGACCTGGAGTTAAAGCACTTGCAGTACCTTCAGATTGCATTCCCCATGATCCTTGTAGATAAAATTGAATGCCATAAGATGTATTAGACCTAAGTAAATATTGTCTATTACCTGCCGATCCCCATATAGAGCATATAGGTTCTTCTACATTATTATCAATATTACACCAAGCTGAAATACTAAGACTTGTTGCTCCATTAAACAAAGGAGCAGTACTATCAACTTCAATATAATCAGTTCCATTAAAACTCATAGCATATTTACTATAAGGTGCAACTGTTTGTAAGTCACTTTGAACAAGGTTTGATTGAGACATTCCTGAGCTTAAACCGTTTAATGAAGAAATAGGAACATTAAGGTTTTCAGCCGCTTTAGCTGCCACCCAAGGATAAAGTGGAGTTGTTACTTGATTATCGTTACCTGACTTATCATACAAGCCACCGCCTACACTAGTATCTATATTTTCAAAAGTTAACCATTGCTTTAAGTTACTAGGTTTAACATTATTTAAAGTTGATGGAGCACCATTATTATATAATGTTTGAACTTCAGAAGCTGATAATACTGTGTCAAAAAGTCTTCCATCAGCTATACTTCCACCTGCAAACAAGAAGTTACCACCAGCCCATTTAAAACCATTCACAGGAGTTCCTAAATCGTAAGTTAAATCAGTAGAAGCGTTTGCAAATTCACCGTTCCAGTATGTTTTAAATCTTCCAGCTGCTGTAACACCTGTATCTGTTAAAACAGCATGATACCAAGTTTCTGGAGCCATATATCCAAAATCAACAAACTTATTTGGACTTGGCACAAAAAATGAAAATATATAACCCCTATTACTCCAAACAAAAAATTGGCTGTAAGCTTGAGCACCACCAGTACCTTGTTGATTACAACAACCGTGATAACCCATAGACGCAGTTCTTCTAACCCAAATACTTATTGATCTTTCAACTGGGGAGTTATAAGACTGTAACAAAGCGTTACCAGACCATGAATTATAACCACATAACATAGAACCTTTATTATTTGCCCTAGCTTCAATATTGTTCCACTCTGTAGTTGAACTATCATAAACATCACTTGCATCGAGTTTATACCAAACTTTTAGATTAGAGCTTTGAGGTATATTAGCTAAAGTTCTTATTGGTGAGCCGTAGTTGTAAAGAGTTTCTGCTTCTGTAGGAGTTAATCCTTTTGTCCACACTAAAACATTTGATATTTCAGCAACAACATTGTTTGAATAACTAGTTCCATATCTACCTATTTCAAGTTTATTGTATGTAGAAGTTGCTAATGCACCACTTCTTGCGGCTGTTGCAACTTCGTTTCCATCGTAATATATTTTATGATTTACCCCATCGTAAGTTACAATTACATTGTGCCATTTATCATCATAATAATTTATAGTACTACTAGATATGTTAGTTGCACCTGCTGCGCCTAGTTTTAAATATGAAGAAAAACCATTAGTTTGTAAATATAAATCAAATCTATTACCGCCTGTTGAAAATGGAGAAGAAAATAAACATTTACCATTTTGCTGAGTACTTGTTTTAAACCAAGCAGAAATACAAGCTTCACTAGCTCCATTAAACAATGTAAAATCTGATTGAACTGCATCTAATGCTGGAAAATCAAAAACATAATCTCCAATAGCATTGTTTTCTGCTAAAAAGTTTCCGTTCCAAGCGGATGTACCTAAAGGATAATAAGCTTTAGGTGGATTTGGTAGGGCCATCGGATTTGAGACGGATGTTCCACCGCCCCAAAGAGTTGTTACTTGGCTTGCAGAAACAGCGTAGTCAAAAATAGATACTGCATCAAGTTTTCCAGTTGTATATTGAGCTTGATTTCTACCAATAAAATTTGGAACAAAATTAGCGTTTAAAGGCGTAGCAGTATTTCTTGGGGTATAGCTTGAGTCTACAGAACCATTTACATATACTTGAATATTATTACTTGAATCTCTTGTAGCTACTATGTAATACCAATCTGTACTATTAAAAGTAAAAGTAGGTATTGTATTTGGTGAAGAGTCATTTAATTGACCACCGCCAACTTTTAAATTTACTGCATTTCCTCCTTGAATCCTAAACCAGTTAGAAGTATTTGTTGAACCAAAAATATAAAAATTAGAACTTGTAATACCTTTTACCCAAGCAGATAAAGTAAATTCACCAGCAACAGATATACTAGAAATAGATATATCACTACTCCCTCCAAAATCTAAACTATAATTAGCTTGCTTACTCTGATTAGCATTTCTTGGCATTCGCCAGTTTGGACTTACGAAAACTGTACTCATATTTTTATTTTATTAATCTCCCATTCTGTACCAAGCTACCGGAGTAGGTAGATTTGGATTAGTATCTAAATCTGCTGTTTTATTGCTACTTAAAGGTAATGAAGGCTCATATAGATCAAACTTAATTTGGTCAGCTGTTAATGCTTTATCGAATATTGCTACTTCGTCTATTTTACCATCAAAATAGTTTTGACTAATACCAGATCCAATTCTAAAACTATTAGCAGAGGCTGTTGAAATAAAAGAACCTGTAGGTGCTGTAGCTGTTCCATCTTCAGAACCGTTTACATATATTTTATAAGTAGAACCACTATCATAGACTAAAACAACATTATACCAGTCGTTAACGCCTGTAGAAAGAGTAGTATTACCTGTTATAGTATAATTTGTACCTGTAGATGTTAGTCTTAGTTCAGACTCCAATTTATTAGCTGTTGTTATGTTTAACGCTATTCTAACGTATGCAGCTGAATTTGTATTTTCATATATTATTCTACCTGCTGGATTCATTGAACTAAAGTTAACCCAAGCAGAAATTGAAACAGCAGAATATCCAGCAACTGAAAGCCCAGTTGTATTAAAAAATTCATCTGCACCATTAAACAACATGCTAGAATTATTAGCTATTTGATCTCCTAAATATTGAGGTACATAAGGTGATTTATCACTTGGAATCATATTATAACTCTGAGAGTTAGAAGTTGATAAAGCAGCGTCTCCTACACGATCTACAATATCTAAATTTGTTCCTATACCATTTGCATAAGTTCCAGGTGCATCAGCTGATAACATATTTACTACAGTTCCAGGTCCAACACCGTTAGGCGCTCCAGATATTGAATTAGGTATAGTAATTGCGTTATTATCAAAATAAGCATTTTCACCAAGTCTCCACCAGGTGGAAGGTAAAGTTCCAGAAAAGTTTTCTAAATTATCAGGTTTACCATTATTATATATTTCTAATACTTGGGCTTCAGATAGGTAAGTTCCTTTCCAAATTGCCACTTCGTCAATATTACCTAAAAATTCTTTTTCTATACTATTACTTTGTCTAGCTCCAATATATAAATTTGCATCGCCTGGAGTATGAACTCCTAAAGTTGTCGTATCACTAGCTTGTAAAGTTCCGTCTATATATAATTTTCCAGAAGCAAAAGAACTATCATAAGTAAAAATCACATTGTGCCAATTACCGTCGTTCCAAGTAGAAGTAGTTGTACAAGTAACGTAAGTAGACCCTGATTGTAAGAAAAATACAGTAAGAGTTTTAGTAGTACCAGCATTTAATCTCATTTGAAACTCAGCTGAGGTATCTGAATATTTACTTAGTATTTCAGTAAACTCTCCAGATCTTGTATCACTTGATTTAAACCAAGCAGATATACTAGTTTTAGTTGTACTAAATTGGTAGTTTGTACAGTCTATATAATTTGTTGCTCCATCAAAACTTAAACTATAGTTACTATAAGGTGAATCAAATTGTAAATCACTTTGTTGTAAAGCTGTACTTGGTAAAGTTGTACTTACTCCGTTTACTGGTTGAGTAGCTAATACATCAGATGTTACTTGAGTAGCTCCGTTGTTTGTACCATTATTTCCACCAGATCCATAATCTGTTATAGTAGAACCTCCAGTATCTAATTTCCACCAACTAACTGGAGAAAAACTAATAGCTGTTTCAGGTGTTCCGTTGTTATAAAGCGTTGAGACTTGTGAATCTGTAAGAGTAGAATTATAAGCCGATACATTTGATATAGAGCCAATGAATGGATTAGAACCACTGGTTTTAGCTCCAATTGTATCAATTTTAGTAGTAACGCTTGTGCCAAATCCTACTTGCGTTCCTAAAGAAATATTATCTTTAAAAACTTCAATACTATTTCCTTGTCTTACAATTACTATATTATACCATTCGTTAGTGTTAAAGTAATGAGTATATGTTTTATAAACATCGCCTATTCTTATAAATATATGAGTTGAGCTTATATACATTAAATAGTCAGCTAAATAACTACCTTCACCCAAAGGAATATAAGTTACAGGTGTGTTAGGCATATTTATCCATAAAGAAATAGATGAATTTAAACCCAAATCAACTGATGAACCTAAACTAATTCTATCACTTCCTTGGTTAAAATCTAAAGCTGTTGTATAATTAGGTGTAGTTGTAATAGGTAATGCACTTGGTATTTTCCAAGATGGGATAACTGCTACTCCAGCTGGTGAAGTCGCAGTCACAGATCCACCTATAGTTCCATTATAAGAAGCTCCAGTTAAAGAACCTGCACTTTGAATACCTGTAGTTGTATTATCTAGTTTGAACCATAAAGTAGGAGAAAAAGAAGGTGTAGTTTCTGGAGTACCAAAATTAAATAAAGTTAAAACTTGTGAAGCTGTTAGTTCAGAATTAAAAACAGTTAAATTAGACACATTACCTTCGCAACCTACAGATCCTACAGTTCTACCTATGTTTGGTTTTGAATTTTTAGCGCTCATACTAGTATAAGTACCAGCGGTAACATCAGTGTCAGCTAACTGTTCTCCATTAGCATATATCTTAAGTCCAGTAGCAGCAGCACTAGCATCGTAAGTAAAAGCAACGTGAACCCATTCGTTAGGTTTGTGTAAAGTAGCTTTTGCTCCTATATATGGAGTACCACCACCACTTGTAGAATCATAAAGGAAAATTTCTATATCACCTAGCAAATTTCTACCACCTGCTGAAATTGCATATTCATATCCACCTGCACCAGTGCCAACTGTGTTTTTACTTAATAACCTGTATTTAGAAGTTGAAGATGTATTGTAAACCCAAGCAGAGACAGTAAATGGAGTGTCGTTTCCAGCTCCATCATTAAAGGACCAACCACTTCCTCCAGTAGGAAAATCTATATAATTACTAGCACTTAATGGTTGAGGTAAGTTTAAAGATGTTGTATAATTAGGCGCACTAGGCGTATAAACAGAAGTTGCATTTAGTTTCCACCAGTTTTGTGGAGTAACTGTATAAGATGTTTGAGGAGAGCCGTTGTTATATATGTTATCTTTGTTAACTGATTGATCTGTATTCCATATAGCTAAATTTGAAATAGATCCATTGAAACCATTAAAAAATCCAGTATCATGATAATATCCTAACAAGTTTACATTTCCATAACCTGTAAATCCAGTATTTGAAGTTAAAGTTTGAGCTTGTCCATTAATATATAAATTGTAGTTACTTGAACTACTTATACCGCTACCATTATAAGTTATTGTTAAATTAGCCCATTTATTAATAAAAAGTGAGCTTACGTTTGTTGAAGTATTTATTGCGTTTCCGCTTCCAGCTTCTCCAAAAGCTACACCAACATATCCTACCTGGTTGCTAATATATGCTACAAAACTGTGATTACTATTAGTTTTAAATGCAAAAGCCGCAGAATATCCTCCTGAATCTATACTATCCAAATTAAACCATCCAGAAATAGTAAAAGGCGAAGTTGTGTTTATAAAGGTGTCATCGCTTAGTGAAATATAGTCTGAACTCCCATCAAAATCCATTACATAATCTTGCAATACACCATTTGGAAATTGCCATACATTTGCTGTAGCTTCTGGCAGTTTCCCTGTATTCTGCGCTTGCTCACCTAATGGATAATAAGCTATAGGATTTAAATCTGTAGCCATTAAGTTAGATGGTCTTATATTAGATCCTGTTCCATCGTATAAAGCAGCTATTTCAGTTGAAGTTAAAGCTTTATTAAAAATTGCTAATTCACCCATCCTACTTCCACCATTATTACCTTGAGTCTGTGAAGCGCCAATTGTAACGTTATTAGATGTAGAAGTGCCGAAACCAGAACCTGTTAAGGTTTTATCTCCAGAGGTATTTCTAACTCCGTTAACCCATATTTGAAGTTTATCTGTAGCTACAGAATTAGTAGTATCTAAAACAGCGCAAATATGGTACCACTTGTTTAAAACATTAAAAATCGTGCCAGGGTCACCAGTAGCAGAGTCTGTTCTTATATTTTGGTAAGCATTACTAGAATTTTTCCACTGAATTCTTATTCCTCTCACATATCTTTCTACACAAAAACTACCGTTTCCATTTTGAACCCCAGTATTAAACATATAGCCGCCGCCGGCTGAGCTTTTCGGGTAGTACCAAAAAGAAATAGTAATAGTATCTAACTGTCGTAGAATAGTTGTTAATCCATCTACTGTTATAAGGTTAGGCGTAGAACTTGGAATATCCATAGAATACAAACTATTAACACCAGTATCATTAGCTGTGTTAGCTGAGGTATTTAACTCGTTAGGTAATAAAAAACTTGGACTTTTATACTTTGCTGACATATTCTATTTTTTAACTATCCCCCATTCGGTTCCAATATACAAGAGAGGATGATAATCCCCCTGTAAATAAGTTTGCTGTTTGTGGTACACCACCTACTACTGCTGTAGCGTCGTATATTTGTGTGATTTTTTCAGGTGATAATTCTGTATTAAAAATTGCTACTTCGTCCATTTTACCGTCAAAATAACTTGGAACGCTAGAGTTACCTGTTTTTCCAATCTGAGAAAAAGTAAAAGTACCCGGAAGCGTTGGTGTTTGATTAGTATATGCTGTACCATTATGATAAATAGTAACTACATTACTTGAGTTTCTTGTTACTACAAGATGCTGCCAACTGCCTGTACTTATGGTAGCTCCAGAATTAATCCTAGCAATACCGCCGCTACCATTACCACTTATAACTACATCAATAAGAGTACCGCCTCCAGCATCACCAAATCTTATATACGTGTTAGTTACACTTCCATCAGCTACTACAGCGTGAAATCCTGAACCAACAGTGTCTGGGTTTATCCAACAACTTAATGTAAAAGCATTACTAATAGAAAATTCTGGAAAAGTAATGTATTGATCTGTTCCATTAAATGACATAGCTTCCAAATTAGCAATTTGATCTACTGGAATATCTGCCACAGGGGCGATAAAACTAAAAGGAAATGGAAACATATATTATTATGTTTTTAAGAAAAGTTTAACGTAGCATTTGCATAATAAACGCCTTGACCAGTAGCGTCAGTACATATTAAAGTTACTATATCTATAGCGGCGTTTGTAGCTGTAAGAGTAGGTTCTGTGCCACCAGGCCATTTTATATTAGCAGTACCAATATTATCCCAATTAATAATACCGTCACCACCAGAAGGTTGTGTTATTTTTAATATATAAGTTGCTCCAGCTTTTGCGTTACTTGGATCAAAATCACTTGATCCAGCAGGTAAAGTAACTTCTTGTACATTACCACTGTCCCAATCAATACCGTCAATAGTAGCTCCAGTATGTAACTCTGTATAAGCTTGGCCTTGTATTATAAGGTTTTTAACAATAGTTAAATTTTCAGCTATTTGAACGCCTCCTGAGTTGTTGAAAATCACTTTAGAAGTATTACCTGTGAAATTGTTGAAAAAAGTTAAATCAAAACCTTGGCCATTGCCAATGTCCATTTGATAAGTTCTAGCACCACTCATTGTTAAGTTATTCAATGCTATATTTTCCCAAGGAACATTCATGTAGCCTCTTTGCTCATAACCAGATTCTGTACTAACTTGTAGTGGATAATACCTTCCAGAAACTATTGTAGCTGATGGTATTTGAACATTAGCACCAGCAGCACCTAACTTAACTCCTCCTATTGTTGTAGTTGTAGCTACAGGAATATTAGCGAAAAATTCGCTTAATTCTATCTCTACGTTTGTTTTAGTACCTCCAATGTCATCATAACCAACTACCTTGGTTGATGCGTCTAGCGTACCTGTTCGTGTTGTAAATTGTGAAAATTTTACTGCCATTTTATTCTACTATTAAATCAAGACCTGCTTCGTTTATCATTTGAATATTGTCTTCTGTTATTATGTCATTAAATCCAGGTCCTGGACTACTTTGACCTGGTGGTACAGCTCTTTCTGGAATTATATTAACTATACCTATAAACATAGATATATTATAGACAATATCTAGAAAATCCATTAATATAAAGCTATTACTGATGTTGGACCTGTAGCGTTATAAACTAACTGCTTAACCATTATAGGGTTATAACCACCCGCTAATACACCATCAAAAGTAACTGTGTCTGTAGCTGCGTATCCTGTACCAGAGGTACCATCGTGCTTAGCAGCTTCCATTACTACTTTCATTTGCGCTCCACCTGTTACACTTCCTACATATAAACAACAACCTCTTTTTTGAGTGTTTGGAATATCTATATTAGTTACTGTAGCAGCAAAATTAGCTCCTGATCCACTTGTTGAAACTTGATTAGCAGTTCCTCCAACAAGGTACTTAGCACCTACTGTACTTATTTCATAATCTGTTATTATCCCTCCAGCTGATATAGCTAAAACTTTTACTACAGCTCTATCACCAGTAGTCGCACCTGTTCCAGTTGGAGTGGTTATTGTTATTAATTCTCCAACAACATAACCAGTTCCAAAGTTTGTTACGTTTAGACCATGATTTGAATCTGAGTCGTTTATAGCACCAATAACTATTAACTTGGCATCATGACCAAATACTCTAGGTTCTTGCTGCATAACTCCATTCACTGGGTCAAGTGTAGGTTCCCATTCGTTAAATTGTGTTAATGCCATTTTTTATTTTTTTATTTTTGTAATTTTTTCAGCGCCTCTTGATCCAAAGTACGCTACATATACTGTAATCAGTAAAGTTTTTAATAATTCAACCCATGCTGTATCTACATCAAACAAAGTGTGGAATGAATCGATTATTATTAATATCGTTGAAGCTAGTGTTAAATATATAAGAGTAAGGGGTCTAGTGTTTTTACTAAGCCATGAATCAGACTTCATATCTGAATCCCAACGTTTAGACACGTTTTCCATCTCTATAAGATCTTGTTCGATAAGCTTCATTGCTTGTTCCTTATCAACAGCCTTAATCTTAGGATCACTTGTTATGAGATTTTTTACTATGCCAAGCGTGCCTTGGTCAGGTAGGATATCTCCTACAGCGTTTAAAACCTTAGGAGCTTTACTAGCTAAAAAAGCCCCTACTTTAGTTTCTTTTAATTTTTTTTTCATTTTTTGAAAGCTAATAGAAATTCTCTAATAGCAATACCTACAGCTATACCAGCATATAAAGGCATTTTTTCAAAAACCAGTACACAAGCAACAGCTAGAGACATACCTATTTTAAATAAAGGATTATTTACTATTGTTTTAATTTTTTCCATTACTTATCTTTTTTTAATTCAGGATACTTTGCATAAACGCATTTTTTAATCCTTCTAGGATTTTTAGCATTATGTGCTAATTTTAAAGCTGACTTAGCTCTTTTTAAAGTGTTAACAGGAAATGTTCCTTTTGGCCCACAAAAATCATCTTTTGCTACGTTAGGGTATTTACCAGCATTTGACATACCAGGTTCTTCTCTTGTTTCAGTTATTGTCTTTTTAGCCATAATTAAAGTATTTTTGGAACTTGTATTCCGTTAAGAGTTTTTTTACGTTGTTCACAGCCACATCCACCAGGTATTAAATCTGCAACTCTTTTTATGCCTGTAGCTTTTGTAAATTTTTCAACAACGTCTCCTAACCCAACAGTTTCCATTATTTCATATGTTTTAAAATCTTATGGGTTCCTGGGTGCATAGATCTTTTTTTAGCCATATCTTCTTTATGAATTTCTTTTTTAGCATCGTAAATCAATTCTCTATCATGAATCATTTCTTGCTTTTTACCTTTGTCACCTTTTTTATAAGATTTATCAGCTTTATGTAACTGACCTTTTGCATCATAAATTAATTCTCTTTCATGCATCATATCTTTATCGTACCTATTCATTTTTTAGTTTTTTTAGTTTTACTTTTTTTAGTTTTTTTCTTTGTAGAAACTTTTTTAGTTTTCATTTTTCCGTAAGCCATGTTATAAATTTTTATATTCTGAAGTTGCATCAAAACTTGGACAAGCTTTATTAGCAAATTCATTATGTGAGTAAATAGTAGCATCTGGATACATAGCTTTAAGTGTTTTAAGCACATGTATCAGACTTTCTTTTTGTTTTTCTGTTCTAGTATCTTTAGGTGTTTTACCATCAGTCTCTACGCCTCCGCAATAACAAACCCCTATAGAATTTCTATTGTGATTCTTGCAGTGAGCGCCTGATCTATCTATATCTCTTCCTTTCCATATCTTACCATTGATATCAATATAAAAATGATAACCAATATCAGACCAACCTCGACCATCAACATGCCACTCTCTAATAGTGTCAACTGATATATCTTGCCCTTCTCTCGTAGCAGAGCAATGAATAATAATTTCGTTTATATTTCTCATTTCTTTTTCTTATGTAGTAATAACCATTTATGAACGGTATATCCTATAGTTAAAGATAGTAACAATACTTCTAAAGCTGGCTCTACCCAGTTTAAACTAGCTAAAGTAAATGAAGACGCATTTAACAAATACAGCTTCAAATCTTCTGAACCGATCACTCTGTTCCTTTATTAGCATTGAGAACAGCATTACCTTTGTAAGGTATATTATCAATACTTTTTAAAGTTGGTGTTATTGTTGAGTTATTAGAAACCATAGTTCTTTTACCTGGTATGGTAAGTTTACACTCTTTCTTAACACCTGCTGGCATTTGTTTTTCTCCGTAGCTTGGCATAATTTATTTTTTAAGTTGTTTGTTGTTTATTTCCGTAAAATGGTAAAGGTGGTGTAGGCTGATTAGGATCTGATACAGCGTTCATAACAGATGCTCCAGGTTCAGCAAAATTTGGTGAACCAAATGCTGGAGTTTGTCCAGTTGCAGTTACTTCAGCTGGTGTAGTAGGATTTGTTGCGGGTATTGGATTGACTGCTGAGCCAATTCTTTTACCATCCTTAAAAGTAGCATTAACTGCAGTAGACTCACCGCTTTGCATAGCATTTAATTTTTCAGTGTTAGCTTCCACTTGAGAGGCTAAATCTTCATTAACATTATTACCTAGTAATTGATCTTTAGCTCCAGTTACAAAACCTTTAAGACCACCGCCATCTTGAGCTCCTTTTATTCCACCTACAAAAGCTTTAGCGCCTGTCATTATTGCTCCTAATCCTAACATATTATTTCTTTATAGGGTTTTGTTTAAAATAGTTTGCTAAATTATCTTTATCCCAAAGTTTTTCTTTTTTATATATTTCAAAAAAATTTACATTACTTTGATTGCTAGTTGTTGTACTTTTAGAATTAACAGAAGATGTTGGTTTTATACTATTTGTTTTATTTTTATTACTTGGCATATAATCTTCTCCAACTTTTAAATGTTTACCTTCGTGTTTTAAAAATTCAGTATTAGCTTTGTTTTCAGCTTTTTGCAAATCTTCTGGACCCGCGCCGCCGCCTGCTTGAGCTGGTTTTACTTTGATGTTACTATCTATTTTAGAACCATCACCACGAGGGTTTTCTCCTGAACCTGGACCTACTTTATTTTTAGTGTTTTTTACAATGTCTTTCATTGAAGTACTAGTTGTGTTACCGACAATGGCAGAAGCTGAATCCTTTGTATTACCATTAGCGTCTAGTATTTTACCATTTACAACTGCATTGCCATTAGAAGATTTTTCTTTTATTATAGCTGAAGAAGTATTATTTTTTGTAGAATTAGTTACTTGTAAACCTAGTTTAGCTGCAGCTTTATTTAATTTATTCTTTTGTCTATTACTAGCTTTTAACATTTTTCTATCGTACTTACCAAGTAAAGCACCGTTGTCTTTTTTAACATCTGATGGTAATTTAGCATAACCATGAGTAAAATCTCCTTCTTGGATTCTTTTAGTAGTCTCTTGTTTCATCGATCTTCTTCCAGCTTGGTTACGATCAATTCTGCTAGCTAAGTTTTTTACTCCTTGACCAAACTCAACGTTGCTACCTGACATACTAGTATTTGCTTGACTTGCTAATTTCGCAGGATCAGGCGTTGCAGTAGTTTTTTTCTCTTCACCACCTGGTTTAGTTACTGTAGTTTTTCCATTTGTAGAACCTTTTTTAACTATACTTTTATTGTCTTTTATATCTTCTACTTTAGTAAAATTTTTTATTGCCATTTTGTCTTGTTTTATCTTTGTTTACATAGTCTACAGCTTTTTTTGTAACTATGTAGCTATACCTATTACTTTTTTCTAATTTAGTTGTAGGCATATCTTCTTCGCCTAACATAATACGATACATCCTACTAATTAGCTGTTTGCACTTAAAGGATACTTTATATATGTGATATTTTTGAGTGGTGCGGTTTCGTTTCCTCCACACTATAATCCACCCTTGTTTCAATAATCTGTTCCAGCGCCTGTTATCCCAGCTAAATGAGTACGTACCTTTTATAAAATCATTTTTAGTAAACATATCTATAGCATCTAAATAAATTAGTAGCTCTAGATCTGCATCTGTTAGTTTGTTTGTTTTACAAGCCCACTTTCGTATAATCCTGTAATGTTTTAGTAAGTTTAATTCTTTTAAGTCAGAAGATTTAAGTCTCATTTTAAAATCTAACTCCCCTGGCTCTTAAAGCCGCCAAGTCTTTTCCTGATATTACGCCAACTCCATCTCTAACTTTTTCTCCGTATTTGCCTAATATCATTTTTATATCTCCAGTGGCTCCAGGAACACTTAAGGCGTTTTTATCTATCGAGGCTCCACTTGGTATTTTATTTAAATCTAAGTTTTTTCTATCTATAACTCTCCAATCTGGCTCTTTATACTTTGTTGACAGTTTGTTTATTTGGTCAATTCTATTTTTTGGCAATTGATCTTCGTAAGTTTTCACAACGTAAGGATTTTTTCCTCCATACCTGTTTACTATCCATTCTGGATCACTAGAAGTATACATTATATCTTTTCCAGATCCTTCTAGAATTTTATCATGACCAGTTCTTCTTCCTTTGTTTGTAATATTCCGTAAAGGAATATGAGTACCCATGTATTCAGCAACATGTTCTAAATTATCTGGATTAAGACCTTCTGATCTCATTATGTTTTTAGATTCAGCAGATAACGGTGTGTTTACGTCTACTGCTCTGTACATTGGTTTAGTGTTAAATTTTGATTTTAATAAATCGTCCATTTTATTAGGTGATACATCTTTTATCCCTGGAACTCCCATATCAACAGCATAGTTATAATCACTAATATCTCTATCACTTAAGACTATTGACTTATCTACATTTTTGGGTGGAGGAGCTTTTTTTACTGCATCACCGCCATATCCAAAAAGCTTTTTAACTGCTTTACCTGAAACAAAAGGAAGAGCAAAACCAGCAGCACTTAATGCTGCACCTCCATAATTACCACCTTTCATATCTACAAGAAAGTCTTTAGCGTCTATAACCTCACCAACGCCTGGCGAAAGCGAACCTACAAATTCAGCTGCTGCTGGATCTGCTTGAGCAATATCCCCTAAACCAGATGCAATACCACCACCTTGTAGTTTGTTGTGTTGAGATTTTATAGGTATGTTGTTTTTATTAACTACCTGGTTTTCTTCAGTCGTAACTAAAGGTTTCATGCTAGATTCAGTTTTAACATTTGGTTTAACTCCATAAAACACCCCATCTTGAGAAACATTGGATTCGTTAGATGAATTAACCCACTCATTAATACTTGGCTTAACAGGACCATTATTAGATACTCCATTATTTACTAATGGGTTTTTATTTAAAAAATTTTTATTAAAACTCAAAGTCCTTTTATGTCAGAAATATTTCCAAATAAATCTTGGCCTAAATCAAAAGCATTGTCTATAGTACCACCCATCGCTTCATTTTGGCGAGTATCTTGGCTATTAGATAATCTATCTTTAACTCTATCTCTAACATTAGAAACTCCTTCTTCAATTTTTTGTCCTGCTTCTTCCTTTACAGTTGAAATTATTTTATCTTTTATAACTGAACCTACTTTGCTTTTAACTGTTGCTCCTCCTGCGGCTTTTGCTCCACCTGCCGCTGCTGCTTTTGCTCCACCTGCCGCTGCTGCTTTTGCTCCTAATGCTCCTGCTAGTTTTGCTGCTCCTGCAGCTATTATTGGTGCTGGCATAATTTTTAATTTATAATATTATTACTACGTCATTTTCTTTAATGACTTTATATTCTTCTTTATTTATTTCAATATTAAATCCAGTTGCTTTATCATAATATACTTCATCACCTTTTTTTAATACCGATACATCAGAGCCAGGTTCTACAACCTTAGCTCTTCTATACCTAACATCTTCTCTTTGCTTTTCAGCTAGAATTAATCCACCTTTTGTTTGAACATCAACTTCCTTGATAGGATTTATAACTACATACTTGCCGATTGCTTTCATACTCTTACGTTATTAATTACACAATCAGTTGATAATATAGTTGTAGCTACTGAAGCTGCGTTTGTTAATGCGCTTTTAGTAACTAACAAAGGATCTATAATTCCGGCTTTTACCATATCCACCGTATTTCCTGTAACCACATCTAATCCTTTACCTTCTTCAAGCTTTTTTAATTCTTCAACCCCTGCATTTTTTAATATTAATTCATAAGGTCTTCTTATAGCTTGATATAATACTTCCTCACCTATACAAGTTGGTTTTAAATTAAAACTAGCATTTAACAAAGCTATACCACCTCCTGGTACTATACCTTCTTTAATCGCAGCTTTTGTAGCACAAATAGCATCTTCAACCCTGTCTTTTTTTTCTTTAAGCTCTATCTCAGAGTTTGCCCCAACTTTAACTGTAGCAACTTTAGCTTTTAATTTAGCTAATCGTTTCTCTAGTCTAATTATAATATTAGGGTTTTTAGTTTCTTTTATATTCTTTTCTAATAAGGTTATAGTTTCTTTAACTTCCGTGTTATCAGTTAAATCAACTTGTAATATTGTTTCTTCGTGATTAGTAACAGATTTAATACATGTACCTAAATGTTCTGGTTGTATTATATCCATATCATCACCAAGGTCCTCATTAATAAGTGTAGCGCCAGTGACCGCACAAAGATCTGATAATACATCTTTTTTGCTGATTCCATATGTTGGCGCATCTATGATGTTGACTTTTATATTACCCTTCGTTTTATTCATAGCAAGCGCAGAAACTACTTGTGGGTCAACATCTGCAATGATAAGAAGACTCTTACCATTTTTTATAATAAATTCAAGGACAGACTGAATCTTCCTCACGTTGGGTATCACTGATTCTACAATTAGAACCAAAGGGTTTTCAAGTTCAGCCGTTCCTTTTTCTATGTTGGTAATAAAGTGGTTGTTCTTAAGTGCTTGATCATATTGAACACCCTCTATTAACTCAACTACAGTTTCAGGCTGTTCGTTTGTTTCCATCATAACAACCCCTGTCTCATCTACTAATCGGAATGCTTCTCCTATGACCTTGCCTAGCTCCTTATCATTATTAGCTGATATAGTGGCTACTTGGTCTATTTTTTTGCCAGTTACCTTCCTGGACTTTTTGTTTAAATACTTTATAACATTTTTAACACCTGATTCAATACCACCTTTCATTCCTCTAGTATCATCTAAGAGCGAATGCTCATTAGCTTGGTCTAGTATTGCCTTAGCTAACACTGTTGCAGTAGTTGTACCATCACCTGCGTCTGACACTGTTCTTTGAGCTGCTTGTTTAATTAGCGTAGCTCCGATGTTTTCTAATGGATCTTGTAAAGTAATGCTATTAGCAACCGTTACTCCATCTTTTGTTATTTGTGGTGCGCCATTACCATCTTCTAGTATAACACATTTGCCACTTGCCCCTAAGGTTGAACCTACTGCATTAGTAAGTTTTTCAACCCCAGTTAATACCTGACTCCTAGCTGTATCGCCAAAAGTCAGGTTTTTAACTAACTTTAATTCTTGCATTTAATTTAATTTAATATAATTGTGTTTGAATATTACTCGAAGGTTTTAACTACTTTCGGTCCTTTGGTAAACTCTAGCTTTTTAGCATAATGTTCAATAGAAGCATCTATTGCTTGTTCTGCTCCAGCTATTGTTTCTCTTCTGGTAACATCGATCCAGTCGTCTGAGTCGATAGCTTTATATTCGGTTTGTAAAAATCCATTAGGTAGTTGTACTATTCTCCAGTTTTTCTTTTCTGAAATATGCTTCCAGTACTTAATGGTTTCTTCTGTTGGTTGTGGTGCACTAGACCACGTATTAGTGCGGGTATATAAAAACGTCATTGTATTTGGTTTTAGTTAAACGTTGGTTATTATATACTATCACTTGATAGTTCGGTTATTTAAGCTTCTAATGCTTCAATACGGGATGTTAATTCTTTTATTGTTCCAACTAATACAGGTATTATTTTAGTATAATCAAGAAGTTGAGGATTTATTTCTCCGTTTTCATTTACAGCATCTTTTTCACCAGTTACAGCATTTGGAAATTGTGCTTGTATTTCGTGTGCTAAAAATCCTTCTACTACTTTTGTCTGTCCTATAAAATTATAAGAAACAGGGTTTAAAGCTTTTATTTTATCTGTTGAGCTTGATAATGGCGCAACATTTTCTTTAAGTCTATAATCAGATGCATTACTTAAACTTACACTGTTTGCGCTTCTATCTGCTAGCAAATAACCACAAGCATATAATCCAGCAGCTAAGTGGCTTGCCCCATAAAAAGTAATAAGCCTAGATACACTTTGTGCTACCGTGTCTTCTCCGCCTATTGCTAAAGTTGTAGCTCCACCGGTGCTACTTCCATTGTACATATTAACTGCACCTATAGTTGTAGACCAAGCAGCTTGTGAATTTGTTGCATTATCAGATGATGTCTGTAAAGAAGGATAAGAAGTGCTAGTAGAAAGGCTACTAAGCATACTATTGTTGTATTTCAAGCTAGTAGCTGTTGTATATATGCCACTAGAATTAGAAAATAATATAGAACCTTGAATTGCTGGGTTTGAAGAACTACCAGTACCACCATTTGCCACTGGCAATATACCACTAACTCCACTTGCTAAGTTTACTGCTGCTGGGGCTTCCCAGTTTACACCAGTAGCATCTGCCGCTCTAGCAGTTAATACATATCCATCTGTTCCAACTGCTTTAGTTGTAGTTGTTGATCCGCTACCTACAACTATTTTACCTTTAGCAGTAGGGTCTATAGCTGTCATAGCAGAAGTACCAGCTCCAATTAGCATGTGACCAGTTGTAACTTCTTTACCTACTAGGTTAGTTATCCACTCAGGTGCAGTAGCACCATTATTAACACCTAGTATCTTATCATTAGTTCCTAAGCTTAACTGTGCTAAAGTAGAAGTTGTTTCAGCATATAACATTTCTCCAACTACATATGTTCCATAACCAGTTCCACCGTCTACAGCTCTTAATTCGCCTGACATATCTGTGTCGTTCAACTTAACTTGTAGTTTACCACCGCTTATAGTTAAACCACCATTAGTAAGTCTACCTGCGCTAAATACTGTACCATTTAAATCAATTCCATCACCAGCAGAATAACTTCCACCACCTGTTGGGGTAGCTATCCATGATAAAGTACCTGAAGCATTTGATTCAAGTATTTGATTAGCTACACTAGGTAAACTGTTTGGTAGTTTTATAGTATAATTAGCTGGAGTACCACCAGTATGATCAGGACCATCTATAGTAACACCATGTGTTCCAGCTGAACAATATAAAGTTAACTTACCATCGTCTGATCCACCACCATAAACTTTTAAATGACTAGCACCTGCTGCTGCTACTTTACCTAATGATAAAGTTCTATTAGCATAAGTAAAAAGCTCATCAGCTCCAAAAGCAGTACCACCGCTATTATACTGTACTTCAGTAGAATTACCTGCTGGATTAGCAGCTGCACCAGATATAACAAGGTCACCAGATCCTAATATAGAGTTACTGTTTATAGTTTTAATATTCACACCACTCTGTAGCTCTTCTTGCTTACCATTAAACGTTGACCAGTTCGTAGAAGTTAAATATCCATTAACACCGCTTGTTGCAGCTGGAATACTAAGGGTTATATCACCAGAGCCAGATGCTACCAAAGGAGATGTAGCTGTTATTGAGTCTACAACATTAATAGCGTCTTTTATCGATGTTATTGTAGCATTCTTAGTTTTATTACTATCTGCAGAATCTGATATTAACACTTTGTCTGCTAACGCTAGCGTTGTTTTAGTTGGATATGTATATATTATAGCCATTATTTAGTATTTATTGTGTATAAGCCTGTATTTTCAGTAGTTTCAAGCTCTTTTTTCATTCTGTTTCTTAATTCTTTTTTTACTTTACGCCTGTTTCTAAACTTTAATTCACTATATGAGTTAAATCCCATATCACTAGCTACCCTTTCTTTTACATCATCTCTTTTATACTTCTGTTTTAAGGATTTTTTTTGATTTAGATCAGTCATTTTTAGTATTTTTGGTCTTATTATAGCTTATTACACAAAATCACTAAGTTTTACATGCTAATTAAACTAGAAAGTGTGACAATAGCCTGTTACTAGGCTAGGTATAACGGCCTAATGTCACTGTTTTTATTATTATTAGAAATATAGGATTTAAGGGTTGCCCCCTACCT
>UEXM01001445.1_pt1 | contig 20170 bp, 22 predicted proteins | sample 1796661 | NCBI WGS metagenome assembly UEXM01 (sample SAMEA4772469, study PRJEB27181) | metagenome | reverse complement strand
ACCAAATAATTTGCAACGCGTCTCCGGCATTGGTGCCAGCGTTAATCAAAGAAAATAATGCGACTATTTCTACAGTAACAAATAAAGCGAGGAATACATAAGTCACGACGGGTCGAACTGAGCCTCGCAGACCATCGATAAAACCGACGCCTGTCAGCTTATCGTGTTGATGCAGACTTTGAATTTCTTTAATATCAGCTTCGGCATTTATTTCTTCTAGTCTCTCTCCGTGTCCCTGCGACTGCGCCTTCATCTGCATTTCTAATACTTTTAGCTCGTGCGACTTGTCAGAACGATCAGTAAAAATTTCAAATACTTTTGGGAGCATTGAACTACCAAAACCAAGCAGACTTCCGAGAAGTGTAATCATGTTTGACTCTCCAATAATAAAACGTCAGCCACAAACCCGGCAATTGACACCGGTTGACCATCGTCAGTTCGTGATGCTCTAGAAGCAAAATAAGAGGGCTGTATGCCGTCTTGCAAAGCGCGTGACCTCTCAATGCAAATATCAGACAATAACGCCTGTGCTGAACTTCCAATCTTTGGCCCTGCCGCAAAGACCTCACATATTTCTAAATTTTCGGGATCGTATCCGATGGAAACGTGTACTTTATTATTCTCATACTCAGCAGTATGCGTTATACATATTCTTCTATTCGGTAGCATTTTTACCTCAAATAATCATTTCGGGGGTTACATAATTTGATGCGACTTGACCAAATTTTTTATGGTAGGTTGTGGATTCTGCTTTTCGTTCTGAAAAATAAGATAGCCTTTTAGAATAAGCATCTTTACTTGCCAGTGTTCGATGCTGAGTTACTGTCATTCCCATATCTTCTTTGACCTGGGCGTGATGAAGGTGACCGCAATGAGCGTATCGATATTTTGTCTTACCCCAAATTTCTGGGAATGTTGCCGCAAACACTGAAGTCAAAGTAGAAAACTTTTTTAAGTGACCGTGATGGAAAGCAAGCATTGTATCGCCGTGATGGTGGACGTAGTAAGGAAGGTCACTTGTATCAATCGTCACCCTGGGGTTATCTTCATACAAGGCGTCGAACATATGGCGCAACCAAATCGACGACGTAATGTCGTGGTTGCCCTCCGCCATAATAACGTGGACGTTTTCATGTTTAGTAAGTGACGCGTCTACAACTCGTCGTAATAACTTTATTGACGATGCAATTATATTATGGGGCTCACCATCGCTATTTAGTAAATGTCCAGATAACGGTGTTTCACTTCTCAATCCAGGGTAATCAGAATGCAAAAAATCGCCAAGCTGACAGATAATCGCCGTGTGTGCTTTCGGCGAATTGTTGATCATTTCCGAAAAACAATTTATTAAAACATCTTCCGCCGTTTTATTGTCCCAGTCATCACCGAGCATCCCCAAATGGAAATCTGTTAAGGTATACAAATTTAATAAATCTGGTAGCGATTGTGCTGGGGAATTAATTGGTTTTAATCGCGGCAATTTTTCTGACATTGCCAAAACGCCATCACGAAAAATTTGCTCTTGTTTTTCTTTGTCGGCTGTAGTTTTTACCCAGGTTAGTTTTACTTCACCTTCAGCATCGTAAAGTGTACTTTCACCTAAAATTTTTAAACTAGCGTTTGGAGAATTGAGACTGGAACCAATTCTACTTTCAATTGACCGACGTCGAGAAAACACACTTCGGACACTTGTTTCTAAAATTTTACTTAGCTCAGTTGCGCCGTGTTGTTGAAATAGTTTAATAAACTCATCATCTGAACATTTTGCTAGGGCCATAAATAAGATTCCTTAAATTGCTTTTTCCTCTATTTTTCCCTCACCATCTTTTTTTTGTTCTTTAACTTTCACGCAACCAGCCTTCGCCTCAACAATAACGTGCTTGCCTTGGTAGATAACTTTTATAATATTTGCCCCTCGTAAGAGGCACTCTGAAAATGTTTTTGTGGGTGGCAATGGATCATTAATAATAGTCGGGATGCCAACTTCTCCGGTGTAAATAAAAAGAAATATCACAGCTTTAAACATTATTTCTCCACTGACATGTGTTTCCCATTGTGCATATGCATCAATGTATCTACATCTCGACGACAAGCGTTCATTCTATTTGTCAGAGCTTCAGCTTCTCTCGCCGTAGATTCCAAATTGCCAGGACTTAAAATTCCACCAATTACTGATATTTGGTGTTTCATAACGGCATCGCCTGACTCGGTATTATCTAAGCGTATATTGAGTGACTGAATTTCGTCTTGAATACCTTTAAGGTCTTCTTGGATGCGAGCAACGGTTGACTTGATTACCGCCCAAGTGCCGCCAAGCCCCGCCAACACCGTTCCAATGGTAAGTAACTCTCGCAGTCCTAGCTCCAATTTGAATTACTCCGGCGCAGGGTATTTTGTTTTAACTGCCTGACGTTTTACTTCGAGAGCGTCTGCATCAGTTGAACGACCTTCTACCTCTTTCTCCCACAGGGCTACAATAAGTTCTTCGACATTGGGGTATGCACTTTGACGGTATGTTTTATAATTGTCTGCATAAAACTTATCGTATGTTGAAACACCGTCTGAGTTTTTAGCGTCTTCGTCAGTTCCTTGGTAGACAACCTCTGCTGGCACTGTTGGCTCTTTGTACTTGGTTATACGTTTCCACTTACCGTCTTTGTACTCAGGTTGAGGTGAGTTAGCTTTCTGACTCCCTGTACCCTCAGAGACTTCTTCTACTTCTCTGATGAAGTAAACTGTCCCACCTTCATCGTATAACTGCTCATCGACTTTGGCGTTGCTTGTCATACCACCGTCAGGTCTTTTGACTACAGACAGATTGTGCAAGATCGCTACTTGTTGGTTATTTTTGTTTTCTATTACGTACATTATCTTTCTCCTAAAATTTTACCGTCTAACTCCATATTAACGCCCAGCCAACAGTGTCTTATCTTTAGAAATTATCGGCTGACCAAAAATTAAAGCGACATACGTTTGAGCGGCATTGGTGCCAGAATGATTTGAATAAAATTTTATACCGCTGGTTAAAAAATCAATGCTATCAGAAGAATCGCCACTTTCAGCAGTTGCGGCATTAGCTCTTAAATCTCTAGTCATCGGATTAATCGGATCACGCACTCGATCATACATATACCAATTTTGCCCAGCCGCAGAACTTTGTTTTATCAAAGCCCATCTCGGCTCCATCGGCACAATGCCATCTGACAAAGTGCTTACCGTAGGCACGAAAGTACCGTTCGAGTTATTATTTCCAAGCCAACTGGTCACCATACAAAATGCAGATGGTGCAAAGGCTATAGCTAGATATTTTTTACCAGATTGATTCACGCCATTATTACTTCCTAAAGAAATGACCGAAGACGTTGGCGCAGTATCATTCCACAGAGTCGCATCATCATACGATCCGCTCGTGCCATTTAAGAGCAAAGCATCGGTTTCAGCGTCAGATGCTACACCTGAGTGGTATACATAAAAGTGATCACCGCCATCCAGACCTTTGACCCAATACATTTGTGGTGTTGCTGATAACCCATGAAAAAAAGTTGCACCAGCCGATCCGTTGCCTGTGTAAGAAATAACACTCATCCCAAACTCGGTTGAGGCACTTAGTTTCGTAACTGGGATTGTTCCAGCTAAAGCCGATCCTAGATTTGATCCATCAATTTTTACGCTATTGGCTGTCGGGGTAGCACCAGCACCAGCGGAATTTGTTGCACTAGGAACACCTCCAAGCTGTGCGACCCAAGCGACGTGGGCATCACCATTATCGTTGAAACTTCCGTGATCACCATCTGACCCTAAATCGTAACTAGTTGCGCCTAAAGATGTAATTGAGTTCGAACTTGTAAATTCATTCCCAGAAGAATTTGTCTGAACACTTTTGGTTGGCCCTCGAACAGCATCCACAATTGCTGGGCCAGAGCTAGTTCGATTTTTTGTCCAGATAAAATCAGGCCGAATAGTTGTCGTGATTGTTTGAGTTGATCCATTTCCTGTATACAAAATTGTTCTGAAATGATCATCGATTGTGCTTGTGGGTAACGTCACAGCGTCTGTTACATTTGTTAAATTTAATGCTGTGTAGCCAGATTGTATTGAATATTCCCAATCAGCTTCATCAGCAGTCGTTAATGTACCTGCGTCATAAGGTATCCCTAATAAATTCCATTCCGAAGTACTTATATCTAAATTTTCAATAGTTGGATTTGCGCCCGTTGCTGGATTTCCGTCAGTGCTTCCATCATTGTCATAAAAAGTATTATCTATGCCAAAATAAACATCTGCTGTACCATCTCCAGCAGATGCGTCCCAACAAATTTGATATTTGAATGTTGATCTAGCCACAGAACCCGTTGTGAATACACTGCTTGTTCCACTATAAAATGCTTGATTTGTAGGGTAAACATAAAATCCATATGAATCAGAGTTATCTCCTATATATTGGTTCAGAGATTCTGACGATAAGCTTGGCATAATTGCAAATGATACAATAGCACTAGAACTTCCGCTTACATCAACTAACACTTCAGTCTGCCATTTTCCAGTTTTTGGGAAATTAGTATTTGCGAAAGCTCCTTGATGTACACCACTTGATGCTAGTTTAGTATTGCCTTGACTTAGAGTTCCGGCAAATGCTGGTGATAAAGGATTCCAAAGAAGTCTTGGAAGTTTTGTCGGAGTCATTAATGAAGTAGTTGTAACAGTATTATTATTCGTGAACGAGTTAGAACCAGTTGCTGAAGTTTCAGCATTTGTAGTGTTATCTAAATAGAAACCATTAGTACCAAATGTTAATGCTTTGATTGTTGCACTTGCTAGTGGTGTCCAATATGTTCCTGTTGAGTCATACTCTGCAAAGCTCGTAGCTTGTGATGCTGTTCCATCTAAGATAACAGTTTCAGCCATAAATCCTGATAGGCAAACAGTTCCAGAATCACTGCCATTATTCCCTAACCTTAGTGTCTGACCACTTTGATTCATATTGTTAAAGGCACCAGCTGAAGACCTATTGTCTGTATCGAAGGCACTAACAAGCGAACCATTGACACTAAGTTTAACCTTATCTGTACCTGACGCAGATGTGTTATAGGCAATGTGAATATGATACCAACCAATATCACGAAAAACTTGAGTCGTTAGTGCAACAATTGTACTGCCGTTATAAATATATAATCTGTCGCTGGTATCCCAACCTAGTTGTCCTTCTGGCGAACTTCCAGAATTTAGGAACACTTGATTTTTACTTTCGCATTTATATATCCAACTTGAAAAAGTCCAAACGGTGTTTGATCCGCTTCCCTGACTTCTCGACAAACTTTGATTAACTGCTGAGAACAACGCAGAGTTTTCGATTGTCACACCAGATGCACTAGCGGTGTATGCCGCCGCCATCATTGCATTTCTAAAATTTGTCATTAAGCGAAAGCCAATCCAACTAAAGCTCCGTACCACCTAGACCCACCATTGACAGTCCAGAACACTAAGTAATCAACTCCGCTAGTCGTTAGCGTAGGGGCAGACCCTCCAGCCCAATCAACTGTACCGGGCCAGTTTACCGTCTGCGATCCACCGTTGGTGAGTTCGAGGGTAAAACCACATAGCTCGTCTGAAGCAGTAGGGTTACTAAAAGTAAAGGTGTTAGCAGAAGTATCCACGGTAGCAGTAACGCTATTACCAAGAGTAAGGTTAATATCTTGCGTACCGCCTCCTGTAGCTCCAATAGCATTTGTTACCTCCCCGTAATCTTTAAGGTTAATTGCTGATACAATTTGATCTGCACCTGTAATTGCTCCAGATAGTGTCGTGGCTCCAAGTGACGTTGGTGTCATCTTGGTTGCCGCTAACTCGCCAGTGTTACTATTAAACGTAATGTTAGTGCCTGTTTTTGGAGCGAGGTCACCCGTTGCCGCAGTTGTGAATAAAGGAAAGCAAGTCGTGTCTGTGCTTTCATCTGCAATCGTTATTGTTGATGGCGCGCTAGACCCAGTTGCTACTGGACTTAATAATTGAAAATTACCGGCAGTTGCTTCGTAACCGATTATGTATAAACCGCCAGCAACTAAATCGCCTGATGATAACGCGACATTATGATATTTCTTAATGTCCTTCGCTCCAATACTATCAATGTTAATAGTACAGGCTCCCGTGTTTGTGGCACCATTTTCAAAAGCAAACAAAAGACCTTGCGAGTAAGCTGTAAGCGATAACCCCGAAGTTAACGTCATAGTATTTGTGCCGGATGTAATTTTTGTAGCACCAAGTAAATTACGCCACCCTGCGACGTCCGCCATCTCCGCTCGTGCGCTGTTATTAATTGTCGACGGTGCCTGGTTCTCTGCCCAGTTAATTGAACTGCCAGAAATTGACGCGTTGCTATTTGCTGTTGTCGACCAATCGTAAATCGATGCCATTAGAATTGCACTCCCATTCTGTCAGATGCAATTGCTCCAGTCCGGCGGCCTGTTTTTTCTAATGATGAAGAAACTATAGCATTTACCGCGTTATAGATTTGGTCAGTTACATCTCCGGTTAGTAATTTAGAAATTTTCTTTACGTCAGAAGCTGGGGTCATTAGCATATCTGATAAAATCCTCATGGTTTTATCTTTTGAAACTTCAGCCCCCTCACCTATAATTTTACTTGCAATAATAGAAAGAAAACCTTCAGCCGACATTCTATTATTGCCCCCTGATTTTGACATCAAGTTATCAATTTCTCGCCTTAATACCTCAGTGCGTGATTGTCCACGCCCAAGTAATTGTGACGATGTTTCAAACATCATTAGCTCGTCATCTAATTCTTTAATAAACATATCAAACCGTACGTCATCATTTATTGCGCGCCTCAATATTTCTCTTTTTGGCCCTTTAACCAATCGTCGTATTGCTGACGCACTCTCCGGCCCCTCTTGCAATACATCGCGGACTGAAAACCCAACGCCGCGAATAAAACCGTCTAATTCTGGAGCCGACATTTGCGCGACTTCTTGTAATCCATAGCCAATCTTATCTGTATTTTTTACGCGAAACAGACTGTATCCCATTTCCATTGCATTCTTTAATTGCGCTGGTTCAGCAAAAGTTTGACGAGCTATTTTATATGCGCCAGATGGATCAACCATTTCGCTGTCTAAAATTTCTAATAATTGCGTCTTTATATTTTGTATTTTACCCGCTGTTTTATTTGGCCCCTTTAGTGGAATTGTATTTTTCTCATACATCTTATCCAAACCATGTTTTATTAAATCCCAGGTTCTTGGATTTGAGGTATTTTTGAGATCGAATTTTTCACCGACTTCAACAAAATCTTTTGCACCTTTAGATGCTTTTTTTATAAGTGGGTGTTTAGCAAGTTGTGAAAGTGAACCCATTCGGTTCGTTAAATCCATTTCTTCAAACGCTTCTCGATACACAGGGCCAGATGCTTTTCTTTGAGCTTTTGTAATCTCAGAAATTTCATCTGCCATAAACATTGAAAAAGGTTTTTTTGTTGCTAATCCCTTTTGTACGCTTTTAACAATTCGGCTTCCTGCACGATCTTCTCTCCCCCTCATTAAAGGTTGAATTTGTGATCTTGCATCACCCGCAATATTAGATACTGCCGACGTTGTCGTTTGTAAATTTTCACCTAAGTCACCAAGCACAGCATCATTTCTAAGTGTAGGGGCAACTGCCTCGGCTTTTTGTGTTATTGCTTGTGGCCCACCGTCATAACGTGTCGTATCTCGCAATATATTTTTTGCTCTTTGTTCGTCTGCACTTGTGCCGACCATTCTCGCAAAACCTTTTTTTATACTTGGCGCAAGAGCCTCAATACCACCCCGCATAATCGTCCCGCCACCCGCACCAAAAATTGCTCCTTGTCCTGCATTTTTAGCTCGATTTGATATATCACCTTCGCCCGTTCCGAACCCATACAATGCACCTTCACCGCCGCCTTGTAATGCCGCCTTACCAATTCTGCCGCCCATTGAGGCCGCTCTTGCCTGTCCTAGACCTGGGACGAACATCGTTGGCAGTGCGCCAGCTACCTCAAGACCGAGTGCTTTAGCCGGATTTGCACTTGCATAATTTTTAATTCCTTGTCGTTCTTCTGCAACCGCGTCATCGTATGTCTGATCTGTAAACGCAGATTTTACACCCGCAGTTATTTCATCTCCCCAACCATATGATAAACCTTGACCTGCCGTTCTAAAGACATTTGCCCAAGAAGAAATATGGTCGTCGATTTGCTCTAAGGTTGCTGGTATGCCAGCTTTTTTCAGACCACGCGTAATATTTTCATCATTCCAATTTTGCGCTCTAAATTTTGTAACTTGAGTTGCCCACTTCGACATATCTTTTGAATCAATTTTCATTTAACAATCTCTATTTTTCAAATTTTGGAGAACCATTTGTGCTGTTTGAAGGAAATTTACGGGAAGGTAATTTTCTTCGAGGTGTGATTACATTTATAATGGGTATTTTAAGCCGTTCTGCTTGACCTGAGTAATAGGTTTCTAAGCCCCCAGATGCCAATTCTGCTTTTGATGCAAGATTGAACACCATTTGTCTCATTTCTTTAGCGGCAGATATTGGTAATATTCGATCTTCATTAACTTTATCAAGTTTTTGTTTTATGTTCTTTATTATTGAAACAATTTCTCTGCCTAACGCGACCTCACCCTCACGAACCACACTATCAGGATCGAGAGCAGTGATTGTTGTGTAAAGAGTAACTAAATCATCGACACCCACTACACTTCCTGTTCCCTCATTTGCATCAAGCATTCTTATTGCTTCTTCACCCGCTCCGATTATTTTAGAAAGAGATTTTGTTTTTTCGCCAAATTCATTTCTAAGAACTTTTGCAGTATCAAATTTACCTTTTGATATACTTTTAATTGTTGCGCCAAGTTCTTTAGCATTACCAGCAATTGTTATTTGTGCTAATTCCGAGGGAGTTAGTTTCATACCCAATTTGGCTTCTATATTTTCGGGGGTTTGACCTAATAAAGTTTGCATATTAGCAAGGTTTTTCTTTTCAGCATTTGCGGCTATAAGCGCAGGAATTGCACCACTGACTAATGCCTCTGGCCCATACTTGTTAATAAGAGCTTGCTCTCTCGCCCTCTTTATTGCTGTTTGCTGATCTTGAGCATACCCTTGAGCAAATGCATTTAAAGCTGGCCCAATTGCACTACCAAGTGACCGAGGCATTGGTGAGTTCATGCCAACTTGACTTAATACATTTGACGCCGCTAATAAACCGCCACCGATTGGCGACCCACCGAGCAAGCCAGGTTGTGGCATTGCCATAGGCGCAGTTTGTTGTTGATTTGCAACTGGCGCAACATTGGAAACAGGTGTCTCTCGATTCATCGGTGGCCTAAAAGAACTTGATGCGTATGGTGACGCAGAGCGATTTTTCAAATCTCTTAACGCTTCGTTGACGTCGTATGTCCCAACTAAATTTATGTCAGCACCGACAGGATACGCGTGGTAAGGATTAGCTCGTGGGTATGAGGCCATTATAATAACCCTCCCAAAGCACCAAGGCCACCTAAAGCAAAGGTGCTAAAATCACCCATACCCCCACCAAGTTTGGATGCGGCACCGAGACCCCCGAGCGCACCCCCTAGGACTGATGCACCTGTATTATTAAAAAATGGTGTTGTTTGTGTCCCAGTTGATCCATAACCACCAGAAACTAATCCACTGTATTGTGCAAGTTTGTTAGCTGGCTTATTTTGTTCAAAATTAAATCGGTCAATGTCTGCCGATAATTCTGCTTGTCCTTGAGAGTCAAAAACCTGACCTACCCGACCAAGTTGAGCAATGTCGTTGTAGTCAGCTTGGCTTAATGGATCAGCCATATTAATAGCTTGATTTTGCAGACCTCGCTCTCTGCCATAATCAGAATAAGCAATATTACTAGCAACTCGACCAAGCGAGTCAGCTAAATTAATTTGTGCATCATCGACATTTGTTTTAAATGCATTTGAGCCGTAGCGATTGGCTTTTGTAAATGCTGAATCAATGCCTGGGGCAATTGCGTTTTGATAATTCCTAACAATTCCAGCGGAAGACGCATCGATCATATTTTGCAGGTTTGGGTTATTGTTTAAATAGTTGCCACTTAAAGTTGCGCTTAATTCATCTTGCGCTTGATTTAATAATGGGCTTCCAGCTAAAGCGCGTCCTTCTTGTAAATTTAAAGCCGTCATTGTCGGATCAGATAACGGGGCTACAGTATTGCCAGAAAAATATTCTGGTGTACTGGAATTATATAAATTTTCAGCTTCAGAAAAAACATTCCTTAAATGTGGTTGCTGATCTTCCCAGGGCTCTTTCGACGTTGTTTGAGTTACAGTACCCGCGGGTCTTTGTGAACCTCCACCTAAACTAGCCATTAGTTTTGCTCCTTTAACCAATTTTTATAATTTTCACCGTGATCTTGGTGATAGAATTTGTTTACTTCTTTTGCGACTTTGTTGGCGTGTTTTTGACCGCCGATAATTAATGCAACGACGTGTATTATTTGCTCTAAAGATTCTCGATAAACAAAGCCAAACTCATTTTTCCAATCGTTGGATGCATTCCACATAATCATACTTGCCGACATGACAGGCATCAGCCAGGGCTGATTTTTTATATAAAATGGGTTAGACGGAATAGCGACTAAGCATAAATGTAAAAGACGTGTCATTGCCTCAGAACCAAATTCGTCACCGTCTGCATAATCGTCAGCTATTTGAGAAATTTCTGCAATCACTCTTAAAAACACAACTGCGTTACTATCGTTTTTACACCATTTATGAAGTTGCTCTACTTCGTCATTATCCGAAAATTGTGTACCTAAATATTCTGTCATTTTGGCTATTACTCACATGGGTTATTGTGAAAGTTTGCTTGCCGACCGTACTCACAAAAGTCGTTGATAATGCCCCTGCCGCGTTTAAGGTTGTTGGCATAAGTAAAATAATACTATCGCCGCCGCATCGGGTTTCAGTTACAACTGTCGAAGTTGCCGACGTCGCAAGTGTTGCCGTGCCAGTTGCATTAATTTTACCGTCTCTCAACGAGTTAACAGCATTTGCAATTAATCGACGATGTTCTTCGTCGTCTGCCCAGGTCACAGGTACGGGGAGAAAACCTTGAGACATTATCTTTTGCCTCTAGCCTTCCATGTCACGTCAATCCCTTGCGCGTGATCGAACCCGCCACTTATATTTATTCTTGCTCTGTGATACCGAGCATCTTGTCGAACGGGTGCATTGCCACTGGCATTTATAGACACTGCCGAGCTAAAACTAATAGACCCCGTACCAACATTACGGCCTGTCAATTGAACGGTTACTGTACTGCCAGACCCTTCAAAAATTGGCCTAACTAAATTAACAAAACTCCGACGTCCAGCCATAGGTTGAAACTCTGATGTTTCCAACGTCGCCGTTAGTCCTGTACCAGTGAAATACGCTAATTTATGATTAGTATCCATCGCCGCTAGATTTACAGAACCACCGACCCAAGCTCGTGAGTCGAGTGAGAACGCAAGGGTGTCAATATTTGTTGATATGTCGTCAAGCGTGTCAATTGTAAAACCCGTCGACAAACTTCGCGCTACTAATTCGTGGTCAAAATTTGCCGTCGACCATTTGTTATTTACCCAATCAAATATTATTAATTTGTTTGGTGTCCCAGCGGTATGACCGGAACCTGGATAACTCATAATGTATAAATGATTGACTGGATCAATTGTCGCAGTCACCCTAGAGGCAAATGCTGAATCAAAATCAACCTCAAAAGTTGAATCAACTTTGTTTGCGCCTATCGCAGTTAATTTTGATCCATCTTCCAACATATAAAAACCGTCATCAGAATAGAAAAATATTCTCCGACCCAATGCCGCTATTGATCCCGAAACTTGTGTGCCGATTGTTTGACTTATTTCATTTGCGGAAAAAATTAATGGTGTTCCTTGAAAATCTAATCGGAAAATAGACCGCTCTAATAAAACTATTCCAAATTCACCGCCAACAATTCCTGTTATTGCACCGCCTTCGCCAACAAAATCTTGAAAGTCAGATTGTGTCGTTTGGCTGGCTGTCCAAGTTTCTGGATTTTCTAATCCAGACCAGCGCACTCGGTTTGTGTACGGTGTTCCACTTTCCACACAATCACCAAGCATTACAAAACCACGAACTACAGCTATATGCCGCGCCTTCGGAGGTGATCCAGCTAAATTAGACCATGTAGACGACGTTCCAAGTGTCCACTTTTGAACATCGTCTGCATAATTCGTTGCGATCATCGTGTTGCCAAATTGAGCAAATCGCCATGCAGAATCTTCTGCCGTCGTGTAACCAGTGTTTGTAGATGTCCACGCCGTATCAACTAAACGATATAATTTAGTTGCATCCCCCGCAAACATTTCAACCACACCGTCGCCACCTTGTGCGGAACCCAGACCCTGCGCCCTTGCTGTCAATGCGGTTGTCGAATAAGGAGATATACTTCCTAATTGACGGTAACCCATCACTGTGGGGATTACATTATTAGCAACTGTTGCCCCTGGGTTATTAAAAGCTGGCAAGTCAGGTAGGTATTCCCCTAGTGGTATCATGTTAACCCGCCGTTACAGTTAGAGGTGAGCCCGACAATGCTTCAGCCGTATCCTTCGCCTGATAGTCTTTAATAACTTCGTCGTACTTAGTTTTCCAAACTGCAATACGCTCGTCGTTTTGTAAAAATGGCTCCGCTTCCAAACAAGCACCAAATATTAATGCCTCTGGAATATCTGTCGTAATAAAATTTGTGTTTGTCCCAGTAAGTGCATCGAGCCTTTTATAAAATAAACCTAGAACGGCATAATTGCTATCTGGGAAAGGGCCGAATATAAAATTAGTACCTTCTCTTGCAAAAAATGATGGTCGTGCATCAGCGGATCGGGTCGGGTGATTAGTGTAAATAAAGTTTAAATCTTTTCTAACTAACGGAGTTACTGGTGACGTATTGAGAAATAAATTCTTCATTTCAATATAACCACTGGGAACCGAAATTGTTCCCGACGAAATAGTTGCAGACAAACTTGTCTCCATCGCACTTACACGCAAATCTCTATAAATTTGATTTTCTGCTAAAGACATAAAGTCAGTTATTTGATCAGCTAAATCAGAACGATCTAGATAATCAGCAATGACCGCTTTTATTGTCGTAAAGTTCGTAAGTGCCATTTATATTGTCCTTATAAAACAAGTCCACCAGCGTCAGTGCGGAAATATTTGTTGTCAGGGTCGTTTAATTTTCTACGAAAATATTTTTGTTTTTCGTCTCCCGTCAACGCAAGTATGTTAACGCCATCTTCTTTCATCCACTGCTCAATAACGACGAGTGGGATTGAGGCAACGCGCCTCAAATCCCGACTTTTAGAATATCCATTTGAGCCATCGTTTTGAGCTATTTTATTTGCATTCAAAATAGGCTCAATGTCTTGCTCTCGTTTTATGATATACTTGCCATCAGATTCATCGTGAAAGAACTCTGTCTTTAGAAAATCTTCGCTCATATTATCCCTCAATTGGTACAATATTAATTTTACTTCCCGACGCTTGTTGAATATATGCTATGTGCGTAAATCCTTGAACGTGGAGAAAGATACCGTCTCCTGGGCCAACCATTATATCATTAGCCGTTGCCGCAGTTCCGGTGAGAACAGCTTTGACGTGAGCCGTTCCGTTACTTGTAATCCGTACAACTTTTGCAGTTGCGCCGGAAGCGTCGTTTGGAATAGTTGTCTCGGCGGAACTTCCGCCAGACGTGACCGTTTTCGCAACCGCTCCAACGGTAATAATTGGGTATGGATGCATTTGCAAAACTCCTATCGACGAATTGTAATCATGCCATTTACAACAATAGCATTCGACGACGCGCCGTTAGTCTCAATTTCCAGCTTGTCATCTTCAAGAACTTCATTTGCCGCAGTTGGAACTGCACTATCAAGATCACCTGCCGCACTTGATGCAGTAGCGATTGTTACGACGCCGCCAGTCACAGCAACATTGTTAATTTTAGCGGTCAAGACAGCATCCGCAGTGCCAATGGCTCCATTTAAAATCGTAGCGATTTTTATAATTTTGCCACCATCAGGAACAGGAATATAAACCTGACCCGCAGTTGAAACATCGTTGATTTGAAATGGAATAAAATAATCATTTAGTGTTCGCATAATAATTTCCCTTCACCCCCACTAGAGGGCGTTCTGAGTGCTTAAAAAATGGGGGGCCAAAAGACCCCCCGCTTAATATTAAGAAGTAGTACAATCAGCTACCATGCCGGAAGCCTTCTCTTGTCGTGAGATAAGAGTATACTCCACAAGCATTTGACGCTTTTCACTGTCACCTGTCTTGCTTAACTCGAACTGAGAAAAGGGACGCAAATATGCTACTTGCCACATTTCCTTATCAAGAACCCAGGCGTCTCTCTCACGAGAAAACCTATTTGGAATTATTTCCATAGCTCCAAAATCTGATTCATACACGTCGATAGAGGCAACAAGTTTTTTGTCTTCGCCTTTATCAAAACGTGTAGAATTTCCGGTAAAACCAGAAATAACAGTTTTATTGTGTGGGCCGACCATCACACAGCTTGGATTTCCACCTTCAGTCCAGCAAGACTGGATAGCTGTCTTTAGTAGGCTCTCGGTCAGCGCACGTTGAGTACCATCGGTTCGAGCGTCAGTGCCATCACCCGTCGGTGAGGCGGCAGACCCAGTTCCGAGAACATCATTTGTCGCAATCCATGAACCTAACGACCCCGCTTTTCGAGCAGTCGTCGCGTTACCCGCAACCTGTGCCGTATTACTAGTAAGAGCCGCTTCCATATCACGTTTTAGCTCTTTACCCTTTTTCGCTACTTGGTAAGCAACTTCAGATTTACGACCAGCCTTGTTTATGGACTCTTGAGTTCCAGTAATTACGGCAGTCTTATCAGAAATTTGTGTATAATTTCCAACTCTCACAGTTGCCACGCTAGCATCAAGAGTAGCTTCATCACCCTCAATTACGGCGTTGGATGCCGATGCACTTGCAAGCGCATCAGTTTGCCATTCTTCATACGTCGCCGTAGCTTTGCCACGAGCCGCCATATTCATAAATGGTGTTTCAGTCGGAGAGATCGAGTAGATAATATCTGACAACGCCTCTCTGTTTCCTTTTGAATCGTAAGTATCAAAGGTGTTACTTGGTTGTGCCATTTGGCATCTCCTAGATTAAATCAGCAATTGCAATAGCCGCGTCATTTACGTGACCACTTGCTTTTGCCCGTTTCATTTTGGACATAGCTTGCTCTTGATCGACATCAACTTTCGTTTTTTGCGCTGAACCTCTAACAACCTTTGGAAGTGACGTAACCTTCTTTTCAACTTTTACTTTAGATGACTGAAGACCTCTCCACTTCATAGCATCAGCAATTAATTGCACATGACGCGCATCTGCTACCGAGCTAATTTCTGTATCGTTAAAACCACCATAATTTGACTTTAAAAAAGTACGCATATCGTTACGCATTTTTTCAGCCGTTGTTTCATCTCGAAACTCAGGAATAGCTTCAGATAAAACTCGCGCTTGTTCTTGTAAAAGAACGGCGTGTTGATTTTTAGCTTGTTGCTCCTGCTCATATCTCATTTGCTGTAACTGCGCCTGAGAGTTTCGCAATTGCTCACTTTTTCTTTGGTGGTCTGCCCATTGCGTTGCAAACTCAATTGGGTCTTCTTCTTTTAACGTATCCCAATCGATATTTTGATTTTGTGAAAGTTGTGCGCCGAGTGCCTCACTCATTTGATTGAGACTTTGAGCATACTGCGCCCGTTCATTTTCGACGGCTTGTTGAACACTTTCGCGTTCAGCCGCCAACTCCCGACGTTGTTGCGCTAGACTTTCCGTTTTGCGCGTGTAATCAGCTTCGCGAGAATAACCTCTAGACAATTCGTTGAGTGTGACCTGTGCTTTAACTCCACCAGGTAAAGTTACCTCGTAGAGATCATCGGCGTCAGGCGTCTCAACTTCGTCGTCTTGAGCTACTGCCACTTCTTCTGATTGTAATTCGTCACCATCGTCGTCATTGGCAACTTCAACCGCAATTTTTTCTGTTTCCATTTCTGGGGTAACAGCTTCGTTGGGCTGATCATCCGCACTATCTGATCCAGGTTGTTCTGGCTCATCACCAAAATCTAGAAGTCCTTCTAATGCGTCGGATGCCGATGCGACATCCGCTACCTGTACAGTTTCCGGTGCTTCCGGTGTGACTGTCTCTTCGGCCATAATTCTATTTCCTTTTTCGCTTGGGGTTAAGATCATTTAATTGTTTTGACGCAACTGCGCCGTTACCAATCGTCGCTTCTAATATCGATTGAAACTTTGGCATCATCTGAAACATGATCCAGACTGCCTCTCTTTGAGTTTGGTCTTGGCAAACTTTCCACTCATCAAATAGATTATTTTCCATTGTTTTAAATGCGTCTTGGAAAACCTGATTATCAATAATTTGACGTGCTAAACTTCCTTTATGCCGATCTTGTTCTAGTGTCATTTAAGGTAACCTTTTCAATTTTTGTTAAAAGACTTCCGAGAAATCTGCAAAACGGTACACCGATTAGAAGCATTAATTTACCGATCAGGTTAGCTTTTAAATTATGTTTTTGAGCATACATTTGATTTGCCCAAGGCAACGCAATTGGCTTTACAAGTGCAGTTACTATTTTTGACTTTGACATTAACCTTGCAAGAGGCACTGCCCAAAAATGATAACCTTTTACAACTAGTGGATCGTTCTTTTCAAAATACAATCCAACTTCTCGATCAACATCATATACATTGTCTAATAACAATTTTTGTCGGTGAAGCTCTGTACAAATTACCGTTCCGCCACTATCACCGCCACCGTCACTATCACCAAAAGATTCAGATCGGTTATAATCCTCGCCTTCTACCCCTGCACCAGTCTGCGAAAGACCTTGATACAAATCACCCGCGCTAGAATATTCACCACCACCGACATTTATCGGTGTATTTGGATCCATTGCGGCAAGGCTATTTATATTACTTTTTTCGCCATCTTGATAAACGTAGCCGCCAGGTGCATTTGTTGGGGCAGACATTAGTCCATTTTGATAACTAATTTCTCCACCAGCACTATTAATATCAGGATCATTGCCGAAATCGTGGTAGGCTCCCGCGTTATTTAAAGCACCGCCAATTGTACCTAAAATACCCATGCCTGGAATAACCATCGGAGCCATTGCTAAAGCCGCCGCCGCTGGCAATGCTTCCCTTGGAAACGCGTCATTTGTCGCCATAGTATACGCTGTACCCATTGGCCCACCTTTTATTGCATTCAATGCAAAGTCACCGACATTAGTTGCCAAATCTCCAGCTTTACCTAATGAGAAACTATTATTATCTGGATTTTGTGTTGCGTCTGACATTTCTCTGCCAGTCAGGACATTTAAATCTTGGTTAAGGTCAGCACTGATTACATTAGGTTGAGCTTCATTTGCATTTGAAGATTCAAAAAAACTATTTGGACGATCATAATCTTCACCGCGCACCCCTGCGCCAGTTTGGGCTAGAGCTTGGAATACATCGTTATCAACAAAACTTGTATTGTTGTCGTCAAAATCTCCACCACCACCGCCGTTGTCTATTCTTCTTTTTGTAAAAGGAGCGGGTTGCCCAACAATGCCACCAGTAGAAGCTGACGCGACAACTGGATTATTTGTATTGCCGCGATAAACGCCGTCCGAGTAATCTTGAGCAGGAAAAATGCGGCTGTAGGTAGGCTTAGAATCAATAATATTTTGACGTGTTGTTCTCCACGCGTCTAGCAATCCCATTACTCTACCCTCTTATCATTTTCAATTGATTGATGTTCCAGTCTCTCTCTCGCCAAGCTCGCTTCAACTTCAAGTTTTGCACTACCGCTTTCAGCATCAGCGGCGATTTGTGCGGCTGTTTGTTCCATATCCGCAGAAATCTTCTCTCTTTCAATCGCAAGTTTTTGCTCCAGTTCCATAACTTTCAATTGCATTTCTTGCTGTTTAATTTCCATCTCAGCCTGTAACTCTTGCATCTTTTCACTATGGTCGATCTGCATCTCTTCGCGTTTTATAATTAGCTTATCGTTTTCGATTTTCATCTGCGACTGCATAAACATTTCGTTTGCGTCTGGTTTTGGTGGCGGTATGTCAGACCCGTCTGGGGCTGGTTGTGTAAAATATTTCTCTGCTTCAACCCCGCCTTCTTTAACTAAGTCAACGAGTGCAGAATAAACATTTTGACGCGATACAATTGACCCACTGTCAAAACCCATATTTGCCGCAAGTTCCTTCTGGGCATTGAGGACATTTGTTAAAGCCGACACGCGCATTTCGTCGTTGCCATGACCAAGACCAACCATAACCGTGACGTCGTATTCCGTATTCCAATTCCGTGGATCCATTGGCACCCATTGATTATTCAATCGGATTACGCGCTCTTGGTTTTGATGCATTGAAACGCATTTCAATATCTTTTTAAATAAATCTTTTACGCCACCATCAGCAAATAACCGCCCAATCATTTCGATACGCTGTTGCGACATATTGAGCATTAATTTTACGCCCGTCGCAGTTTGGTTTGGATTTAAAGAATCCTGATCAAGTCCCTGAGAATGTTTTGTAACGCCAGTGCGAACTTCTTTTATTTGATCTGCATATTCTAACGCCGATAATACATCTCCGCCTACCGGAGCGGCTGTCATTTCTCTAACCATGCCTGGCTGTTTGACGCGTACAATTCCTCCAGGGCGACTATTCAATAAGTCGTCCATATTACACATACCTTCCACCACTTCAGTCCGGTGGTTATTCTGTAAGTATATGTTGTCGAGTAAATTACGTAGTAAACTTGTTTTTACATCTTGGATCATAAAAGTTTGATCTGCTATCGACATACCAAAAAATCGGTGTGGCATTGGTATGGGAACAATTGTTGAAAATGGCGGCTCTTCAACTTCTTCTTCATCTAAGATTAGATAACTGCCGGAACCACCAGCTAAGACGCGTATCCACTCCGCGATGCCGTCGCCGTTGCGGTCAGCTTTTAAATAACAATCGTAAAGCCAAATCTCACGACGTGTTGGGTCATACGAATCTTCGCCTGTATGACTGCCACCAAAATCAGCGTCGTCGATTTGCTCTCGCAATAATTTTTCAGTTGTAAAATCTTCTTCATCGAGTGTCGGTATTTGATCGACTAAACTTTGCTTATATCCGAGGGCAATTAAATCTGAGGCGGTGTAACGAGTTCGACTGGCGACAAAATTAGCTTCATCGAGAGTGCGCGCTTTCCGCTCTATGTAAAAATCTTCCGGTGCAACTGTCTCGACGACGCAACGTCCTTTTGTTTTTGTACGACGAATTTTTACTGAGTGTCCACTCGAAAAAGAAGGTGTTGAAGCGGGAGCCACATCGCCGTCGAATAACCCCAGTTCGGCGGACATTTGCTCCTCATAGGAATGCTCAACCGCCTCAACCTCTGGATCAGCTAAAAGAAGTGTTACTTCTTCCATGCTCAAATTTTCATACGTCTCAGTCGTGACGTCTTTTTTATTTTCGTAATAAGTTTTAAAAATGCCAATGCCTGATAGCAAAGCATCTTTAAAACCTTCGTGCAGTAATTGCACTCCAGGGTTATCTTTTAAAAATATATGATTTACATATTTGGTTGCTTGCTCGGCACTTGCCTCGTCTTCAGGGCCGACAGGCGCAAACTTTACAACTTCGCCGGAACCCGTGAAGGGTTTTAACAAACTTGGAAGCATTGATTCAACCGTATCCATAACATCAGACGATATTACAGCCGACCTTCCCTCAACTTCATTACCCATTGGATACGACAAATAATATTCCAGAGCCTTTTCACGTCGACGCTGTAACTCACCACCGTGATACCCAGCACTTGTGCGAATACCCTCGGCAATCAGTGACTTCAGTGTTTCTTTGGTAACCTTTTTACGTTTAGCCATTTAACCTACTAACTGAGCCGCCGCTTTTGCCGCTTCTTTTGAGTAAGGGCCGTGATCGACAATATTTCCGTCATTGTCAGCCAACGCCCACTTTCCGAAATGTAAATGTTTAGGGGTTAATACTCCTACCA
>UEXM01001444.1_pt1 | contig 20183 bp, 16 predicted proteins | sample 1796661 | NCBI WGS metagenome assembly UEXM01 (sample SAMEA4772469, study PRJEB27181) | metagenome | reverse complement strand
ACGAGGCTACTAAAGACCCAAATATGGGTCGTATGCTGCGTTTAGCAGGTTTGAATAAATAATGACATTCATTAATAACAATATTAGGAGGTTTTAATATGTCTATCGTCGAGAAATTGACCGAAGGTATCGTTAACCGTGATCTCTCTACAGAAGGTGCTGCTCTCATTAATAAGTGGGAACAGACAGGTCTTCTTGAGGGTCTGGGTGACGATGTGGTTCGGAATGGAATGGCACGTTTGCTTGAGAACCAAGCAAAAGAGCTGCTCCGAGAGAGCGCCAGCACCATGCAGGGTGGCGACGTTCAGGGTTTTGCAGCAGTTGCATTCCCACTTGTACGCCGAGTATTCGGCAACCTGATCGCAAACGAACTCGTTTCCGTTCAGCCGATGAGCTTGCCTTCCGGCCTCATCTTCTTCCTGGACTTCATGTTTGAGGGTACGCCCGCTTCCAGTAATCGTCTTGGATTTGACCAGAACACATCGCTTTATGGTGGTAATGTTGTTGGTTCGCAGATCACCGGTGGTGTTGACCTCGCAGGTGAAGATGGTACAGTTGCAAACGGTCCATACAACTTGCGTAACGGTTACTCTTCGCCAACAGGTTCGCTGAATCCTTCGTCTGGTCTCGCTGGCAGCGGTCTCACGATCGTTTGCTCCGGTACCCTTGGGGCCGGCGGTCAGGCTGCTGCTTCCTTGTTCTCGCCAGCGAATGGTCTCAAGGATCCCGGACTGAGCGATATGACACGGACTGACGCTAACACAATCCTGCGTTTTGACCCTGATCTCACATCCGGTTCTTCGTTCGTTATTGCTGAGCTTGGTCTCTCTGCCTCCACGCAGTTTAACCAGGACGACCTCACAGCCATGACCATGGACAATGTTACAGCTGATACGGCTGTTCTCGTACCGCGCCTTAGCGCTCTGAGTCGCTCCTTCAGCGACTTGGATAGGGTTAACCGTGACGTTGTTCGTGCTGTTTTTGTTTCGACCAACGGTTCGGACCCAGACACGCTTTCGAGTTCTATTGAGGCCGCCGTCCTCTCGTTCGCTATCGTCGACAACTTCCAGGACGCTTCGGCTCTTGGTGCTGTTGAGGGTACCACCGACTGGGGACTTGAGAACAGCGCTGCCATCCCAGAGATCAACATCAAGGTTGACTCCGTGGCTGTCACAGCTGTCACCAAGAAGCTCAAGGCTAAGTGGACTCCAGAATTGGGTCAGGACCTCAACGCATACCACAACTTGGATGCAGAAGTTGAGCTTACTCAGATCCTTTCGGAGCAGATTGCTCTTGAGATTGATCGCGAGATCCTTGAGGACCTCGTTGCAGGTGCACGTGCCGGTATTCGTTACTGGTCGCGCTCCCCAGGCGACTTCCTCGACCGTGAGACTGGTGCTGCTAACGCTGCTCCTGAGTTCACCGGTAACGTCTCCGAGTGGTATGAGACCCTCATTGAGTCCATCAATGATGTCTCCGCACAGATCCACCGCAAGACTCTCCGTGGTGCTGCCAACTTCATCGTCTGCGGACCAGAAGTTGCTAACATCCTTGAGTTCACTGCTGGTTTCCGTGCCAACGTGACTGCTGATAGTGACCGCGGCGACGCGGGTGCTATGAAGGTTGGTTCCCTCTCGAAGAAGCTCGACATCTTTGTCGATCCGTACTTCATGCGTAATGTGATCCTCGTTGGTCGCCGCGGAAGTTCCTTCCTTGAGAGTGGTTATGTGTATGCACCTTATGTGCCGCTGCAGACCACACCTACGATCTTCGGTGTTGAAGACTTCGTGCCTCGCAAGGGCGTGATGACTCGATATGCCAAGAAGATGGTTCGTCCAGACATGTACGGTCTCGTTATCTGCAAGGGTATCGTAACTGGCTAATAGTCTGACGTAAGGTCAAAATAGTTAAAGCCCCGTCTCTTTTGAGGCGGGGCTTTCTATTTAGTAATAGACTAATCGAGGAACTCTAAATGGCAATCCCCAAACTTTACCCTGCTTCAACATCCAACGCCAACATTTTGCCAGCCACCGGGAGTGTTCTGAACGTAGCTGCCACGCTACCTTTCGGGATGTATGATTCATCTGACTTCTTTCTGTCAGGGGCATCTGACCAAGTTGCTTTTACCTACAAGAAACTGGGAGGTGACGTCCTAGACATTGAGCTAGCAGAAGGTAATGTTTACGCAGCCTATGAGGAAGCGGTCCTCGAATATTCGTACTTAGTTAATTTGCATCAGTCCAAGAATGCTCTCTCATCTTACTTGGGTGCAGCCACCGGCTCCTTTGATCAGGACGGCACAGTATCAGGATCCTTATCGGGCTCTAATATTGAACTCCGTTACCCACGTTATGATTATGGGTATATTCATCGTGTTTCAGAACGCATTGTTACGGAAGCCGGCTTCGGCGGAACAGTCCCGATCTATTCTGCTTCGTTGGACATGGTACCGGGACAACAAGATTATGACCTACAGTCCATTATTTCTTCTTCGGCGGCAACCGATACCGGTGCTTCCTACTATGACCAAGTAAAAGATAAGAGAATTGTAATCCGCAAAGTCTTTTTCAAGACCCCGCGCGCCATGTGGCGCTTTTATGGCTACTATGGCGGTTTCTCGGTGGTAGGTAACCTGCGCACTTATGGGCAGTACGCCGATGACTCCACCTTTGAGATTGTCCCAACATGGCAGAACAAATTGCAAGCCATGGCCTATGAAGATGCTCTTTATACCCGGGTATCTCATTATTCTTACGAGATCCATAATAATATCCTGCGCCTTTTCCCTCGACCCCAACGCACAAGTCCCGATAAGTACTGGGTCCAGTTTACCATCGATAATCAGTATGAGCCGTGGGATGATGCCGGGTCGACCAGTGATGGAGCCAGGGGAATCAACAACCTTAACACACTGCCTTTTGAAAACATTCCTTATGAAAACATTAACGCTATTGGTAAGCAGTGGATCCGCCGGTTTGCACTCGCTCTTACAAAGGAAATGCTAGGACAGGTCCGCGGCAAGTTTGCGGTTGTTCCTATCCCGGGAGAGAGTGTTACTCTTAATGCTAGCGATTTATTATCTCAAGCCCGGACAGAGCAAGATCAGTTGCGTGAAGAACTCAAGACTATTTTGGACGAGACGACTTATGCTAATCTGGCTGTGATTGATGCCACTCTGCAGGACTCGACTAAGAAAATCACTGAGAACATCCCTGCCGGCATCTTTGTAGGATAAAGCATATGCCCAGAAGCAAAAGAACTCAACGCCAGATCCAGGATACCAATGCGACCAAATATGATTACATTGGAGATCCAGATGTAGCCGACAAGCTGCACGAAATAGAAATTCCAGTGTCTACGTTAGAGACTATCGACGGCGCCATGCTACGGTTTATTGATGAAACACTGAATATCTCTACGACTACTAATGATGGCTTTAAGAAGGTTCCTGTATTGTGGGTCACCGCTGAACGCGCCTATCAGATTAAACACAACAAAGATCTGAGGGATAAGGAAGAGACTCTCGTGCTGCCACTGATCACGGTCAATCGCGCCAGTGTTACTAAGGATCCCAACTTTAAGGGAACGGTTTGGGCTAACCTATATCCGGAACCCGACGCCCGCGGCGGAGTTATAACAGTTGCCCGCCAAATAAACCAGAAGAAGACAGCAGAGTTCCAGAATGCGCAGGCAAACCGGAAGTACGGTATCAATAATAGTGTCCCCAGTAAAATGCACAACACTAACAAGCGCAATATGTCGACAGCCAAGACTGTGTATGAGACAATCACTATCCCTATTCCTGTATGGGTCAAGGTAGTATATGAGATTACGGTACGATCGGAATATCAGCAGCAACTAAACACTATGATAACCCCATTCCTTACAGTACCGGGTAACTCTCGCATGCCCCAACGTATCGAGAACGAAGGGCATTTTTACGAAATCTTTATCGACGGAAGCCTCTCGGACACTTCCAATAAGGCAGCTCTCGACATGGCTCAACGTAACTATGAGACAACGATTAATATCGAAACACTGGGTTATCTCATTGGCGACGGCGAGAACCAAGAGAAACCTAAGATTGTTAAGAGAGAAAACGCTGTTGAATTTAAGTTCTCCCGAGAGCGTACAATCGTTGGAGATATACCCGACACTATTAAAGATGGAAAATATAGAGAATAGTACCATTCAGACTATTTAACACTATTTACTTTTGAACATTTCTTAATGTGTAGGAGAACATAACTAATGTCAGTTAAAAAGTACAGATTCGTATCCCCCGGGGTTTTTGTCAACGAAATCGACAACTCCCAAGTTCCTGCATCCCCCGCAGGCATCGGTCCGGTCGTTATTGGTCGAGCCGAGAAAGGGCCATCACTTCGCCCCGTTACAGTTACATCCTTTGAAGAATTCGTCAACGTCTTCGGCACCCCCGCTCCGGGACAAGCCGGCAACGACGTATGGCGCGAGGGTACGGACAAATCTGCTACCACCTACGGCATGTATGCTGCACAGGCATACCTCCGCAACAGTTCTCCACTCACCTACATTCGCTTGAACGGTGCCCAGCGCGCCGACAATGACGGCAGCGCTACAGGTGGTGCCCAAGGTGCATCCGCAGAAGCTGGCTGGAGCACCAGTCAGGCTTATGGGTTGTTCATCTTTACAGATACGAGTGCCAGCCTGCAGGCCGAGACTTTAGCTGTCACCGGTGCACTAGCGGCGGTTTTGTATGGCGCCTCAGACGTCGAGTTCATGCTCTCGGGCACCCTCATTGCTTCCGGTTCGTCCTCGGATGTCGATGGCCATATCCCCCAAGCTCAAACAACCGGTTCCACTACGGGCAGCGTTTGTTTGATTCAAGAGTCCGGCGCTAACTATCAGTACAGCCTGTTGATCAAGAACTACAAGGGAACCGAGGATCTTAGCACCACTATTAACTTCAGTGAAAGTGATTCCAACTACATTCGGAACAAGCTCAACACAAACCCTCAGATGACGAACTCCGATATTGTCGACGGCACTCCTCTGAAATACTTCTTGGGTGAGACCTTCGATCGACACATGCTGGCCAATGTCACATCTGCCGACATCGCTGCTTCCAATACCGGACAAACGATGGCAGCATTGCTTCCCATCATTAGCGGCTCTGTTGAGGGCTCCGATTACTTAGGACACTCCGTGCAGTCAGCGCAATCTCCTTCAATTATCAGTTGCCGCCTCTCGCCAACTGACGCACCACAGAACCTCTTCACCATTCATGCTCTCAATGAGCCCGGTGACTGGACCAACCGAAACATCAAGGTTTCCATCCAGGATATCAAGCGTTCGACAAACAATGAGACTGGTTATGGTTCTTTCTCTGTTGTTGTCCGCGCCTTGGGTGACTCGGATAACGTTGTTCGTATCATCGAGCAGTTTGACGAGTGCGACCTTAACCCCGACTCGGTTAACTACGTTGCCCGCAAGATTGGTGATCGATACCTAGACTGGGACACCACCGAGCGCCGCTATCTGCAGAAAGGTGACTGGGCCAACAACTCCTCCTACATTCGAGTCGCCATGAACTCGGACGTCGACGCAGGACTTACTCCGTCAGTACTGGTTCCATTCGGATTCCAGGGAATGGTCAAGTATAATGACGAGGAAAACTACAGCTCCGGCTCCACGAGCCCGAACTACGTTACAGGCAACTGGATTAGTGGCTCCAACGGACCGGGACAAGCGGGACTTCCTTCAACGCTCAAAGGCGCCACCATCAATACTCTAGCTCGTTTCATTACTGGATCCGGAGTTGCTATTGCGGAACCCACCAGCACGGGTGCTCCCGGCTCCTTCGCAGCGCGCATCCTCTACCCAGCTCCCGAGCTTCGTACTAGCGCCTCCGCAGGCAGCCTCAGCAACCCAACAGATGCATACTTCGGTTTCCAGACCGCAGAAAGTGCAGGCAGCACAACCTTTGCCAAATCGACCATTGATCTTGTCCGCCCCCGCGGCGGCATGGTCGGTGCTATGTTTAGTGTAGCCAATGGACAGGCCGAGCGCTCTGTAGAGTTCACTCTCGATGACGTTTCTGGCTCCCAGGGTGTCTGGGTTAGTGGATCCCACTCCTCTAACTCCCTTACCTATGTGAGCGGCGCTGTGAGTGGCGTTCTCGACCGGGGTTATGACCGATTCACGGTACCGGTTTACGGTGGTTTCGATGGTGTGGATATCACCGAGATGGACCCTTTCAACTCTAGCACGAACAATATTGGAACGACTGCCTCTGAGACTAACAACTACGTCTTTAACTCAATCCGACGCACAATGGATGCCATTTCGGATCCTGAGGTTGTTGAGATGAACTTGGCAACGATGCCAGGACTTCGTAACGAAGGGCTCACCACTAACTTGGTAAACATCTGCGAGGATCGAGCAGACGCTCTGGCAATCATCGACTTGCCACAGGGTTACATCCCACGTGAGCAGAGCAATGCTTCCGCAGCTTCGCGCCGCGGCAACACACAGTCAAGCATTACACAGGCTGTAAACGGTCTCCGCGATCGAGGGCTTAACTCCTCCTACGGCTGCACTTACTACCCATGGGTTCGTGGACGAGACACCATCAACGGCGCGTTTGTATGGTTGCCACCATCCGTTCCGGCGCTGGGCACAATGTCTAGCTCGCAGCGTAAGACGCAGGTCTGGTTCGCACCCGCCGGCTTCAACCGCGGTGGACTGACAGAAGGTTCCGCGGGCATCCCAGTCGTTGACGTAGCCCACCAGCTGCGCCGCAAGGATCGTGATGACCTTTACACAGCGAACATTAACCCAATCGCTAAGTTCCCAGCAGAGGGTATTGTAATCTTCGGTCAGAAGACTCTACAGGTTACACCTTCTGCTCTGGACCGTATTAACGTCCGACGCCTGATGATCTTCGTGAAGAAGCGCATTTCCCAGATTGCATCTGGCTTGCTCTTTGATCCAAACATCAGACAGACATGGCTGCGCTTCACAGCACAGGTCAATCCATTCTTGCAGGATGTGAAAACAAACTTCGGTTTGTCGGACTTCAAGGTGGTGCTCGACGATACAACAACCACACCAGAATTGGTAGACCGGAACATCATGTATGCACAGATTTTCCTCAAGCCAACACGAGCTATCGAATTCATTGCAATCGATTTCAATATCTCGCGAACTGGAGCATCGTTCGTCGATTAAGAAAATGAGGGAGGTTTACGCCTCCCTCACTATATAATATAGGATAACAGGAGACTACTTAAATGCCATTTTGGACAAGCGCACTATCAGAACCACGGAGATCGCATCGCTTTTTGCTTTCTCTGCCAAACCTTACATCAGCAGATCAGGCGTTTGCCTATGAGCAGTATCTTGCTAAATCTGTAACTAAGCCATCTTTCACGATTGGCGAAACCCCCCACAAGTTCTTGGGTAACACATACTACTATCCCGGCAGCGTTGAATGGAACACGGTGGAGGCAAACATCGTTAATGCCATCAACCCAGACGGTAACCAGATCCTTTATGATGCACTGATCAATTCCGGATATCTCATCCCCACAGCTCAGGAAGACATTTTCAACACCACTCTCCAGCCGGCCACCACCCCCAACAAGCAGGGTGCAGTCGATGCTCTCGGCAATGTGATCATTCAGGAGCTTGACGGACAGGGCGGCATAGTTGGTACCTGGAAACTCAACAATGCATTCATTACCAATGCAACATTTGGTGATCTTAGTTATGACACAGATGATCTCCTTAACATTACCATGACTTTCAGGTATGATTGGGCTCAGTACGACACCGGTCCTGCAGTATCTACTGTCACGGACCTCTAAGATCGAAAGAAGGTGACTTTTGTCAAGACGAAATAACAACGAGCGGCTTGGCGCACCGCACCCCGACGCGCCAACACCCTTAACACAGAATCCCACAGGAGACCTTTTCTCCTTTGTAAACCCCACAGAGTTCGTGGAACTCCCCAGCCGGGGACTCTCCTACCCTGAGGGGCATCCTCTATGCGGACAAGAGACTGTCGAGATCCGACACATGACCGCCAAGGAAGAGGATATCCTTACTTCCGAGACGTTGCTCAAGAACGGAATGGCGATTGATCGCCTGGTTCAGTCAGTCATAGTAGACAAGAGCATTACAGTTGATTCACTGCTAGTGGGAGATAAGAATGCAATCTTGGTTGCAACCCGTATCACTGGTTTCGGTCCGTTCTACGAGGTTGGAATTACCTGTCCTGCTTGTTCCGCCAAGACAACACAGGAATATGATCTATCTGAGCTGGCGCACACAACTGCGGACGACAGTGGTGTGGAACTCTCGGAAAATGGCTATTATCAAGTAACCCTACCGAGAACTCAGATTATTGTGGAGATGAAGATCTTGACATCGCGAGATGAGAGAACCATCACTAAGCAACTAGAAATGCGCAAGAAGAAGAAACTACCAGAGAACACAGCAACTCTCTTGTTAAGTTCAATCATCGCCTCTGCAAACGGTGTAACCGACAGGACGCAGTTACTGAAACTAGCAGAACTACTGCCTATTCAGGACGCTAAGCATCTCCGGACTGTATATGAGAGCGTTAAGCCCGATATCGATATGAACGTTGATTTCATTTGTGGCGAGTGTTCGCATGCTGGAACGGCGGTGATGCCTTTGACGGCAGACTTTTTTTGGCCTAACTCCTAGTTATCAAGAATCTGTATACGAAGAGTTCTTTACCCTTAAGCACTATGGGGGATGGTCTTTTACTGAGTCCTATAACCTCCCTATTGCGTTGCGACGATGGTTTGTTAACCGTTTGGTTCAAGAATTTGAGAAGCAAAATGAAGAAGTGGAAAAAGCACGCCGTAGCTAACGCTGCGGCTTTTGCTATATGGGACTATTTAATATATCTCCAGAGGTTTAATAATGGAAGAAAAGAAAAAACTCTATTTAAACGCTAAAGGAAAAACCTTGAACGAGCGTGTATATACTCAGTTTGCGAATGATGTCCGCGGAATGCTGATCTCTCTATATGATGCGGGAATTGACATTCCCATGCATTTGGTGGGTCGCCCCGGACAGATCGATAGCTTTATGACAGCCCTCAACAAGGAGAAGCGTTATATGGACTCCTATATGCGCAACGGACTCGACAACCACAAGACGATGAGTTCGAAGTATCAGCTCGACAATGCTGTAAAACAGTTTGAATATGAAACCGGTCTTAAGTGGCCCTTCAAAAACTAGAGGCTAAATAGATGCCGCCGAATCAAGAAACCCCCGAAGAAAGGTTAACAAGACTCAGGGCCGAGGAGCGTCTCGCCCAGCAGCTGTTTAATACCTATGAGCAACTAGACACCGAGACCGCAAAACTCAGGGAGTCAGAAATCGCGCTTGCCAAGGCAGTCGCCGCCGTCGCCCAGGAACGCCTTAAACAACAACCAACCAACCAACAACATCTCCAGGATCTTATCGAAGCGAATGATGCGGTCGACGATCTCACCGAAGCGTTCGACAAACTTAAAAAGGAAATGGGACAAGGCGAACAGAAGGCCGAACAACTGCTTGGTTCGCTGTTCAAAATAGGAGGATTCGCTGGAAAACTTACACAAGTAATACCCAGGTCTGCAGAGCAGATGAAGGGTTTTACTAAGACTCTCTCGTCGGCCAAGCTTGGATCGCTGGCGCTGCAGAAAGCCGGCTCTGCTCTCCTTAACGCCACCGTCGCACTCGCCAAGGCACAGGACGAAGCTATTTCCTCATTCCGCCAAGCCACGGGCGCCTCGAAGCAATACAACTACGAGATCACGCAGACAGAGCGACGCAACTTCATTGCCGGAGTGTCCGCTAAAGACGCAGCCGCAGGCTTCCAAGCGCTCTATGGGAGTTTCTCAGCCTTTACACAACTTAATGCATCACAGCGCGGCGCAATAAAAGACACTACAGTCCTCCTGCAGAAGCTAGGAGTCGATGCAGGCACCACGGCCGCCATCTTTGATCAGGTCTTCCGGGCTGCTGGCGGTTCAGTGGAGGACGCGAATGACACAATGCTAGAGATTGCAGGGACAGCCAAGTCACTCGGTGTGCCTATGAAGCAGCTAGCCAACGACTTTACGAGTGCTTTTGGTACACTGGTTCAGTATGGGGACCGAGCTAATGAGGTATTTAAGGGACTCGCAGTACAAGCTAAGAATACGGGACTTTCGGTGGGAGACCTCATCAAGATCACAGCCCAGTTCGACACATTTGACGGAGCAGCTCGCTCCGTTGGTCGCCTCAATGCGATTTTGGGTGGACCCTACCTTAACTCAATTGACATGCTCAATGCTTCTGAGGAGGAGAGAATCTCCATCCTCACACGACAGGTAGAAATGGCCGGCATCCAGTTCGATGCACTCCAGAAGTATGAGCAGCGAGCGATCGCCTCTTCACTGGGTATGAGCGTAGAAGAAGCCAACCGCCTGTTTAGGATGGGCGAAGAGCAGTATCAGCTGGACGCGCTACGACAAGAAGAACTGCTAGAGCAATCGCGCGAAGTTCAAACCATTGCGCAGGAGCTAAAGTCAATGTTTATGGCTTTGGCGGTGGATATGCGTCCACTCATTGATAACTTTATTAAGCCGTTCATCAAGGGCATGGGTACCATAGCGCAGGCTCTGGGAACCTTCACGAACAGCGTAGGTCCTGCCTTTAAAATGATGCTGCCTGCAGCAGGATTAGCGATGCTTTTGCTGGGCATTCCTACCGGCGGCGCCACTGTCCCTATAGGGCTCAAGCTTCTTGCTCTGAGCGGGATCATCGCGGCGGGGGGGATCGCCGCAGCCGGAACACCCAAAAGCCAGTCAAGCGCCATCACTCCGAGCACCCAGCGCGCAGGAGGAAGATCCTCCATCGGCGGAATGGTATCCCGACAGCAGGGTGCCTCTTCTCGGCAGTCTGCCCGACTAGCAGACTCCATTGATGCACTTAACAAGAACATGCAGACATCCCGTCCAGGAAGAACGGAGCAAAAGGTCGTCCTCGAAGTAGGCGGCACACAGTTTGCGGAAGCAACGATCGGCGCACTTAACTCAGAGGCTGGCCGCGGCGCGTTTGGTCCGCTCACTAACGCGTAGGAGACACTAAGATAATGCAAGCACCTAGTTTACGAAAGAGCGAGTTCTTCACCATAGAAATGCGCCATGTTCCCACGAGTGGCTATAAAACCCTTAATCGCGTGCAGTTTGAAGGCTGGGTTACTGAATTCGCCGACCAGTTCATATCTCAGTGGAATGAAGAGTATGTATACGGACGCATGGATCCCTTGTCTACATTCGAGCGCACCAGTCGCAAAATCCAACTAGCTTTTGATATTGTATCAGATAATGCAGCCGAAGCACAGCAGAACCTTATCAATGTCAATAAGCTCATCACTTTTCTCTATCCGGCATATACCCCGGATCGGGACAAGAAAGGAAGAATCGGCAACACCCTGCAAGGCGCCCCGCTGATCCAGATGCGCTGGACCAACCTTATCTCCAACGCTGAAAACGGCGGATTTCTAACAGGCTACTTAGGTGGCGTTAACTATAGTCCCCGCATGGAAGAGGGTGGTTTTGTGATAGGACAGAAGGCTACGCCCGGAGGCACTGTGGAAGTAACCGATCGAGGACCAGGCGAAGTACAATCAATTACCAATGTGACGACCCCGCGGGATGTACTTCCCGACGGCAGCCCCGGCCGCATCATCGGCCCGGCGACAGTTACTGGAGCAGCCACGCGGCCCACGGGCGCCGGAAGAGTGGTCCAAACACCGGGCACACCCCGCGGGCTTACTTATGTCCCCAAGACCCTAAACATCAATCTAGATTACACTGTACTTCACACGCACCTGATGGGATGGTCCGAGACCAACAATGTAATGAGCTTCGGCGGCGGACTGGGATCCCAGTTCCCCAATGCCAATGTCATTGGCAACAGACCATCCCCAGACCAGGGAATTCTAACGACTGATCCCGAGACAGGACAGACAATCGCTGAGACCGCCCCAGGCAACAATCCCGTTGTGGACTCGTTCCTCGCTGGCGTTTTGAACCCGGATGGTAAATAGACATGCCTAAACGTTACGACAGTCGCACCCTGTTCTCCAATACCAGCGAGCTATACGAAGAGCTTCGAGATAATAGAGGACTTACATCAATCCGACACTACAACACAGCTCGCTTGGCGTACCCCACAGAGAGTGAAATGCGAGATCTAACCAAGGTCTCTCATATCTGGACTACAGGAGATCGCTATTACAAGCTGGCCGCACAATACTATGGAGATCCTCAGTACTGGTGGATTATAGCTCAGTTTAATCAGCGACCAACAGAGGCTCATGTCGAACTGGGAGATATAATTTTTATTCCTCTTCCTTTACAAACTATTTTGATGGCCTATAATAGAAACCGAGAGTAGTAACAACGATGACACAAACTGCCTATAATACTGATGCTGAAGATGCATTCGGACAACTAATAAAAAAGTATTATGAAGGATTAGATGCTGAAATAGCTTATAATGAGCTGTTTGGTACAAACCCCGGTGATCCGGCTGAAATCGAGAAGTATTTGCCGGCGATAGCTGAGGCAACCAAAGATCTCGACGTTCCGATCAACACCGTCGCTCAAGCCCGGATCCTCGTTAATGAGTCTAAATTTAGAGCTAGCGAAACTACCTACAAGAAGATGGGTGTAACCACCCTCATTGACCCTGAGGTATTGGCCGAGAACCGAGTTAATACTCCGTCATGGTCGAGAATGTTCCCGATTTTTGCCGATCGCACGGTCGATTTGTTCTATAACACTGAAGTAGTAGGGGATACCTTCCTGGAGACGGAACACGATAAAACCGGCATCCCGGGCAGTTATGGAACCCTGGTAACAGGCATTTATAACCCTTACCCCTTTCAGGGCTTTATCGCAGGACCTATTTTAACCTTTCTTGCCAATGTCGGTGAGCTACGTAGCCGCGGCGGTGACTCTTCACGAGGCGGACCCTATTTTGAGCTAGTTAATATATGCTTAGACATTATATCGACGGCCATTGAAGCCCAGCCTGATGGAGCTAACAATGTAAAAAGCCAGGCCCAGCAAGGACTCCAAGAAGCTAGAGATTTAGTGGGGGCGAAAATGGATCCTGCGTCCCCCGACTCTAAAGTTCCCGTGGGAGACAGGGGTTTATGGGCGTCGAATGTCGATGGAACTATTTTAACGGGTCTTACCTATACGCAACTAACTCCACTATCTTTTAGTGGACTCGGGGCTGCTGATTCTGCAGGAACCGTATACGATACTGATGAGGTGACCCAAGTCAAAGCTATTGAGGCTTTTTTCCTAACTAACGAAACTACTATCGATGGTCTGATAGAGCAGCTCGCCTCTGTGCGATCAGCCCGGTACGCAGCGTTTTTGTCCGAAGAAAATCGTCCTAACCGGGTAAAAGAAAGGAAGCAGCGTTTTATAGATTACTTGTCGGGACAAACCCCCCAGGATAGCGCTGGCGAACAACAAGCCCCCAACATTAAGGTCGCCCTCAAATCTGAAAAAGTCAAAGAAGCTGTTCTCAAGGCAGACCGAAACATCAAGCCATTTGATCTTCAATGCCATCTCATGCAGAACATCACAAAGCTCGCAGCCCAGCGCCGCCCCGACGGCCGATTTTGGTCTTCATATCGCCACATCAATCGCGTCACAACCAACGGCAAACCTGCGGAAGTACTTAACACCATCCAGCACGGCGGACAAACAGAGCCGATTAAAGAGTTTATCAATATTTGTCCGGATGTGTACGGACTCCTGGAGCCCTACATAGAAGTCTATCGTCAAGAGTTTGAGGATGATGGCAGAATTAAGATGATAGACGGGAAGCCTATGGAGAAACGTCTTCATATAGACAACTTCTTAGATCCTTCCCAAATACGAACCACAGGCCGCACCCCCGGAGCCGGCATTAAGTCATTCACCTGGGCCCTGAAGGGTGTTCAGCCAGCAGAGGTCGATAATAACATCACCGCCAAACTAGTAATGTATTTCCAGACGATTAATGATTTCTTTAATGGAGCCTCGCATGCAGGCAAAGACGAGCCCAACTTTCTTGATCTCATCATTAACTCTCCGGCGGTCCGCGAGTACCGCAACAATGCAAAAAGCGCGAGCAAGAATAACGAACCTATTAACAACTGTCAGCTAGTCAAAAGCCACCTGCACGAGCAATATAAAGGTGTAAACTACAGAATTAAGGTTAATGCGGGCTGGGCCGTACCACCCCCTCTGATGCCTTCGGTGGAAATCTCTCAAAACATGCGAGACGCCATACAACAGACACAGGTTTCTCTATATCTCCAGCAGGTACGCCATAATCTCGACTTTAAGCAGAATGGAAGCCTGGAGCTTACTATTGATTATGTGGCATCCATTGCAGGACTCCTGACGTCTAAGTCAGCTGATATTTTTGCCCCCGTCTCATCCCCCCAGGTTGAAGAAGAATTGCAGCGCTTGGATCAGCAGTTAGAGGTAATTAAGACAAAGGAACGAGATGCCACCCTTACGGACTCTGCACGCGCCCGTAAAAAAGATCTTCTTGAACAAAAGCGCCAAGCGCGCCAGGAAGACAAGTTGATTAAGTACAGAAAACTCTTATGTGGTCTATTTCAAGAACAAAACTCACGCATCTACAACCTTACAGTTAATGCACTAGATCTATTGCGCACTCCTATGCGTGATCTGGATCAAGAACGCCGCGCTGCCCGCGCCAAGAGGTTTCAAAAAGAACCTGTTAGTGTCTATCTGGCTGACGAGATCAACTTCACACTCTTGAACTCTGTTGACGCCAGCCTCACAGGCAACGGGCTCACTCAGGAGGAGGCAGAGAAACAGGCTAGTACGGCACAGGCTGCGCGCGTATTCACCGACACTGACGAATTAAGATTTCAACAGATTAAAAAAGATCCCGGATCATTTAGATTTATTCCTTTCTTCTATCTCGGAGATTTAATCGACTCGGTGATACAGCAGATTAAGAACAACAATCAAGGAACTCCATTAAACTTTAAAATGTTCTTGTCGGAGACGGAAATGATCGACCCTAATGTGGCCCTGCAAATAGGTGACCTAGAAGATGTGATTAGGTGCGGGGAAGCTAAAGATCTAGATTGGCTGGTGCGACTGGTAGAGTCTGACCCCCAAAGTTATGCTGATATCGCTGGGTTATCTAACATTATGAATATTGGAGATATCCCTATTTCTCTCGACGCGTTTCAGGTGTGGTTTAAGGACAACGTAATTAAGAAGAATCGTGAAAGCTACTTTTTCTTGCACTTTATTAAAGACATTTGCGCCGACTTGGTTAGCCGTGCTATGGGCGCACGTTGTTTTGGGACGAACATCAACTTCCAACAGCGCTTCGATGCACAACCTCTCGTTGTTGCAAATGCAACGCCTCTATTGACGAATTCGACCATATCAAGCACTTGGTTGGGCGGACAGCGCAAAAAAGTAGGTCCCCTGCTGGATAGCAAGGACGCGGTTAGCGGCTTTATATTGGTATCTACAGATTCTAAGCCTTCGAATCTTAAGGGCGATTACCAAAAGGATTTGGACCGCGGAATCTATCATCATTTCATTGGCGCCTCCTGTGGGCTCCTCAAACACATGAGCTTCAACCGAGAAGATCAAGAGTATCTCCGAGAAGCCAAGATCCAGAAGTTCGGAGCCTTGGGCGCCGAACAGCTTCGCGAGCTGTATTCTGCTCGCCTAGATTTAGTCGGCAACAATCTATATAAAAATGGTATGTATATTTATATTAACCCCACTCTTATCGGCGCAAGCGAAGCCGAACTCGATTACCTAGGGCTGCACGGCTACTACTTGGTCACAGGAGTTGAATCTAAAATCAGCCCTTCCGGGTTTTCCACGAGCCTTACGGCCCTACATGAGGGTATCAGGTTTGACCGTTCTCTTTTGCCCAACATTACCGTTTTGGATGTGACAGCCGAAGCGCCTCCACTTAATATTAATCTCCGTGAGCTCCGTGAGCCTGATTTAGTCCCCGGGGAACGAACACCGGCCACCGCCGCCCCTGTCGCGAGCCCCGTTGATCTTCTCGCCGCAGACCGCTTGTACACCGAAGCTATCGTAGCACAGTTCAACAGAAAGGAGATTGGATTTGATAAATATCTTGAACTGCTAGCCCTCCGCCCGAGCCAGACTCAGGGAGGATCCAGCACACCATGACCACTTTCGACTACACCACCTTTGATCTTCTCAATCCGGCCGGCAACAACGGGCTGAGTTCGTACGCATTGTATTTCCAGCGCCTTATGTACAAAGAAGAGATTTATCCTTCCAATCTCATTACTCCTCTTGACACTTGGTACGACAAGCAGTATTATGGAGCGGTGGACAGAACACAAAACACAATCATACCTCAGCTGGCTAATCTGACCCCCATCACAAAGGCTATATCCCAGAATCTCCTGGCTTTGAACTTTGTGGCTAATGCTTTCGACTCCTTCGCCATTAAGATGCAGTCTGCAACAGTTGCGAGAGCGCTCAACAGCAATGGCAATACTAAGATCCTGAATCCCACTGCCACAAGAGCCTACAAGGACCCCAGTCGCCTCTATGATAGCTACCTACAGCAACTCTACTTGTCCTTTACCAATTCTCTAAGCGAGCTGCAGCAGCGCCAGATTACAGACTTCCGAACCTTTGTGGCAGCGTTTGCTCGACACATGAAGACGGTTGCTTCCACAGTGCCGGTGACTAAGACCAACTACTTGCTCACTAACATTATCTCTGTGCTTAACTCTGGATTGGCGATCGCTATTGATAATGGACCTCCGGAGGACGATGAGTATAAGTATACTAACTGGATTAATGATCCTAACTTTGATTTTTATATTCAAGCTGCCAAGAAGTTTGGATTTACTGTTAATAAGAACATTCCCTGGCTCTTGACTGCTGATTTGTTCTCGGACGCTATGATGGTTCACTTAGAACCATATCTAACCAATGATTTTGAGTTGATCACCAAGGAGAACTTCTTCGAGACTTATTATGATAAGACCTATCTGACAGATATTCAAAATCTCAAGAACTATTTGGTAAACTCTTATACTTTGTTTCTCACCAATAATCCCATCTATCAGACCAGAGAGCGAAAGCCACAGTGCGACAAGACTACGGTGAAGACCTTTAATCGCTCAGCCCTCCCTGCTAACGTGGCAGGCGTGTTGACAGATAAATACATGCTTGATCTCTATTTGGACCTGCGTTCGACTGAGGTGGGTTCACCAGTTCAGCTATCCAGCAAGCTTCGGCAAGAGATAGCACGCGTTTATCACCTTCAGCCTGATAAGAACATCACCCCCATGCAGAACGCTGCGGAGTACATCAATTTGATCTTCCGTGATTATATCTACACCGTCGACTATCTGGTCCTGAACGATAATCTATTAAAAAACCTTGACAATCAGGCCAGATCTGGTAATATTAGTACAGCTGGAGCAGTTACCCAGCAGTTGTACTAGGAGAAAACTTGCTTTTTCAGGTTCTGGATCATAAGAAAGATTGCGTCGGATATTTCGCCGACAACCACATTCACTCAACAGGCAATGTACCCTCCCAAGGGACCACTTGGGAGATGTCCGAGCATATGCACGGTGAGGCGTACGAGCTAGGACGCATCTACAGCCAAGGAGCGCCTCTTACAGACGTTTGTCCGGAAGATATGAAGGAGGACTGGGAAAAGATCAAGAAGACGCTTAAATCGTGTCTGAGAGCCTTCAACACTGCCAAGCTTTCTTTGCATGAAAATTGCCTTTATGACGTATTGCCCGAATACTTCCTTTATGAGTACCTAAGTGCCAAAAATAAGATTACCCAACATGTAGTTGAGAATCTTCCGAGACCTAAGAATCATGACGAGATGCTAAATCTCAATAAGATGCTCGTTGATATCCGCTCCCGGCACTTAAACATCAATATCAACCCCATTAAGCACCTTTTAAGCTCAGTCCGCGGCATGAACTTCCACCGCACCCTCCATAACGTGCGACACGTATGCGACTATAACCCATGGGGGACGATTACCGGCAGACTCTCTACTCACCCTCACACTTTTCCGATTCTGACAATGAATAAGGAGTTCCGAGCCTGTATTCAGCCTGTTAATGACTATTTGGTTGAACTGGACTTTAACGCGGCAGAACTAAGAGTACTGTTGGCATTGGCCGGCGCTCAACAACCCCAAAATGACATTCATGACTGGAATGTAAAGAACATTTTTGGAGGTCAGTTGACCCGTGAGGAAGCCAAGACGAAGACTTTTGCGTGGCTCTATTCCAGTAAGGAAAACAAGGACTTAGAGCGACTTTATAACAAGGATTTAGTGCGAAATAAGTACTGGGATGGCTGTAAAATTGAGACAGATTATGGTAGAATAATAGAGAATGTAGATGAGCATCATGCTCTTAACTACATCGTTCAAAGCACCACGATTGATATGGTGCATGAGCAGGCATACAAGGTATTTGAGTTATTGAGGGAAAAGAAGAGTTATATTTCATTTTTGATTCACGATGCGGTCTATATTGATTTGGCCGAAGAAGATCGCTATGATTTGTTGAATCTACTTGACACCTTCAAGAAAACCCGCTATGATATGTTCAAGGTTAATGTCTCCGCTGGAAAGAATCTCGGAGAAATGAAGGAATTAAAGCTGTGAAGAAGATTTATCAAAAACTAGTGAGGGATCGTATTCCCGGCATCATTGCAGACGACGGTAAGTCCTTTGCCACGCGCAAGGCAGCTGAAGACGAAATCATCTCTTATGCTTTTAAGAAGCTTCACGAAGAGATTCAAGAATTCACAGAGGACCCTTCCGCAGAGGAGGCAGCTGATGTGATGGAGATCTTTCATTTTCTCTGCGACAGGCTAGACATCCGTGATAGTATGATCATGGCCCAGGCTACTTCTAAGCGCATCCTGCGTGGCGGCTTTGAGCAAGGTATTATCCTTGAATGGGTAGATGACGAATGATAGTGGTAGGTCTAGGCAAAGCTGGTTGCAATATTGCTAAAGTGTTTTCTAAGTTTCCGCAGTACGAAACCTATGGGATTGATACGGAGGAATCCGCCGATATTACTATTCGTAAAAAGAAGAATCACGAAGACTATGATGAGAATTTTCCCAACCTACGACGAAAGCTTAAGTTTACTAACGAAGACGTAAGCGTTATTATCGCAGGCTCTGGCCAGATATCAGGAGGATCCTTAAGGCTTCTGGAGCAGCTCAACAAGAATCGGTTGACCGTGATCTACCTCCAGGGCGACACCTCTATAATGTCAGAGGTTCAGCAGAAGCAGGAAAAAATTGTTAGAAATGTCTTGCAAGAGTATGCTCGCTCTGGTATTATTGAGAGTATGATAATGGTAAGCAACACTGCCTTAGAACGCACTATCGGCGACATGTCCATCATTGGGTACTATGATACCCTTAATCAGGCGATTGTTAATACCATCCATATGATTAACGTTTTTAAGCACACAGAGCCTGTGATTGGAAACTTCATCCAGCCTGGGGAGATCAGCAGGATCGCAACTGTAGGCATCGTCGACATCACAGACGAGGATGAGAGAAATCACACAGAAAAATGGTTTTACCCCTTGACAGGAGTTCGAGATGTGGTATACTATTATGGTATTGGAGAGGATGATTTGAAGAACGACGGCACATTGTTTAGAAAAATTAATAGCTTTGTAAAGTCGCGACTTGATGACACCCTGAATGTTTCGTACGGAGTTTTTGAGACAACATATGAGCAAAAATATTGTTATTGCATTCGATACACCTCTATGGTACAATCTTATGCAGAACTATTCAATGAAGACGATCAAGAGATTAGTTGATCGTACTATAACCCAAAAAGGAGATTAAAATGGGTATTAATTTAGATAAGATGCGAGAGAAGCTCGCGTCCCTTAGAGGAGAGGGCAACTCCTCAGATTCGGTTTTCTGGCGTCCGGTTGACGGTGAGCAAGACATCCGTATTGTCCCAACAGCTGATGGAGACCCCTTCAAAGAGATGTGGTTCCATTACAACGTAGAAAAGGGTGGATTCCTGTGTCCGAAGCGTAACTTCGGTGACGACTG